>Ga0335074_10000409_pt1 | contig 62792 bp, 63 predicted proteins | sample Lox_Sample_23_FD_206715 | JGI IMG/M metagenome (GOLD analysis project Ga0335074, IMG submission 206715) | Soil microbial communities from Loxahatchee National Wildlife Refuge, Florida, United States - Lox_Sample_2.3 | ecosystem: Environmental > Terrestrial > Soil > Wetlands | place: USA...
CGCCGCCGATCTCGGACAGGTGCACGGCGATGAAGTGGTCAGCGTAGGCCTCGGCCTGCTGCCCGGTCAGCAGCTGCTCCCCGGCGTACTGCGACACCGACGGGATCATGCTCGGGGTGATCTCGGTACCCGCCTTGGGGTGCGCGAACGCGGACGCCGGGGGGAAGAAGATCTGCTGCTCGGCGAGCTGGCTCTGCACCGTGTTGTGCACGTAGGTGGAGCCCCAGATCAGCAGCCCGCCGGCCACGCCCAGCAGCACCGCGGCGGCGAACCCCGCGACGATGAGGGAGAAACGAGAGTTGCGGCGCATCGTAATGCCTCCTTGTAAGCGCGGACCCGGGTCTTTTCCGGCCCGCCTTTATTGACCTTTCAACCTGAAGTCTTCCGCCCGGACCCCCGCCCGCGGCACGGGCAGACGTCACCATCTGGCCAGGACCTCAGTCCCTTCGTCCGGGCCCGAAAGCAATCCGGGTAGACGCTCGCGGGCCGGTTACGTGCTGCTGGATCGGCATGTCCCCGGGAGCGGCCCGGTAGTGACCCGGGTAACACGCGGAACTCCGCTCCGGCAGGTCCCGGAAGCGGAGTTCCACCCGTGTCACGGCCGCTGCCGTCCGGTCATGGCTCAAGGACGAGCCTCGCCTTGGCCTTGCCGTGCAGCACCTCGCTGATGGCGTCGTTGACGTCCGCCAGCGGCCTGGTCTCGTAGATAACCCTGGTCCGCCCGGCGGCGTGCAGGCCGAAGACCTCGTTGAGGTCGGCTCGGGTGCCGACAATCGACCCGATGACCGACGTGCCGTTCAGCACGGTGTCGAAGACGGGGATCTGGAGCGTGCCCGAGGCGGGCAGCGCCACCAGGACGAGCCGCCCGCCGCGGCGCAGGCCCTGGTAGGCCGTGGCGAACGAGCGGTCGTCGACGGCCAGGCCGATCGCGACGTCGGCACCGCCGTGCTTGTGCAGCACGTCGGCCGGGTCCTCAGCGCGGGCGTCGATGACGATGTCCGCGCCGAGCTCGGCAGCCAGCTCGAGCTTCTCGTCGGTGATGTCGACCGCCGCGACCGTGCCGCCGAATATCTTGGCGTACTGCAGGGCCAGGTGGCCCAGGCCGCCGATGCCCGAGACGAGGACCAGGTCTCCCGGGCGCACGCCCCCGACTTTCACGGCCTTGTACGTGGTCACGCCGGCGCAGGTCAGCGGGGCTGCCTCGCGCGGGTCGAGGCCGTCAGGAACCGGCGTGGCGAAGCCCGCGGCGGCCAGGAAGTACTCGGCGTAGCAGCCGTCGACCGAGTAGCCGGTGTTCTGCTGGGCCAGGCACAGCGTCTCCCAGCCGGTGAGGCAGTACTTGCACGTGCCGCAGGCGTAGCCGAGCCACGGTACGGCCACCCGCTGCCCGACATGCGGGCTGGTGACTCCCTCTCCGACGCCGGTCACGATGCCGACGCCCTCGTGCCCGGGAATGAACGGGACGGTCGGGGTGACCGGCCAGTCGCCGTTCGCCGCGTGGATGTCGGTGTGGCATAGGCCGGATGCCTCCATCCGGACGACGACCTGGCCCGGGCCGGGCTCGGGAACCGGCCGGTCCTCGATGACCAGTGGCTGGCCGAAACCGGGCACTACTGCTGCTCTCATGGGTCTTCCCTTTCAGCGCTTGCGCGGCACCTTGCCGCTCTCCGGGACCATGCGCCTTACCGTGGGGGACGCGTCAGATGTGGGGGTCACGATCTGCCGGGACCTAAGTCCCGGCAGATCACCGCTCACGCAGCGCCGGGCGTGCTCCGTTGCAGGACCAGGAGGAACTCTGCCGCGCCGTGGCTGGCCAGCGAGCCCAGCAAGCCATATCCCGCCGGCCCGGCGATGCGCCACTCGGCGAAGGTCACCGGGATCGATCCCGCCGCCTGTATCGCCGACCCGTCCCGGCGGCCCGAGATCGCGAACGTCACCGGGCGCGAGACGCCGTTCATCGTGAGGTATCCGGTAGCGGTCACGGTGACGGCCTTTCCCGATCCGAAGGCGGGCCCGAGCGCCACCGGCTTGGCCAGCGTGAACGTCGCGGTCGGGTGATCGCGGGTACCGAGGCTCCGCGCGAACTGCGGCTGCGCCTTGCCGCCGACCGTGACGGCGGTCAGGTCGACGCGGAACATCGCGCTGGTGACCCGGTCGCCGGCGACGACCATGGTGCCGGTGACGGCGGTCGTCCGGCCGGCCACGTCGTTGCTGAAGCCGAGGACGGTCTCCCGGAGGCGGAAGCCTGCGACCGATCCGGCGCCGACGGCCCACGTGCCGTCGAGCGGGCCGATGGGTGAGCCGGCGGGAGCGGCCGGCAGCGCCAGCGGAGGCGCGGTGGGCTGGAGCCTGACGAAGAGCCCGGCGGCCAGGACGACGAGAACGATGACCGCCGCGGTGCCGACGAGGATCCACCGCCACCAGCGGCGCTTGCGAGCCGGCGGGTTCGGCCGGGTCCGCGCCTGCGCCGGCGTTCCGGACGCGGAGGCCGCCGGGGTGACGGGGTCCGGTACCACGTCCGTCGCGCGCAGCCGATCGCCTGAAAAAGGCCAGCTGTCCATCGTTTCCTCCTGCACCTCGCCGCGCCAGCGGGCGCACTTCCCGGGGCGCGGCGCGCCGTTCGTTCGGTAGATATGTGTAAGAATGAGAGATGTAAAACTTGAAACGTAGAGTCTTAAGTCCTAACTAGGGGGCCGTGGTGGTGAGCCATTCGCAACCGCCGACCGGGCTGGGCCGCAGGCGGCGCCGGCTGTCGGATGAGGAGACCGAGCAGCGGATGCTCCGGACGGCCGCGGCCATGGTGAACCGCACGGGCTTGACCGTGAGCCTGGACCACATCGGGCTGGAGGACGTCATCCGCGACGCCGACGTCTCGCGGAGCGCCGTCTACCGCCGCTGGCCGTACAAGGACCTGTTCATCAGTGACCTGGTGAAACAGCTGGCCAAGACCGCCACCCCCACGATCGTCGAGGACGAGCTGGCGATGATCAGGCGGATCGCGGCCGACCACCTCGACTGGCTCGAGACGTCCGAGCTCCGCCACGGGCTGGTCATGGAGCTGTTCCGCCAGCTATCGCTGCTTGACTTCCAGACCTTGTATGAGTCAGCCGGATGGCGCACGTACCTGGCCCTGCACGCGACGTTCATGAGCCTGGCCGATGGCGAACTGCGCGACCAGGTTGGCGCCGCGCTGGCCGAGTCCGAGCGCGAACACCGGGCCCGGGTCGCGCGGGCCTGGGAGCTGCTGGCCGGGTTGCTCGGATACCGGCTGCGGCCCGATGCGGGGGTCACGTTCGATATCGTCGCCACGCTGCTCGACGCCGCCATCCGCGGTCTGGTCATCATGGCCCTGTCGACCCCTGACATCGCCACGCGCCGGGTGGAGGCCCGGCCGGCCGGGGCGGTCACCAGGGACGAGTGGTCCCTGCCCGCGCTGGGGCTGGCCGGCGTCGCGTCCGCGTTCCTCGAGGCCGACCCCGCCGTCGAGTGGGACAGCGAGCGGATCGCGCGCGCCGGGCGGGCGCTGAACGGCCTGACGCTCCCGCGGGAGTAACGACGTGCGGGCCGGCGGGCGCAGGTACTCATCGATGGCCGGGGTGACCAGGGCGATGATGTCGTCCGGGCTGGCCCGGGCGAGCGGGTCGAGCCTGATGACGTGGCGCAGCATGGCGATCCCCATCAGCTGCGCCGCGACCAGGGAGGCCCGCAGGCGCGCGTCCGGGCGGCCGGTCAGCCGGGCGATGACCGGGAGCAGCTCCGCGGCCAGGAACTCGCGGAGCATGGCGGCGGCCCCGTCGTGGGATACCGCCGAGCGGACGAGGGCGAGGATGGCGTTGCGGCTCTTGTCGCTGTCGACGACGTGCAGGTAGCCGCGCACCAGGGCCGGGACGCGCTCCTCCTCGGGTAGCGCCACGAGGCCTCCGAACAGCGCGGAGAGCCCGGCCGGCAGGCCGGTCGCCGCGACGAAGAGCCCTTCCTTGGTGCCGAAGTAGTGAATGACGAGCGCCGGGTCCACCTTGGCCTCGGCGGCGATACCGCGCAGCGACGTCGCATCGTACCCGCGAGTAGCGAACCTGCGGCGGGCAGCGGTCAGGATCGCCTCGCGGGTGCCCGGAGTTCCCGAGCGCCGCCCGGTCCGGCTCACGCCGCCTCCTGCCCCGCGACCATGGCCACGAACGCCTCCTCGAGATTGGCCGGGACGACCTCGATGGTCGCGTCGACGCCGCCGCGGGCAAGCAGCCCGGAGACGGCCGCTGCCGGCGCGCCGACGCGCAGCGTCGTGCCGTGGGCCTGCACCGGAAGGTGGCCGGCGTCGAGCAGGGCGAACGCGCGAGTGGTGTCGTCGCAGCGCACCTGCGCCACGGTGCGGTCGCCGATGATCTCCGCAGCGGTGCCCCGCGCCACGACGCGCCCGCCCGCCATCACGACCAGGCGATCACACTGCTCGGCTTCCTCCATGTTGTGGGTCGTCACGAGGACGCCTGCCCCCTGGTCAGCGGACTGGCGGATGTCATCCCACAGCCGCGCGCCGCGCAGCGGCCCGACGCCGGACGTCGGTTCGTCGAGGATCAGCAGTTCCGGGTGATGGGAGAGGGCGACCGCGAACGCGACCTGGCGCTGCACGCCGAGCGGGAGGCTTCCGGCCAGCTCGTTCCGCCAGGCGGCGATGCCCGCGGCTACCGGGGCGCCGGAGTTGCCGAACGCCGTGGCGGTGAAGGCCCAGTTCTCGGCCACGGTGAGCCCGGCGTACAGGCCGAGCGTCTGCGGGACGTAGCCGACCCGCCGCCGGGACGAGACCGACGGAGCGGCGCCGAAGAGCAGGACCGCGCCGTCGCTGGGCCGCAGCAGGCCCAGCAGCAGGCGGACGAGCGTAGTCTTGCCCGCGCCGTTGGCCCCGAGCAGGCCGACGACCTCGCCGCGCGTGACCGCGAGGTCGGCTCCGGACACGGCGGTGAACGCGCCGAAGCGCCTGGACGCCCCGCGGGCCTCGGCGAGCGCGGCCATCAGCCCCCCTCCCCCGCTAGCGCGGCGATGACGACGGCGTCGTCGAAGTCGGGCTGGACCGGCTGCACCCCGTCCGGAAGCCTGCCTGCCGGGGCCCAGACCCGCCAGCTGCGGCCTCTGCGCCAGGACAGGGGCGTCGGGCGGCCGGCCCCGGCGGCGCGGCCGACCGCTCCGGGGACACCGCTCAGGATGTCATCCGGCGTGCCGCTCGCGAGAACCTTCCCGGCCTCCAGCAGGATCACGGTAGCGGCGCGGGCGGCCTCGTTCACGTAGGTCGTGGTGACCACCACGGCGGTACCGGCCGCGGCAGCCTGGCCGATGAGGCGCCACAGTTCCACGCGGCTGACCGGATCGACCCCGGTGGTCGGCTCATCGAGAACCAGCAGCTCGGGCGAGTGGAGCAGGGCCAGCCCGACGGCCAGCTTGCGCTGCATCCCGCCGGACAGCTGCCCGCCCAGCCGGCGCCGCGCGCCGGACAGCCCGGTCCGGTCCAGGATCTCCGCCGCCTTCCGGCTGCGCTCGCGGCCGGAAAGCCGGTAGGCGTCGGCGGAGAAGCCGAGGTTCTCCTGCACGGTCAGGTCGGCGTACAGCCCGGCGGTGGCCGGGACGTACCCGATGCGCTCCTTCGCGGGACGGTACACGGCTCCAGCGGCGGGTTCGAGCAGGCCGGTCAGCGCTTCGAGGCAGGTGGACTTGCCTGCCCCGTCCCCGCCGATGACGACCGTGATCCGGGACGGGTCGGCCGGTACCGTGACCCCGGCCAGGGCGACGTTCCGGCCGCGGCGGACGTCGACGTCCTCCAGCCCCCATCTCACGCCGCGGCCGGCTCCCCGGCGCGGGCTACTGCCCGTGCCTGCTTCGTGCGCCCGGCCGGCGCGAGATCACGCCGGAACCTGATGACCGCCAGGCCGAGCACGACCACGGCCAGCACGGCCAGCAGCCCGAGCGGCTCCCCCAGGGCCGAGATCGGCACCGCCTTGAGCATCACGCCCCGGCTGATCTGGATGAAGTACGTGAGCGGGAGGATGTAGGAGATCCACCGCACGCCCGCCGCCATGGAGGACACCGGGAAGATCAGCCCAGACAGCAGCACCTGGGGCAGCAAGATCATGAAGGCCAGCTGGATGGCCTGCCCCTGGTTCTGCGAGACGGTCGAGATCAGCACGCCCATGCCCAGGGTCACCAGCAGGAACAGCGCCGCGCCCAGGGCGAAGACGGCGACGTTGCCGGCGAACGGGACGTGGAAGACGCTCATGCCGATCACGATGACCAGGACGAGGTCGACCGCGGCCACCATCAGGTACGGCGCGATCTTGCCCGCGATGACGTCCCAGGCGCGGAACGGCATCACCGCGAGCTGTTCCAGCGTGCCGGACTGCCGCTCCCTTACGACGCCGAGGCTGGTGATCAGCGTCCCGATGAAGACCAGGATGAGGCCCGCCAGGCCGGGGACCATCACCCACGAGGTGGTCAGGTCCGGGTTGAACAGGATCTGCTCCCGGGGTGACGGCGAGCCGGGCGCGGCGGTCGGGACCGCGCTCGCCAGGGCGGTTTCGGCGGTCTCGACCGAGAACAGCTGCGTCCCGTCCAGCAGCACGAGCGGGCCGCCGCCGCCGGTCACGACCGCCACGACAGCTTGTCCGTCGCGCAGCTGGACCCGGGCGGCGGACTCGCCCGCGGCGGTATCGACCTGCGTGACGCGGAACGTCGGCGGACGCAGCAACGCGGCCGCCTGGCGGGCGCCGGGACCGAATACCGCGGTCGGGATGTCGTGAACCTTGAAGTTGGCGGCGTAGCCGAACACGACCAGCAGGACCACGGGCAAGACGATCATCATCGCCACCGTGCGGTGGTCCCGCCGCAGCTCACGGAACTCCTTGACGACCATCGCCCACACGCCGGGCCTCCATAAGTCAACACGTATTGAACTCTACGTGCGTTGAAATCTACGCCCGTTGGCGTACTGCCGTCCACCGGCTCCGCGGCGTTACCTGACGACCAGGACCGGCCGGTCGGTCAGGTGAATGACCTTGTGCGCCGTGCTGCCCAGGACTATCCCGGCCAGGTCGCCGCGCCCGCGCGAGCCCATCACGATGATGTCGGCGTCATGATCCTTCGCGTCAGCGACGATCTCGCGTGCGGCGTAACCGTACACGGTGTTCCTGATCTCGCCCTGCGCTTTCACGCCCGCCCGGGCCAGTGCCTCAACCGCCTCCGCCACCACGCCGCGGGAGTCCTGCGCGGTCTCGTCCATCACTGACAGGCCTTTTGTCCCCGCTTCGCGTTCCCTCAGGTGCAGGACCCATACCTCGCCCTTGGACAGCAGGGCGAGATCGCGTGCCGCGAGCACTGCCCGGCGGGACAGCTCCGAATGGTCCACGGCCACCAGAATCCTGTCATACACGGCCCTCACCCTTCTGCTCGAAAGCTCTTTGCCAGGAAAAGCGCATTCGCTTCCCGCTCCACTATCGAGTCACGAGAAGCGGGCAGCCAGGGACCTTGGTCACTAACGAGAAATGAGAAAGGGCCCTACGTGACCCCGGGCCCGAGGCGTGATCCTGGGCACAGGACAACGGCCAGACGGACAAAACGCGGAAGGATCTGGTCCTGATGTCAGCAGAGGTCATGAAGAGCGCGCCCAGGATCGTGGTCGGCGTGGATGGTTCTCCGTCGTCGCGGGAGGCTCTGCGCTGGGCCGTGCGGCAGGCCGCGCTCACCGCCGGGACGGTCGACGCCGTCATCGCCTGGGATATTCCGGTGCTGGTGCAGGGCTACGGCTGGGTACCCCTCGGCGTGGAGGAATTGGGCGACTTCGAGGCAGAGGCCAAGAAGACCATCGAAGCGGTGATCGGCGAGGAAGTGGAGCCCGGGGACCAGCACCTGGTCACGAGCCGCGTCGTCAACGGCCATCCGGCACAGGTTCTGCTGGACGCCGCGTCAGGCGCGGACCTGCTCGTCGTCGGCAGTCGCGGTCACGGGGCGTTCGCCGAGGCGCTGCTCGGCTCGGTCGGCCAGTACTGCGTCCACCACGCGCACTGCCCGGTCCTGATCATCCGCGGCGAGCCCGCCCAGGCCGCCGCCTGACCGGCATCCCGGTCAGGCGCGGGCGAGGCTGACCTGGCCGCCGGATGAGAACAGGACGTCATCGGGATCGCGGCGCACGCTGACTGCTGCCTGGGTCACCATCCCGATCCTGAGCACCAGGTGCGGGTAGGCGCCGCTGCTCAGCTTGGTCCTGAGGAACGCGCGCAGCATGGGCAGTTCGGTCGGCTGGCTGTGCAGCGCCACCGCGACCCCGCAGGTGCTCGCGGTCAGCAGGATCCGCTGCAACGCGTGCCCGACGTTCACCCAGTCCGCCGGGCGGTCGCCCGCCGTCGTCAGCAGTGCGACCACGCCGGCGGCGCGGTGACCCACGGCCGTGCTGAGCGGCGGCACCCCCCAGCCGTGACCGCGGGCGAAGTCCCGGCCGGGGAAGTACGGGTCGGTACGCTCGGTCCGCGCGGGGTAGGACGTAGCGGGCACGCCGTCGCCGCGGAGGCTGCCCGGCGCGGGAGTCCACCTGGCCAGTTCCCCGACGTGCCTGCTGTCCAGCCGCTGCTGCCGCTCCGCCGTTTGCACGACCGCCGCCAGGGTGGCCCGCCGCCCGTCGTCCGCCATAATCCGCAGCGCCGCCCCGTCTCGTGCGGCGCTCGTGCGGAGCGCGGCGAGCATGCCGTGCGGTAGGGGATCAGGGTCGAATGCTCCGCGATGGGTCCGCCGGCTGCGTACCTGGCTGTTCAGCCGCCGCTCGAACTCGTTGACCGGAGCGCGCTCCCCCCAGCTCACCTGCGCCACCAGCGCAGGCTGGCCCGGATCGGGCAGCACGCGTGCCTGCGGAACGTACCCGAGGGACCGCAGGGCGAGGCGGACGTTGAACAAGGCGGCGCCGCAGCTGATCATCATCTCGCGGCCGTCCGGGTCGGCCACCGGCAGCCCGCGGTCGGCGTCCGCGTACACGCTGACCTGCTGGCCGTCGGCCACGAACCGCCACGGCTGAGTGTTGTGTACCGATGGCGCCCAGACCGCTTCGGCGGCGACGTACCTGGCGATCTCCTCCGCGGCCGGGGCCGGTGTGCTCATCCGTTCGCTCATGCTGTACGCCCCTTCCTTGTCCTATGCGGCTATCCGGCGCCTGTCCAGGCTCTGGCGAGCCTGCCGTCCGATCGCGGCCAGCCCGATGGCGAAGACCGCGGCGGCGGAGCCTTGAGCCAGCTCGACGCGATCCGCTATCTGGGTCTGCTTCATCGGAGGATCGGCGGGGTTGCCCGCTTGGTTGACCCACACCATCACCTTGCTGCCAGCCGCTGCCCCCACGGGGGCGGACACCGAGCCGGTGCGAAGCGTCCCGTCCGGCAGGCTCCAGTGCGCGGGCGTGCCCTGGCGGCGGGCCGGCCGCAGCAGAGTCGCCGGGACCTGGCGGAGGGCAGACCGCTGAGCCTCCGCCTTACGCGAGAGCACGGCGTTAGCCCACCGGCCGGCGGCCATCGCGACGAACGGGGAAGCGGCCATGAACGCCGCCATGAGCACGCCAGACACGGCGCTTTCCGTCTTGGTGCCGGTTTCTGGTTTCATGAATCTCACCTCTGCAGAGCGTTACGGTTCGTGGTGTCCACGCTCCCGTGCGTACGGGCTGGTCGGCCAGGGGCGGACTGCCCGGCCTGCCGGGACCTTCGCCCTCAGCTGCCATGGCGGAGCGGCCGGGTGCCCGTCAGGAGGTGGCGACCGGGTTGGCCGACGGTGCATGGCCCAGCCTGTTCACGACGTCGACCACGCCGTCGATATCCCAGATCAGGCGCAGCGCGAGCGAGATGTGGTCGCGGATATCGCCCGGCTCGGTTCGCATCGTCCCGGTCAGGGTCACCACTCCGTGGTGCACGGCCACGGTGACGTCCTTGGGGTCGGCGGCCGGGATCTCATCGAGAACCTGCCGGACGTCGTGGGTGATGTCGGCGTCCGGGCGCAGGAACACGCTGAGCAGGTCGCGGCGGCTGATGATGCCGGCCAGCTTGCCGTACTTGTCGACCACCGGCAGTCTCCCGATGTGGTGCGTGTTCATCAGCCGCGCTGCCGCCGGGATGGTCGCGTCCGGTCCGATGGTGATGGCCGGGGCGGTCATCAGGGTCCCGGCGGTCAGGCTCACCGGTGGCTGCTTGCGGAGCAGCCGGCGTCGGCCGGCCGAGGTGGCCATCCGGACCCGCCGGTTCGTCTCGTCCTCCGCGGCAATCAGGTCGGCCTCGGTCACCACGCCAGCGACCTCCCGGCCCATCTTCAGCACCGGCATCCCGCCGATCCGGTGCTCGGTGAGCAGCCGGTCGATCTCCTGGTACGGGGTGATCCGGTCGACCGTCACCACCGAGGTCGTCATCACGTCGCTGACCCGGCGGGCCCACCGCAGGTGCCGCGGCTGGCCGTTGTGCGGCACGGGGCGGGGCCGGGCGGGCACGGGGTGCGGCGGCGGCTCGTTCATGTGCTGTTCCACCGTGTCCAGGGCGCGGGCCACGTCGGTGCGGGTGGCCCTGCCGTGCAGGGACTCGTAGTACGCGGCGCCAAGGTGGCGGAGCATGGCGTCGAGGTAGGTGTCGCTGCGCGCCATCGTGCTCACTTCCTTACTGGCGGGGCCGGGTTAGGCGGCCGATGAGCTTCCACCAAAGAATGTCCGGCCGGGTCGGGTGCCAGCGACACGGGCAGAGGTCATCACCGCCCGGGACCTCCGTCACCGAGAACGCGGGCGCTACCGCCGGGAGCTCCACCGCGGGCCGGTGGCCAGCCAGTCCGCATCCCAGCCGGCCAGCCGGCGCCGGTCCAGGACTCGGCGGCCCAGCCAGCCGAGGATGGTCAGCGTGACGGCCAGGATGACGATGGCGAGCGCCTGGGACATGTCTGCGCGGCCCACGACCTGGCTGTGCTCCAGCGGAGGATCGGTGAGCTGGCCGGCCCGGTTGGTCCACACCGTGACCGTGCTGCCGGCCAGCGCGCCGGCGGGGACCATCAGCTCAGCGGTACGCGGCTGACCGTCCGGCGCCCGCCACCGGGCTTCGGCTTCGGATCCGCCCATGCTGACGTTCCACGGTGTCGCCGGCTGCAGCAAGGTCGCCTGGACCTGATGGATGACCGCTCGCTGGGCCTGCGCTTCCCGGGCAGACGTGGCGTAGGTCCAGCTTGCCGCGGCGCGGGCCGCGAACGGCGCGCCGGCCAGGAAGGCGGCCAGCAGTACGCCCAGCATGACGGTCTCGGCCCGGTCTGATCCGCGCCGCAGCGGATTGCGGTCAGGCCGCCGTCCGCGCAGCAGCCTGCCCAGCACGGTGCTCCTGGGTCCCCGCGGTGCTCGCATCGATCTCACCTCACGTGGTCGGCACGGGTGTGCGCATCCACCATCGCGTGCGCCAGAGGGGACGACCAGGGGCCGATCTCCCGGTCCGGCTGGGACCTTGTGCCTGCCTGCTCACGGCCCAAGGGCCGATGGTCCCGGACTTTGATGCCCATTGGCGCTACCCGCCGCCGGCCTGGCCCGTCCAGGCTGCTGGCGGAAGCACCCATGAGGAGGAAGCTCACATGACTGTCAGAGTGGGAATCAACGGCTTCGGCCGCATCGGGCGCGCGTTGACGCGCCTGGCGCTGGAGCGCCCGGACCTGGAGGTGGTGGCGGTCAACGACATCACCGACGCCAGGACGCTGGCGCACCTGCTGGCCTTCGACTCCACCTACGGCCGGCTCGGCCGCCCGGTAGAGCACACGGACGACTCGCTGATCGTCGCGGGGACCCCCATCGCCGTCCTGTCCGAGCGCGACCCCGCCGCGATCGACTGGGCGAAGCTCGGCGCGGATGTCGTCGTCGAGTCCACCGGCAAGTTCCGCACCCGGGACGGCGCGGCCCTGCACCTCAAGGGCGGCGCGCGGAAGGTGCTGATCTCCGCTCCCGGCAAGGGCGTCGACCTGACCGTCGTCATCGGGGTCAACGACCGCGCCTATGACCCGGCGCGGCATGACGTGATCTCCAACGCGTCCTGCACGACCAACTGCGTGGCTCCGATGGTCAAGGTGCTGCACGATGCGTTCGGCGTGGAGCAGGGGTTCATGACCACGGTGCACGCCTACACCGGGGATCAGATGCTCATCGACGGGCCGCACAAGGACCTGCGGCGGGCCAGGTCGGCGGCGATCAACATCGTGCCGACCACGACCGGCGCGGCCCGGGCCACCGGCGAGGTCATCCCGGCCCTGGCCGGGAAGCTGGACGGGGTCGCCGTCCGCGTCCCGGTGGAGGACGGCTCGCTGACCGACCTCGCGGCCGTGCTCAGCCGGGAGGTCACCGCCGAGGACGTGAACCAGGCGTTCGCCGCGGCGGCATCCGGCGAGGAGAGCCCGCTGCGCGGCATCCTGCGGTACAGCACCGACCCGATCGTCTCCCGCGACGTCATCGGCGACTCCGCGTCGTGCGTGTTCGACTCGGAGCTGACCCAGGCGTCGGGCAGGCTGGTCAAGGTGTTCGGCTGGTATGACAACGAGTGGGGTTACACCTGCCGGCTGGCCGACCTTGCCGCCCTCGTCGGCGGGCAGCTTTAGGTGCAGCCGACCTGACGCCAGCGGGGCCGCCCGGAGGGGCGGCCCCGCTCGTGCTACGAGGTGAGGGGTCAGCGACTCTCGATCCGGCGGCCGGTGATCTTGTCCGGCATGATGCGGACGTAGGCGTCGCGGTCGCCGCCGGGCCAGGGCCACAGGTCAGCGTCCCGGCAGACGCGCCGGAGTTCGGCGGGGTGAGCGACGCGGTGTGATGGCCCGCGGACGAGCACGCTCCAGCCCTGGCTGAGCGCCTCGTCGATGTGATCCACCTCGAAGGCCACCTGCTCGCCGGCGTGGCCATCGATGATGCTGCCCTCGCCGGTCCTGACGACGATGGTCGCCTCCACCACGGCAAAGTTGACCGGGAGCACGACCGGGCCCGAGATCGTGCCGCACGCGATCCGCCCGACGCCGCCGGCCGCGATCAGCCGATGGCACTCGGCTGGCGTCAGCTTGGTGACCACCGGCAACCCGGGGAGGCGGCCGTATCCGGGAGGCGCCTGGGCTCCCGCGCCGAGCAGGACGGCTGGCGTAGTCCGCAGCGCGGCGGCGAGCCGGCGCAGCGAGGCACCGCTCGGCCGGGCCGGGTATCGCTCCAGGTACTCCAGGTACCGAACGCTCATGCCGGCGCGGGCGGCCACCTGCGCGGCGCTCAGCCGCAGCTCCGCGCGCCGCCGGGCGATCCGCTTGCTCAGGTCACCCGGATCCGGCGGTGAAGGCCAGGCCCAATCGTCACGCTGTGGTGCGTGATCCTCGTGCCGCCCCGGGTACCTCACTGGCTCCTGCCTGGGTATGTAGCTCACGCTCATCGGGATCACGGCGCCGCCGGCCGGCCTTGGGCTGCGGGCGCCGCTTCACCTCCTCGGTTTCTCTCACGTGCCACGGGGTGGCCTCACCTACCGCCAGCCTCAGCGGCGCACAGTCCGGCGGCGAGTGGCGTCCGGCCTATCCGGCCGGGACGTTGGTCTGGTAGACCGCGCAGCGCTCTGCCGGCGTCGCCTGCCTATGGTCCCGGCGGTCAATGACCTACGGCACTTCCCGCAGGCCGGCCCGGCCGCCACGCTGAGCCCAGCGAAACGAGACGCTAGGTGGTGATGAGGCATGGTCGAGATCAGTGCGGCGGCTCTGGCGGCCCATCCGTTCCTGCGCGGTATGTCCCCTGACCAGCTGAGCGTGCTCGTCGGGGCTGCCCGTGACGTCAGCTTCCCGGCCAGGGGCAGGCTTTTCGAGGACGGCGGCAACGCCACCCACTTCTGGCTGATCCGCAGCGGTCACGTGTGGCTGGACCTGCATGTTCCGGGCGAGGGCCCGGTGATCATCGAGACCGTCGGCATGGGTGAGCTGCTTGGCTGGTCGTGGCTGTTCCCGCCGTACAAGTGGGCGTTCGGCGCGGTGGCCGCCACCGCGGTGGAAGCTTTCGAGTTCGACGCGCCGACCGTGCGGGAGCGCTGCGCCGCCGACCCCGGGCTCGGGTATGAGCTCACCCAGCGGATCAGCCGGGTCCTGGCCGGGCGGCTCCAAGCCACCAGGCTCAGGCTGATCGCCCGTTCGGGCTCCTCGGCGTCAGCGAACTGACGCGAGACCGCCGGGAAGGTCAGCATCAGGCAGGTGACGACCAAGGTCCCCCGCCGCGGCGGCGAACGGCCCTGACTGCGGGGCAGGCGACGGCGTCAGGCTGGAAGGTGGAGTCCGTCGGGACGAAGGAGCTCGTGATGAAGACAGTCGATGACTTCGCGGTCGCAGGCCAGCGGGTGCTGGTACGCGACGACCTCAACGTGCCGCTCGATGGCGGCCGCATCACCGACGACGGCCGGATCCGGGCCGCCGTGCCGACCCTGACCGCCCTGCTGGAACGCGGCGCCAAGGTGGTCGTCTGCGCTCATCTCGGCCGCCCGGCAGGCAAGCCCGACCCGAGGTACTCGCTCGCGCCGGCCGCGGCCCGCCTCAGCGAACTGCTCGGCCGCCCGGTGACGCTCGCCGACGACGTCACCGGCCCGTCTGCGCAGGCTGCCGTCTCCGCCCTGCGGCCCGGCGGCCTGGCCATGCTCGAGAACCTGCGGTTCGACGGGCGGGAGACCAGCAAGGACGACACGCAGCGGGGCCTGTTCGCCGACGAGCTCGCGGCCCTGGCTGACCTGTACGTCTCGGACGGGTTCGGTGTCGTGCACCGCAAGCAGGCCAGCGTCTACGACATCGCCCTTCGGCTGCCGCACGCCGCCGGCTACCTGGTCCAGGCCGAGGTCGGCGCGCTCCGCCGGCTCACCGCGGACATCCGCCGGCCCTACGTGGTCGTGCTCGGCGGCGCGAAGGTCGAGGACAAGTTCGACGCGATCGGCGACCTGATCAGCATGGCCGACCGGATCCTGGTCGGCGGGGCCATGGCCTTCCCCTTCCTTGCCGCCCGGGGCCTCAAGGTCGGCACGTCCCTGCTCGAAGCCGGCCAGGCGGACCTGGCTCGCAGCTACCTGGACCTGGCCGCCCGGGCCGGCAAGACGATCATCCTGCCTCCCGACGTCGTCGTGGCGGCCGAACGGTCCGTTGACGCGCCGCACGAGGTCGTCGCCGCTGATGCCATCCCGGCCGACCAGATGGGCCTGGACATCGGGCCCGAGTCGGTCAGGCTGTTCGAGGCGTGCATCCACGGTGCCAGGACGATCTTCTGGAATGGCCCGATGGGCGTCTTCGAGCTGGCCCCCTACGCCGACGGCACCCGGGCCATCGCCTCGGCGCTGGCCCGCAGCGAGGCGTTCACCGTGATCGGCGGGGGCGACACCGGCGCGGCCATCCGCACCCTGGGGTTCCCCGACAGCGCGTTCGGCTACATCTCCACCGGCGGCGGCGCCAGCCTGGAGTTCATCCGCGGCAAGGTCCTGCCCGGCCTGGCCGTCCTGGAAGAGCCATGACCACGCACGGCTTTCCTTATCGCCTGGTCGTGCTGCGCCACGGGCAGAGCGAATGGAACGCGGCCGGCGTGTTCACCGGCTGGGCGAACGCCCACCTGACCGCGCAAGGCGAACGGGAAGCGGCACGCGCCGGGGCGATGCTCGCCGGGCACGGCGTGCTGCCGGCTTTCGCGCACACGTCCCTGCAACGGCGCACGATCCGCACCGCCGAGCTCGTCTTGGCGGCCGCGGACCGCGACTGGATCCCGGTGCGCCGGTCCTGGCGGCTGAACGGCCGGCATTACGGGGCGTTGCAGGGCAGGAACAAGGCCGAGCTGGTCCAGCAGTACGGCGAGCAGCAGGTCATGCTCTGGCGCCGCTCCTACGACGTGCCGCCCCCGCCGTTCGATGCGGCGGCCGCATCTGCTCAGGCCGCCGACCCGCGCTATCGGGCCCTGCCGCCCGACGTGCTGCCGCGCGCCGAATCGCTCGCGGACGTCTCCGCCCGGCTGCTGCCCTACTGGTACGACGCGATCGTCCCCGATCTGCGCACCGGAGGATGCGTGCTCGTCGTCTCGCACGGCAACACGCTACGGGCGCTGGTCAAGCACCTTGAATCCATCCCGGACGACCGGATCGCCGGGCTGGAGCTCCCCACCGGCATCCCGCTGGTCTACCAGCTCGGGCGTGATCTGCGCCCCGACGCCCTGGGCGGCCAGTATCTCGACCCGCACGCCGCCCGCGACGGGCTCGAGGCCCTTACGTCATCGGCACCTGGACCCTGAGGAGGTTCGCCATGAAGAACAGGCAAAACCGTGAGCAGCGGCGCATCGTGGTCGGGGTGGATGGCTTCGAGTCGTCCAAGGCCGCGCTGCGCTGGGCCATTCACCAGGCGGAGCTGACCGGAGCGGTGGTGGAGGCGGTGACCGCCTGGCACATCCCGGCTGGGGTCGGCTGGGTCCCTGCATCCGACATGCCCGACTACCAGGAGGATGCCTTCACCGTCCTCAGCGAGGCGATAGCCGAGGTGTCCGCCGTCGACCCGGACGTCCAGGTCTGCCCGCGTGTGGTGAAGGGCCCCGCCGGGGAGGTGCTGGTGGACGCCGCCGACGGAGCCGACCTGCTCGTCGTGGGCTCGCGGGGTCACCGGGGGCTGGCCGAGGCGCTACTCGGCTCGGTCGGCCAGTACTGCGCGAATCATGCGGCGTGCCCGACCGTCATTATGCGCGGCAAGCGCGAAGACTAGGTTCCGCGGCTTATCTTCCGCTGGGGCCGGCCGGCGTGTCACACAGCGGCACGATCCCGTTCGCCGGTCCGGACGCGAACGGCGCCGTCGACGGGTGTTATCCAGATCTTCCCGTCGCCGATGGTTTCGGTCCGGGCGTGCTTGGCGATGACCTCGACTATCGTGTCGGCGTCGTCGTCGAGCACCACGAGGTCCAGCCGGACCTTCGCCAGGAGCACGACCATGTGCTCGCCGGCTCGGCCGGTGGCCCTGGCGGCGTTGCCGACCAGCCCGCCGTACTGCTGCCCGAAACCCCGGACATCGGTCACGGTCACACCGCGGACCCCTCCGCCGATCAAGGCCGGTATCAGTTCGTCGAGTTTCTCCGGCCTGACGATGGCGGTTATCAATTTCATGGCCGTTCCGCCTTCTGCTCGAATTGCCCAGTCCACCCCAGCGATTTAGGTATTCGCTGGGACGGCGCGCGCACTACATGCTGCGCATGCGGTGGAACTTGCGGATGTCATCCTTGCCCGCGAGCAGAGCCGCGCCTATTGCGGCAAGGCACGCGACAGCCAGCGCCGTTCCTGTGATGTGCTTCATCGTTCCAGCCCTTCTCCTATTTTCGGGCGCGGCCTTTCACGCCGGACCGGGACATATGATCCCCGGTCCAGGCCAGGATCACCGCTGCCGCTGGGAGCCGATAGGGCCAAAGGCCGGCCCCGGCCATGACTCAGGTCCCGGCCGCAGAGGCGAGGTCGCCGAAGCCGGACCCGCCAGCTGAAGAGGCACCAGCACCCGAACGGGACCTATGCCCGGCCTTTCGGCCCTAGTCTTCGCGGTCGCCACCATATGGGCTGACGCCATGACTATCCACACCCGCAACAGCCCCGCGGCGCGACCGGGAGCAGGGGGACCGTCACCCGCCAGGTGGCTCGCCCTAGCCGTGCTGTGCGTCTCGCTGCTGATCGTCACGCTTGACAACACAGTGCTCAACGTGGCACTGCCCACCCTGGTAAGGGACCTGCACGCCACCACCACTGAGCTTCAGTGGATCGTCGATGCCTACGTCATGGTCTTCGCCGGCCTGCTTCTGGTCGCGGGTAGCCTGGCGGACCGGGTCGGCCGCAAGCGAGTGTTCCTGGCGGGCCTGGCGGCCTTCGCCGCCGGGTCGACCTGGGCGGCGTTTTCCGGCTCGGTGGGCGTGCTGATCGCCGCGCGGGCCAGCATGGGCATCGGCGGGGCGATGATGATGCCCTCGACGCTGTCCATCATCACCGACATGTTCCGCGACCCAGCGGAGCGGCAGCGCGCGATCGGCGTCTGGGCCGCGACCACCGGGCTTGGCATCGCGCTCGGCCCGATCGTCGGCGGCCTGCTGCTGGCCAGGTTCTGGTGGGGGTCGGTGTTCCTGATCAACGTGCCGATCGCAATGCTGGGCGTGGTCTTCGCGCTGCCGCTGATTCCCGACTCGAAAAACCCGGCCGCGCTGCCGCCGGACGTGGTCGGCGCGCTGCTGTCTATCGCCGGGCTCGGCCTGGTGCTGTGGTCGTTGATCGAGGCGCCGGTGCGCGGCTGGTCGTCGCCTCTGGTGATCGGGGCGGGCGCCGGCGGCCTGGCAGTGCTTGGCGCCTTCGCCGCCTGGGAGCGGGTCAGCTCGCACCCGATGCTGAACATCTGGTTCTTCCGCCGCCGGAGGTTCTCCGCCGCGGTCTCCTCGGTGGGCATGGTCATGTTCGGGTTGTTCGGCGCGCTGTTCGTGCTGACCCAGTACCTCCAGTTCAGCCTCGGCTACTCGGCGTTGCAGGCCGGGATCAGGGTCCTGCCCGCGGCCGGGGCCATCGCGGTCATCGCGCCGTTCTCCACCGTTCTCGTCCGGGTCATCGGGACCAAGCTGACGGTGGCGGCCGGGTTGCTGGTCATCGCCGGGGGCCTGTGGCAGGTATCGGCGGCCTCAGCGGCGACGGCCTACACCGGCATCCTGCCCGGCATGATCATGCTCGGCGTAGGCGCCGGACTGACCATCCCGTCGGCGACCGAGTCGGTCATGGGCTCCCTGCCCGGCGGGCACACCGGCGTCGGATCCGCCACCAACGGCGCGTTCCTGCAGATCGGGGGGGCGCTGGGGGTCGCGGTGATCGGCAGCCTGCTGAACACCCGGTACCAGGACCGGGTCACCACCGCCCTGGTGCCGTACCACGTGCCACGGCCGGTCCTGCAGACCATCCTCGGCTCACTCGGCGGAGCGCTCGGCGTGGCCCAGCGCCTTGGCGGCGTCCTCGGCGCCGAACTCGGCCACCTAGCCCGGTCCGCCTTCGTCAGCGGGATGGACCTGGGCTTGGCCACCGGCGCCTGCGTAGCCGCGGCCGGGTGCCTCATCGCCCTGCTCGCGCTGCCCTCCCGGACCGGTGAGGAAGACGATCACGCCGGAGCCGAGCCGAGGCCGTGATGCGGCATCCCGGGCTGAGCCTGCCGATGCTCCCCGGCGCGGGCCGGTCTACATCGCGCGGCTGACCAGGTATCCGGCGGTTCACCGCCCCCCCGGAGGCGGGCCTGCCTGGTCGCCGGTGACCTTGCGGAACGGGACCGTCGGCTCGAACGGAATCGCGTCAAGGAACCCTGACAGGCCGATTCCCCGGTGCAGCCCGGCCTGGTTGTGCCGCTCGGCCAGGTCGTGAGCCAGTAGCACCCGCTCCTGGTCGGCGCTCGCCTCGGTGAACGGCGCGTCCCACGGCCCGTGCGTCCGCAGCCGCCGCAGCATGGGCAGCGGCAGCCAGACCTCATCCAGCGTGATGCCGTACTCCACGACCATCCGCTTCTCGAGTTTCCCGCCCTCACCGGTCACGACCTCACGCTTATCCCAAAGGGCCGCCGATCTCAAGAGGCCTTTCGTCCCGTCCTCAGCTACAGCGCTGCGACGGTGCCTGCCACCGGCGACAGCCAGCCGGACCGGTGACGCCGCGGGATGGTCCGGGACTGCTCATTGCATCTGCATGGTGCCGTGCAGCCCGGCAGCTAGGGCCGCGACGACGATGAGGATGCCCAGGATCACCGCGGCCCAGCCGAGGATCAGACCCGCGAGCGCCAGGCCGGCCCCTTGTTCTCCGGTGCGGTTGATCTGGCGCCGGGCCATGTGGCCCAGCACGATGGCTGGGATCGTCGCCAGCGGCCCGAGGGCGAACTGCGCGAGCCCGCAGGCGAGGCTGGCGATCGCGAGCCCGTTGATCGTGGTCACCTGGGTCACCCCGGCCCCCGGCCGGGCGGCAGGCAGGTCGGCCACGATCTGGTCCAGGTCCGCGTAGGTACGCGCGGAAAAGGCGGCCTCCAGGCGGCCGTCGTACTCGTCCTTGGACAGCCGGCCTTCGCTGTAGGCCACGTTGAGACGTTCTGCAACGCGGTCGCGGTCCGCGTCAGAGGCCCGCATCTTGCCCCGTTCGCCACGGCCGGCGCGCAGTGAGGCGCCATCGTCCCGGATGAGCGCGGTGTCGTCGGCATTCATCTGCACCACTCCCTACTCTCTTGACGCTGCACCCGGGGCGCGAGCACGACAAGGGACGAAAGACCCGCGCATCGCCAACCACCGACCCTGCCGGGGGCGGCGGCGCAGGCCGATGCTGATCGTCGGAGCTTTATACGCGTCGGCGTGAAATGAGATGAGCTGTCATGGGGAACAAGCTGGTACTGGTGATCGGCGGGAACTTCGGCGGGCTCACCGCGGCGCTGGAGGTCAAGGCCGAGCTGGGTGACGACGTCGACGTAACGGTCGTATCGGCGGCTGACCGCTTCCTGTTCAACCCGTCACTGATCTGGCTGCCGTTCGGCAAGCGCACCGCCGACCAGATCACGTTCCCGCTGCGGCCCGTCTTCGATGCGCACGGCATCGGCTTCGTGCACGCTCAGGCGACGGCCATCGACCCGGTGGCCCGGACGGTCACCACCAGTATCGGCGCCCGCTGGTGCTACGACTACCTGGTGATCGCGACCGGATACCGGAACAAGTTCGACGTGCTGCCAGGGCTGGGTCCCGACGGCTACGCGCAGACGATCACGACGCTCGCCGACGCCCAGCGGGCCGCCCTCGCCTGGGCCAAGTTCCTGGACGACCCGGGCCCGGTGGTGATCGGCGCGACCCAGGGCGCGAGCTGCTTCGGCGCGGCGTACGAGTTCCTGTTCAACACCTCCTACCAGCTGCGCAGGATGAAGCTGCACGGCCTGGTGCCGCTGACGTTCGTGACCGCCGAACCTTTCCTCGGCCACTTCGGCATCGGCGGCCTACCGGGCGGCGAGAAGCTGCTGAAGATGTTCCTGCACAAGGAAGGCGTCACGGCCATCACCGGCATGGCGATGGACGAGGTCACCGGCGACCAGGTCAAGCTGGCCGACGGTACCCGGCTTCCGTACCGGTACGCCATGGTGGTCCCGCCCTTCGCCGGGCAGGACGTCATACGGGCCACCCCCGGACTCGCCGACGACAACGGCTACGTGCCGGTCGAGGACACATACCAGTCCAGGGCCTACCCGGAGATCTACGCGGTCGGCGTCGCCGCGCAGGTGCCCGTCCCCTGGGTCACGGCCGTGCCCGTCGGGATGCCGAAGACCGGGTTCCCCGTCGAGTCCATGGCCAAGGTCGCCGCCCGCAACATCATCGCGGCGATCAAGGGCGAGCCGGCGCGCAGTCACAAGGAGTTCGGCGAGATGGCGGCGGTCTGCATGATGGACGCAGGCAACAACGGCGTGCTGATCCTGGCCGACCACATGCTCCCGCCGCGCAAGGGCGGCGTGATGATCCCCGGGCCTCAGGTCCACGCGATGAAGCTCGCCTTCGAGAAGTACTACCTGTGGAAGAGCCGCCACGGCTACGTCGGGCTGCCCTAACCGGAGGTGCGCGGGCTGACGGCCAGGCGCAGCCGCGCGGCGTCCGCTAGCTCCTGCTCCTCCAGGGCCAGCGTCACCTCGGCCAGGGCCTGCTCGAGCCGGGGAATCCAGCGGTCCTGGATCGCGCGGAGCCGGTACCGGGTAGCCAGTGCCTCGACCTCCAGGACGCGCAGGGCCTCGGCCGCGGCGGCGTGCTGGACCGCGGCGGCGAGGGCGGCGGCGTGGGCCCGCCGCGTCTGGGTCAACGCCGGGCCGTCCCAGGTGGCGGCGGCGGGGCTGACGCAGGCGGGACTGGCCGGGTGCCGTACCCCCATGGTGACGGCATAAGGGATCGTCACCGTCGCGAGCTGGCCGTCGGCGGCCAGCCTGACGGCCCGCTCGCCGCCGAGCATGCAGGCCCGCAGGAGCCACCGCTCGGCGTCGGCGCAGCAGCGGTCCCATTCCGCCGCGGCCCGCGCCTGCGCCTCGCGGAACCGGGCGAGCTCGGCCTGCAGGATCCGGAGCTTACGGTCGAGCAGGTCGGCGCCGCGCCGGGCGAGCTGAAGGCGCCCGGTCAGCCAGAGGCGTCCGGCGCGACCTGGCGGCACGGTGAACCCCCGACGGCTCACGGCTCGCCGCCGCCGGGATAGTAGGCGTCGAGGAACCGGGCCGAGAGCATGGTCAGCTGGTTCCTCGGCAACGCCGCCAGGACCCGCCAGGCAAGGGCCAGGCTCTCCTCGAGGCCGCGGTTCTCGGTTCGTCCCTGGTTCATGAAGTCGCGCTCGAACGCGGTCGCGAGGTCGAGGTACTGCCGGTCGAGCGGGCTCAAGGCCGTGGTGCCGAGCAGCTCGGCCAGCTCGCTGGCGTGCCGCGCGGCGGCCAGCGAGGCCATGATCTGGGCGGCCACGTCCAGGTGGTCATCCCTGGTCCGGCCGGGACCGGCACCATGCCGCATCAGCCGCGAGAGCGAAGACAGCGCGTCGACCGGCGGGTACACGCCACGGGCGTGGATGTCGGGCGAGAGCACGATCTGCCCTTCGGTGATGTACCCGGTGAGATCGGGGACCGGGTGGGTGATGTCGCCGGCCGGCATGGTCAGCACCGGCACGACCGTGACCGAGCCCGGCAGGCCGCGGATGCGACCGCACCGTTCGTACAGCGAGGCGAGGTCGCTGTAAAGGTACCCGGGGTAGGCGCGCCGGGCCGGGATCTCCCCGCGCGCGGCGGAGACCTCGCGCAGCGCCTCGCAGTAACTGGTCATGTCGGCCATGACGACCAGCACGTGCCGGCCCAGGGTGAAGGCCAGCCGCTCGGCCACGGTGAGCGCCAGCCGCGGCGTCAGGATCCGCTCGATGACCGGGGCGTCGGCGAGGTTGAGCAGCAGCACGAGCTCGCCGGCCGCGGAGCGCTCCTCCAGCACGACGCGGACGGCCGAGGCATCGGCGTGGGTGAGGCCCATCGCCGCGAACACGACGCTGAAGGGCTCGCCGCCGACCGACGCCTGGGCGGCCAGCTGCGCCGCCAGTTCGAGATGTGGCAGGCCTGCCACCGAGAACACGGGAAGCTTCTGGCCGCGCACCAGCGTGGTCAGCGAGTCGATGACCGAGATCCCGGTCAGTACCGGCTCGGCGGGCGGCTCCCGCAGCACGGGATTGATCGGGGAGCCAGCTACCGGCATGGTGACATCGCCGGTGACCGGCGGCCCTCCGTCGATCGGATCGCCGCGGCCGTTGCACACCCGGCCGAGCCAGTCCGCCCCGACGGGAATGCGCAAGGGGGCGCCGCTGAACGCGACCCTGGTCCCCTCCGGGCGCATGCCGTCGGTTCCCTCGAGGACCTGCACTACGGCCAGGTCGCGGTCGGCCTCCAGGACCAGCCCGTGCCGGATTTCCCCGCTCTCCATCCGGATCGCCGCGAACTCGTCCCACCCCACTCCGTCCACGCCGCGCACGACCATCAACGGGCCGCGGAGCTCAGCTATCCCGGTGTACTCGCGCTGCGCCCAGGAAGTCATTCCGCGCCTCCATCCTGGCCGCGCTGGAGCAGGCCGTCGAGGCCGTCGAGCATGGCCTGTTTCCTGGCCGCGACGTCGTCGGGTGTCACGGCCTCCTCCCGGGCCCGCAGGATCGGGGAGAAGTCCACTTCTTCGAGGGCCGCCGGGGGCACGGCCGCGTCGGCCAGCTCCCGGCACCGCTCCGCCACGGCCAGGACCGCGTCGGCCAGGGCGGCGGCCCTGGCCGAGTCGCAGGAGGCGTCGACGGGGCTGAGCGCGCTCTGCTGCAGCAGGCCCTCCCTGACCAGCCGCCCCGCCAGGATCGTGGCCCGCTCCCTGGGCGGCAGGGCGGCCGCGCCCATGAGCTCAGCCAGCGAGCTGAGCCGGTCCGCCTCGGCGAGCAGCGCGGCAAGGCGGGTCCTGCGGTCGGTCCAGCCGGGATCGCCGGCGCCGGCCTGCCAGGCGGCGACGGCGTCGATGTCCCGGGAGAACGATCCGGACCAGGAAACGGCCGGGTAATGCCGCGCGTAGGCCAGGTCGCGGTCCAGCGACCACAGGCTGCGGACGAAGCGCTGGGTATAGGCGGTGACCGGTTCGGTCATGTCGCCGCCCGCCGGGGAGACCGCGCCGATGATCGTCACCGAGCCCTCGCGCCCGCCGCTGGTGACGACGCGGCCGGCCCGTTCGTAGAACGCGGCCAGGGCGGAGGCCAGGCTGGCCGGATAGCCCTCCTCGGCCGGGAGGTCCCCGTTGCGGGACGCGAATTCGCGCAGCGCCTCCGCCCATCGGGAGGTCGAATCCGCGATCACCACCACGTTCAGTCCCATGTCCCTGAAGTGCTCAGCGACGCAGGCGGCACTGTAGATGCTGGCCTCGCGCGCCATCATCGGCATGTTCGACGTGTTGGCGATGACGACGGTCCTGGCGGCCAGCTTGCCTCCGGTGCGCGCGTCGTCGAGCCCGGTGAGTTCGCCCAGCATGTCGGCGAGTTCGTTGCCGCGTTCCCCGCAGCCGACGTAGACGATCACGTCCGCGTCGCACCACTTCGTGATCTGCTGCAGCAGCAGGGTCTTGCCGGTGCCGAACCCGCCGGGAACGGCGCAGCTCCCGCCCTTGATCACGGGGAACAGCACGTCGATCACCCGCTGCCCGGTGAGCAGCGGCGCGGCGGCGTCGAGCCGGCGGCGGTAGGGGCGCGGGCGCCGCACCGGCCAGCTCGAGGTCAGGTGCACGTCGGTGCCCGACACGGTGGCGATCATTGCGTCGCCGGGTGCCGGGCCGGTCTCGCGCACTTTTTCTACGGTCCCGTGCACGCCGGGCGGTACGAGTACCCGGTAGCCGATGCCGCCGGAGACGCTCACCGAGCCCAGGATGGCGCCCTCGCCGACGGCCGCGCCCATCTCGGCCTGCGGCGTGAACTCGAATTCCTGGCCGTCCGCGGCGCGGAACGGGTAGCCGGGCTCGAGCCAGGCGGGTGCGCCGGCCAGCGGGCGGAGCAGCCCGTCGAAGATGCCGCCGAGCAGGTGCGGGCCCAGGCGCGCCGACAGCGGCTCGCCGCGCGACCGGGCGGGATGACCGGGCGCCAGGCCGCCGGTGTACTCGTAGGCCTGGACGGTGGTCACGTCGCCCCTGATGGCGACGGCCTCACCCGGCAACAGGTGCTCGCCGAGTTCGACGATGTCGTACATGGCGACCCCGGCGAGGCCGGTCACCTCCACCAGGGGCCCGTTCACCCTGACGATTCGCGCCGGGCCGGCGGTCACGGTGTCCATAGTTCCCGCACCTGGTCTCCTAGCTGGTCGACGGCCAGGCCGGCCAGCCTGGGCAGGGTGCAGTCGACCACGATGTCGCGGGACCGCGCCACCACGCCTCCCTCCGGCCGGACCGTGACCGCCGCGGCCGGGCCGGCCGCCCGCGTGGCCATGGTGACGAGCCGGCTGAGCAGCCCTTGGTAGCCGGGCTCGGTTTGCAGGCTGGCGACCGCGCTGAGGACCTGAGCGCGCAGGTCCTGGTAGGCCTCTGATTGGGCGCCGAGGATGATCGACCGGGCCTGGTCACGCCCCCGGCTGCGCTCGGCGGCGGCAGCCGGGGCGGCGTCGGCTTCACCTCGCGCCCGGGCTCGGCCGACCGTCTCGGCCGCGCCGCTCCGGGCCTGCTGCACAATCGAGTCGGCTTGGGCGTGAGCCTCCGCGAGGATACGGCCGGCCTCGGCCTCGGCTCCGCGCAGCAGGGACGCGCAGACCGGCGCGAGCGCCCGCTCCACCTCGTCGCTCATGACGGCATCACCGCGATCAGCACGTCCGGCCGCGCCCCGGGAGCCGTCCCGAGCCAGGCCGCGGCGCGCGGGGTCAGGACCAGGACGGCGACATCGGCGGGCAGGCAGGACCAGGCCGCGTGCGCTTCATCGGCGTTTTCCGCCGGGAAGACGAGCGCGCCGGCCAGGGCGAAACCCGCCGTGCGGGCCGACTCGCCGATGACCGCGGCCGCGGACATCTCATGCCTTCCCGATGAGCAGGATCCCGATGATCAGGCCGTAGATGGCGATTCCCTCGGCCAGGCCGACGATGACCATCGCGCGGCCGAACAACTCCGACCGCTCGCTCATGGCGGCCAGGGCCGCGGCGCCCGCGTAGGCGACGGCGATGCCGGCGCCGATGGTCGACCCGGCGACCGCGATCGCCGCGCCGAGCAATGCGGCCGTGCTCGATGTCCCGGGCGCCGCCGCGGCGGCCTTGGCCGTGCCGACCGCCACGGCGGCCCCGGCGGGCCCGGCGGTGAGCGCGGCCACGAGCAGGACCACCGCGCCGATCATCAGCACGGCGCCGATCGCGGCCAGGATATAGAGGCCGGCCCGCCCGCGCCGCGTCACCACGCGCGCCAGCACGACGGCCCCGGCGATCAGGGGCAATCCGGCTACCCATGCGGTTGTCATGTGCTCTCCTCTTTCGTGCCGGCCGCGGGGATCCCCGCGGCACCGGTCGGACCGCTCACGGTCGGCACGTGCCAGGGCCTGAACGGCCGGCCCTGGGTCACGAAGACACGCGAGAACAGCTCGTAGTACTCCAGGCGCAGCGCCTGGATGGCGGCGACGAGGGCTTCCAGGCTGAAGGCCAGCGCGGTCCCGGCCGCGAAAACGACGACGGCCGCCGCGGCGAAAAGTCCCCCGCGATGCCACAGCGCCCGCGTGCCCTCCCACACGAGCAGGCCGAGCGCGGCGTGCGTCAGGCCGAACGCGGCGAGCCGGGTGAACGACACCACGTTGGAGCCCAGCCGGATCACCAGGTCGAACACCTCGACCCCGGCCTGGATGCGGCCCGCGCCCCCGCCGCCGGCCTCGGCGAGGAACCCGGCAGCGGCCAGCACCAGCCCGGCCAGGGCCCCGACCCCGCCTATGGCGAGCAGGAGGCCGTGATGGAAGTACCATCCGCCGGCCATGACGCCGGCGCCGAGGAACACGATGGTCCCGGCGACGCCCGACGACGCGTACACCGCGGCGGGCCACCCGCCCTCCCGCCACCGGTTGATCGTGCCGAGCGCGTAGGCACCTGCCAGCATGACCGCCCCGGCACCCATGGCCACCAGTAGCAGCGTGACGGCATGATCCAGCGGGCTGATCCACAGCACCGGCACCAGGCCGGTCGGCCCGAAGCATTCCCCGTACAGCAAGCCGAACGCGGTCGCTGCCGCCCCGGCGCCCGCGACGAACGGCCATGCCGCAGCGAACCGGCGGGCCCAGCCCGGCCAGCCGGCCCGCAGCGCGGCCGCGACCCCGAGCAGCACGACCCCCTCCCCCGCGTCGCCGAACATCATGCCGAACATCAGCACGTACGTGGCCCAGGCCAGCCGGACGGGGTCGACGTCGGCGTACGGAACCGTGCCGTAGGTCTGGACCAGCGGGGATAGCGAGCGCCGCAGCGGCCGGCCGGTCACGAGCGTGGGAGGCTGCACTCCGGGCGGGTACGGGAGCGGGACCACGGCGCCGCCGGCCTCCGCGACGCTGGCCGCCACGGCGGCCATCCGGTCCGCGGGAATCCAGCCCGCCAGCGCCGCGGCGCCCGATCGCCTGACCGCGCTGGCGGCGTGAGCCTCGAGCTGGGCCTCGCCGGCGAGCAGCTCGTACCGGCCCGCCCCCTCGACCGCGTCGAAGTCGAGCGGCGAGACGGACAGCAGGGCGCCGGTCACCGGCCGGTCGGCATGCCTCAGCCTGCGTGCCGCCTCCCCGGCTGCTCCCGGCTCGCCAGCCGCGGAGCCTGGGGTGCTTGCCTCGCCTCCGGCGAGCCCGATCTCCATGGCCCCCGCGTCCGCGACGCGGACCAGGACGTCCCGCAGCGATTCGTCGGGGGCGACCAGCACGACGCGCTTCATCCGGGCCGGGACCACCGAGTCAAGCCAGCTCATCGTAGGCCCCCAGAGGCTCGCCGCCCCGCGCGGCGATCTCGAGTGCGGCCCGGACCCGCCAGGCGTCACAGGCCATGACGGCAACCGCACCGAGGACCGCGCCGCTGTCCAGGCCGGACGTCCGCAGCAGCCGAAGGCCGTCCCGCTCCACCCGGGCCAGCCACGCGTGCTCGGCCTGCCACAGGTCGGCAGGCGCGGTAATCCCGGTCAGCACCCAGCCGGCCCGGGCCGGCAGCCCGGCGGCCATGTCCTCAAGGGTGGCCGCTTGGACAGCTGCGGGTCCGAGCAGGCTGAGGGCGCTGCCCATGATCTCGGGGCCCGCCGCGCGGCCTGCCGCGAACCGCTCGCCGGCGACCAGCAGCGCGACCGCGCCCGCGGCCCAGGTCCTGGCCGGCTCGCCGAGCGCGGCGGCTCGTGCGGCCCAGCGCGCGCGCAGGCCCATCCGCACCGCGTAGGTGCTCTCTCCCCCCGGATCCTGCCACGCCGAGGTGGCGAGCGCGGCCCGCAGTTCGCCGTTGCTGGCCGCCGGGCGCAGCCGCGGCCAGGCCGTAGCGAGCGCGCCGAGCTGGAACTCGGCCTCGGCCGGGCGGCCGGCGATCGACTGCAGCAGTTCGTCGACGTTGGCCACCTCGAACCAGGCGCACAGGACGCGCAGCAGGCGAAGGCCCTCGCCGGGCAGCCAGCCGGCCAGCACCCGCAGGTCCCACAGCACGCCGGTGGCGATCTCGCGCTGGGCCGCGGCGAGGGACTGCCCCGGCCGCAGGTTAGTGCCGTACGCCGTGGGGGCGAGCATCCGCAGTGCGTCGCTCAGCGAACCGCAGGAGGCCAGCCGCCGGGTCTCCTCGGCACCCAGCCGGCGATGAGCCAGGGCTCTGGCCCGGACGCTGCCAGCGACCCAGCCGGCGCTCATGATTCCTCGACCGGCAATTGCCTGATCGTGCCGACGATCCGGCTGGCCAGGGCCGGGATGCGCTGGCGGGCCAGTTCGCGGATCTGGGCCGCCTGCTGCGTCGCCGCCTGCGTGGTCCGGGCGGCCTGGTTGCGCGCGGCGGCCATCACCCGCTGCGCCGCTTGTTCGCGAACCGTCCCGGCGTGCCGGGCAGCATCGGCGTCAATCGCCTCGGCCGCTGACCGCGCGGCGGCCACGATCTGCTCGGCCTCGCGCCTGGCTTGCGCGATGAGGCGCTCGCGCTCCGCCTCGGTGTCGTCCAGGCGGGCGAGGACCGGAGCTACCTCCGCCGCCAGCTCACCGGAACGATCCGCGGGCACTCCGGCGCGCGCGGCTGCCCCGGGGGAGCCGGCCGGGCGGAAGCGCGTCAGGAAGTCTCGCAGCGGAGGCATGCCTCAACGCAAGCACCCCGGACGGGCCTGACGATAGGGCCGAAGGTCTCCCGGGACCCGCCCCGAGGTCCTGACGGGCGACCGCGGGCCCTTCGGCCCGGAAGGCCGGGAAATACGTCTCTACAGGCCGGGATGCCCCGGCGCAGATGCTTGAACAATGAAGCAGAGGTTTCCGTTGACAGGCGCCGGCCAGAGCGCGCCGGGCTTCGGCGCGCCGCAGGACGAGATCCTGTCAAGCTCGCCAGGCGGGCGTGAGGACCGGGCCTGCTGCTGCCCCGCGCAGCCCGTGGTACGGGTGGTCATGCCGCCGACCCTACGGCGGCGGCACTCGGTGGACCTGCTGCTGTGCGGCCATCATTACCGCGTGTCCCGCCCGGCCCTGGCGGCCGCGCAGGCCCGGATAGAAACCCTGCCGGGCAGGGCCGGCGCCGCGGAGGCGGCGCTGCTGGAAACCGTGCGCCGGGATCATGCGGAAATTCCATGACCGTCCTCAGGCACCGCGGCACCGGTGTCGCCGTCCCCCGGGGCGGTGGTCGGCCGGTCGCGCTGGCCGTCCTGTGCACGCTGCTCTTCCTGACGTTCCTGGACAACACGATCGTGAGCGTCGGGCTCGGCAGCGTGCAGGCGGACCTGCACGCGGGCGTGCTGGCCCTGCAGTGGGTGGTCGGCGCGTACGCGCTGACGTTCGCCAGCGCGATGCTGGGCTTCGGGATGGTCGGCGACGAGTTCGGCCGCAAGAAGGTCATGCTCGCAGGCGCCGGGGTGTTCTGCGCGGGTTCGGTCCTGTGTGCACTTGCGCCCGGTGCCGGGGTGCTGATCGCCGGCCGGGCCGTCATGGGGCTGGGTGCGGCCGCCAGCGAGCCGGGCACCCTATCCATGCTCCGGCATCTCTACGGGGATGAGCGGGCGCGCAACCGGGCCATCGGCGTCTGGGCGGCCGTGTCAGGGCTCGCGCTGGCGGTCGGCCCGGTCCTGGGCGGAGCGCTCGTCGGCATCTGGGACTGGCGCGCCATCTTCTGGTTCAACCTGGTGTTCGGGGCGGCCACGCTGATCGCGGCCGCGCTCGTCCTGCCGGAGAATGCAGATCCCGAGGCGCATCGGGTTGACGTGGCCGGCGCGGTGCTCGGCGCCGCAGCGCTGGCGGCGCTGATCTTCGGGGTGATGACCGGCGAGAACACCGGGTTCACCGCTCCGGTGGTCCTCGCGCTGTTCTGCGTCAGCGCCGTGGCGGGCTGCGCCTTCCTATGGCGGGAGCAGCGCGCCGCCCACCCGCTGCTCGACCTGCGGTTCCTCCGGGTCGTGCGGTTCACCACCGCAAATGCGGTCGCATTCTGCGCCTACTTCGCGACGTTCGCGATCTTCTTCTTCACCGCCCTGTACCTCGATGAAGTAGTCGGCTACTCCGGATTCCGGATCGCGCTCGCGTTCTTGCCCATGGCGGCGCTGATGATCACGTCGTCGGTGCTGGCGGGTATCTGGGAGAGCCCGATCGGACCGCGTTGGTCGATCAGCGCCGGCTGCCTCAGCTTCGCGGCCGGGCTGCTGCTGACCAACGCCGCGATCAGCCCGCATCCGCCGTTTGCCCTGCTGGTCAGCGCGCTCGCCCTGACCGGCGCCGGGATCGGCTGGACGGTAGTGCCGATCACCTCGTCAGTGCTTGGCGCGGTACCGCCGGAACGTTCCGGCATGGCCGCGTCGGCGGCCAACACCAGCCGCGAGATCGGCGCCGTGACCGGCGTGGCCGTGCTCGGCGCACTGGTCAACGCGGAGCTGCACGCCGATCTCGTCAGCAGGCTCAGCCACCTGGGGATCCCGGCTCGTTTCCAGTCGATCGTGGTGAACGCGATCGAGACCGGCGGCGTCCCGCCCAGCAGCACGACCACATCGGCCGGAGGACCCGGAAACGCCGCCGTGGTCCAGCAGGTGATCAACGCGGCCTACCAGGCCTTCGGCACCGGCCTGCACGCCGCCCTCTACCTCGCGGCGGGGCTGGTCATCGGCGCGGGGATCTTGACGGTGTTCACCCTCCGGCCGCCGACCCGCCCGGCCGACCGAGCGAAGCGCTGAAGGCTCGACCCGGCATTCCGGCCGGATGGCGCTAGCGGCGGGACTTCCGTCCCTGGATGCTCGGCTGCTTAGACCGGGACGCTGGAGGTAGTGAGGGCACGGGACCATTTCAGGGTGCCTTCCGGCAAAGGGAGCCCGCGACGGCATGGAACGAAATCGATACGCCGACCTGCTGCGGGTCGTGGCTATCGGCGGTGTCGTGTACGGCCACTGGCTGCTGACTTCCATCACGTACCGGAACGGACAGCTGTCCGGTGCCGATGCGCTGGATTACATCGGCTGGGGGCGGTGGATCACCTGGGCGTTCCAGGTCATGCCGGTCTTCTTCCTGGTCGGCGGGTATGTCAACGCCCGGTCGTGGACGGCGCATCACGCGGCCGGGGAGACCTGGACCGTGTGGGTCCGTGACCGGGCCATGCGGCTGTGGTGGCCGACGGCATTGTTCCTGCTGGTGGCGGTGCTGGCCGTGACGGCAGCCCGGGCGGCCGGCGTGGCGTCGGCCGAGCTCGGCCAGGCCTGCTGGCTGGTCGCGCTGCAGTTGTGGTTCCTTCCCGTCTACCTGCTGCTGATCGCGCTGACCCCGGTGCTGCTGGCCGCGCACCGGCGCCGGGGCCTGGCCGTGCCCGCCGCCATGGTCGCCGCGGCCGGCCTGGTGGACATCGGGGTGACCGGGCCGCACCTGCACGTGATCGGGTACGCGAATTACCTGTTCGTGTGGGGCGCGATCCACCAGTGGGGCTTCGCCTGGCAGGACGCCACCTTGACCCGTGCCCGGTGGCGCCCCTACGCGCTGGCGGCCGGTGGTGCGGCCCTGCTGGCCGGGCTCGTGGCGTCCGGGGCATTCCGAGCCGATATGGTCGGCTCGGGTAACACCAACCCGCCGTCGATCGCGCTGCTCGCGTACGCCGCGGCCCAGGCCGGGCTGGTGCTGGCGGTGGAGCGGCCCGTGTCGCGGCTGCTGGCCAGGCCCGGGCCGTGGGAGCGCGTCCGCCGCCTGAACGCCATGGTCATGACCATTTACCTGTGGCACTTCGTGCCGGTCATCGTCATCGGCGTGGCCTTCTACCCGACCGGGGTGATGCCCCAGCCCGCCATCGGGACCGCGGAGTGGTGGGAGCTGCGGCCCGCCTGGTTCGCGCTCCTCACCCTGGTGCTCGTGCCGCTTGTCCTGCTCCTCACCTGGGCGCAGCGGCCGATGGTCCGCCTGCCCGCCGGGCTCGGGAGGTCCGGATCATGGTCGCCAGCGCTCCTGGTGCTCGGCCTCGCCGCCTCCATGGCCGGGCTGGCCAGGCTCGCGATCGCCGGATTCGCCCCCGGCGGCCGCCTCGCCGTTCCCGTCCTGGCCGCCTGCGCCGTGGGCCTGGTCGCGACCTTGTTCACCGGGCGCGCCCGGCCCGACGCGGCCGAACGCCGCGCACTCCATCCGGAGGTGCCGGATCAGCCGCCGCAGGCAGCCTGAAGGCCGGTCGCCTCCCGGCCGTGGCGGTCATGCCGCGAACCCGGGACGCGCACCACCGTCCGTTCGGCGTAATCTCGCGGCCCGGTCGGCCCGTGACGTACGGCGGCCAGCGTGCCCGGTGAGACGGGCCCGCTCACATTAAGGGCCCTAGGTCCCGCGCTGCCGGGCAAGAAGGCTCTGTGGACCCCGGATGACCGTGCCCGACAGTGAAGGTAACCGTGGATCTGCTGGCCGGAGGTGCCGCCATGAGCATGAACGATCGCTGGTCGGTAAGGCTGTTCATCGTGGAGGTCGACAACGAGACGCATGCCGAGGCCCGCCTGGTCATGCCGGACGAGCGGGAGCTGGTCGGCCGCGGCGAGGCTCGCCGTAACCCGGCCGACCACGAGGTGACGCTGGTCGGAGAGCAGATCGCCGCCTCCCGGGCCCTGTCGGACCTGGCCGGGAAGGTGCTGCACACGGCCGGCCTCGGCATCGAGAGCCTGACCCAGCAGCGGGCCCACCTGCACTGGTTATCACCCGGCGGATTATTCTGCGCGCCGTCTATTGAGTGCATCGTGGGAGAGTTTGCGGTCGATGACGTCGCGGGCGACATCGGCGAGCTTGCGATTGTGATCGCGTGCGTACCTGTTCAGCAGCTGGAACGCCTCATCCACCGTCGTCGACAGGTGCTCGGCGAGCATGCCCTTGGCCTGCTCGATGACAACCCGGCTGTGCAGGGCACTCTGGAGCTGCCCGACCAGCAGGCTGCGTTCCCCGATCGCCCGTTCCTGAATCAGCGCGATGGTGGCGACCTGGGCCATGGCCCGGGCGATCTCCAGTTCCGCGTCGCTGAACGGTTCGTGGTTGCCGCGGAAGAGGTTGAGCGCGCCGATGGTGTCCGTGCGAGCTCGCATCGGGACAGCGCACATGACGTGGAATCCGGCCTCCGACGCCCGCGGCGCAAAGACGGGCCACCGGCGGCGGCTCTCGGCGGCGCCTGCCTGCACGGCCTGACCGGTGCCGAACGCGTCGAGGCACGGGCCCTGCGCGCTCTGGATCTCGAACAGCTCCAGTACCCGCATCCGCTCCTCGGAGGAGGCGACCAGCCGCAGCCCGCCGCGCGCGTCGGCCAGCATCACGCTGGCGGCTTCGGCCCCGATGATCTCCACCGAGTCGACCGACAGGCCGTGCAGGAACTCGACGAGGTCGAACTCGTCGGTCAGGGTGTCCGCCAGGCGAACGAACGCGCGGGCGAGCAGGCGCTCTCGGCGCCTGGCATCGGTGTCGTTACCGTCTCCCGCTGAGCCTGCGCGTCCGCCGGCCGGCGCGCTGCTGGCCTCACTCATCGAATCTCACCCGCCGTCCGACGACGTCCTGCGCTAGGTCATAAATGGAACGTCCGCTCTCGAATGCTGCCGCCCGCAGGCGGGCGAGGGCGGCGGGCGGCGTCTCGTCCAGTTGCGCGGCGATCATCCCAGTAGCCTGGTGAACGACTATCCGGTCCATGCCGACGGCGTCAAGCAGCGCGGCCAGACCGGGATGGCCGGGCGGTTCCTGCAGGTACAGCAGCGCGTCGCGGGCGATGTCGGCCGCGACGCGAGCATCGGCCAGATGATTATCACTGAGCATGCCGGGCTCGTCGCGGTACAGGTCGAACACGCCGATGCAGCTTGTCTCCACGCCGAGAGGAAAGCAGAACTCGGCGCGCACTCCTGGCGGGGCGGCGACCGTAAATACCGGCCATCTGGCCGCGCCGTCGACGGCGAGGTCGGGCAGCAACATCGGCGTACCAGACGCGCATGCCTCCAGGCACGGTCCTTCGCCAAGCTGGAACTGAAGCTCGGTAACCGTGCTGGAGTGACGCCCGGCACCCGCGAGCGTGGCCACCGGCTCGGTGCCGGCCAGCAGGGCCAGCGTGCAGCCTGATGCGGCCAGCTCGCTCACCGCGAACCGGCAGATCCGCTGCATGAGCTCATCGACGCGGGTAATCTCACCGCGTTCGGTAACCGCGGTGACGATGCGCGCCCTTCGCTCGTCTTCCCGCACCACAACCCGGCTCCTCTGACGTATGCCGGGCCGCCGACCGGGCACCCGGATCCGGGTAGCAGATAGCGGGCAGCGGCCGACTGGAATCTCCGACCGGTTCTGAGCATACTGAGAAGCGGTAAACCCAGCTAACGCGGCAGGCTGGTCCGGACTACGCGCTATCCGCCGCTCGCGAGTCACCGTTGGTGGCGAGGCCATGATGAGGCGAGCACTGCGCGTTGTCAGCACGCGCCCGGCGGTGACGGCTGCCGCCTGCAGGGCGAGTGCGCCGTTCCGGTCGCACGACACAGAGCGCCCCGGGACACGTAGGTCATGATCATGCCTGCCGGCCGGAGCCGGAATCTGCCGGGACCGCTCGAGCAGGCCGCGGCGGCGTACCGCGGCAGCGCCGGGCAACTGCCGCCGGTCACTTCGGCGGTGCTCGCCGGGCGGGCCAGCCGTTTCGCGGCGGGGGTCCGGCTCGGCCTGGATCAGCCGCAGGCGCTGCGGCGGCTGCACGAGGTGACCGGCGGCCTCCGCGCCGCCGCCTCCTCGCTTGATACCTTCCTGCCGGGGTTCCTCGATGGCGCGCTGGCGCTGACGGGAGCGGATTTCGGGACCGTCCAGCTCCGCGATCCGGCTGCCGGCTCACTGCGGATTGTCACCCAGTCCGGGTTCGATCCCGGGTTCCTTGAGTATTTCGCGCAGGTGGATGACGACCATTCCGCTTGCGGGCGGGCGGCCAGGGAGGGCGTCCAGGTCGTCATCACCGATGTCGTCGCCGACCCGGGTTTCGCGCCGCACCGCGAGATGGCCGCGGCGTCTGGTTTCCGCGCCGTTCAATCCACCCCGCTGACCGATAGTGCGGGCCGCCTGGTGGGGATGGTCTCGACCCACTTCCGGCACCCGCACCGCCCACCGGGCCTGGATCTGCGGGTCATGGAACTGTTCGCCGATTTCGCGGGCCAGGTGATCGCCGGGCTGCTCGACGTCGCGGGCGAAGCCGGGCGGGGTGATCCGGTCGGCCGGGCGATGATCTCCGCCCTGCTCGAACCGGGCGACGCCCGGGTCGAGCAGGCGATCACGCGGCCCGGGCCGGGTGCCGGCCGGGGTAGCCGATGGCGCGGCCCGCTGCGCGAGGTGCCGGCGGAGGACACGGTGCCTGAGTTCGCGGGATACGTCGTGAACCGGCTGTTCTCGGTGGGACTGAGCCTGGAAAGCGCGCGGAGCGTCGTCGGGGCAGGGCCCGCCGGTGACCGGATCGCGGCCGCGACCGGCGAGGTCGACCGCACGATCCGCGATATCCGTACGGCCATGTTCGGCGGTGCCGCCGAGCCCGCGGCGCGGCTGACCGAGCGCGCGGCGCGCACCGCGCGGGCACTGCAGTCAGCCGCGCTGGATGCCGCCGCGCTGCTTGAGCAAGAGGCTGAGCTGGCCAGGCACATCGGGCAGGCGGATTACCGGGTCGAGGTCGAGCGGTGGCGGGCCTTTGCCGAGCAGGCAGCGCAAATGGCCAGGAGGTGGGAGCAGCGGGCCTGACCCGAGCCCGCAGCCGAGGCCAGGACCAGGCTGATCGAGGTGATCCACCGGCGCTACCAGCGGTAATGCAGAACGCGGTCTGCGGCGCTCAGACCTCGGCGACATAGCCGTACCGGGCACGGAAGGCCTCGGGTGTCAGACCTGACGCCGCCGCGATCGGGCCGAGCCGGTCGGGATCCTCGAGGTCCTGGCGGTCGAGCCGGATCATGTACTGGCGGGCCACCCGGTAGGAGCTCGAATCGACGTCCACCAGCCGGATCCGGACCCGCCCCGTGCCGGGGTCGCTGAACGACCCGAAGGGCAGCGGCACCACGTGCTCGCCCTGGATCGTGATCATGCCGCCGGGGTCGTCGCCGTCCAGCACCCGCTTCAGGTAGCTGACGGCGGCGTGGCCGAGGTCGCGGGTGTACTCGATGTCGAACGGGACGGGGGACGCGCACCGCAGCTCGTAACCGATGTTCTTGCCCTCGACCGTCACGTTCTGGCCTCGCTCCCTGAAGCGGTCCTTGACCTGCCTGGCCAGCAGGCGGTCCAGCTCGAGCTCGGCCAGCCGGACGTTACCGTGCTCGTCCCGCTCGACCTCCGGCATGGCTTTGCGGAGCTCATCCTGGGGCAGGCGCAGGCCGAGGCCCTCGGCCAGCACCGCCACGCCGAAGGGGCGGCCGTGGGCGATCCGCTTGAGCATGGCGGTCTCCAGGATGTCCACCAGGCGCGACAGGCGGATGGGCTCATCGCGGGCGAACTCCTCGGCGATGACCGTGAGAGTGGCCCCGGCCGCCTTCCCGATGCCCAGGGCCAGGTGGCCGGCCGAGCGGCCCATGGCCACCACCAGGTACCACCGCTGGGTGGTGAGGGCGTCGGTCATCAGGTTGTTGACGAGCTGGACGCCCACGCTCCTGGCGGTCTCGAAGCCGAAGGTCGGCGTGCGGTCCGGTAGCGGCAGGTCGTTGTCGATGGTCTTGGGCACGTGCGCCACGCGCAGGGTGCCTCCGGCCGCCGCGGCCAGCCGGGACGCCGAGAACGCGGTGTCGTCCCCGCCGATCGTGACGAGCGCGTCGATCCCCAGCTTCTGCAGGGACTGCAGGCAGGCGTGCAGCCGCCAGTCCGGGTCGGCAGCACCCTCGTCGCGCACCGTCGGGTTGGCCCGTGAGGTCCGGATGATCGACCCGCCCTGGAGATGGATCCTCGACACGTCCGTGATGGACAGCGGCCTTGACTCCTCGATCCGGCCTTCGATGAGGTGCTGGAAGCCGTCCATGATCCCCAGCACGTCCCAGCCGGAGTTCCGGGCCTCGATCGTGGCGGCGGAGATGACCGAGTTCATTCCCGGGGCCGGGCCGCCGCCGCACAGGATTCCTAGTTTCATGCCCTCAGCCGGTCCGGTTCAGGACCCGTAGGTCCAGGAAGTGGGCCGAGCAGGAGATGCACGGGTCGTAGTTGCGCACCGCCTGCTCGCACTGCCAGGTCAGCCGGTCGTGCGGCAGGTCGAGGCGCGGCGCGGCGAACTCGCGCAGGTCGGCCTCGATGACCCGCTGGTTCTGCGAGGTCGGCGGGACGATCTTCGCGTCGGTGATCGTGCCGTCCGCGGTGATCCGGTACCGGTGGTAGAGCAGGCCGCGCGGCGCCTCGGTGCAGCCGTACCCGGCCGCCTCAGCGGGCGGCACGTCGATGCATGGCGGATCGGGCGGCTCGTAGTGCTCGATGAGGCGCAGCGCCTCCTCGCACGCGTAGACCAGTTCGACGGCGCGGACGATGATGCTGCGGAACGGGTTGTCGCAGGTGGCGCCCAGCCCGGCAGCGCGGGCGGCGGACGCCGCCGCCTCCGGCAGGCGCCCGGAGTTCATGCTGTACCTGGCCATCGGGCCGACCAGGTAGGTCCGGCTCCCGGCCAGCACGCTGTGCAGCGCCGTGGAGTGCGGGACCTGGAACTCGGTGAAGTTCGCGTCGTAGTCTGCGGCCGGGATGTCCAGGCCGCGGCTCGAGACGATCCGGTTGCCCATGATCGGGTACCCGGCGGGGTCGCGCAGCGAGACGAACTCGTAGTCGCGGCTGAAGTCCGGGAAGCCGAACGTCGCCACCCAGCCGACGGTGTCCAGCGCCGCCTGGCGGGCCCACTCCAGCTCGCCGGCTAGCCCGCGCAGGTCCCGGGGGTCCGGGGCGCGGTAGAAGCCGCCGACCCGGACGTTGACCGGGTGCACCGAGCGGCCGCCGATCACCTCCATCAGGCGGTTGCCCGCCTTCTTCAGCCGGAGGCCCCGTTCCAGGATCCCGGGCTGGTCGCGGGCCAGGTGGATCCCGCTTTCGTAGCCGAGGAAGTCAGGCGCGTGCAGCAGGTAGACGTGCAGCACGTGGCTTTCGATCCATTCGCCGCAGTACAGCAGCCTGCGCAGGGCGTTCACCGGCTCGGGCACGGTGACGCCGCAGGCGTCCTCGATGGCCCGGCACGCGCTCATCTGGTAGGCGACCGGGCAGATCCCGCAGATCCGCGCGGTGATGTCCGGCGGCTCGGTGTACCGGCGGCCGCGCAGCAGGGCCTCGAAGAACCGCGGCGGCTCGTAGATGTCCAGCCTGGCCTCGGTGACCCGGCCGTCCTCGGTCACGATCTCGAGGCCGCCCTCGCCCTCGACCCTGGCCAGCCCGGGGACCCTAATGTGCGTCATGGGCCTCGGCCTCCTTGCGGAACGGCTCCGCGCCCGCGGTGAACGCGCGGAACGCGCGGACCAGGTCGCCCTCGCCCGCGCCCAGCTCGCGCCAGCGCGCGGACAGCGCCGCGGTGTTCGGCGTCTCCGCCGGGCCGAAGCAGCCGTAGCAGCCCCGGGCGAAGGAAGGGCAGAGCGCGCCGCAGCCGGCCTGCGTCACCGGGCCGAGGCACGGGGTCCCGTGCGCCACCATCACGCAGGTGATCCCGGCACGCTTGCACTCGATGCAGACGCTGTGCCCGCGGATCGCCGGCTTGCGGCCGCGCAGGTACGCCGAGATCACCTCGAGCAGCTGGCGGCGGTCGATGGGACACCCGCGCAGTTCGAAGTCGACCGGCACGTGGTCGGCGATCGCCGTGGACGTGCGCAGCGTCTCGATGTAGGACGGCGTGGCGTACACCAGCGGCGCGAGGTCACCGGAGAAGTTGCGCAGCGCCTGGATGCCGCCCGAGGTGGCGCACGCGCCGATCGTGACGAGGAACCGGGACGCCTGCCGGATGTCGCGGATGCGCTCGGCGTCGTGCGGGGTGGTGATCGATCCCTCGACCAGCGACAGGTCGTACGGCCCGGCCACCACCTCGCGGGACGCTTCGGGGAAGCTGGCGACCTGGACCGCGTCGGTCAGGGCGAGCAGCTCGTCCTCGCAGTTCAGCAGGGTGAGCTGGCAGCCGTCGCAGGAGGCGAACTTCCAGACGGCCAGCGTCGGCTTCCCGGTCACAGCTCGCGCACCCCGAGCCAGCGGGCCAGCGGCCGGTAGCCGAACACCGGCCCGTCGCGGCAGACGAGGAACGGCCCGAGCTGGCAGTGCCCGCACAGTGCCGCCGCGCACTGCATGTCGCGCTCCATGGACAGGAACACCCGGTCCTCCGGGACGCCCGCGGCCAGCAGCGCCCGCACGGTGAACCGCATCATGATCTCCGGGCCCACGGTGAACGCGAGCGACGCCCCCGGCTCGAACGCCGCCTTGCCGATGAGGTCCGGCACCACCCCGACGTTGCCGTGCCAGTCACGGCCCGCCGTGTCCACGGTGACCTCGACGGTCAGGTCGAACCTGCTCCGCCACGCGGCAAGCTCGCCGGTGAACAGCAGGTCGGACGGGGTGCGCGCGCCATAGAGCAGGACCAGGCGGCCGAACGATTCCCGGTGCGCGAGCACGTGATAGATGGCGGGGCGCAGCGGCGGCAGCCCGATGCCGCCCGCCACGATCACCACATCGCCCCCCTCGGCCGCCCGTACCGGCCAGCTCGTGCCGTACGGGCCGCGGACGCCGATCTCGTCCCCCGGCTGCGCCGCGCACAGCGCGTGCGTAACCGCCCCGACGTCTCGGATGGTGTGCAGCACGGGACCGGCCGCCGACGGGTCGCCGCTGATCGAGATCGGGACCTCGCCGATGCCCGGTACCCGCAGCATGTTGAACTGGCCGGGCGAGAAGCCGAATGGTTCCGCCGGCTCGAGCTCCAGCGTCACCGTGTCGTGCGACTCCCGCCGGTTCGCGGCGACCCGCCAGGGCGGTGACTGCGTCCACGCGCGGTCCGCCGCCGCGTCAGCCAGTGTGCGCATGACCGTAGACGTCCAGGACCTGCAGCCGGGTGGCCTGCAGCCGCCGCGACGCCAGGAGCGCGAACCGCTGCATCAGGTCGAAGCCGAGCCGCGGGTCGGCGTCGCACTTGGCCCGCAGGCACGTACCGTCCATCTCGATGGCGTGCACCCGCCCGACGGCGCGCCCGTCGAAATGCCAGCGGTGCGGGCCCATCAGCCAGGAGAAGCCGACCAGTTCGCCCGCGCCGAGGGTCTGCACGGTGGCGACCCGGCCCGGCGCGGAGATTTCCAGCGCGACCGCGCCCTGGAGTACCAGGTAGAACGTCTCCGCGGGATCCCCCTCGCGGAACAGGAACGCGCCGTCACCGAACACGACGTTCCTGGCGCACCCCACGATCAGCGCCAGGTAGTCCGGGTCCATCCCGGCGAAGAACTCGTGGCCGTGCAGCACGCGCTCAAGCGTCTCGGGCAATGGCGGCAACCTCCTCGGTGATGTCGATCCCGACCGGGCACCACGTGATGCAGCGCCCGCATCCCACGCACCCGGAGGTGCCGAACTGGTCGTGCCAGGTGGCCAGCTTGTGCGTCATCCACTGCCGGTACCGGGAGCGGTTCGACGCCCGCACCGGGCCGCTGTGCAGATAGGAGTGGTCCAGCGTGAAGCAGGAGTCCCAGGACCGCTGCCGTTCGGCAGCGGTTCCGGCCAGGTCCGTGACCTCCTCGACGCTGAAGCAGAAGCATGTCGGGCACACCATCGTGCAGTTCCCGCAGGCCAGGCAGCGCTCCGCCACGTCGTCCCACCGCGGGTGCTCCAGGTTGTCGTACAGCAGGTCCCTGAGGTCCAGCTCGGGCATGCTTCGCCCCATGGCGGCGGTGGTGCGCTCGATGATCGCGTCCGCGGCGGCGGCGTCGCCGGGCGCGGCGGGCACCGCGCCCGCCTCGGCCAGCACCTCTGCCCCGCGAGAGGTTCCAGCCTCCACGAGGAACCGGTGTCCGCCGCCGTCCAGCAGCTCGGTCAGCGCGAGATCGAAGCCCTGCTCCGCTCTCGGCCCCGCCGACATCGACGTGCAGAAGCAGGTCCGGGCCGCCTGCCCGCAGTTGACCGCGACGATGAACGCGCCATCGCGGTTCGCCGCGTAACCCGGGTCGGCGTTCCGCCCGCCGGTGAAGACCCGGTCCTGGATCGCGATCGCCCGCAGCTCGCACGCCCGGACGCCGATGAACGCGAAACGCTCCGGCCCGGCCGCATCGGGCCCGGCCGGGGCCCCCAGCCGGGCGACCGCCGGGAACAGGTACTTCTTCCACGACTGCGGCCCGACGTTGTAGCCGAACAGCGCCTGGTCATCCCGGCGCCGCAGCCGGTACGTCGCTGCGTCCTGCTCGTCGGTCCACCCGGCCGGCAGGTCGGCCGCCGACGAGATATCGCCATAGCAGATCGCCCCGTCCTGGAGCACCGGCCCGACCAGGCGGAACCCGCGCCGCTTGATCGCGTCGAGCAGCCGGTCCAGGTCGTCGCGCCCCAGCACCGCGGGGGGCCCGCCGTCAGGCGAACTCATGGGTCGCCTGCTCGATCGCGGACAGATATCCGGTCCGCCCGGGCACCGGGTGCCCGGCCGCGGCCGACATCATGCCCCGCAGCTCGGTCACGCTGGCGAAGCCCTTGCGTTCCATCCAGCCGGCCAGCCCGTCCACCAGGTCACGCGCGTACTCCGGGCCGTGCCGCAGCAGCGCGGAGGTGGTCATCACCACGTCGGCGCCGGCCAGCAGGTACGCCGCCACGTCGGCCCACGTCTCCACGCCGGTCGAGGCGGCCAGCGAGCAGCGCACCTTGCCGCGCAGCCGGCTGATCCAGGCGCGGGGCAGCGCCGCCTCCGCCGGCGAAGACAGCTTCAACCCCTGCGACACGGTGAACGTCTCGGGGTCGATGTCGGTCTGCATGAACCGGTTGAACAGCACCAGGCCGTCGGCTCCGGCCGCCTCGAGCCTGGCGGCCATCTCGCCGGGCGAGCTGAAGTACGGCCCGGTCTTGACCGCGACCGGGATCCGCACCGCAGCCCGCACGGCGAGGAGGACCTCGATATATCGCCGCTCGGCGTCCCGTGCGGGAATCAGGGGATCGGCGGGCAGGTAGTAGATGTTCAGCTCGATCGCGGCGGCGCCCGCCTCCTGCATGGCGGCCGCGTAGTCCGTCCAGCCGCCCGGCGACACCCCGTTCAGCGACGCGATCACCGGCACGCCCGCCGTTCCCGCCGCCCTCTCGATCAGGTGCAGGTACTCGTGGGGCCACACGTCGAACGAGGTGCCGGGCCGGTAGCTCAGCGCCTCAGGGAACGACTCCGCGCCGGCCGCGGCCAGTTCGGAATCCCGCTCGGACTCCCGCCGCAGCTGCTCCTCGAACAGCGACGGCAGTACCACGGCGCCGACTCCGGCGTCCGCCAGCTTCCGCACGCCCCCGGCGGTCGACGTCACCGGTCCCGCCGACGCGACCAGCGGGCTGCGCAGCTGGAGCCCGAGATACGTCGTACTCAGGTCCATCAGGTGCTCCCCTCGGCCGCCGGGAACCGCTCGGGTCCGCGCGCTGCCATCTCCTCGTACGTCGCCCAGCGCTGGCGCACCTCCTGCGCCGCCAGGTCGGCGAGCCTGCCCGCCGTCTCCGGATCGGTCCTGGCCAGGATCCGGAACCGCAGCTCCTGCGCGGTGTACGCGGAAAGCGGCAGCCGCGGCCGCGGCGAGTCGAGCAGGAAGGCCCGCGTGACCGGGTCGTACCGGATCAGCGGCCAGTAGCCGCTGGCCACGGCGCGGTACTGCTGGTCCATGCCGTTCCGCAGCAGCTGGCCGTCCTTCTCGATCCCGTGCGCGATGCAGTGGCTGTAGGCGATGACCAGCGACGGCCCCTGATACGCCTCGGCCTCGCGCAGCGCGCGGAGCGTCTGCTGCGGGTCCGCGCCCATCGCCACCCTGGCCACGTACACGCTGCCGTAGGCGATGGCCTGCAGCGCCAGGTCCTTCTTCGGCACCCGCTTGCCGGCCGCGGCGAACTTGGCGACCGCCCCGAGCGGCGTCGCCTTGGACGCCTGCCCGCCGGTGTTGGAGTACACCTCGGTGTCCAGCACCAGCACGTTCACGTCCCGGCCGCTGGCCAGTACGTGATCGAGCCCGCCCGATCCGATGTCGTAGGCCCAGCCGTCGCCGCCGACGATCCACACGCTGCGCCGGACCAGGTGATCGACGACGCTGAGCAGGTCGGTGACGGCGGGCCCCCGCGGGACCCCGGCCAGCCGCCGCTTCAGCTCGGCCACCCGCGTTCGCTGCGCCACGTACTCCGACTCCCGCTGCTGGGGTGCGGCGAGGATCTCGTCGGCCAGCTCCGCCCCGGCCGCGTCCCTCAACTCGGCCAGCCGGGACCGGGCCAGCGCCAGCTGCTGGTCGGCGGCGAGCCGGAAGCCGAGACCGAACTCCGCGTTGTCCTCGAACAGCGAGTTCGACCAGGCGGGCCCCCGGCCGTGGCCGTCCGTCGTCCACGGGGTCGTCGGCAGGTTGCCGCCGTAGATCGACGAGCATCCGGTCGCGTTCGCGACCATCAGCCGGTCGCCGAACAGCTGGGACAGCAGCCGCAGATACGGCGTCTCGCCGCAGCCCGCGCACGCCCCGGAGAACTCGAACAGCGGCTGCAGGAACTGCGCGCCCCGCACGGTGCCGAAATCCACCCGGGACCGGTCGGCGACCGGCAGCGTCTCGAAGAACGCGACGTCGCGCCGCACCCGCTCCCGGTCGTACGTCCCGAGGTTGATCGCCTTCGGCCCCGCGGGGGCGTCGCCGCGCAGGGGCACCGGGCAGGCCTCCACGCACAGCCCGCACCCCGTGCAGTCCTCGGCGTACACCTGCAGCGTGAACCCGGATCCCGGCAGCCCGCGCGAGTCGAGCGGCGCGGACTGGAAGCCCTCCGGCGCTGCCCGCAGCGACGACAGGGGGTAGAAGGTGGACCGGATGACGCTGTGCGGGCAGACGAACGAGCAGTTGCCGCACTGGATGCACAGATCCGGGTCCCACACGGCGACCAGGTCGGAGATGTTCCGCTTCTCGTACCTGGAGGTGCCCGGCGGCCAGGTGCCGTCGGCGGGCAGCGCGCTGACCGGCAGCTCGTCACCGCGGCCGGCCATCATGGCCGCGGTCACCGTGCGCACGAACTCCGGCGCGTCCGCCGGGATCGGGGGCTGGCCGCCGAACTCGGCCCCCGTACCGCGCGCCCCGTCATCGGCCGGCACCTCGACCTGGTGCAGCCCGGCGACCGCCGCGTCCACCGCCGCGTCGTTCCTGGCCACCACCTCCGGGCCGCGCCGTCCGTAGCTCTTCGCGATCGCCTGCTTGATCGCCGCGATCGCCTCGTCCCGTGGCAGCACCCCCGAGATCGCGAAGAAGCAGGTCTGCAGCACGGTGTTCACCCGCCCGCCGAGGCCGGCCTCCCGGGCCACGGCGCCGGCGTCGATCACGTACAGCGTCAGCTTCTTGGCCAGGACCTGCTTGCGCGCCTCCGGCGGCAGGCGGTCCCAGACCCCCTCCGGCGGCACCGGCGTGTTGAGCAGCAGCACGGCGCCGGGGGCGGCCCGGCCCAGCACCTCGGCCCGGCCGATCAGCCGGGCCTGGTGCACGCCGACGAAACCCGCCTGCCTGATCAGGTACGGCGCGCTGATCGGGTCCGGCCCGAACCTCAGGTGCGACACCGTCTCCGAGCCCGACTTCTTGGAGTCGTAGACGAAGTAGCCCTGCGCGTGCTGCCCGGCGTCGCCGAGGATCTTGATGCTGTTCTTGTTCGCGCTCACCGTCCCGTCCGAGCCGAGCCCGAAGAACACGGCCCGCGTGGTCCTGGCGTCCTCGATGTCGAGGCCGTCGTCGTACGGGAGGCTGGACCCGGAGACGTCGTCGTTGATCCCGATGGTGAAGCGGGACCGCGGCGCGGGCCGCGCCAGCTCGGCGAAGATGCCCGCCACCATCCCGGGCGTGAACTCCTTTGACGACAGCCCGTACCTGCCGCCGGTCACCAGCGGCAGCCCCGGCCTTGCGCCGGCCGACGACGCCTCGGCCAGCGTGCCGAGCACGTCGAGGAACAGCGGCTCGCCCAGCGAGCCGGGCTCCTTGGTGCGGTCCAGCACGGCGATCCTCGCCGCAGAAGCGGGCAGCGCCGCCAGCAGCTCGGCCGCCGGGAACGGGCGGAACAGCCGCACCTGCACGACGCCGACCCGCTCTCCGCGCCCCGCCAGGTGCTCCGCCATGGCCGCCGCCGTCTGCGCCCCGGAGCCCATGATCACGATGACCCGCTCCGCCTCCGGGTGCCCGCGATACGACACGAGCTCGTAGCGGCGCCCGGTGCGCGAGCCCAGCGCGTCCATCGCCGCCCGCACCGCCGCGGGCACGGCCGCGTAGCGGGGGGTTACGGTCTCCCGGGCCTGGAAGAACGTGTCCGGGTTGTGCGCGGTGCCGCGGACCACCGGGTGCTCGGGGCTCAGCGCGCGCTCCCGGTGCGCCCGCACCAGGTCGTAGCGGACCAGCGCGGCCAGGTCCTCGTCTGACAGCAGCTCGCAGGTGTTCAGCTCGTGCGAGGTGCGGAACCCGTCGAAGAAGTGCACGAACGGTACCCGCGTGGCCAGCGACGCGGCCTGCGCCACCACGGCGAGGTCGTGCGCCTCCTGAACGGTCATGGAGCACAGCATCGCGAACCCGGTCTGCCGCACCGCCATCACGTCGGAGTGGTCGCCGAAGATCGACAGTGCCTGCGCGGCGAGCGACCGCGCCGCCACGTGGAACACGGCCGGGGTCAGCTCACCGGCGATCTTGTACATGTTCGGGATCATCAGCAGCAGGCCCTGCGAGGCGGTGAACGTGGTGGTCAGCGACCCGCCCTGCAGCGCGCCGTGCAGCGCGCCGGCCGCGCCGCCCTCGCTTTGCATCTCCACCACCGTGGGCACGCTGCCCCAGATGTTGCGCCGTCCCTGGCTGGACCACTCGTCGGCCAGCTCGGCCATCACGGAGGACGGCGTGATCGGGTAGATGCAGCACACCTCGTTCAGCCGGTAGGCGGCCGAGACCGCCGCCTCGTTCCCGTCGATCGTCACCCGGGTCACTGTGAGCCCTCCTCGGGCACCATGTCGATGGCGTGCACCGGGCACTGCTCGTAGCAGGCGGAGCAGCCGGTGCAGCGGTCGTAGTCGAACCGGTAGCGGTGCCCGCGGCCCAGCTTGATCACCGCGTCCTCCGGGCAGGCGCCGATGCAGCCGTCGCACTCGAAGCAGTTCCCGCACGACAGGCAGCGCGCGGCCTCATACGCAGCCTCATGGTCGATCAACCCGCCGGTGACTTCAGCGAAGTCCGCGACACGCGAAGCAGCTGGCCGTTCGGGCTGCTCGGAAGGGGAGGCATCGGCGAAGTACCACGGATGCAGCAGCCCGAACCCGGCCTGCTCGTGCTTGGCGGGCGCGGCGTACCGCTCGCCGCGCAGCCAGGCGTCGATGTGCCGGGCGGCCTTCTTGCCGTGCCCGGTCCCGACGGTCACCGTCCGCTCGGCCGGCACCATGTCCCCGCCCGCGAACACCCCCGGGCAGCCGGTCATCATGTCCGGGCCCACGCTCACCGTGCCGTCCGGCTTGAACTCCACCCCGGGCAGCGCGCGCAGGAACCGGGTGTCGGCGTCCTGGCCGAGCGCGAGGATCAGCGTGTCGGCGCGCAGCGTCTCCAGCTTGCCGGTGGGCTGCGGGTACCCGTTCTCGTCCAGCTCCATCGTCTCGACGGTCAGCTCCGGCCCGTCGAACGCGGTGATCGTGCGCAGCCAGTTGATCCTGACGCCCTCCCGCTCCGCGGCGGCGGCCTCCTCCTCGTGCGCGGGCATGCGCTCCCTGGTACGCCGGTACACGATCAGCGCATCGCCGGCGCCGAGCCGCCTGGCGGTCCGAGCGGCGTCCATCGCGGTGTTCCCGCCGCCGTACACGGCGACCCGCCGCCCGAGCGCCGGCCGCTCACCGGCCGCCACCTCGTGCAGGAACGGCACGGCGTCGATGATCCGGCCCGCCTCCCGCGCCGGGATGTCCGCGTGCTTGGACAGGTGCGCGCCGACCGCCACGAAGGTGGCGTCGAACCCGGCCCGCTCCGCGTCCAGGTCCGTCACCGTGTGCCCGCAGGTGATCCGCACGCCCATGGCCTCGACCCGGCCGATCTCGGCCGCCAGCACGTCGCGGGGCAGCCGGTAGGCGGGGATGCCGTACCGCATCATCCCGCCCGGCTGCTCGCCCGCGTCCCTGATCTCTACCTGGTGCCCGAGCCGGGCCAGGTGGTACGCGGCGGACAGCCCGCTGGGGCCTGCACCGATGATCAGCACCCGCTTCCCGCTTGGCTGGGCGGTCTTCATGCCGAACGGCCAGTTGTTCCCCGTCGCCAGGTCACCGAGAAACCGCTCCACGGCGTGGATGGACACCGGGCTGTCCAGCTCCCGGCGGTTGCATACGTCCTCGCACGGGTGGTAGCAGACGCGCCCGTGGATGGCGGGGAACGGATTGTCCTCCGTGAGCAGGTGCCAGGCCTGCTCGAAGTTGCCGTCGCGGGCAGCGGCCATCCAGGCCTGGATGTTCTCTCCGGCCGGGCACCCGGCGTTGCACGGCGGCAGCAGGTCTACGTACACCGGCCTGCGGGAGCGCGCCGGCCCGGTCAGGCCCGCCCCCTGCACCAGGTCCGGCAGCGGCGTCAAGTCATCCATCTGCTCTACCATGCACCCCGCCGGGCTTCCCGAAGTAGAGCCGAAGGTCCCGGATCTCGCTCAGCTCCCCGTAGGGCCTGCCCTGCCGCCGGCCGACCGGGTACGAAGGTCCCGCCATGTCACACCTTCGGTCTCTTCGGCTGCCAAATGAGGCAGCAGTAAAAGAGTACCGAGGGAAGGACAATCTGCGATCAGAGACTGAGCATCGTGGACCTGGATGTGGATTACGCGACCACGCTGGCGGCTGCCGTGCTGCTGGGCGCCGGCTTCGTTCTCCAGCAGTACGCTGCCGGGCAGGAGCCTGAGTCCCGCTTCCTGAGCCCGCGGATCCTCACCGACCTGCTGGGTAAGCCGAGGTGGCTGGCCGGCATCGGGTGCATGGTGGCCGGGTACCTGCTCGCGGCCTGGTCGATAGGCCATCTCGAGCTGACGCTCGTGGAACCGCTGCTGACCACCTACCTGATCTGGGCCCTGGTGCTGGCCGTCCCGATGTCCCGGCAGGCCGTCAGGCTCACCGAGGTGGCCGGCGCGCTCATCCTGGTCGGCGGCGTGACCCTGCTGTCGGTTACCCGGTCGACCGCGCCCGTCGGCCTGTCGTTCGGCTCGTTCTCGCACTGGTACGCGGCGGCGATCATCGCGGGCCTCGCGCTCGCCGCCGTCAGGGCCGGCCACCGCCGGCGCGGGAGCGTGCGCGCCATCCTCACCGGCCTGGCGGCCGGCCTGGTCTTCGGCATCCAGGACGCGCTGACCAGGCAGACGCTGCAGGTCCTGCAGGCACACTCGTACTCGTTCATGGTGCTGTTCACCAGCTGGCCGGCCTACGCCCTGGCCGGCGCGGGCGTCGTCGGCCTCTGGCTGATGCAGAACGCGTTCAGCGCCGCCCCGCTGCGGGCCTCGCTGCCCGCCATCGCCGCCGGCGAGCCCATCGCCGGAATGGCGCTGGGCATCGTCGTGTTCGGCGACCGGGTGCAGATCTCGGCCGGCATGCTCGCGATGGAAGCGGGCGGGATCGCCGCGTTGATCATCGGGGTCATCGCGGTAGCGCGCTCGCCGGCCCTCAGCGGGCTGCGCAGGACAACCCGGGCTACCGACCCCGGGCCGGAGCCGGCTGGCCAGCAGGCCCCGCAGGGCCGGAGCGACGCAGGTCCTGCCGCCGGTCCGTCGGCAGGGAAGTCGCCGGACCCGCCGCGCCGCAAGGACGCTGACGACCGCGCCGCATAGGGCGGCGGCCGCTCATGAGGCGGTTGCCCTCGGGCTCCCCTCCAGGTACTCGGCGAACACCGCCGGAACGCCCAAGACCAGGGTGTGCACGTCGTGCGAGAGCCGAAGGCCCCGCGGATCCCAGCTCGGTTTCCAGCCGTGCAGGGCAACCAGGTGCGTGACGGTCCTGATCAGCGCATCTTCTCTCATACGCCGGGTGTAGTCCGGCGAGTCGCTTTCGAGCGCGACTTCGTAGTCCAGTTGGTCTTTGCTGAGGTGGCCGAGTTCCTCGATCCGCGCGTCCACCGCCAGCACCACGGGCGAAAGGTACAGATCAGTTACGTCATGAGGCCTATCGGTCATGGGAAACCTCCATACAGAGAGCGGAAGACCATGGTGTCGTGGCGGACGGTCCGGTGGTAGTGCCGAAGGTCCTGTGGTCCGCGCGGCAGTGGCACGCAGGCGCCGATCACGCGACCGCCGCGGGAGTCCGGCCTCAGCCGCGCCGGCCGGTCCATAGCGGCCCGGTCGTCTGCCAGTCAGCGTCCCAGGCTCTCAGCCGCCGACGGTCCAGGGCTCGCCGGGCCAGCGCATTCGATCCCAGCAGCAACAGGCACGTGACAAGGACGGTCACGACGGCGGCGATGCACACGTCGCCGACGACCACGCGGTGAGCAGGCGGCGGGCCGGTGACCGCTCCTGAGGCATTGACCCAGACCGTCACGGTGCTTCCGGCGCGCGCTCCCGCCGGGGCCGGGACCTCGCCCGACCGGGACGGCTGGCCTGGGGGCCGCCAGCGGGCCAGCACCACAGTCATCTGGACCGAGGTGTATGGATCAGGGATCCCGGTCGACGACGCCTGCTGCAGCAGGACGGCGGTGACCTCATGGTCTGCTGCCTCCTGGGCGTGGGCCCGGTGCAACGCCACGTGATCGGCCCGCTGGCCGGCGACAACGGCGGCAAGGGGCACGGCCACCAGGAGCAGGATCATCGTGGCCAGCCGGATTGCGGCCTCGATCCGGTCCGTTCGGCGGCGCAGCGGGTTACGGTCGAAGCCGACCCGACGACCGCAGCGCGCCAGGCGCGTTCCCGGCTTGCGGGTCTTGGAGCTGCGCATAGCGGTACCTCCGGAGACGATCAGGTTCCAGGACAGCGTCTCCGGCAAGCCGACGATACGGCCTCCCGACCCGCTCTGCCCAGGACCAATGGCACCAGAACAGGAGGCCCGGGGGCCCGGCCTGGTTACCGCGCCGCAGCCGGCGGCGCAGGACGAGTGAGGGGCGCAGGCACGGCGCCTGCGCCCCTCGTGCGTGCTGGCGGGCTATGGCGTTACCACCAGAAGCCCCGCGGGATGATGGTGACGTAGGCGACGGAGTAGTGCTGCCGCTGCCCCCAGAAGTGGTAGTCCCTGTTGTAACTGCCGAAGTAGTTGTTGAACCCCGAAGACACGGATCCAACGACCCGGACCGTGTCGTTCCACCCGGGGTGCCGGCCCCAGATGTTGTAGCCGGACCGGGCGGTGAACGTGGCGGTCAGGTACTTGGTCTGCCACGGGTACAGGCTTCCGAGGCTCTCGCTGGCGGTGTTGCCGGAGATGCTGCAGCCGTTGTTGTAGTACTTGTTCCAGTACTGGTTCGAGGACCAGTTCCAGAACTGGTAGGAACCGCAGTAGTCCGCCTTCAGCTGCCACGGCAAGGCGATCTGCGCGGTCACGTCCGGCGCGAAGCCCCCGCCGGTGTTGGTGACCGTGAGCGTGCAGGTGCCGTGCCCATCGGTGTACACCGGGGACGTGCAGCTCAGCGATGTGATGAGGTTGACGTGCTCGTACCGGAAGAAGTTGTTCCGGAAGAACACGTTGAACGGGCCGGCCGTGGCCCACCCGAAGCTGTTCCACGCCTTCACCGAGTAGCTGAACGAGGTGGTCCCGGCCGGGATAATGCCGGACACCATCCCGTCAGGGCCGATGCTCAGCCAGCCCGGGGCCCCGACCAGCTCGAAGCTGGGCGAGTTGCTGGCCTGGAACTTGTAGCTGTACGACTGGCCGTTCACCGAGGTCGGCGGCGCGTCCGCGCTGAACACCGGGGCGGTCCCGGTCGGCGGCGGGCTCGGAGGAGTCCCGATCGTCACCGGGTACGGAGCGCTGGGCGTGCCGTCGTAGGTAGCCGTCAGCGTGTACGTCCCGGGCGCCAGGCCGCCGATGCTGCAGCTGCCGGCTCCCGACATAGCGGACAACATGGCGGAGCAGCCGCCGCCCGCTCCGGAGACGCTGACGGCCCCGGCCGGCGGGGTGGGTGCAGGTGTCACCGACACCTGGATGTTGAGCGTCGTTCCGTGCCCGCCCGGTGTCTGCGTCGTGCCGGTGATCGCCGGCGTCGGGCCCGCGGCGTATGCCGTGCCGGGTATCAGCAGGACACCCCCGACCAGGCCCCCGGTCAGTATCAGCCCTGCCGCCACGCCTGCCGTGCGGCGCCATGCGGCACCGATGAGTGTGTGCATGTACAAACCTTTCCGCCCGTTCGACTCGGGTCCTGAGCCTCGATCCACCCGCAGGGGCTCAGGCCTGTCGCACTGACTGTCTGTATGGTCGATTGTCGATTCGAGATCGACTGTCGACTTGCCTCGCCAGCGCAGGCCAGAGTCGTTGCGCCCGGCCGGTAGGGGCGGCCGACCTTCGGCGGGCGGGACAACCGGCCCTGGATCGCAGGGACTCTCGTCAGCGGAACAGTCGTGATCGGGCCTTTGGTCCCTGCACGGGCGCAGCAGGCGCGCGTACCGTGCATGACAGCCAGCCGCTAATGTGGGCTGGCCGGCGGGCGTGCCGCACCGATCGTGTCGTGGCCGTCGGCAGGCTGAAGGGATGTGGATGGGATGAGTCTCAGCCGCCGCCTCGCAACGCTGTTCCGGGCGAAGGCGAACAAGGTGCTGGACCGCGCCGAAGATCCCCGGGAGATTCTCGACTACTCCTACGAGCGGCAGCTGGAGCTGCTGCAGCAGGTGCGCCGCGGGCTGGCGGACGTGGCGACCAGCCGCAAGCGCATCGAGCTTCAGGTCACCCAGCTGCAGCAATCCTCTGCCAAGCTGCAGGGCCAGGCGCAGCAGGCCCTCGCCGCAGGGCGCGAGGATCTGGCGCGCGAGGCGCTGACCCGCCGGGCAGCGGTCACCGCGCAGATCGGTGACCTGGCTGGCCAGCAGGCCTCGCTGCAGGCCGAGCAGGACAAGCTCGCCGCCGCCTCCCAGCGCCTGGAGGCGAAGGTAGAGGCGTTCCGGACCCGCAAGGAGACGATCAAGGCCGCCTACACCGCCGCCGACGCCGAAACCCGAGTCCGCGAGGCGGTCACCGGGATCTCCGAGGAGATGGGCGACGTCGGCCTGGCCGTTCAGCGCGCGCAGGACAAGACCGAGCAGATGCAGGCCCGGGCCGGAGCGCTGGATGAGCTGATGGCCTCCGGCGCGCTGGAGGACGCCACCGTGCCGGGCGACCGCGACGACCTGCAATCCCGGCTGGACGCCCTGACCGCGGGCCACGACGTGGACGATGAGCTGGCCCGGATGAGGGCGCAACTGCCGACGTCGGCCAGCCCGGCGGCCATAGCGGGTACCGAGACGCAAGCAGCCGGTCAGCCGTCACCGCCGGCCACATCGTGATGCGGGCCCGCGCATTAGGGTCCTAAGCCTCTGCCTGTGCTGCGCCGGATCGCGAGACGATCCGGCGCAGCACAGGTTGACGACATTAGGGGCAACCAGGTAAGGCTGCCCCGGACAGGAGTAGGCGATGGCAGCCTTCGACGTCACGGATCTATCCGCGCTGGAGATCCTCGACTCGCGCGGACGGCCGACGCTGGCGGTGACCGTGCGGCTGGCGGACGGCGCGACCGCCCGCGCCGGGGTGCCATCCGGTGCCTCCACCGGCTCGCGGGAGGCGGTGGAACGCCGCGACGGCGACCCGGACCGGTACGAGGGCAAGGGCGTCCTCGGTGCCGTGTCGGCGGTCAACACCGAGATCCGCGACCTGCTGCGCGGCCGGGCCTGGACCTCGCTGGCCGAGGCGGACCGGGCCATCATCGACCTGGACGGCACCCCGAACAAGAGCAGGCTCGGCGCCAACGCCACCGTCGGGGCCTCGATGGCGCTCGCCCGCGCGCTGGCCTGCTCGGCCGGGGAGCCGCTATGGCGGTGGCTCGCCCCGGAGGGGATCACGCCGCGGCTGCCGGTTCCGCACTTCAACGTGCTCAACGGCGGAGTGCACGCGCCCAACTCGCTGGACTTCCAGGAATTCATGGTCGCCCCCGTCGGCGCGCCCTCGATGGCCGAGGCGGTCCGAGCGGGCGCCGAGGTTTACAGCGCGCTGCGCCGCGAGCTCACGAGCCGTAAGCTGTCCACCGGGCTGGGCGACGAGGGCGGGTTCGCCCCGGAGATCACCGAGCCGGAAGAGGTCCTGCGGCTGGTGGTCCAAGCCATCTCCGACGCCGGCTACAAGGCCGGCCCCGACGGCGTGTCGATCGCGCTGGACCTGGCCGCATCGGAGTTCCGCCAGCCCGACGGCCGCTACCGGGTGGCCGGGGACCTGCTGTCCAGCGGAGACATGATCGAGCGCCTGGCCGCGATCACCGGGCAGTTCCCGGTGTACTTGATCGAGGACGGCCTGGGCGAGGACGACGAGGACGGCTGGATCGCCCTGACTTCCCGCCTCGGCGCAACCACGCAACTGGTCGGCGACGATATCTTCTGCACCAACCCGGCCATCATCACCCGGGCTATTGAGCGCGGCATCGGCAATTCCGCGCTGATCAAGCTCAACCAGATCGGTACGGTCACGGAGACGCTGCAGGCGATGGCCATCTGCCGACAGGCAGGCTACCGCCAGTTCGTCTCGCACCGGTCTGGTGAGACCGAGGACCACTTCATCGCCGACCTGGCCGTCGGAACCGGCTGCGGTCAGCTCAAGACCGGCGCCCCGGCCCGCGGCGAACGCGTAGCCAAGTACAACCGGCTCCTGGAGATCGCCGCCGCCGAACCCGGCCTCCGCTACGGCATGCCGTGACGCCAGGCGGGCGCGGTCGGCCGCGGGCCTGGTGGGTGGCCGCGGGCCTGCGACGGTAACGGCAACCTCACCACGACGCCAGGATGACGGCGACTAGCCCCGTCAGGAACATCCCGGGACGAGGAAGAACCCGGTGCCCAGCGGAAGGTAGCGCAACGATCCCGGGCGTCGCGGCCGCTTGGTGGTCATGCCGTCAGCGGACCACCCGGCCACGTGGCAGGCCAGAGGCCAACGTCCCGTGATGCCAGGCGCCCGAGGGCCGCTTTGTGCGGTAATCCGCAGTCCCAGGCCGGGACCTTGGGCCTGGCGTTCTCGGGATGTAGGGCTCTGCCGTCCCGGCCCGCCCGGAGTGAGCATGAACCCCGATACGACGCGCCATCAGGAGGCCGATCATGCAAGCGCAAGCCGGAGACGAACTGACGGTCAAGGGTGTCCACCAGGGCGACGAGGATCGCCACGGCACGATCATCAAGGTCGACGGGGCCGACGGCGCGCCACCCTACGTGGTCCGCTGGCGGGACGGCCACGAGAGCGTCTTCTTCCCGACGTCCGGCACCGAGATCCAGCACCGCGCGGCCCCGGCCGCCGGCTAGGAGTGCAGATGATCACCCGGGCGGAAGTCGAGAAACTCGCCGCCGTACATTCCATAACCCCCGTCGTCTTGTCGCTCTACGTGACTCTTCCCTCGCGGCCCGGCGACCTGCGCGACGCGACCGCCCACGCGTGCGACCTGATCGCCGAGGCCGAGGCCGTGGTCGGCGGTCCCGGCGCCCTCAGCGAGCAGGACCGGAACCGTGCGCTGGAGATGGTGGCGGCCCGCGCCCGCGAATGGCCCGGCCGCACGGTGGCCATCTTCGTGTGTCCCGAGATGGGCCTGCTCGAGTCCATTCCGCTTTCCTGTGCCGTGCCGGAGCGGGCGGTGCTGGGCACCAGGCCTCATATCCGGCCGCTGCTCGCCGCGCTGCAGCGGTGGCCGGCTTACCACGCCGCCTTCGCAGCCGAACGGCATGGTTCCCAGTTCGCCGTCGGCCTGCAGGCCTGCCTGGCCGCCGTCAACGCAGGGATCGCGGAAACCCTGGTGGTGCCCCGCGACGGGGTCGTTCCCGGCTACGAATGCGGCAGGTGCGGCGCGCTGGGCACCGACACCGACAGCTGCCCGGACTGGGGCACGGCGCCACTGCCGGTTCCGGACGTCATCGAGGAGATGGTCAGTAGGATCCTCGAGGACGGCGGCCAGGTGCTAGTGACCAGCGATCCTTCATACCCGATGGCGGCCAGGTGTACGGCGGGGTGAGCGGCACTTAATGTTTTCGAGGTTCCGCAGGCCGATGGCCTTGGCAGCCCGGACGCCGGGCATTCCTTTGTCCGGGATGTTCGGCCGATTCACGGCCGCCGGCGGGTAGAGCCGGATGGCCGCCTGCCACCGCCGGGCGGGCCGCTCCGGCCGTAACCAGCCGGCCAGGAGAGCCGCGGACCGCATCAATCCGGTGCCGACCGGAAGGTCGCCCCGCTGGTAGTGCTTCTCGGTGGCCTTGTTCCCTCGCCAGGGCATGACCAATGGCCCTGGTGGCAGTGAGCTTCAGCGGTGAGGCTGTTCCCATGGTCGTGACCACGCGCGCCCTGTCCGGTGAGCTGAGCCTGGCGGAGGCTGCCGGCCTGTCCCCCGACGAGGTGCTCTCACGGCTGGGGAGCGGCCCGGGTGGGCTCTCGTCTGCTGATGCGGCGCGGCGGCTCGGGCAGTTCGGGCCGAACGCGCTCGGTGTGCACCGGGTGCGTGCCGCTGCCGTCCTGCTCCGTCAGCTCCGGAACCCGATCCTGATTCTGTTGCTCGGGGCGGCGCTGGTGTCGGGGCTGACCGGTGGCGGCACGAACGCGCTTATTATCGCCGTGATCGTCGCCCTCAGCGTCGGTCTGGGCTTTTTCAACGAGTACCGGGCGGAGCGGGCGATGGCGGCTCTGCGCGCCCAGATCCGGCACGAGGCCGAGGTCCGCAGGGACGGGCAGGAGAGCCTGGTCCCGGTGACCGATCTTGTGCCCGGCGACGTAGTGTCACTGCGTATCGGTGCCCTGGTCCCGGCCGACCTGCGTTTGCTGGAGGTTGACGAGCTCGAATGCGACGAGGGCGTGCTCACCGGCGAGTCGATGCCGGTGGCCAAGTCGGCGGCGCCGGTCGCCGACGGCCGGCCGCAGGACCAGCCGGGATGCGCGTTCATGGGGACGATCGTCCATCAGGGGTCGGCCGTTGGCGTGGTGGTCGCGACCGGGGGCCGCACCGCGTTCGGCCAGATCGCTGCGGGCCTGGCCGACAGGCCGGGCCAGACTGCCTTCGAGGCGGGCCTGTCGCGTTTCTCGCGGTTTTTGTTCGCGGTGGCGGCAGTGCTGACGGTCTTCATCTTCGGCGTCAACGTGGCGCTGTCACGGCCGCTGATCGAGGCGCTGCTGTTCTCTCTTGCTATCGCCGTCGGCATCGCCCCCGAGATGATGCCGGCCATCGTGACGGTGAGCCTGTCGGCCGGCTCGAAGGCCCTCGCGGCCAAGAAGGTGCTGGTGAAGCGGCTGGTCGCCATCGAGGACCTCGGCAACATCGAGATCTTGTTCACCGACAAGACAGGCACCCTGACCGAAGGGGTCATCACTTTGCAGCGCGCACTGGACGCCAGCGGGCGCGATAGCGAGCGCCCGCTCCTGCTCGGGCTGGTGTGCAACGAGGCAGCGGTCACCGCCGGGAAGCCGGTCGGCGGGAACGCACTGGACCAGGCGCTGTGGTCAGCTCCCGCCGCGGCTTCGGGACAGGGGGTCGCGACCGCGGCTGGTGCCTGGCAGCGGGCCGCCGCCCTCCCGTTCGACCATGAGCGGCAGCTAGCTTCGGTACTGGTGAAAGACCCCGGCGGCCAGCAGTACCTGATCACCAAGGGCGCCCCCGAGGTGGTGCTGGACCGGTGCGTGCACGTGCCTGGCGGCGCCCGGCCAGCGATGGAGGCATTGTTCTCCGAAGGAGCCCGGGTGGTAGCCGTCGCCGCCCGCCCGGCTGAAGGCATGAGCGCACTCACCGCCGCCGACGAGCAGGGCCTGACGTTGGAGGGCTTCCTGACATTCGCCGACCGGCCCAAACCCGACGCCGGCCCCTCCATCGCCCAGCTCGAACGGCTAGGCGTCGAGGTGAAGATCATCACCGGGGACAACGGCCTGGTGGCAGCCAAAGTGTGCTCAGATATCGGGGTCCACTGCGCAGGGGTACTCAGCGGTGCCGACCTCGAGTCGCTCGACGACGACCACCTCCAGGCGGCGATCGGGACCACCACGGTGTTCGCCCGGATCAGCCCCGACCAGAAGTCGCGGATCATCAAGGTGGCGCGCCGCACCGGGAAAGACGTGGCGTTCCTGGGCGACGGCGTGAACGACGCGGTGGCCTTGCATCACGCCGACGTCGGGATCTCGGTGGACTCCGGAACGGACGTGGCCAAGGAAGCAGCCGATGTGGTGCTGCTCGACAAGGATCTTGGCGTGCTGGCGGAAGGCGTCATGGAGGGCCGCCGCATCTTCGCCAACACCATGAAGTACGTCCTGATGGCCACGTCCTCCAACTTCGGCAACATGTTCAGCGCCGCTGGCGCCTCGGTGTTCCTGACGTTCCTGCCGATGCTGCCGTCGCAGATCCTGCTCAACAACCTGCTCTACAACACCGGGCAGCTGGTGATCCCGACCGACCGGGTCGATTCCGAGGCGCTGGCCCGCCCGGCGGCATGGGACATGACATTCATCCGGAACTTCATGTGCGTGTTCGGCCCGATCAGCTCGATCTTCGACTTCCTCACCTTCTGGGTCATGCTCGCCCTGCTCCACGCCGGCCACGCCGAGTTCAGGACCGGCTGGTTCGTCGAGTCGATCGCCACCCAGACCCTGGTCATCTACGTGATCCGGACCCGGCGCGTCCCGTTCGTCAAGAGCAGGCCCAGCCTGCTGATGCTGGTCGTGCCGACTAGCGCGGCCCTGGCCGGCGCGATCCTTCCGTACACGGGACTGGCGAACCTGCTCGGCTTCACGCCGCTGCCCGCGACCTTCTTCCTGCTGCTGTTCACCATGGTGATCGTCTACCTGCTACTCGTCGAGCTGGCCAAGACCCCGTTCTACCGCACCCCCCATGCCCGCGCCCCGCGACCCCCAACCAGCCACGTCCAGCGCCTGGAGCGGCGCATCCACCGCCGCGCGTCCCGCTTCATCTACCACCCAGCCCAATTACCCGAAGACAACAGCCCAGCCCAAGACCGCGGCGCCGCAGACTAGCGCCCCCAACCGAACCCAGGTTCTCCACGGTCATCTCTTGCCGGGGTCAGCCATGGTTCGAGCGCCACGATGCCCGAAGGCAGTGAGGCTGCCCAGACAGCGATCTCCAGGCGCCGCGCTCAATGCCGCCCTGCTCGAAGCCGCCTGGGACGAGCTGCGCGCGGTCGGCTATCCCCGGTTCACCCTCGACAGTTGGCCCCCTCGCGCCCATCCGGTGAACGTCACAGTGGCACGAAGCGGTAGCCGTGTGCGCGGAAGAACTGGATGATCGTCGGCAGCGCGCTGACGGTGGCGGGATTGCCGATCGGCTGGTTGTGCATGAGCACGATCGGGTGCTGCAGCCTGCCGCCCTCCTGTTCGGCGAGCCGGATGATGCGGTTGACCCAGTAGGGGGAATCCGAGCCCTGGGCCATCCAGTCCTGGGTGTCAACCGACCACAGCCATACCCCCATCCGGCGCTGCTGGGCGAGGCGGAGCGTGGTGGGGTCGTAGTCGCCGCCCGGGGGCCGGAACGCGCACGGCACGGTGCCGGTGATGGACCGCTGCTCGGCGCTGGCCTGGTCCAGTTCGGCTGCTTGCTGCGCGGCGGTCAGGTCGTCCAGGTCCGGGTGGTTCCAGGTGTGGTTGCCCAGCGCGTACCCGGCTGCGGCCTCGGCCCGGACCAGTGACGGCCGGGCGGTCATGTTCACGCCGATGTTGAAGAACGTGGCGGGTACCCGGTACCGCGCCAGGATCGCGAGGATGGCCGCGGTGCTCGTGCCCGGTCCGTCGTCGAAGGTCAGCGCCACGGTCTTGCCGGCGCCCGGGGCGTCGAAGCGCGCACCAAAAGACGTGGCCGGGCAGCCGGCCGCTCCGGCTAGAGGCGTCACGCCAGCCGAGGGCGTTACGGCGGGCGAAGACGTCACGCCCACCGCAGGCGTCGTGCTGGCCGAGGGCATCACGCCTGCCGGAGGCGTCACGCTCTCGCAGGCGGCCAGAACCACGGCGCAGGCGATCGCCGAGCCGACTCGGATGATCGCCGCCATGGTCTGCCCCGATGTCAGTGGTAGCCGGTCCCGGCACTGGCCGGCCGGGCCAAGTGGCGGGTGAACCAGTCCCGGGCCAGGTCCGCGACCTGCTCCAGGGCACCGGGCTCATCGAACAGGTGGGTTGCGCCGGGAATGACCTCCAGACGGTTCTCGCACGTCAGCTGCGCCTGTGCCTTCCTGTTGAGGTCCAGGACCGGCTCGTCCGCGCCGCCCACGATCAGGAGAGTCGGCGCCCGGACCTGGGCCAGCCGCCGGCCCGCCAGGTCCGGGCGGCCGCCGCGGCACACGATGGCGGCGACCGGCAGCGGGGGATTGGCAGCGGCGGCCCACAAGGCCGCGGCCGCGCCGGTACTCGCGCCGAAGTAGCCCAGCGGGATCGCGGCGGTGGCGGGCTGGCTGTGCAGCCAGCCGGTGATCCCGGCCAGCCGGGCCGCGAGCAGGGCGATGTTGAACACGTACGCGCGGCTGAGCTCCTCATCGGCGGTGAGCAGGTCGACCAGCAGCGTGCCCAGCCCGGCGCGGTTCAGCACGCCGGCCACGAACCGGTTCCGCGGGCTGTGCCGGCTGCTGCCGCTGCCGTGGGCGAAGACCACCAGCCCCGCGGCCCGGTCCGGGACGGCCAGCGACCCTGGCAGCCGGGCCCCGGCGATGTTCAGCACGACCTCGGCCGGGTCCGGATCCGCGCTGCCCGGCCCTGCCACCCACGCCGCCGCCTTGCCCAGCAGGATGGTGACTTCCTCGTCGCTCACCTGGCAGAAGTCGCCGTACGACTCGCCGATCGCGAAGAACCGCGCCGGGGTGTGCAGGCACACCACCTCGTCGGCGTCACGGCGCAGCGCCGCGGTGGCCTCCACCGATCCCACTGGTGCCGCGAGTATCACCCGGCGTGCGCCCCGCGCCCTGGCCACCTGGCAGGCGGCCCGGGCCGTCGACCCGGTGGCGATCCCGTCGTCGACGATGATCACCGTGCGGCCCGCCAGCGGCACCGGCGGATGGTCGCCGCGCAGCTGGCTCACCCGCCGGTCCAGCAGGATGGCTTCGCGGGCCTCCACCTCTGCGACCTGCGCCCCGGTCAGCCCCGTCTGCCGCACCACGTAGTCGTCGATGATCCGGACGCCGCCCTCGCCGACCGCCCCGAAGCCGTATTCCGGCTGGAACGGAACGCCGAGCTTGCGCACCACGATCACGTCTAGCGGAGCGCGGAGTTCCCCGGCCACCTCGAACGCGACGGGCACGCCGCCGCGCGGCAGGCCGAGCACGACCACATCAGCACCGCGCAGGCACCGCAGCCGCTGCGCCAGGTGCCGCCCGGCGTCCGTGCGGTCCACGAACAACATCTCGCCACCTCCAAGGCCCCCATGGTGATGACAGCGGACTGCCGGACAGCGGCGCTAGGGTCTATGGTCACAGAACCGGCCGACGGAGGACTTCGCGCCACCCAGATCGGGACGAACGCCTCTGGTGGCAGGCATCGGCAGTCGCGAGCCTGGTCATATGGACACGGCAGAAGTCACAGGCAGGCAGCCAGGGGACGGCGAGGTTGCGACGCCGATGCCGTGGTTCGTCGTCATCGTCGGGGATCCCGGTGACGGGGGCTCTGCTTTCCGGATCGAGGACCCGGCCCGGCTGCTGCGGGTCTGGTCACTGGTGCGGGCGGCGCGCGCGCAACTGGATAGCGCCGCCCTGGCGCCTGAAGGAATGCCCGGGCTGCAGCGGCAGCTCCAGGCGATCCGCCGCGAGTTCGAGCTTGCCGTGTCCCCGCCGCTGGCCGCGGAGCTCGGGCGGATACTTCCCTCGCACGATGCGGCGGCGAGCGCAGGCGCGCTGCGCATCGAGAGCGCGGTACTTGAGAGCTGGCTCAGCAGTCTGGTCCTGCAGATGCTCGGCATCCTCGCGGCCGCCCCCGAGCGGGCCGCGGCAGGCGCCCGTAACGAGCCGACGGCAGCGCGGCAAGGGGACCTGATCCGGCTGGCTGGCGGGACGTTCGCCCCTGGCGCGGGTCCGACGGCCACCCCGATGTTGGGCCTGGCTGACGAGATGACGCGGGGGGACGGATGCGAGCTGGCAGGACAGGGCCGGCTGCAGGGGCGCGATCGCGTGGCTGTTCTTCGGCCCGGATGGTGAGAGGCCGCAGAACCGGGAGATCCGCGAAGCCAGGGCCAAGGCGATCTGGATGCTGTGCCCGGTACGCGAGCTTTGCCTGGACTACGCGCTCAGGAAGTCGATCAAGCACGGGATCTGGGGCGGGCTCAACAGGGAGGAACGAACCCGCGAGCGCCGCCGCCGGACACCTAGACCCCGCGCCGCGTGACGGCGGGTAACGCGGCGTCTTGTTGCCGCGCGCCGGCGAGCCGGGTACTGAGCTGGCGCCGGCCGCGGTGCAGGGACGATTTGACGGTCCCGATCGAGACGCCGGTCAGGTCGGCGATCTGCCGGTAATCCAGGCCCTTCACGTCGGCCAGGTACACCATGATCCGGTACCTGTATGGCAGCGCCCTGATCGCTGCCATGATGTCGGCCGGACGCGCCTGTCAAGCGCCTAACCTCCTAGCCTTCGCACACAGCTGGGCCGGTACCGCCCGGGATTTTTGGTCACCTGGGCCAGCACCAGGTCGCGGTCCGGGCTTGCCGCAACGAACGGATTACACGCGCGGCCTCTCCGGCGGGTACCGGTTTCCAGGACCGAGGTCCACCCGGTAGGGGAATTGTGGCCCTACCTGGTCGCAGCTCTGGTTGATGCCCTGACATTGAAGACTCCGGAGGAGCGCGAGATGCATGACGGACTGCTGACGGTCGGCACCGGCCGACCCGCGCCGCCGCCGGCGCCGCGGCGGTCGCTTTTCGATGTCCTGATCGTCATCTACACAGTTGCCGTCATGGCGGCTGCGGTGC
>Ga0335074_10000410_pt1 | contig 62751 bp, 56 predicted proteins | sample Lox_Sample_23_FD_206715 | JGI IMG/M metagenome (GOLD analysis project Ga0335074, IMG submission 206715) | Soil microbial communities from Loxahatchee National Wildlife Refuge, Florida, United States - Lox_Sample_2.3 | ecosystem: Environmental > Terrestrial > Soil > Wetlands | place: USA...
TCCCAGCGGCTCGAGATACGTGAGGCCGAAGCTGAGCACGAATATCACGAGGATCGTGTAGATGTACCACTGATGCGTGCGGTCAACCAGCCACAGCATGATCGCCGTCACCAGGCCGACGCAGACCATCCAGCCGAGGGTTACCGCCAACCAGTCGCTCCCCCAAGCGCGCAATAATTGGTCGCTCTGACTCATCGCGCGTTCGACGCGATAGAGGTAGAGACTCGGGATGAGCGCCGCCACACGTACGATCAGCCCGATGCTCGCGCCGAACAGAAAGCGCACCACGTTTTCGTTGTGAAATCGTCGCCGCAGCGTATCGCGGACCGCCGCAGCCCGTCCCGAGCGCCAATAGTAGGCGAGCGCCAACGCCGGGAGGAGCACCGCGAGAAACCAGCCGGGCAGAAACCAGTGCACGAGCCGCAGCGCAGCGATTTGGCGCTCGGGGTCGACGAGCGCAGCGGCCGGATGCGAGAGAAGCGTGTGAGACGAGAGGGCATCGACGCGAAGATCGATTGCGTTTGGGCGCAAAGTCACACCACGCTGTTCGCCTCACACGGCCGAATCGCTTCCTACGCGCCCTTCCCGGAACACTGCAAAGGTCGTGCCGTTCACGGCGAACGAGACGCGGTCGCGCCCCGAGCGCTTGCTGTGATACATCGCCGCGTCAGCGACTTCGAGCAACTCGTTTGCGTCACGAGCGTCGTGCGGGAAACTCGCCACACCGACGCTCGCGCTTATCGATAGCGGGATGCCGAAATCGTGGCGCCGGACGGCCTCGCAGAAACTCTGGGCCCGTTCGATCGCCACGGTCTTTTGTGAGTCGTGGATGAGCGCGCAGAACTCATCGCCGCCGTTGCGGCCGGCGACGTCGACCTCAGCCACCCCTTGCGCGCGAAGCAACTCCGCCATCCCCTGCAGCACGGCGTCTCCCGCGGCGTGACCGTAGCAGTCGTTGACGGACTTGAACCGGTCGGTGTCGATGAACCACAGCGTCAGCACCCTTGCGACACCGAAGCGCGCATGCGCGATCTCGTCGCGTAAGCGGTTGCGAAATGCCCGTGGGGTCAGGAGTCCCGTCAGCCCATCATAGGTCGCGTCGGCACGTGCGAGTTCGCGTTCGAGCGCAATCGCATACGGCAACGCGGCGTGCTCGATCGTGCGCACGATCGTGTCTTCACCGTCGATACGCTCCGCGGCGCTGCACGAAGCGTAGATGACCGCGCGCAATCCGCCGCCATCGGCCATCGGCGCCGCGATCGCAAAGCGATCCGTGGGCACCAGCAACCCATCGTATCCGGTCGCGCGGTGCCCCTCGAGCGCGGCGCGCGATGGAAGATAGTCTGCGACATCGCGCCGCAGACGCGCACCGACATAATGTTCGACCCGCGCGCCCTGCGCAAGGGCGCATTCGAGCTCCTCGCCGCTCGGTGTGAAGGCCAGCACCGCATCGATCGCCGGATCGCGTCGCGCTATAAGCGCGGCAAGTTCTTCGATGACCGCTTCGCTCGAACGTCGCGAGGCATCGAGCAACACGCGCACGGCGTCGAGCACGAATTCCTCGCGCGCGGCAAGCGCATGCGCGTCGGCGCGCTGCGCGCGTAGCGCGGCGGAGACCCGCAGCGCGAGCGATCCGAGGATCGCGCAGACGAGGGCGATGACGGCGATCGCAATGCTCATACGGCTTTCCAACGAGAGTGCCCGCAGCGCCGGAGAAGAGGACCTGTACGTACGTCGAACGTGAGCAGGCGTGCTCGATCCGAAAGACTGGTCCGCCTTTCGCGCGTTCAGCCACGCGGCGCTGGACGATGCGCTCGACTATCTCGAGAGCATTCGCGATCGTCCCGTCTGGCGCGAAATGCCTGACGACGTGCAGGCGCGCTTGAACGAGCCGCTACCGGTCGACCCGACGCCGGTCGCTACGGTGTACCGCAGCTTCGTCGAGTCGATCTTTCCGTATGGGAGCGGAAATACGCACCCTCGCTTCTTCGGCTGGGTGCAAGGCGCCGGCACGCCGACCGGGGCGGTCGCCGATCTCCTCGCGTCGACGATGAATCCGAACGTCGGCGGCCGCAATCATGGGGCCGTTTTCGTGGAGCGCGCAGTGCTGCGCTGGTTCTGCGAGCTCTTCGAATTACCCCAGGGCGCAAGCGGCGTGCTCACCGTCGGCGCATCGGCGGCAAACCTCATCGCGGTGCTGGTTGCGCGGACGCACGCACTCGGTGCGCAGGTGCGCGAGCACGGGATCACGCGCGAGGGCGGCCGGTTGATCGGCTATGCGTCCTCGGCAACGCATAGCTGCGTGCGGCGCGCCTTCGAAGTCAGCGGCTTAGGCAGCGGTTCGCTGCGAGTGCTGCCGACCGATTCACTCCATCGCGTCGATCCCGCCGCCGTTGCACGCGCCATTGCCGACGACCGCGCCGCGGGGAATCGGCCGTTCATGCTCGTCGGCAACGCCGGCACGGTGGACGTCGGCGCCATCGATCCGCTCGACGACCTTGCCGAACTGGCGCAGCGCGAAGGCCTCTGGTACCACATCGACGGCGCTCTCGGCGCACCGGCGATGCTCTCTCCCGTGCTCGCGCCGCGTCTGCGCGGCATCGCACGCGCGGACTCGATCGCCTTCGACTTCCACAAGTGGCTGCAAGTGCCGTACGACGCCGGGGCGCTGCTGGTGCGCGACGGCGAACTGCATCGCGAGACGTTTGCCTCCACGCCGAGCTATTTGACGCGCATGCCGCGTGGGCTCGCAAGCGCGCAGCCGTGGTTCACCGATTTCACCGTCGACCTTTCGCGCGGCTTTCGCGCGCTCAAGATCTGGTTCACGATGAAGGAACACGGGGCGCGAGGCATCGCGGCGGCAATCGAAGCGAACGTCCTGCAAGCGCGCTTCCTGGGCGACTTGATCGATGCCGATCCCGACTTCGAGCTGTTAGCACCGGTGCAATTGAATATCGTCTGCTTCCGTTATCGCCGGCCCGATCTCGACGAGGACGAACTCGATCGCTTCAACGACGAACTGGTAATCGCCTTACAAGAGAGCGGCGAAGCCGTCGCGTCGTCGACAACCGTCGGAACGCATCGCGCGATTCGTATTTGCATCATCAATCACCGCACGACCGATGCCGACCTCGCTTACACCCTCGACGCGATTAAGCGACTTGCCACGATGCTCGCGTAACGGTGGCTCTTTCACATCTATCCACCGACACCGTGTGGAAATTACGATGTGATGACGACTCTCGCTGCGAAATGCGAAGTGGATTCTCTCCGGGCTTTGGCCCGTCGCTGGTCAGTGTGGCAGCTCCCTTTGCTTGGACGCCCCCTTCCATCTCTGCACCAAAAAAATTATCCCGGAACTCATGGTCGTGCCGATTGCAATAAGGAGTAAGACCGCCCATGCCAAGCTGCGCGGATAAATCGCAATGGCGGCACCGTCTAGGGCAACCGCGCTATAGGCAACAATCCGGAGGCGAGTGTACGGCGCCCGCAGTGCCGCACGATCGCGTTCTCTTGCCATGCGGAGGTAGGTCGCGATTAAACCCTCCGACATTCCGATCGTTGTCGCCCCGAGGAGCAACCAATAGAAAAGCTCACCCGCTCGCAGCATCGCTACCTCACGTAAACACGGCCGTTAGACAGTAAGTGGATCAAAGACGTCGCGCCACGATAGACCGGATCAACATCATCGACGATCTTCGCCAATCCAAGAAAGTCGATCATGGCATTTATAATCGCGGCGGCTTTGTCCTGGTTCACAGCAGCGTCGCAGCGCGCGAAATTCGAAAGGTCGTGCATAGAAGCAACGAGCCGATCGTGATGTCCGCGGTTCGCTGCCATCTTTGTCCGGCGTCAGGCCATCCGCCATGGCCCTATTGCGATCGATGAACATTCCGTTCGCGCCCGTGTCGAGGTGAAACCACAGCGGATGGCCGTTGACCGTAACCTGGATGAGCACGCGGTCCTCGAAGATCGATGGTATCGTCTGCGGCGTCGTAGCGATAGCCGTAAAATAGCGGCGCACTCAACGATGCAGCCACCACGAGCGCGAGCATAGAGTTATTTCTTGGGAATCGGTTTTGCCGGGTTGCCGGCCACGCGTTCGCCCGGTGCAACGTCCTTGGTTACCACCGACCCGGCGCCGGTGAGCGCGCCGTCGCCGATCGTGCGCGGCGCGACGATCGAAGTATTCGACCCGATCGAAACGTTCTTGCCGATCGTCGTCTTGTTCTTGCGCTGACCGTCGAAGTTACAAGTGATCGTGCCCGCACCAATGTTGGTTTCCTCGCCGATCGTGGTATCGCCCAGATACGACAGGTGCGCCGACTTGGCGCCTTGCGCGTACTGCGAGTTCTTGATCTCGACGAAATTGCCGACGCGGTTGCGACCGGCAAGCTTGGCGTGGCCACGGATATGCGCGAACGGCCCGATCTTCGAATCGTCGCCGATCTCGCTTTGCACCACCACGCTTTCGCAGATCTCGACGCCGTTGCCGATGCGTGAATCGGAGATCCGGGAGTTCGGCCCCAGCGCGCAGTTCTCGCCGATCGTCGTCAGGAGCGAAATCGCGGTATTGGGGTAGATCACGGTGTCGCGCCCGATCGCGAGCTCCGGTTCGAGATAGGTCGTCGCCGGATCGAGGATGGTGACGCCCTCGCGCATGTGCGCGGCACAGATGCGTGCGTTCATCTCGCGGCGCGCAATTGCTAGCTCGACGCGATCGTTGATGCCCAGCGTCTGCAGGTGGTCGGCGACCGGAACCGGCCGCACGCGTTTACCTTGCCGGACAAAATGCTCGACCGCATCGGTGAGGTAGTATTCCTCTTGCGCGTTGTCGTTCTTGAGCGCCGCGACCGCCTCGCGCAGCGCGGCCTCGTCGAAGGCGTAGATACCGGCGTTCATTTCATCGATCGCGAGCTCGGCGGGCGTTGCGTCGCGCACTTCGACGATGCGCTCGACGTCCTCGCCCCGGCGCACGATGCGTCCGAAATTGGAAGGCAGCGGCATTTTGACCGTCACCAGCGACATCGCCGCGGGCGAGCCGCCGCCTAGGGCTGCAACGATGCGTGCGAAGAGTTCGTGCGGCACGAGCGGCATATCGCCGTACGCGATCACCACCTGCGAATCGTTGCGCGGCGGCGTCGCGTCGAGCGCGGTCTTGACCGCATGCCCGGTGCCGAGCTGTTCGCGTTGCACGATGCCGGGCACGTCGAAGCCGGCGATCCGCGCCTGCAATTCGTCGTTGGTCACGACCACGATGTCGTCGATACCCGCGGCACGTAGTTCGCGCAGCGTGTACCACAACATCGGGCGGCCGCACACCTCGTGCAGCACCTTGGAGGTCCGGCTCTTCATCCGGGTGCCCTTGCCGGCGGCCAAGACGATCGCGCGTACGGCCATTAGTGCAGTGCCTCCAGCGCGTTTTCTAACCGGCGCAACGACTCTTGCTTCCCCAAGATCTCCACGTCGTCGAAAAGCGGCAACGCGGTCGGACTGCCCGTGATCGCAATGTAGAACAGGCGCGCAACATCCTTGAATTTCATGTCCAGTGCCACTGCTGCCATCTTGAACTTCTCACCGATCTGCGCCTGGTCCCAGTGCCCGTCGTCGAGCGAGAGCAGGGCGTCGATGCCCGAGCGCAGCGCGCTGCGCGCCTCGTCCTCGGAGAGCTTGGGCAGTTCGAGATCGCGGCGCGCGAGCTCGGGCCGGTTCACCAGAAAATCGATAGCCGGCCCGAAGTCAACCAACGTCTCGATGCGCGACATCGCGATCGCAGCGATGTGCTCGCGCTGCGAGGCCGGAATCCCCGGCGGCCACACAAAGCCGAAGCCGGCGAGGAGCTCCATAAAGCGCGCGATCGTACCGTGGCGTATCCACTGGCCGTTGAGCCACGTCAATTTCGGGATGTCGAAGACCGGGCCACCGAGCGCGATGTTGGTGAGCACGAAGTGTTCGGTAATTTTTTCGAGCAGCGGCGAGCCGATGAGCGCGGGGTCGTCGTTGCGCGAATCGATCAAGATGCCTAGGAAGTTCAGCAGTGCGTCGGCGAGATAGCCACGCTCGCGATAGTAGAGGATGCTTGTCGGGTTCTTGCGTTTGCTCAGCTTGGTGCGATCGGGATTGCGCAGCAACGGCAAATGACAGAGCCGCGGCGGCTCCCAGCCGAAATACGAGTACAGCAACAGATGCTTGGGTGCCGAGCTGATCCACTCTTCACCGCGGATCACGTGCGTGATCTCCATGAGATGATCGTCGACGACGTTGGCGAGATGATAGGTCGGGAAGCCGTCGGCCTTCAGCAAGACCTGCATGTCGACGGTCTTCCATTCGACCGTGATCGTGCCGCGCAGAGCGTCGTTGAAAACGCATGCACCCTCGGTCGGGACCCGCAGACGCACGACAAACGGTTCGCCCGCGGCTTCACGCCGCGCCACTTCCTCTTGCGTGTAGGTCAGGCACAGGCCGTCGTAGTGCGGTGGCTGTTTGGCCGCGCGCTGCGCCTCGCGCATCTCTTCCAAACGTTCGGGCGTGCAGAAGCACTTGAACGCGTGACCGTGGTCGAGCAATTCTTGCGCGTAGCGCGCGTAGACCGCCGTGCGTTCGCTCTGGCGGTACGGCCCGTGCGGACCTCCGACGTCGGGCCCCTCGCTCCACGATAGACCCAGCCAATGCAGCGAATCCAGAATGGCTCGTTCGCTCTCGGGCGTGCTGCGAACCTGATCCGTATCCTCGATGCGCAGGATGAACTCCCCACCGGGGTGGCTCTTGGCGAACGCGTAGTTGACCAGCGCGACATACGCCGTGCCCACATGAGGATCGCCCGTCGGTGACGGCGCGACCCGCGTACGTACCTTCATTTTTTAGCCGACGAGTTCGCGACGCTTACCGCACTCGGACTCGACGAAGTCGACGATGTCTTGCAGCGGCGCGCCTGGGGTAAATATCGCCTTCACGCCGAGCTTTCGCAAGGCGTCGGCGTCTTCGGGCGGGATCGTTCCACCGCCGAAAAAGACGACGTCCGCGGCGTCTTGCGCCTTGAGCTGTTCGAGCACGAGAGGAAACAACGTCATGTGCGCGCCCGAGAGAATCGAAAGCCCGATGCCGTCGGCGTCTTCTTGGACCGCGGTCTGCACGATCTGCTCGGGCGTTTGGAAGAGCCCGGTATAGATCACTTCCATGCCCGCGTCGCGCAGCGCACGCGCGATGACTTTCGCGCCGCGGTCGTGGCCGTCGAGACCGGCCTTAGCGACGATGATCCGTAGTGGTCGGTTCGCCATGCTTTCCTTTGCGTTGCGTTTGCTCGCTCAGGCGCAGCGCCTCCTCGAGCTTGTTCTTAACTTCGGCCAGCGTGCGCCGAACGCGCCGCCGATCCATGTCGTTATGAATCTTCAACATATCAAAATACCGATCGCTCCGTGTAGCGTCCGTAGACGCCGGCCATCGCTTCGACGATCTCGCCTTCCGTGCAATAGGCGTTGACGCAATCGATCAGGTGCGGCATCACGTTGTCACGCTCGTCGCGGCACGATGCTTGCAAACGCTCCAACGTCTGCGTAACGCGGGTGTTGTCGCGCGTCCTGCGCAGTTCCGCTAGCTGGCGCGACTGCTCGCGCGCAACTTCCTCAGTTATCTTGAGTAAGTCGATTTCATTGCGATCTTCGGGCCGTTCGAAATAGTTGACGCCGACGATTATGCGATCTTTCGACTCGATCGATCGCTGGTAGCGATAGCTCGCTTCGGCGATTTCCTTTTGAAAGAATCCCGATTCGATCGCTTCGATCACGCCGCCGTAGCTTTCGATCTGCTCGAAATATGCTTCGGCCTGCCGCTCCATCTCGTCGGTAAGCGCCTCGACGAAGTACGATCCGCCGAGCGGATCGACGACGTTCGTGACATTGGTTTCGTAGGCCAAGACCTGCTGCGTGCGCAACGCTATCTCGACCGACTTTTCGGTGGGCAGCGCCAGAACTTCGTCCATCGAGTTAGTGTGCAGCGATTGCGTGCCGCCGAGCACTGCCGCCATGGCTTCGTAGGCGACGCGCACGATGTTGTTCTCGGGTTGCTGCGCGGTCGCGCTGCAGCCTGCAGTTTGCGTGTGAAAGCGCAGCTGCCACGACTTCGGATTCTTTGCGCCGTAGCGCTCGCGCATCCGCTTCGCGTAGATGCGGCGCGCGGCGCGGAACTTTGCGATCTCTTCGAAGAAGTCGATGTGCGAGTTGAAAAAGAACGAGAGGCGCGGAGCGAACGCATCGACGTCGAGTCCACGCGCCATTGCCGCTTCGACATACGCAAAGCCGTCGGCAAGCGTGAACGCGAGTTCCTGGGCCGCCGTCGAGCCCGCTTCGCGGATGTGATATCCCGAGATCGAGATCGTATTCCACTTGGGCATCTCCGCCGTGCAGAACTCGATCATGTCGGTGATGATCCGCATGTGCGGACGCGGCGGAAAGATCCATTCTTTCTGCGCGATGTATTCCTTGAGGATGTCGGCTTGAATCGTGCCGCCGAGCAGTTTGCGCGAGATGCCTTTCTTTTCCGCGGCCGCGATGTATTGCGCGACCGCGATTGCCGCCGGCCCATTGATCGTCATCGAGGTCGTGATCTCGGCCATGTCGATGCCGTCGAAAAGCACCTCCATGTCGCGAAGCGAGTCGATCGCCACGCCGCACTTGCCGACCTCACCGCGCGCCTGCGGCGCGTCCGAATCGTAGCCCATCAGCGTGGGCATGTCGAACGCGACCGAAAGGCCGTGTTGTCCTTGCTCGAGCAAAAAATGGTAGCGCTCGTTGGTCTGCTTGGCGTTGCCGAAGCCGGCAAATTGGCGCATCGTCCACAAGCGGTCGCGATAGCCGTTCGGGTGGATGCCTCGCGTGTATGGATACTCGCCGGGGAGCGGCTCCACGCGCGCCACGTCTTGCGGCTGATAGACGGTCTCGAGTGGGACGTCCGAGATCGTGCGGTCGACCGCGCCCGAGCCCGGGCCGGTCCGACCCGCAGCCGGACGCTCGATCATCTTTGCCAAGCAGGGTTCCTCTTTAGAGTGGGATCAGAAGCCTTATTCTCCCAAAGGGGCGCCCACCCCGCAAGCCTACGGTCCGTCGAAGAGTCCGGCGAGCGGGTCGAGCCGCCGGTCGCGCCGGTGCGCTTCGTACTGCCGCTCGTCCCACAGCCAATCCGGAAGCTCGTTCGGAAAGCGCATCTTTTCGATTTTGAGCTCGCGGTAGACCGGCGGCACGCCCGGGCCGAGCATGTGATAGATGGCGACCCAACGCGCCGCGATCCAGTACGGACCGACTTGTTCGAAGTTGACGGTCAGATATACGGTCGCGTCGGGGACGTTCGAGTCGGTCGTGACATAGTCGGCGCGCCGGACGTCGTGGGTCGTGGTATCGATCCAAAGGTCACGCAATGCGAAGCGGTTCGGGTCGAGCGTCGGATCCAACACGAGGTGATAATCGCTATGTCCGTCGACGGTCTCGACGCCTTGATTCGCGACCTTGTAGGCGGGCTTCGCGCTCACGCTGACCACGGCAATCGTCTTGAGATCGCTCTCGAGGCTGGTCTGTGCTGGCGTAGCGGGCGCCGCGCTCGCGCTGGGCGTCACCGGCGCCACGGCTTGGTGCACCGTGATCGAGAGCGGACCGACGAACGCGCGGTAGATGTTCGCGAACGGCAGCGTCGCTTGATGGAGGTACTCGCTGTCGTTCATCATTTCGTCCGACGCGCGAAACGCGATGCGATGAACGTCTCCGTTCTCGTCGGTCAAATAGACCACGTATGGCGGCGTGCCATACGAGCGAAGTTTATCGTAGGCTTGCTGTACGATTGCCTGCGTTGGCGGAGGCGTGGCCGTCACCGTGGGGCTCGGGGTGATCAATGCCAGCCTTGCAACAGCGCGTCGGCCGCGGCATAGGGATCGAGATCGGTTGGAAGACGCGCGCGCAAATCCTCGTCGACGCGCTCCTGCAGCTTACCGAGCACGAGTTGGCGCACTTGATGCGCGAAGGCTTCGCGGCGTTTGCTCTCGATCTCGCCGGTTTCGTTCAGATACGCGCGATGCGCTTCGATCGCGCGCCATAGATCGTCGATGCCTTCGCCTGAAAGCGCCTGCGTCATCGCCAGCTCGGGCACCCAACCTTTGAAATCGAGCATCTCCATCATGCCGCGAATCTCGCGCCGCATCTGATTGGCCATCGGGTGATCGGCCTTGTTGACGACGAATACGTCGGCGATTTCCATGATGCCGGCTTTGAGCACCTGGATGGAATCGCCACTGCCGGGTTGCAGCGCGACGAGCGTCGTTTGCGCGAGCTCGGCGATCTCGATCTCGCTCTGCCCGACGCCCACCGTTTCGATAAGAATTACTTCCAGTCCAAACGCATCCATTAGTAGAATTGTGTCGGCGGTAGCCCCGGAAACGCCACCCAGATGTCCGCGGCTTGCCATCGAGCGGATGAACACGTCCGGATCCACAAAGTGCTCGGTCAGGCGGATCCGATCGCCAAGCAAAGCCCCGTGCGAAAACGGCGAGCTGGGATCGACCGAAATCACGCCGACGGTTTTTCCGAGCGAGCGCGCTTTGCGCACGATTCCCGATGCAAGCGTCGATTTTCCAACGCCCGGCGGCCCGGTAAGACCGACGGTCAACGCGCGCCCGGCGCGCGGATACACGTGGCGAATGAGTTCGGCGCCACGTCCGCTCTCGGTCCATGAGATCGCGCGAGCCAAGCCACGCATACGGCCGGCGTCGAAGTCGCGCAACACGCTATCCCGATTCGTCAATGCTCCCAAAGTATCGATGGATTGCGTTGAGCTGCCGGGATCACCCTCCCCGCCGTGGAAGAAGCCACGCAATGCTGCCTGCGGCGCTCCTGGCAACGTCGCTGGCGTTGACGCCCGCGCAATCGGCGAAGATCGATGCGGTGGTCGCGCAAGTGATGCAATCGAGCCACATAGCCGGGCTCTCTCTCGGCATTGCCCGTAAGGGGCACGCGATATTCTTGCGCGGGTATGGCACGCGCGCGTGCGCATCGCGCGCGCCGGCGAACGCGTACACCGTCTATCGCATCGGCTCGATTACCAAACAATTTACCGCAGCGCTCGTCATGCAAGAAGCGGACCGCAGCGCGCTGCCGCTCAATGCCGAAGTCGACGGCATTACCATCGCGCAGTTGCTTTCGCAAACCAGCGGCCTGGTGTCGTACACCGATGACGGCGAGACACTCGATCGCGCGCTCAACGCACCGACACAATTCACGCCGGGCACGGCTTGGCAGTACAGCAACAGCAATTACTACCTGCTGGGCACGGCGCTGCAATCGGTGACCAAGCAGAGCTATGCCGCGCTGCTGGCCGAGCGCATCACCGGCCCGCTGCATTTGGTCTCGACCACCTTCGTGCCGCCGCTCGTCGAAAACGCAGCGCAAGGCTGCACCTGGGACGGATCGGCGTGGCAGGCGGCAGCTTACGGCCCAAACGATCAACCCGATCTTGCCTTTAGCGCGAGCGCGATGAGCAGCAACGTGCCCGATCTACTGACGTGGCTTTGGAATCTTTACGATGGTTCGATCGTCGCACAAGACAGCTTCGAACAGATGACGACCTCGTGGACGCTCGCCGACGGCACGCCGACCAACTACGGCTTCGGCTTCTTCACCGGCACGTGGTACGGATTGCGCATCGCGCAGCATCCGGGTTATATCGACGGATTCAGCGCCGAGGATACGATCGTCTTGGACGACGGCACGTCGCTTGCGATTCTCACCAATGCCGATCGCGTCTCGCTGGTTCCGCTCGCGAAGAGCCTAATCGAAATCGTCGAGCCGGTGAAAAACCCGGCGATGGTCGCGACGCTTTCTGCGCCCGGCGTCTTCGAAGATCCGGCCGTCACCGCGCTGGTCAAAACCGTCGTCGAGCAGCTCGCCGCGGACACGATCGATCGCTCGCTGCTCACACCGGGTTTCGCGGCTTCGCTCGACGAAGACCGGCTCGCCTCTTACGCGAATGCGCTGCGTCCGCTCGGGAAGCTCGAGCAGGCGCTGTTCAACCAATCGACCACCGTCGACGCCATCACCAGCGATATCTATACGCTGAATTTCGAACGCGGCCGCATGACGCTAACGCTCAATCTACGCGGCAATAAGATCGACGCGCTGACGTTGGACCGCGGGCGCTAACGCGATGTTGCGCGCGATTGCGGCGTCCTTGCTGATCGCGCAGACGCTCATCGTTCCTCTAACCGGCGCGCGCATGCGCAGCATCCAAACCGAGTCGCTCTTTCACACGCTTTTCCACGATTTTTTCCTCGAGGACGACGGCACGACGTACGTGCAAACCGGCGACATTCCGGCGATGTGGTTACGCGATTCGTCGGCGCAAACGATTCCCTACGTGCGCTTTCAGTCTGAGTACCCACTGTTGCGCACTCGCTTTGCCGGCGTGATCGAGCGAAACGCGCGCGCGATCGACAAGGACGTATATGCCAACGCCTTTCAAGACGACTATCATACCTGGGAGCGCAAATGGGAGGTCGATTCGATAGCGTGGCCGGTGGTGCTGACCGAGGCGTACTACAGCGCCACGCACGACCGCAGCATCTTCACGCCGAACCTGCACGTGGCGCTGCGGCAAATCGTCTACACCTACAACTGCGAAGAGCATCATCGCGAGTGCAGCCGTTACGTGTACCCCTACCACGTGCCGACGCACGAGGAATTCGACGAAGGAACCGGCCTCATTTGGGGCGCGTTCCGGCCCTCCGACGATCCGGTCGAATATCGCTTCAACATTCCGCAGAACGTCCTGGCGGCCGTCGCCTTGCGCGATATCACGCACCTGGCTCGCGTCGGCTATGGCGACGCGACGCTCATCGCGCAGGCGCGATCGCTCGAGGCGCGCGTCGTCACGGCCATTTTACGCTACGGGGTCTTCTATAACGAGCGGCGCGGCGTGTGGATGTACGCCTACGAGACGGACGGCTTCGGAAACTACAACGTCATGGACGACGCCAACTTGCCGGATCTCACCGGGCTCCCGACGATCGATTGGTGTTCGTCCTACGATCCGATCTATCTCAACACGCGCGCGTTCACGCTGAGCATGGACAACCCGTGGTATTTCAGCGGCCGGTACGCGCAGGGGCTGGGAAGTCCGCACACGCCGTACGGCTACGTCTGGCCGCTAGGCATCATCGCGCGCGCGATTACCTCAACCGACGTGCGCGAGGTCGAGAACAGCATCACGACGCTTGCTGAAACGGATAGTGAGGACGGGTTGATTCACGAGAGTTTCTATCCGGACGGCTACTGGCGCTACACGCGGCAAGAGTTCGGCTGGGCGAACGCCTTGTACGCCGAGTTGTTGTTCCGCACGGTCGGGGGCTATCCGCCGCTCGAGCACGTGCCCGGCGACGAGGTGATGCTTCCGTTCGAGCGGCGTTCGCCAACGCCCGTGCTCGTCTCAGAGATGGATCAACTCGAGAACACGGCCGACGTCGTCGGCACGCTTGGTCGATTGCTCTACGAAGGTCGCGCCGCGGCGATCAATCAGGCGCCGTAGCGCCGCTGGCGTTCGCCGTACACCGCGAGGGCCTGCGCGAAGGTGGCGTCGTCGAAATCGGGCCACATCACCGGCAGCGTGAGCAGTTCGGTGTAGGCGAGCTGATAGAGCAAGAAGTTCGACACGCGGTGTTCGGCGCCGGTGCGGATCAACAGATCGGGATCGGGCGCGTGCGGCGCATACATCTTCGCGCGCAGCGACGACTCATCGATGTCATTGGGCGCGAGGCGCCCGGCGGCAACCTCGGCGGCCACGGCCTGCACGGCGCGCACGATTTCGCTTCGGCCGCTGTAGTTGAGCGCGAGCGCAAGCGTGATGCGCGTGTTGCCCTTGGTGCCCTCAACCAGGTCGCGCAGCGCCGAGCGTGCCGGAAGCGCAAACGCATCCAACTCACCGATGATTTCGACGCGCACACCTTGGCGTACGAGATCGGCCTTCTCACTGCGAGCGCACGCCGCGTACAGGCCCATGAGCAGATTGACTTCGTGCGATTCACGCTGCCAATTCTCGGTTGAAAATCCATACGCGGTCACGCGGCGGACGCCGGCCTGCGCCGCGGCGCGCACGGCCCCGCGCAACGCGCCGACGCCCCGGCGATAGCCTTCGGCGATGGGCAAGCCATGCTCGCGCGCCCACCGGCGATTGCCGTCCATGATGACGGCGACGTGCTCGGGAGCGCTATCCGGAAGACGGGCTTGCAGCATATTTGACTTTGTACCACAAAGTAACGTCGCGCCGCAAGAGCGCGCCCGCGCGTTCGCCAACTCACCCGAGCACCATGAGTCAAGGCTATTACCGGTACCCGACGATCTCGGGCGATCGTATCGTTTTCGTCTGCGAGGATGACCTGTGGAGCGTACCCGCCGGCGGCGGCGTCGCCACCCGGCTGACCGCGAGCTTTGGCACCTGCTCGACGCCGCGGCTCTCGCCCGACGGGAGCGCGATCGCCTTCATTTCGACCGACGACGGCAACCCGGAAGTCTACGTGATGCCTGCGGGCGGCGGCAAACCGCAGCGCTTGACGTTTCTGGGGTCGACCGTGGCGCAGGTCGTGGGTTGGAGCAGCGATGGCCGCGAGATCCATTTTGTCGCGAACGCGCGCGCGTGGTACGAAGGCGAAACGCGGCCCTTTACCATCGCGCGCGACGGCGGCGCTCCGCGCGACCTGCACCTCGGCCATGCGCGCGCGTTTTCGGTCGGGCCAAACGGTGCATTGGTCCTCGGCCGCAACGCCGTCGATCCGGCGCGCTGGAAGCGTTATCGTGGCGGCACGGCCGGTGAGATCTGGATCGATTCTCAAAACCGCGGTGACTTCGAGAAGCTGCGCTTACCTGACGGCAACCCCACCTGGCCGATGTGGATCGGCGAGCGCATCTATTTTCTTGCCGATCACGAGGGCATCGGGAACATCTATTCCTGCGCGCTCGACGGCAGTGACATCCTGCGCCACTCGCACGAGAGCGAATACTACGCACGCTTTCCGTCGACCGACGGGTCGCGCATCGTTTACTCGAGCGGCGGCGCGCTCAGCGTTATCGATCTTGCCGCCGACAGCGTAACCCAGCTCAACATCGAAGCGCCCTCGGCCGAGCCGCAAACGGTGCGCCGCTTCGAGCACGCGGGCGAAGCACTCGAGCATTTCGTGCCCAGTCCCGATGGGACGCGTCTGGCTTTTGTCGCGCGCGGACAAGCCTTTACGATGCCGTTCTTCGAGGGCGCGGTGCTCAATCACGGCGGCACCAGCCGCCTGCGGACGCGCTTGACCGAATGGCTCAAGGACGGCAAGCGCTTTGCGTGCGTGACCGATGGCAGCGGATTCGAGCAGATCGCGGTGCAGCGCGCCGACGTGGCAGACGAACCCAAGATCGTAACCAACGGTGACATCGGCCGCGTGACCGAACTTGCGGTCTCACCGGCCAGCGACGTCATCGCCTTTGCGAACCACCGGCACGAGCTATGCCTGATCGATCTCGACGACGGCAAAGTGCGCGTGATCGACACGAGCCCGGCGCAGCGTGTCGCGGATCTGGCTTTTTCACCCGATGGACGCTACATCGCATACGTCTATTCGCCGACGCGCGGCGCTTCGATCATTCGCGTAGCAAAGGTGCGCTCGGGGAAAGTGCACGACGTCACGGCACCGCTGCGCGTCGACCATTCGCCCGCCTGGGATCCGCAAGGCAAATATCTCTACTTCATCTCGACCCGCGACTTCCATCCGGTCTACGATGCACTGCAATTCGACTTGAGCTTCCCGCAAGCGCAGCGGCCGTTCGTCGTGACGCTGCGCAGCGATGTGCCCTCACCCTTCGTGCCGTTGCCGCGCCCGATCCATCGGGATCACGACCACGATCACGATCACGGCAACGAAAAGAAGAACGAGAAGCCCGAAGAGCTGCGCATCGATATCGACTTCGACGAAATCGCCGGTCGCGTGCTGGGTTTTCCGGTCGAGGAAGGTGAGTACGATCAGCTCGTCGCGGTCAAAGGCCGCGTACTCTATACGCGCTTCCCCGTCACCGGCATCAAGAATGCGGACGACGACGAGGAAGAAGCCGCGGGCGGCACGCTCTACGCGTACGATTTCGAAAACCTGCGTCAGGCAACGGTTGCGAGCGACGTGGGTGAGGTGCGCCTCGGTGCCGATGGGCACACGCTGGTCTATCGCTCGCACGACCGCTTGCGCGCGATCGATGCAACGGCCGATTTGGGCGACGAAGAGCCCGAGAAGCCGTCGAACGAGCCTGGTCGCAAGAGCGGCTGGATCGACTTGGACCGCGCGAACGTGGAAATCGAACCGCGCGACGAATGGGCGCAGATGTATCGCGAGGCCTGGCGTTTGCAGACCGAACAATTCTGGGTCGAAGACATGAGCGACATCGACTGGGATCGCGTCTACGATCGCTATAAAGCGATTCTCCCACGCGTGCGCACGCGCACCGAACTCTCCGACGTCATTTGGGAAATGCAAGGCGAACTCGGGACGTCGCACGCCTACGAGTACGGCGGCGATCATCGGGTTCCGCGACAGTATCAGCGTGGCTTTCTCGGCGCAGACGTGGAGTGGGACGAGGAGCGCGGCGGCTATCGCATCGGGCGCATCTATCGCGGCGATTCATGGAACCGTAGCGAAGACTCGCCGCTTGCCGAGCCCGGTCTCGACATTCATGAGGGCGACGTGCTGGTGGCACTGGGCGGCAAACGGCTCTCGCGCGAGGTCGCACCGGACCGCTTGCTCGTCAATGGTGCGGGCAAGGACGTCTCGGTGACGATTCGCACGCGCAAAGACGAGGAGCGCACGGTGATGGTCAAGGCGCTCGCCAGCGAAGCAGCGCTGCGCTATCGCGCCTGGGTTGAAACCAATCGTCGCTACGTGCACGACAAGACCAACGGTCGCGTGGGGTACATTCACATTCCCGACATGGGACCGTGGGGCTTTGCCGAGTTTCATCGCGGCTACCTGAGCGAATTCGACCGCAAAGGCCTCATCGTCGACGTGCGCTACAATCGCGGCGGTCACGTCTCGCCGCTGCTGCTCGAAAAGCTCGGCCGTAAGCGCGTCGGGTACGACGTGCCGCGCTACGGAATGGCCATTCCATATCCGCCCGAATCGGTGGCCGGTCCGATGATGGCGATCACCAATCAATTTGCCGGCTCGGACGGCGACATCTTTAGCCACTGCTTCAAGCTCTACAAACTCGGACCGCTCGTCGGCAAACGCACGTGGGGCGGCGTCATCGGCATCAACCCGTATCACCACTTGGTCGACGGTACGCTCACCACGCAGCCGGAGTATTCGTTCTGGTTCTCCGACGTAGGCTGGAAGGTGGAGAATTACGGCACCGATCCCGACTACGATGTGGACTACGCGCCGCAAGACTATCGCGACGGCCGCGATCCGCAGATGGATTTCGCTCTGCGCATGATGGACCGCGCGCTCGAGTACACGACCGAACTGCGCCCCGACCTGTCGACGCGCCCATCATTGCCGTTGCCGACGCTGGTTTGAACTTGTCATCCCGAGCGTAGCGACTTTGTCATCCCGAGCGTAGTGAGCGCAGCGAACGTAGTCGAGGGACCGGCGCTCATGCGCTGCTCGCGAAGACGCTCCTCGCGGAACTTCCGTGTGCCGCTCCTGCTGCGCGAGTTTTGCGCCACGTCCAAAGGAAGTTCGCATCCTGCGAATGGCGCAAAACTTCGAGCCTTCGCTAAGCAGCACCTAAGCGCCTTTCCCTCGACTAAGCTCACTACGCTCGGAATGACAAGGCCTAGACGATCGAGCGTAACTGCGTGATAGAGACGCGCTGGGGCGCATCGATGGTGTCGACCGTTGGATTGATACCCCAAACGGCTCCGGGTTCGATTCCTGGGCGTTCCAGCCGCAGCGTTCACCCGCGTTGCGAAGCTGCCTAAGGTGTGCTACTGTCGGAGTGTTTGGGGTATCAATTCCGGCAGACACATCGAAGCGCGCAAGGCGCCGCAGTAATGCGGCGCCTCGTTCTTACTTTAGCGCGCCGGTCCCTGGACTACGTTCGCTGCGCTTCGCTACGCTCGGGATGACAAAGGCGAGCTAGTGCAAGTATTTGTCGAACCAGCCCATCATGCGTTCGAGAATGTCGATTTGATTCTTGGGCTGGCGCGGACCGTGGCCTTCGTCAGCGTAGACGACGAGCTGTGAGGGAACGCCGAGCGTTTGCATCGCGTGGTAGAACTCGAAGGCTTGCGGCGCCGGCACTTCCTCGTCGCGTTCGCCCTGCAAAATCAAGACCGGGGTGTGCGAATTCTTGATGAACGTGATCGGCGAACTCTTCGCGTAGACCGCCGGGTCATCATAGACCGACGCACCGAAGAACGGAATCATCCACTGATCGATTTTGTTCTGCCCGTAGTACGACTGCCAGTTCACGATGCCCGCGCCGGCGACGATCGCTTTGAAGCGCGTGGTCTGCGTCTCCGCCCACATCGCCATGTAACCGCCGTAACTCCAGCCGAAGAGCCCCAGGCGATTCGGATCGATCGGCGCCTTGGCGATCGCCGCATCGAGGCCGGCGAGATCGTCGCGCCAGTCGCCGTACCCGAAGTCTTTGATGTTGGCCTGCTCGAAGGTTGCGCCTTGGCCGTAGCTGCCGCGCGGGTTCGGCTCGTAGACGAAGTAGCCGCGAGCGGTCGCCGCCGCCACGAAGCGGGCGTCGTACGCCGGCGTAAACTCCGACGACGGGCCACCGTGAATCATCGTGATCATCGGGTACTTCTTCGTCGAATCGAACGCGAGCGGGTAGATCAGCCAGCCCTGCACCGTATACGGATCGCTCTTCCACGATAGCGACACCGCTTTGCCCGAAAGATTCGGTACCGCGGCGTTGGCATGGGTGACTTGATGCAGACTCGGCGGCGTGCCGGCCCAGATCTCCGCGGGCAGCGAGAACGACGTCCGAACCACCGCGATGTCCTCGGTGTTCTTCGCAAGCGAAAGACTGCGCAGCGATTCTGCACCGGCAAGCACGGTCGTCGTCGCGCCGGTCGCCGGATTGAGATTCATGAGGTGCAACGTGCCCAGCACGTGCGCGACGAGCACGATGCGGCCTGGCAGCGTCCAGTGCAGATCGGCGACGTTGAACTTTGCGCCGGGCGTCGCGTCGCGCGACGTGCCGTCTCTCGCGTCGACGATGTACGCGTCGCCGCCGACCGGTCCGAAGTCGCTCATGATCCCGCCGACGATCGCAATGTGCGAGCCGTCGGGTGACCACTGCGGATCGTTGATTTGGAACTTCGGAGCGAGGAGATCGTGCAGCGCGCCGCCGGTCGCGGGAACGGTTGCAAGCTTCGCGATCCACCAATTATTGTCGCCGTTACCGCGCGCGTAGGTGCAGGCGAAGCGCGACGAATCCGGCGCCCATGCATACTCGTAGACATAATCGACGCTCGGCGTAATCAGCGTCACTGCGCCGCTGCGCGGGTCGACTGTGGCGATCTGCTGCTCATCGGTCACGCTACCGATCACGCCGACGTCGCGCGCGCCGGCCGCGAGCGCGCCTGCGAGCCGATGCGGATGCGCGATATACAGAAACGCGAGGTCTTTGCCATCAGGTGACCAGCTGAGGCGCTGCGGTAACCCGCCGAGCGCAGCGAGCAGATGGACGCCGCTGCCGTCGGCCGCGGCAACATATAACGAGGGCCGGCCTTTCGTCCGCGCGTCGGCAAGAAACGCCAGATGCGAGCCGTCGGGCGACCACACCGGAAACGTTGCGTCGGCCTTCGGTGCTCCGGGAACGCTCAACTGCACGCGGCGATGCGTAGTGAGACTTTCGGCCCATACGGTGTTGGCGTGGTGAAATGTTTGTTGCCACGCGACACGCGTGCCGTCGGGAGAGATCGCGACGGCGCCGTAATCCGTGAGACTGTCGGTGATGCGCAACACGTCGCGCATCGAGGGCGCCGCTTGTGCGAACAATGTGCACGAAAGACTTAACGCTACCATGAGCGCTGCGAAACGAAGGCTTAACGTCATGCCGCCGATGATACGCCCGACGACGCGCGATAGCATGCTAGAGTAAACCAAGAGCCGCACACGCTCGGCATGACCTATAGATTTATCAATAGGCTATATTGACATGTGCTTGGCAAACTTTGTATAAGGGTATATCAGTCCAAGGATCAAACGCAAGCCATCCAATTGAGCCGATCCAATGGGCGAAATGAGCGGTCCAATAACGCGCGGTCCAATGATGAAGGAGTCGGAGTTGAATACGAACGAGCGCTGGGCAGGTGTGGAACGCCCGTACACTCGCGAGGAAGTCCGTAAGCTGCAAGGCAGTGTGATCGTCGAGCAGACGCTTGCGCGCCTGGGCGCGGAGCGCTTCTGGTCTCTCATGCACGAGCCACAGGCGACCGCGGGCCTTGGAACGATGACCGGCGGGCAAGCCGTACAAGCCGCCAAGGCGGGGCTCAAAGTAATTTATTGCAGCGGCTGGCAGGCCGCCGCCGACGCGAACAGCGCGGGCAACGTCTATCCGGATCAAAGCCTATATCCGGTCAACAGCGTGCCCCAACTCGTCAAACGTATCAACAACGCGCTGCAACGCTACGATCAAGTCGAGACGCTCGAAGGCCGCGGCACGCCGGCGAATTTCTTGCCGATCGTTGCCGACGCGGAAGCCGGATTCGGCGGCCCGCTCAACGTCTTCGAGCTGACTAAGGCCATGATCGAAGCCGGGGCCGCCGGCGTGCATTTGGAAGACCAACTCAGCTCGGAGAAAAAGTGCGGCCACCTCGGCGGCAAAGTTTTGATCCCGACCCAGCAAGCGGTGCGCCATTTGATCGCCGCGCGGCTCGCCGCCGACGTGCTCGACGTGCCGACGGTCATCATCGCGCGCACCGACGCGCAGGCGGCGACCCTGATCACGAGCGACGTCGATCCGATCGACCGCGAATTCATCACCGGCGAGCGTACGCCCGAAGGCTTCTTCCGCACCCGTGAAGGCGTCGACGCCTGCATCGCGCGCGGCCTGGCCTATGCGCCGTATGCCGATCTCCTATGGATGGAAACGTCCGAGCCCGATATCGAGGTCGCGCGCAAGTTCGCGACGGCGATCCACGCGAAGTTCCCGGGCAAGTTGCTTGCCTACAACTGCTCGCCATCGTTCAACTGGAAGAAGAAGCTCGACGACGCGTCGATCGCTGCGTACCGCGAAGATCTCAACGCGCTGGGCTACAAATTCCAGTTCATCACGCTGGCCGGCTTCCACGCTCTCAACTACAGCTTCTTCGAACTCGCGCGCGACTTCAAGGACCGCGGAATGGCGGCCTACGCCGAATTCCAGCAGCTCGAATTCGCAGCCGAATCCAACGGCTACACCGCAACGCGCCATCAGCGCGAGGTGGGCACGGGTTACTTTGACGAAGTGGCGCAGACGATCAGCGAGGGCCAATCCTCGACGACCGCGCTGCACGGTTCGACCGAAGCCGAGCAGTTCTACGGCAACGGCCATACCAATGAGGTTTTGAGCGTCTAACATGAACGTCGCCCCCGCAGGTTTCGCCGTCGAGCGAGACCTGCCGGCGGGGTTCGCGGAGTTCTACCTTCCGCTGCACGAACGGTTCACGCCGGAGCAGCAGCGTCTTTCGCTTTCGCGAGCCGAACGGCTCGCGCGCGCGCATCATGGCGATCTCCCGAACTACTTGCCGACATCGCAAGCCACCACGACCGACTGGCGCATCGAGCTGCCCGCCTGGTGTCTCGATCAGCGCAATCAAATGACCGGCCCCGCGGACGATGCGGAGCTGGTCGTCAAGTTGCTCAATTCCGGCGCACCCGGTGTGATGCTCGATCTCGAAGATTCGATGGCCAACACCTGGGAGCACCTGATGCTTGGCCACGCGAATTTGATCGCCGCGCTCTACGGCGAGCTGACGTACGATGACAAGAAGCGCGGTAAAACTGTCGGCATCAATCCGAGTTCGACGGTGGTGTGGAACCGCGTGCGCGGGCTGCACATGTCGCAGGCCGGGCTACTGCGGGATGATTTAACCAGCGCATCGCTCTTCGATACCGCGCTGCTGGCCTATCGCCTCGACTACGATCGGCTCAAGCATCCACTCTGCATCTACATTCCCAAATCCGAATCGGCGGAAGAAGCGCTGTGGTGGAAAGGGCTCTTCGATGCGATCATCGCGGCGAAGGGCTGGAAAGCCGGCTCGATCAAAACGATGGCGCTGATCGAAGCGCATCCGGTCGCCTACGAGATGGAAGAGTTCCTCTTCAATCTGCGCGAGTACATTCTCGGGCTCAACCTCGGGCGCTGGGACTACATGGCGAGCCTCGCGCACTTCAATCTGCACGATCCGAACTGGATCTTGCCCGATCGCAATTCGATTCCGTTCGACGTGCCGTTCTTTCAGAATTTGCGGGTGTTGATGCCCGAGATCACGCACAAACACGGCGCACTCGCCATCGGCGGCATGACCGCGCTTTTCCCCGACCGCTCGAACCCCGAGCTCAACGCGCGCGCGCTCGACGTGCTCGAGCGCGACAAGAAGAACGAGGCGGCATGCCTGATGGACGGCGCCTGGACCGGGCACCCCGATCAGAACGAGATCGCGGTCGCGCAATTCCCGTTTCCAAATCAACTCGACAAGCGGCCGAAGCTCACGACGATCCACCCCGACCTGCGTCCCGCACCCAAAGGCGTCGGCACGACGACCCTCGACGGCACGCGCGAGGCCGTGCGCACCGTGATCCGCTATCGCCACGGGGTGCTCAATGGCCTGGGCGCGAGTTTGCTCGATGGCTACATGGAAGATCTAGCGACCGACCGCATCTACCGCGTGATGATCGCTCAGCGCTTGCGCTTTCCGGGCCCGTACACGCCGGCCTCACTCTCGCAGATCTTCGATGAAGAGACGGCCAAGCTCGGCCCCGAGTATCAGCGGGCGCGCGAACTCTCCGAGCAGATGATTCTGACCGGAGCGTTCGACCCGAAGTAGCGCCTTAGCGCTTCTTCGAAGCTTTTTTCTTGCGCGTCGCGGCGGCGCGCTTCGCGCCGCGCTTGCGCGCGGGCGTCGAGCCGGTTCCTTCGTGCAGCCGCTTGCGAGTCGCCGCCGCCTTTTTGGCCGACCGCTTGCGATCGGCCGTCGTGCGTCCGGTCTTCGGCCGCGTGGTGAAGTCGCCGGCACTTTTTTCGGTCATGTCGACGTCGTAGTGCTTGGCCGCCTTCTTGATGTTCGCGAAAGCGAGTTCACGTTCGTCCGCGGTGACGCCGGTCATCTGGTCGAAGCGCGCGATCGCGTTGCGCACGTGCTTTGCATCGGTGAGCGGCTCTTTGCGTTTTTTCGGGACGGCGAAAACGCTATCGGGAAGATCGCCGCGTTCGGTCAATTCCCCGTGCTTCTCATGCGGTTTCCAGGTTGCCCGCATCGCTAGGTCCTCATGAGTTCGCGCCAAGACGCTTCCGAAACGTTCACGCCGTAGTAGTCTGCCGCTTTGAGAATATTTGCCCAGGCGAGATCGCGGTCGGCATCCGAGACGCCTTGGACCTGATCGAAACGCGCAAGGGCATTGCGCACGTGCGCCGCGTCGGTCAGCGGCTCTTTGCGCTGCTCGGGAAATGCGTAGACGTTGTCATCTGGATCCCACGTGGTTTGCATGGATTGCGCCCTCCTGACGTGAGCTGAGATACGCGCGGACTGCCGGGTCGATCGTGAGACCGATTGCTCGTTCGAACGCGACCCGCGCCGCTTCGGCTTGGCCGCAACGCGCGAGCATGTCGGCACGCGCGGCCCAGTACGGTTGATAGTTTACCATGCGGGTATCGGCGGCAAACATCTCGAGCGCATCGATCCCGGCGGCCGGCCCCCGGTAGGCGGCCAGTGCTACGGCACGATTGAGTCCGACGACCGGCGACCCCGTCAATGCGAGCAGGGCATCATAGAACAGGACGATCGCCGCATAGTCCGGCGTGCGCGCGAAGCGGCGCACCGCATGCGCTGACTGAATCGCGGCCTCGAGCTGGAATCGCCCCACGTTTTTGGCACCCGCCGCATCCGCCAGCAACGTCTCAGCTTCGTCGATTAGGGCGTGGTCCCAGCGTTGCGGGTCTTGCGCATCGAGCGGGATGAACGCTCCGCCCGGGCCTCGGCGGGCGTCACGACGCGCATGAGCGTGCAGCATCAACGCGACCAGGCCGCTGATCTCCGGCTGATTTGGACAGGCGCGGTGGACCAGGCGCCCAAGCCAAATGGCTTCGCGCGCGAGTCCACGCGTATCCGGATCGGTTTCGCTCGGGTCGTCCCAGCCTTGCCCAAACGTCACGTAGATCGCCGCGAGCACGGCATCCAGCCGTGCCGGGAATTCCTCGGTCGAAGGTACGGCGAGCGGAATGCCGGCGCCGACGATTTTGCGCTTCGCCCGAACCAATCGCTGGCTCATCGTAGCCGGCGCAACGAGAAACGCCGACGCAATGCGCACCGCATCGAAGCCGAGCACGACCTGGAGCATCAACGGCGCGCGAATCTCCTGAGCGATTGCCGGATGCGCGCACGCAAAGAGCATGCCGATGCGTTCATCCTCGGGCTCTAGCGTCGACTCGTATGCCGTTTGCGCGATACGCGCGACGTGCGCAACGCGTTCGAGCGCGAGCGTTTCGCTTCGCCGGCGCCGTATCGCATCGAGTGCACGATTACGCGCGACCACCGACAGCCACGCTTCAGGCTGACGTGGCACGCCGTCAATCGGCCAACGTTCGAGCGCCGCGGTGAACGCGTCGGCTAACGCGTCCTCCGCGGCGTCGAGGCCGCAGCGAGAAGCCAGATACGCGAGCAGCTTCCCGTAGCTTTCGCGCGCGGCGCGCTCTACGCTCGAACCGGCAGTTCCCAAATCGGGCGCACCTCAACCGTGCCGTGGCTTGCTCCCGGACAACGCGCCGCCCACTTGAGCGCCTCGTCGAGATCGGCCACATCGACCATGTAGTAACCGCCGAGCTGCTCCTTCGACTCGATGTACGGACCGTCGAGGACCGTCGTCTTACCGCTGGGATCGACGCGCACTTGCGTCGACTCGCTCGCAGGCTTGAGCCGGTCGCTTCCGACGTAGACGCCGGCGTCCTGGAGCGCCTGCGTGTACGCCATGTACGACTCGAGCGCGGCCTGACTTTGCGCCGGGGTCAGCGCTTCGAAACCGGCGGGATCGCTGAATAGGTGAAAAATGTATCTCATGGTGATGATTCCTCCTCGACACAATGACGTGCGGGGACAGCCGATTTCGACAACCCGAGCCGCTCGACCCCGAATTCGTCCCGCTCGTCACCGGGCGGTTGACCGGCTCGGCCGCCGCGCGGTATGAGGGATACATGATCTTCAAGCGCCCCGCTGCCTGGCTTTGGCTCTTCCTCATCTTTACGGCGATCGGGATCTTCTTCACGTTCCACACCTACCTCGGCGACATGGATCACAGCTCGCTGATCTTTCGCCACCACCTCCTGGACGAGATGACCGGCGCTTGGAGCGCGATGGCACTCGTACCCCTCATGGTGGTGCTCGCTCGGCGCTTTCCATTCAAGCAGGGCGCGATCGTCAAGACGCTGCTCGTCAACGTTGCCGCCATGATCGTCTACACGTTCGCGCACACGACGATCGAATCAGTACTTCGCTTCGCGCTCGAACCTCTGCTGGGCGTCCACGAAACGTACACGGAAATCTTCTCTTTCGCTCAGGAAGCGGCAGGCGATGTCGTTTACTACGCGCTGATCATGACGTCGATCTATTTGCTGCTTCGCTTCATGGCAACCCGCGATATCGAAACGAAGCTCGCGCAAGCGCAACTCGAGAATCTGCGACTGCAGCTCCAACCACATTTTCTCTTCAATACACTCAACGCGATCTCGTCGGTGATGTACGAAGACGTCGGCAAAGCGGACCGGATGCTGGCGCAAGTGAGCGATTACATGCGCCTGGTGCTCGCTTCGGGCGGCGCGCAAGAGATCTCGCTCGACGAAGAACTCAAGATGGAGCGGATGTACGTCGACATCATGAAAACGCGTCTGGAGCGTAGTCTTTCGCTCGACGTGCGCGTGGCCGATGACGTCCACGACGCGATGGTGCCGTTCATGCTGCTCCAACCGCTGTTGGAGAACAGCATCCGGCACGGCATGGGCTCAGCGCGCACGGCGATCGAGCTGGGTATCGACGTCTCGCGTTCGAACGGCTCCGCCGTGATTCGCGTCACGGACAACGGGCTCGGTTTCGACGCTACCGCGCCACGGGGCATCGGGCTCTCCAACATCGTAGCGCGGCTGCAGCACCTCTACGGATCGGATGCGACGTTCGATATCGAGGCGCGTGATGGCGGTGGGACGCTCGCCACGCTGCGCCTGCCGCTCCAAGGAACACACGCGTGATGCCGCTGACCGTCATGATCGCCGACGACGAAACGCCCGCACGTCGAAAGCTCGCACGATTCCTGGGCGAACACGACGACGTAACGGTTATCGCCGAAGCCTCGAATGGCATCGATGCGCTCGACTTGATCGCCATGACCAAGCCGCAACTCGTCTTCCTTGATATCCACATGCCCGATCTCGATGGCCTCGGCGTGGCCGAGACGCTGGTGCGCAGCGAAGCACCACCATCGATCGTGTTCGTGACCGCATTCGACCAATATGCGGTCAAAGCGTTCGAAGTCTCGGCGCTGGACTATCTGCTCAAGCCCTACGACCGCGAACGTTTTGAGCTTGCGCTCAGCCGCGCGCGTGCATCGCTCGACGCCAAACCCGACGCCGCGAAGCTCGCGGACACGCTGTCGCAACTGCGCAACGAAGAAAAGTTCGTACGCCGGCTGCTCATTCCCAACGACGGCCGCTCGTTCTTCGTGGCGGCACGCGAGATCGCGCGTCTGGAAGCCAACGGGAACAGTGTCGCGGTTCACACCGGCCGTGGCAGTCATGCCCTGCGCGCGACGCTCGAATCGCTCGAGGCTCGGCTCGACCCGGCGCAGTTCGCGCGCGTGCATCGCTCGCACATCGTCAACATCGACGAAATCGCCGAGATTCATCCGTGGTTCCACGGCGACTATAAGATCCTCATGCGCGACGGCACCGAGATCGCCTGGAGCCGCCGCTACGCCTCACAACGTCCGGACCTGTTGAAGTAAAAGGAGCTCGTATCATGACCAAACGCGTGGCGTGGATTGCCGCCGCCGTCGTTTTCCTCGTGCACGCGTTCGGTAACGCGCACTACGGCTTCTTCCGTGACGAGCTCTACTTCATCATCTGCGGGTTCCATCCGCAATGGGGTTACGTCGATCAGCCGCCGGTGGTGCCGCTGCTCGCGGCATTCACGCAGCTCGGCGGCCACTCACTGTTCTTGTTGCGTTTGGTTCCGGCGCTCTGCGCGGCGGCGGGTGTCTACGTCACGTGCCTGCTCGTGCTGGAATTCGGCGGCGGCGTCTACGCGCAGGTGATCGCCTCGCTAGCATTTCTCTTCGCGGGCGTATTATTGAGCTTCGGGCAAAAGGTCGGGCCCGACGAGATTGGGCTCTGGGCCTGGCCATTGCTCGCGCTGCTGATCGTTCGCATCGTCAAGGGTAGCAGTCCACGACTTTGGCTGGCAGCGGGGTTGGTTGGCGGCATCGCGATCGAGAGTAAATACGCCGTACTCTTTTTCCTTGCTGCGCTCCTTATCGGTTTGCTCCTGACGCCGCAGCGCCGCATCCTCGCAAGCTGGTGGTTCGCCGGCGGCGCGGCGCTGATGCTCGTCATCGCGTTGCCCAATTTCCTTTGGCAGGCGCACTACGATTTCCCGATGTGGGAGCTGCTGCGCAATGGACAAAACGGCAAGAACGTCATCGTCGGTCCATTGGTCTATCTACTGCAAGAGGTCTTGATCACCAATCCCTTCCTCTTTCCCGTGTGGGTAAGAGGCCTGTACCGGTTCTTGCGCAACGGCACGTATCGTTTCTTGGGATACACGTACGTCATCCTCATCGTGGAGATGATGCTCTTCCACGGCAAGCACTACTACCCGGCGGATATCTACCCGATTCTGCTGGCCGCGGGCGGCGGGCAGATCGAAGCGTGGACATCCAACGTTCCCGTTGCTCGAATTGCGATCGTCGCCTACATACTCGTCCTCGGCCCGGTGTTCGTTCCGTACTCGCTGCCGATTCTCTCCGAGCCCGCGTTCGTCGCGTATCAAACACGGATCGAGGGGATCACCCATACCTCGAACCGTCTGCTCGCGACCGAGCACAACCGCGAGACCTCGGCGCTCCCCGGCGATTGGGCCGACATGCACGGCTGGCCCGAGATGGCCGCCGCGGTGAAACGTGTATACGATGCCCTGCCGGCCGGCGATCGCGCGGCGGCGGTGGTCTTCGGCGGCAACTATGGCGAGGCGGCCGCCGTGCAGTTCTTTACGCCGGGCATTCCGGTAATCAGTACGCACAACCAATATTGGCTGTGGGGACCGGACGGTTACGACGGCCGCGTCCTCGTGCAGATCAACGGCACCTGTTGGGCCAAGGAGCATTATTTTACATCGAGGACGATCGCAGCCGTGCTTCACTCGCCGTGGGCGATCAACTACGAGAACGATATCCCGATCAACATCTGTCGCGGGCTAAAAATACCGGTCCCCAAGCTCTGGGCCGAATCGAAGACCTACGAGTGAAGGGCTAGAATCTCGATGAGCTTCGGATAGACGAGATCCGTTCGCGCGAGCGGATTCTCGGGGTCGATGATGTCGTGATTCGCCGGAAGATTCGTGAGTTCGTGGTATTCGATTCCGTCGGGCCGGTGCTTGCGCCAGCGGTCGACGACTTGCAGCGTAACGTTGTTGCTCACCGCCGGGTCGTGGGTGTTCACGACGGTTGCGATGCGCGTGCCGCGGGGCGCATGCGTCCTTGCCGCAGCATACACGGCGCTGCCGATGCGCACGGTCTGCATCAGCGCGTGCGTCGAAAAGCGCGGGTATGCCGTCTTGGGAAGCTGGTTCTCTTTGACGCGCGGATCCCACCACAAGAAGAAATCCGGAAGCGCGAGCACCGTCGGCACGAGCACGTCCAGGGCCCAGCGCGGCAACTTCAACAGCCCGAAGTCCGGCGCGATCGGCATGCTGGTTGAAATATCCGCCCGGTATTGCGCCAAGTGCGCGGAGATCGAGCCGCCCATCGAGATGCCGGCGACGGCAACGCGGTCGCCGAGGCCGGCCGCTGCGTCGACCGCTTCGTAGGCGCTGGTAAGCAGCATCTCCGCCGTGAGCGATTTCAACGCGTCGGTCATGCGATCCGCATACCCATGAAACGGCATGCGCGGGACCACCACATTTACTCCGAGCACCATCAATTGCGGCGCGAGGTCTACGTATTGGCCCGGATTGTTGGTGAACCCATGAAGGAGTACGACGCTCCACGGCGCGCGTGCGCCGTGCACGTAGAGCGCCGTGCGCGCGTTTCGCGCAATGCGGTCGTCATCGCGATCCATGATCGCCTTGAGACGTCGAATGCCTTCGTCATAGGACGACGCCGGCGAACTAGCCGGTACGGCGAGCATGCCACGCGCAGCCGGCAATGTGATCGTTCACTAACCCGGTGGCTTGCATGAACGCATACATGATCGTCGGACCGACGAACCGGAATCCGCGCTTGATGAGATCCTTGCTGAGCGCCCGCGATTCGTCGCTTTCGGCCGGCAGGTCTTCACGCCGCTTAATAGAGTTGACGATCGTCTTACCGCCGACGAAGTCCCAGACGTACTTGTCAAATGACCCAAACTCTTTTTGGATTTTCAAGAACGCCTTGGCGTTACTCACCGTCGATTCCACTTTCGCGCGGTTACGCACGATGCCGGGATCGAGCAAAACCTTTTCGACCCGCGCCGGCGTCATGCGCGCGACCTTCTGCGGATCGAAATCGTAAAAGAGCTTGCGGTAGTGATCGCGCTTGCGCAGGATGGTCTCCCAGCTTAGGCCGGCTTGCGCGCCCTCGAGGGTGACGAATTCGAAGAACGTCCGGTCGTCGTGGACCGGACGCCCCCACTCTTCGTCGTGATATTTCTGCGAGAGCGGGGTGGTCGCCCAACTGCAGCGCGTGTCCAAGGTTACAACGACTTTAACGAGGACTCGAAAGCCTTGAGGAATTCCTTGACGTCGTCGCTGCTGAAGATCAGCGGCGGCTGGATGCGCAGCACGTTGCCCCACCGTCCGCCCTTGCCGATTAGGACGCCGCGTTCGCGCATCGCTTCGTGCATACGATTGGTCGAAGTCGCGTCGTAGGCTTTGCTCTTGGGATCCTTGACCAGTTCGACGCCGATCATCAAGCCGTGGCCGCGCACGTCGCCCATGATCGGGAAGCGCTTCTGCAGGTCACGCAGACCGGCGAGCAATGCGTCGCCTTGCTTTTTGGCGTTGGCGATCAAGTGCTTCTTCTCGATCACCTCGAGCGTCACGGTGGCCGCGCGTGTCGAAAGCGGATTCCCGCCGAACGTGTTGATGTGCGGGCCTTTGAACGTATCGGCAAGCTCCGGGCGAGTGATCGTGATGCCGATCGGCAATCCGCTCGCCAGACCCTTGGCCGAGGTGATGATGTCGGGAACGACGCCGTAGGTCGAGACCATGCCGAACCAGCCGTCGCCAAGGCGCCCCCAACCGGCCTGCACCTCGTCGGCGATGAGCAGCGTGCCGAACGGCGCAAGCGTCTCTTTGAGCACTTGAAAATACTCGAGCGGCGGCGCGATGATGCCGGCAACGCCCTCGATCGTCTCGGCAATCATCGCCGCCGGCGCGCCATTGGTTTGCGTCTCGATCACGCGTTTCGCCGATTTGGCGCACGCAATCTCACACGACGGATAGGTGAGGCTGAGCGGACAACGATAGCAATATGGATTGGGGACGAACGCGATGTGCGGCATCTGGGGGCCGAAGTTACGCCAGTTCGAAAGACCGGCCATCGCCACCGTATAGACGGTGCGCCCGTGATAGGCGTGCTCGAGCGCGAGGAAATCGGCGGAGTTCTTGGCCGTGCGCGCTACCAATGCCGCAGTTTCGTTCGCCTCGGAGCCCGAATTGCTGACGAACGACTTCGTCATGCCCGGCGGCGAAATTTCGGCAACTTTCTCCGCGAATTCGAGTTGCTGTTCGGTGAGGTAAAGCGTCGAGACGTGGATCAGCTCCTTGGCTTGCTCGGCGACCGCTTGCGCCACCTCGGTATTGCCGTAGCCGAGCGTGGTCGTCGCGATGCCGGCAAAGGCATCGAGATACTCGCGCCCGCTATCGTCGCGCAGCCGCGTGCCCTCACCGTTTACGAGTGTCAGCGGTTCCTCGTAATAGGGTTGCTGCGCTACGAATAGATGCTCGCGCGCGCGCTGCGCGTTCGATTTTTTAGCTACCGTATCCATCGTCATGCACCTCTGGCGAGCGCTTCGCCTTCGTCTTGCGTGATTGCTTCGTATTCCGCTTCCGAGAGGACTGATGCCTCCGTGCGCATCAGCAGCCAATATGCGATGAGGCCGCCAAGCAAACTAAAGATCCAGCCGCCGCTCCACAGAAATCGTAACGGCGCAACGACGAGGCCCAGGAGCGCGAGACCCCAGCCCACCAGCACGGCAATGAGCGCGCGCACGTTGAACCCGCCGGCATACGAGTAGCGGCCGCCCGGCACGTAGAGCTGTGCAAGGTCGAGGCGCCGCTTGCGAACCAGCCAGTAGTCGGCAATCGCGATGCCGTCGAACGATCCGAGCATCGCGCCGTACGTTCCGAGCCAGGTGAAGATATAGGTCGCAAACGTCGAGAGCACGTACCAGGGCTGCATCGCCAGGCTCAACAGCCCGGTCAGCACGGCTCCCGTTGCAAACCCAATGCGGCGCGGCCAGAGATTCTGGAATGCACGCGCCGGCGCCATGACATTGGCACCGACGTTGATCGTCACCGATGAGAGGATGACGAGGATGCCGCCGATGATCACGACCGGCGTTGGAAACGTCACGATAAGGTCGACCGGATTCCAGAGTGCCTTGCCGTAGAGGATCACCGTCGTCGACGCGACTGCGATGCCGACGAACGAGAACGCGGCCATCGTCAGGGGCATCGAGAGGATCTGTCCGAGCATCTGTCCGCGTTGCGTGCGCGCGTAGCGTGTGTAATCAGGAATGTTGAGCGCAAGCGTCGCCCAGAACGCGATTACGCCGACGACCGACGGATAGAACACGCTCCAAAAGGTAGCGCCGTGAATCGTGGCCGGTGCTGCTAACATCGGGCCAAAGCCGTGGGCGCTGCGCAGCGCCCACACAAGAAGCGCGATCGCACCGAGGGCAAGCGTCGGCGCGGAGAGCTGCGCGAGGCGCCCGATCGCTTGCGGTCCGCGCATTGCGACCAATACGTTGATCGCCCAGAAGATTGCAAACGCGATCGCGAGATGGACGCCGGTACCACTCCAAAACGGCACCGCCCGCGTAAGAATCGCGTCGAGCGCCTGACCGCCGAACCACGAATTGATTCCGAACCAGCCCGCGCCGATCACGGCGCGGGCGAGCGCCGGTACGTGCGCTCCACGCGTGCCGAACCACAGCCGCGCAAACACCGGATACGGAATCCCGTACTTCGTCCCGGCGTGCGAAACCAAGAGAATTGCTCCCATCACGATGAGCGAGCCGGCGAGAATGGTCAGCACCGATTCCCACCAGTTCATGCCCAGCGCGATCATCCCGCTCGCGAGTGAGTACGTCGGCAGACACAGACACATGCCGATCCAGAGCGCGGCGAACTTCGATCCCGGCCAGGTGTGCTCGGCAAGCGTGCACGGACGTAGATCGTCATTCCACATCGTGTGATTGCGAGAAAGCAGCGCCACTTCGGGCGGCGTCAAGACTACGACGTCGCCAATGTGCTCCTGCGTGAAGCCCACTACTGCGCCACCAGCGATTCGTAGCTGTCGGGCCGGCGGTCGCGGAAGAACTGCCAGGTGTTGCGCACGGTGCGAATCACCTCGCGATCCATCACGCCGATGATCACTTCGTCTTTATCGCGACTCCCCATTGCGACGAACTGACCGCGCGGATCGACCAGATACGACTGCCCGTAGAATTCGCCCATGTTCCACGGCGCCTCGACGCCGACGCGATTGATCGCTCCGACGTAGTAGCCGTTGGCCACCGCGTGCGCCGGCTGCTCCAGCTTCCAAAGATACTCCGAGAGGCCGGCCACCGTCGCTGACGGGTTGAACACGATCTCCGCGCCGCCCAGGCCGAGTGCGCGCGCGCCTTCGGGGAAGTGCCGGTCGTAACAGATGTAGACGCCGACCTTGGCAAAGGCCGTATCGAAGACCGGATAGCCGAGATTGCCGGGACGAAAGTAGTACTTCTCCCAAAAACCGCAGCCCGGCGGGCCGGCTTGGACTTGCGGGATGTGATGCTTGCGATACTTCCCGAGATAGGTACCGTCGGCATCGATGACCGCAGCCGTGTTGTAGTAGACGCCCGAGAACTCTTCTTCGTAGATCGGCACGACGAGCACGATGCCGAGTTCCTTCGCGAGCTTGCACATCAATTGCGTCGTCGGGCCGTCGGGGATAGCTTCGACCGCGTCATACCATTTCGTCGTCTGCTCGGTACAAAAATACGGCCCGTAAAAGACTTCCTGCAGACAGACGATCTGTGCGCCGCGAGCCTTAGCATCGCGAATCAGCCGCACGTGCTTGTCGATGGCCGCGTGCTTGTGCTTCTCGACCGGTTCGACGCCGTCGACGTCGTTACGAGCTTGAATCAGTCCGATCGTGACCTTCGAATCCACACTTCCTCACTTTGGGCTCTACACGAGAACCGGGTAGAATCGCTCGCTCGGCACGAACTTGCCGTAACCTTTGCGACCGGTGAACGTATCGCCCTGCGCGACTTGGAGTCCGCGGGAGAACACGTAGCGCGGCCGCCCCTTCACCGTCATGCCTTCGAACACGCTGTTGTCGACGTTCATGTGATGCGTTTTGGCCGAAATCGTGCGCGTTTGATTCGGATCCCACACCACGACGTCGGCATCGCTGCCGACCGCGATCGTCCCCTTGCGCGGAAACAATCCGAAGAGCCGCGCGGGGTTGGTCGCGCCGAGCGCCACAAATTGATTGGGACTGATCACGCCGCCATTCACGCCGACGTGATAGAGAATCGCCAGGCGATCCTCGATCGTCGGCGCGCCGTTGGGGATCTTCGAAAAGTCGTGCCGGCCCAAATCTTTCTGTCCGCACAGGTTAAAGCTGCAATGATCGGAGCCGAAGGCGTGCAACTCCATGTTCTTGAGCTTACGCAGCAAGACGCTCTGATTCCACTTGTCGCGAATCGGCGGTGACAGGACGTACTTCGCGCCCTCGAAGTCCGGCCGCAAGTAGTCCTGCGTATCGCAGACGAGATACTGCGGGCAGGTCTCGCCGTAGATCGGCAGTCCGCGCTTGCGCCCGTCGCTGATCATGTCGGCCGCCATCGCGCTCGACACGTGCACGACGTAGAGCGGCGCGCCGGCGATCTCCGCCAAACGAATGGCTCGATGCGTTGCCTCGCCTTCGCACTCGACCGGCCGCGTGCGCGCGTGCCACACCGGGTCGGTGTTACCCGCAGCTAACGCCTCTCTCGTGATCACTTCGATGACGTCACCGTTCTCGGCGTGCACCTGCACCAGGCCGCCTGCATCGCGGCAGGCCTGCAACGTCTTGAAGATCGTCTCGTCGTCGACGTAGAGCACGTGCTTGTAGGCCATGAAGACCTTGAACGAGTTCACGCCCTGCTCGTTGATGATCACCGGAATCTCGTTCATCGTCTCGTCGCGTCCGTCGGCGATGGTGAGATGGAACGCGTAATCGCCGCAGGCTTTGCCGGCAGCTTTGCCATGCCAGGTCTTCAGCGCGTTGTGCAGTGAGTCACCGCGCGTGTGCAAAGCGAAATCGACGACCGTCGTCGTCCCACCGAGCAGCGCGGCGCGGGTGCCGCTCTCGAAATCGTCGGCCGTGATCGTGCCGCCGAACGGCATGTCGAGGTGCGTGTGCGGGTCGACGCCGCCGGGAAACACAAATGCTCCGGTCGCGTCGATCGTCGTGTGGCCGTTACCGGGGATCGATTCGGCAAGCGTGGTAATGCGTTCGCCTTCGATAAGCACGTCGGCACGCTGGGTGTCGGTGGCCGTAACGACGACGCCACCACGGATGACGGTTCCCATTGTCCTCCTAAACGTTGATCCTGCTGCTGCGCTCTTTCCAAGATTCCGGCGGCAGGCCGTTATCGACCCGCAGCATGGTGATGCAATCGTCAACCGGACAAACCATCATGCAAAGGTTGCAGCCTACGCAATGATCCTGATCGACAGTGAGAATCGCGGTTCCGTCGACGACGTTCCGATCGATGCACTGATGCGCTGCGTCCTCGCACGCGATGTAGCACTTGCTGCAATGAATGCAGGTCGCCTGGTCGATCTCGGCGACGATTTGATAGTTGAGATCGAGGTTTTCCCAGGTCGTGATCCGGTTCTTGGCCGCGCCGACCAGCGCTTCCACCGACGCGAGGCCACGCCCGTCGAGATAATTGTCGAGACCGTCGATCAGTTGATCGACGATACGAAATCCGTGGTGCATCACCGCGGTACAGACCTGCACGTTGCTCGCGCCGAGCAAGAGAAACTCGACCGCGTCCTGCCAAACCTCCACCCCGCCGATGCCCGAGATCGGGAGATTCACCTGCGGGTCACGCGCGCAGTCGTTGACCATGTTGAGCGCAATGGGCTTGACCGCCGGGCCGCAATAGCCGCCGTGCGAACTCTTACCGTTGACGCTTGGGATCGGGTCCCACGACTCGATGTCGACGCCCATGAGGCTGTTGATCGTATTGATCATGCTGACCGCGTCGGCGCCGCCGGCGGCGGCCGCGCGCGCCGGGACGCGCACGTCGGTGATGTTGGGCGTCAGTTTCACGATAACCGGGACGCGCGCAACTTCCTTGACGTAGGACGTTACGGCTTCGATCAGATCCGGGTGCTGACCAACCGCCGCGCCCATCCCGCGTTCGCTCATCCCGTGCGGGCAGCCAAAATTGAGTTCGAACCCGTCGATAGCTTCCTCTTGCACGCGCTTGACCAACTCGTGCCAGGCTTGCCGTTCGCAGACCTCCATGAGCGACGCGACGATCGCACGATCGGGAAAAGCGTTTTTGCACTCGCGAATCTCGCGTAAGTTTTCCTCGAGCGGGCGATCGGTAATCAGCTCGATGTTGTTCATCGCGAGCATCTTGTAGGCTTTATAGTCAAGGCCCGCAAAGCGCGAACTCACGTTGACGATCGGCGTGCCGAGCGTCTTCCAGACCACGCCGCCCCAACCGGCCTCAAAGGCGCGCATCACCTGATAGCCACTGTTGGTGGGCGGCGCGGACGCCAACCAGAACGGATTCGGACTCGAAATACCGGCTAGCGTGCTGCGCAGATCGGCCATCGCTACGCGACCGCCTTCGAGCGCACAAACGCATCGACACTGCGCGCCGCGAGCTTTCCCTGTTCGGCTGCCTCGACGACCATCGCCTCGCGCTGCCCTTTGGCGTAGATGCAGTCGCCGGCGGCAAAGACGCCGCGGCGCGTCGTCTGCAGCGCAGCGTCGACGCGCACGACGCCATCGTCGGTTTCAACGCCACAGGCCTTTAGCGTCTGCTCGAGGCGCGATTGGCCGATCGCGCTGATCACCGCCGAGACCGTCTCGGTGAACTCGCTCCCCGCGATCGGGACGAGCTTGCCGTCGCGCACCTCCGTCCGCACGAAGGTGACCTCGCCTCGGCCGACGCGTACCGGCGCGCAATAGAATCGAAACTCGATGCCTTCGTCTTTTGCAAATGCGTATTCGAAATCGTAGGCGGTCATGTGCTCTTCGCCGCGCCGGTAGTACATCGTTACTCGCTGCGCTCCGAGCCGCTTGGCGCACGTAAGCGCATCGATCGCCGTATTGCCGGCGCCGATTACGGCAACGCGATCGCCGAGGTCGCCGATGCGCCGTCCGGTTTTGACGTGCTCGATGAAATCCAGCGCATCCCACGCAAAGTCATCACCCTCGATGCCCAGCGACGGCACGCCGCCCATACCGCACGCGAGAATAACCGCGTCATGATTTTGGAGCAACGCGTCGATAGAAATGTCGACACCGACCTCAACGCCGGTCTCGACGTCGACGCCGAGTTGCACGACGTAGTCGGCCTCCCACAGCGCGACGTCATTCGCCAGGCGAAACGGCACGATGCCGAACGTATTCAGACCGCCCAGCCGATCGTGCATCTCGTAAATCGTCACCGCGTGCCCGTACACGCGCAGATCGCGCGCGGCCGAAAGACCGGCCGGCCCTCCGCCGACGATCGCCACTTTCTTCCCGGTCGGCGCTCCGGGCGAAAAGAGTTGTTCGCCGCTGCGCATGAGGGCATCGATCGCGTAGCGCTGCAAATCGCCGATACGAATCGGCGTATCGTCCTTCGCATAGACGCATGCGCCTTCGCAAAGCTCGCTCGTCGGGCAGACACGCGCGCAGCTTGCACCCATCGGGTTGGCACTCAAAATGTCGTGTGCACTTCCCTTGAGATTGCCTTGCGCGATCTTGGCAATGAACGACGCCACGTCGATATGTGTCGGACACGCGTTCATGCACGGCGCATCGTAACAGTAGAGGCAGCGGTTCGCTTCGAGCTTGATCTCCAGATCGGTTAGCTGTCGATGAATCGAGGGGCCGAAATCGTGCATCACTTGTGGGTGGGGAATCCCAAATTGACGCCCGAGCTCTCGTCCCAGCGCGCCGTCACCACTTTGCCGCGCGTGTAGAAGCGAAAGCCGTCTTCACCATAGATGTGCAGATCGCCGAACAGCGACGCCTTCCAGCCGCCGAAACTATAGTAGCCGACCGGAACGGGGATCGGCACGTTGACGCCGACCATGCCGACTTGTACTTCGCGCTGGAATTTGTGCGCAGCACCGCCGTCGCGCGTGAAGATCGACGTGCCGTTTCCATACGGATTGCGATTGATCAATGCAAGCGCCTCGTCGAGACTTTGCGCGCGTACGTTCACCAGCACGGGCCCGAAGATCTCCTCGGTATAGATCGTCATCTCCGGTGTAACCTTGTCGAATAGCGTCGGCCCCACCCAGAAGCCGTCGTCGAAGCCGCTGACGCGAAGCGGCCGCCCATCTTCTACCAGCGTCGCGCCGGCGGCATCGCCTTGCGCGATGTAATCGGTGATCCGCTCCTTGGCCTGCGCGGTTACCACCGGCCCCATGTCATTGCTCGCATCGGCTCCGGGCCCGATCTTTAGCCGCGCGATACGCTCCTGAATCTTGGGTAAGAGTTTTTCGTGCGCGTCGCCGACGGTGACGCTGGCGGAGATCGCCATGCAGCGCTGACCCGCTGAGCCGTACGCCGAGGAGACGAGCGCATCTGCCGCCGCATCCATATCGGCGTCGGGCATGACGACGAGATGGTTCTTCGCACCGCCGAGGGCTTGCACGCGCTTGCCGTTCGCGGCGGCGGTCGCGTAGACGTATTTCGCGATCGGGGTGCTGCCGACAAAGCTCACTGCCGCAACGCCGGGATGCGTCAGCAGCGCGTCGACCGCGACTTTGTCGCCGTGCGCGACGTTGAAGACGCCCTTGGGCAGGCCGGCCTGCGTCCACAGCTCCGCAATCAGCAGCGACGCCGACGGATCGCGTTCCGACGGCTTGAGCACGAAGGCATTGCCGCAGGCGACGGCTATCGCGAACATCCAGGCCGGCACCATCATCGGAAAATTGAACGGCGTGATGCCCGCGCAGACGCCGAGCGGTTGACGAATCGAGTACGTGTCGACGTTGCGCGACACGCTCTCGCTAAACTCACCCTTCGTCATCTGCGTTAATGCGCACGCATAATCGACGACCTCGAGCGCGCGTGCAACTTCTCCCGCCGCGTCGGTGACGACCTTGCCGTGTTCCGACGAGACGATCTGCGCGAAGCGCGGTGCGTTCGCGCGCAGCAATTCGCGAAACGCGAAAAGGACCTCCGAGCGCTTGCCCAGCGGCGTATCGCGCCAGGCCGGAAAGGCGGCGGCGGCGGAGCGCACGGCGCGATCGATCGTGGCCGCGTCGGCGAAGGCCACGCGGGCTTGCACCGAGCCGCGCGCCGGGTCGAACACGTCGCCATAGCGCTCGGCGGGGCCCTCGACGGGAGCGCCGTCGATGTAGTGCTGAATGAGACGGGTAGCGGTTGAGACGGCCATCTGAAGATTATAGCGGACGATCGATCAAATCGAGAAGTTCGGGAAAGACATGATCCGCAATCGCGGGGTGGCGGTGCGGTTCGATGATGTCATGCGAGATGGGAATCCCACGCAGTACGACGTGCTCCAGGCGCCCGCCCGGCCGGGCATGCAAGAGCCGGCCCAAGCGCCGCACCGCGCGATTGCTCACCGCCGCTTCCATCGCGTTGGTGACGAGGATCAACTCGCGCGCGGCAACGCTTTCACTCGCGCGGGCAAACACCTCACGCGCCACCAACAGCGATTCAGCGATCGCGTGCGACGAGTAGCGTGGATATCCGTGCTCGGGCTGTTGCCGTTCGCGCACGAGCGGGTTCCACCACGCGAAAATATTGGGCAATTTGAGGACCAAATCGGCAAACGGAGCGGTAAATCGTATCGGCATCCACGACATGCCGAAGAACGGCGCGATCGCGACGGCCCGATCGACCGGATAACGTTGAGCCGTCCACGTCGCGAGCAGCCCGCCCAGCGAAAAGCCCGCAACCACGACGCGCTCGCCGAGGCCTTGCGCGAGTTCGATGCTTTCGGACGCAAACGCCCGCAGATCGTCGGCGCTCAGCCGGGCGAGCGCATCGGTGAGTCGATCGCGGTGACCGTGTCGCGGCAAGCGCGGAACCACGACATTGTGCCCGCGCGCGTGCAGTTCGTGGGCAAACCGCACGAACTGCTCGGGACTCGCAGCAATGCCGTGGAAGAGCACCACCGCGACCGGGCGGACCTCGCCGTGCAGCAAGAGCTTGGTACGCCCGGCATCCGCGACCCCGCCGTGGTCGCGGAGCCGGAATCGTTCGAGCAGGGCACTGGTCCGCTCGGAGAGCTGGTGCATTGGGTGCATTTCTACTGAAAGAAGTGTTCTCGCGGCGCCCGGCGCAATCTTTGGACACCATGCTTCCGCGCTCTCAACTCACCCAAAGCTTCATCGACCTGGACGAGACCTACGGCGCCCACATCTATAGCCCGCTCGATTTGGTCGTCGAGCGGGCGCAAGGCGTCTGGCTCTACGACGTGGACGGGGCGCGCTATCTCGACTGCATCAGCGCCTATTCGGCCGTAAATCAGGGGCACTGCCACCCGCGGATCCAGGCGGCGTTGGTTGCGCAGGCGGCCAAAGTGTCGCTGACCTCGCGTGCGATGCGCAACGATCGGTTGGGCCGCTTTCTAAAGAAGCTCACCGACGTTACCGGCTTCGAGCGAGCGCTTCCGATGAACACCGGCGCCGAAGCGGTGGAAACGGCGATCAAACTCGCACGCCGCTGGGGCTATCGCCGCAAGGGCATTGCGCAGGATGCCGCCGAGATCATCGTTTTCGCCAACAACTTCCACGGTCGCACGACGGCGATCGTCAGCGCGAGCACCAATCAAGCGTATCGTACCGACTTCGGGCCGTTCATGCCGGGATTCGTCTTCGTGAATTACGGCGACGCCGACGCGCTCGAGCGCGCGATAACGCCGAACACGTGCGCGATCCTGATCGAACCGATTCAAGGCGAGGGTGGAGTGATCGTTCCGCCCGACGGATTTCTCAAACGCGCCTGGGCGCTGTGCCGGGAACACAACGCGCTCTTTGTGGCCGACGAGATTCAGACCGGCTTCGGACGCACCGGCGATCTCTTCGCGTGCGATTTCGACAATGTTACGCCCGACGTGCTGATTGTCGGCAAGGCCCTGGGCGGCGGCTACTATCCGGTCTCCGCCGTGCTCGCGAGCGAGTCGCTGATGTCGCTCTTTGCACCCGGCGATCACGGCAGCACCTTCGGCGGCAATCCGCTCGCTAGCGCGGTGGCGCAAGCGGCGCTCGAAGTGATTGGCGACGAGAAACTTGCCGAGCGCGCGCGCTATGCCGGCGCGAAGGTGATGCAGGGACTGCGCGCGATGCATTCGCCGCTGATCAAGGAGATTCGCGGACGCGGCCTCTTGATCGGGATCGAACTAACGGTGCCTGCCGAAGCGCTTTCGCTCGCCTTACTCGCGCGGGGCGTCGCCGCGAAGGACACGCAAGAGTTCGTACTGCGCATCGCGCCGCCGCTGGTAATCGCCGGCGACGAGATCGAGTATTTGCTTTCGCGCTACCGCGAGGCGCTGGAGTCGCTATGAACGTTCCGGAACATTTCAACTTTGCGCAAGACGTGATCGACACGCTCGCTTTGCAGGATCGACGTGGTCTGTTGTTCGTCGCTGCGGACGGCACGCGGCACGATTATACGTTTGCGCAGATCAGCGATGCATCGCAACGGTACGCCGCGGCGCTTCGCGATCACGGCATCGACCGCGGGTCGCGAGTGATCGTCGCCTTGCCGAAGATTCCGCAGTGGCTCTTCGTGATGCTTGCGCTGGACCGGCTCGGTGCAATCGCGATTCCCGGCCCCGAACAGCTGCGCGCCAAGGACCTAATCTTTCGCGCCAATCACGCCGAAGCGGTCGCGATGATCGGCGACGCTCCGAACTTGAGCGAACTGCAAGCCGCGCGCAAGGAAGCAAAAACCGTTCGCTCGGGATTTTCCGTACGCGGTGGAGCGGAGGGCTGGCTTGATCTCGACGCGCTCGCCGCCGAAGCGTCGCCCTTTGCGGGCGTCGATACCGCCGCGAACGAGTGGGCCTACATCGTCTACACCAGCGGCACGACCAAGGATCCTAAAGGCGTTGTGCATGACCGCGCCTATTCGTACGCCAAACGAATGCAGGCGCAGTATTGGATCGATGCGACGCCCGACGATTTGGTGTGGTGCAGCGCATCGACCGGCTGGGCGAAATCGCTGTGGAACGTGCTACTGGGCCCATGGTCGCACGGCAGCACGATCGTTTTGCACGAGGGCGCGTTCGTGCCCACGCAACGCATGGACCTGTTGGCGCAGCTCGGGGTGACGATTCTCTGCCAAGCGCCGACGGAATACCGGCTCGAAGCAAAATTGCCCGACCTCGCGCATTGGCAGCTACCCAAGCTCCGCCACTGCGTGAGCGCCGGTGAGCCGCTCAATCCCGAAGTCATCGCACGTTGGAAAGATGCCTTCGGTCTAGAGATTCTCGACGGCTACGGACAGACCGAGAACACCTTGCTGGTGGCGAATCTGCGCGGGAGTGTCGTGCGGCCGGGTTCGATGGGCAAGCCGACGCCGGGCCACGACGTCACCGTGATCGACGAAGACGGCAACGAATGCAAAACCGGTGAGACGGGCGACATCGCCTTACGCGGCACGCCGCCCTCGCTCTTCAAAGGCTATTTGAACAATCCCGAAGAGACGGCGAAGAGTTTTCGCGCGGGCTACTATCTCACCGGCGACCGCGCCTATATAGATGAAGACGGCTACTTCTGGTTCGTCGGGCGCGCCGACGACGTGATCAGCTCGGGCGCGTATCGCATCGGGCCGTTCGAAGTCGAGAGCGCGCTGCTCGAACATCCCGCCGTGGCCGAGTCGGCCGTGGTAGGTAGTCCCGATCCGGACCGCGGCAATATCGTCAAAGCGTTCGTCGTGCTACGTGCTGGCCACGATGCAAGCGATGCACTGGTTCGTGAGTTGCAGGAGCACTGCAAGCGGGTGACCGCGCCCTACAAGTATCCGCGCGAGATCGAATTCGTCAGCGAGCTACCCAAGACGCGCTCGGGCAAAATTCGTCGCGTCGAACTACGCCAGCTCGAATTGCAACGCAAGGGTGCGACCAGGTCGAGCGGCTTTGTCTAGGACGTTCGGTCCCTCCAGTTTTCTTAAAAGGTGGTTTTAGCCGAGCCATACGCGGGCAGCTCATGGGAATGAACGTTTTGGATATCATCAAGCAAGAGCACCGCGAAGTCTCGGCGCTTTTCGATCAGGCAAAGAAATGCGATCCCGGCGACGAGCGGATCCACGAGTTAGCGCGCGAGATCGAGCAGAAGCTTTCGACACACTTGTCGATCGAAGAGCGCCTGTTCTACGCGCAGCTTCGCGAGCGTGCCGAAAAGCAGGACGAGCAAGTCGACGTGTTCGAGGCGTACACCGAGCATGCGGGGGCAAAGTCACTGATAGAGATGCTCAAGTCGGGGCGCAAACCCGATGAGAAATTCAAGGCCGAGTTGCAAGTCTTAGGCGAAAACGTCGCGCACCACGTCAAGGAAGAGGAGTCGACGGTCTTCGGCATTGCGCGGGAGTATCTCGATCAGGAGGAGCTCGAAGAAATCGGCGCGGCCTGGGAGAAAGCGAAGGCTCGTAAGCAGTCCATACGCGGTACCACGACCGCGCCGAAAGCCAAGGCACGCCGCTAGCCGGCTTCCTCATCTAACGCTGCGGCGGCTTTCGAGCCGGCCGCGACGATGGAGGGATCGAGATGCCCGACGATCGCGACGACTTCGATTCGACCATTTGCGATGTCGTGGCTGGAAATCGAGCGTAATACGAGGGGCGTGCTACGGATTTGCTGCGACACCGCAGCACGCACTCGCCCCTCTTGTTCGGCGGATGTGACACTTCCGAGCTGAGGGAAGATCGATTGCAATGTTGAGATCGCGGTTAGGACGCCGACGATGACGACCGTTGCCCACGCGATGATGTTAAAGGCAACGCCGTTGGTCCACGCGCCCATGAGCCGCTTGTTATTGATCAAGAGCAGCATCAGAACCAGCACTACGGGTAGGAGCGCGCCGTTGAGAACCTGCGAGTAGAAGATGATCGCGAGCAGCGGCGCGCCCGGGATGATAACGACACCCGCACCGATGACGATAAGCCCAAGATACAGACCGTAGAAGATCTTGGCATCGCCGAAGCGATGGTCGATTCCCCGCTCGAAGCCAAACGCCTCGCACACGTAATAAGCGGTCGAGAGCGGAAGGATCGACGCGGTAAATAAGGCCGCATTGAGCAAGCCCACGGCAAAGAGCAGTGAGGCGAACTTCCCGGCTAATGGCTGCAGGGCAACCGCAACATCTCCGGCATCGTTGACCTGGATTTGGTGCGCTGCCGGGACGTGCAGGTTATGGATGAAGATCGTCGCCGCGCACGCGACGATGATGAAGAATGCGATGATGTCGGTAAAGCAGGCGCCGGCGATCACGTCGATCCGGGATGCTCCATACTGTTCCTCGCGAACACCCTTCTCGACGACGGCGGCTTGAATGTAGAACTGCATCCAGGGCGAGATCGTCGTGCCGATGACTGCGATGATCATCAACACATATGCCTTCGACGACGAGAAAATCGGGACGAAAGTCTGGCGAAGCACGTCGTGCCAATCCGGGTGGACGACGATGGCGCTCACAGCATACGACAGATACACCGCACAGAACCCGAAGAACACGCGCTCGACGACCTTGTAATTCCCGCGCGTTACGATAACGAACACGAGCAGGGCCGCCGCGATCACGAGGACAGTGCGGCACAATTCTGCGCTCGTGATGCCTAGAAAGCCGCCGAAGATCGGCGCCGCCGAGGCCACACCCGCGAACTCCGTCGCCGTATTGCCGAGGTCGCACAGCACGAACATCAGCAGCACCCAGAATGTTACGCGAACACCGAAGTTCTCGCGGATGAGATCGGCAAGGCCTTTACCGGTGACGGCGCCCATCCGGGCGCACATCTCTTGCGTGACGATCAGGGCGACGGTCACCGGAAGCAATAACCAAAGCAGCGAATATCCGAACTGCGCGCCCGCTTGCGAGTAGGTGAGGATACCGCCGACGTCGTTATCGGCATTGGCAGTGATGATCCCCGGTCCAACAACCGAGAGAAACATCATGACACTACGCCAGCGCTGCGCAGTGGTCATTGCGGCCACCCAATCATCAGCAGCCACGGGCTCAGTGAGTACGATTCGTTCGTACACATGAAGCGGAAAAAATCGAGAAGTGCTTTCACGGCACGTACTCCTACGGAAAAGGTGATTGCGTGCCACGGACCATGACGCGGCACAATGAGCTCATTAAGAGCAAGAGCAACGATCGATTACTCGGCCCGTCGTCCATAGCGGAAACACCCCCTTTCGAGCGCACCTGCGTGCGGAAAAGAAAAAACTGCCGTGACGCCTCGCGTACGACAGTCAAACGATCGCCGGAAATGTGCTTCCGGCTCCCCTCAACGTCGAGTTTTAGCACTACACGCCGTAGATGAAGAACCAATGGTCCCTCTTCAGCCGCGTTAGGTACCGCCTTGATTCGACGGTGCCTGGTGACCCATTGGGGTCTCTCGACCTTTCCGGGCAGCGGCTTGTTCTCGTGTAGACGCCTCACCTAACGAGGAATCCAAAACAATTGTACGCCTGGTGTCAACCCCGGTCGTAGTTACTTGCACTGCGCGACGATCGGCGCGAGCGCGGGATAAATCTGCGTCTCGTCCTGCGCCGTCTTAGCCTGACGTTTGAGGTACTCGCCCTCGAGTGGACCGGAATACGCGGCAATCATCGGTGTGCCGTCAGCTTGCGACAGTTCGTCGCCGAAATCGCCCTTCACGTTCGGCTCGCTCGCAGGACCGAGCACGCCCGGCACGGCCGCTCCATCCGCCGCGAGTGCTTCCATATCATACGTATCCATCGTGCCCGATAGCACGTTCAGCGCGTTGTTTTCGTCGTCTGCGACTTTCTGCAAGCGCTCACGCAGCGATTCCATCCGCGCAGTCTCGGCCGGGTTGTCGGAATGAAAGAACGTATCGGGATTGAGTAACTCGTCGAGCTTGATCCAATTGAGCGCGAGCGCGAAGACCGGCAACTTCGACTGCGGTGAGGGGCGGCCCATCGGACGCTGCCGAGCCATGAGCGTATCTTCGTAGACGACACGCGAGATCGCCGGTGCCACTTTCTCCCGTAGCGCCGTACAGAGCGGGCTCGCGTAGGTCGTGACGATCGTCGGCAGCGAGTTCGCGCCGATCGCGGTCAGCCCGGCGAGTACCAACGGAACGACCATGCCGCCAGTTTCGTGCTCGTCCTTGAAAGCGGCCTGACAGGTCACACCTGCCATTGACACCCCCACGGGGCTCATGATATTCTGCGCAGGCCGAAGAAGCGCTTGGGGTACGCCCCAGGGCTCACCGGATGCCTGCGGGCGATCCGGTTACTACTCGAGGGGCCGTCGGTAGGTTCCGCGCGTGGGGTTGCTTCGGCAACGCCATTTTTTGTTCTCTCGTGAAAGGGAAAACGCCATAGCTCGACCGCTGCGAGTCAACGAGCAAATCCGTATTCGGCAGGTCCGCGTGATCGACGAAAACGGCGAACAGCTCGGCATATTGCCGACCGAGGACGCGCTCACGCGTGCCCGAGGCGCAGGCCTGGATCTGATCGAGATCTCGCCCAACGCACAGCCGCCCGTCGTCAAAATCGGGGATTACGGCCGGTTGAAATACGAGCAGTCGAAAAAGGATAAGGACGCACGCAAGAAACAGCGCAACTTCGAACTTCGCGAAGTAAAGTTGCGCCCGAAAATCGAGACCCACGATTACGAAACGAAAGCACGCATGACCGAACGTCTGCTGCTCGACGGAAGTAAAATCAAGGTCACGATCATGTTTCGCGGACGCGAAATTACGTACACGGCGTTTGGCCGGCGGTTACTCGACCGCATGGCTGAGGACATGGCGCCGCTTGCCACGGTCGAACGCGAACCGCGGCTCGAAGGTAAAAATATGTTCATGATCCTGGCGCCGCGCGCGACGCCGACCGGTCCTCCCAAGTTCGCCTTGCACAAAGAGCACAAGGACGAGAAGGGTCATAAGGACGACGCGCACGCCACCGACCATGTCGAGCAAAAGGAAGCGACGAAGGAGCCTACCAGTGCCTAAGATTCGTACCCATCGTGGTACCGCAAAACGCGTCAAAGTGACGGCGACCGGCAAAGTGCTGCACCGCCATCAGTTCAGCGGCTGCGGCCACATTCTCAGCAAGAAGACGCGCAAACGCAAGCGCAACTTCCGCAAGGATCAACCGACGTTCAAGGGCGATTTGAAGCGCTTGGCGCCGACGATCCCGTACTTGGTGTAAGGAGGGCTCGAACACATGGCACGTATCAAACGTGGCGTCGCTGGGCTCAAGCACCGCCGCAAAGTCATGAAGCTGGTCAAAGGCTTCCGCGCCGCGCGGCGTCGCAACTATCGCGTTGCAAACGAGGCGCTGCTGAAGTCGCTCGCCTATGCGTTTCGCGATCGGCGCGTGCGCAAGCGCGATTTCCGCTCGCTATGGATCAGCCGCATCAACGCGGCCGTCCGGCGCGAGGGCATGACGTACTCCGTCTTCATGAACGGCCTCAAAAAGTCGGGCGTGACGCTCAATCGCAAAGCGATTTCGGAACTGGCCATCAACGATCAGCAGGCCTTTGGCTCGCTGCTCAAGATCGCAAAACAAGCCGTCGGCAAATAACGGCACAACGGTGGCACGCACCGGAGCGGGAAGTCGTACGACTTCCCGCTCTTGCTTTTGGGCGGCCAAAGACCGATAACAGGAAGCGTGGAGCGCGGCCGAATCAGGGAGCGCCTAAGAAAGGCGTCGCAGTTTCCCATCACGATACTGCACGGCGTAGCCGGCTGCGGTAAGAGTTTTGCCTTGCACGATGCTCTGCGCGCCGATCCACGCCCGCACGTGGTCTTCGATGTTGCGCCGGAACAGGCGACGCTCTCGCGCTTCGTCGCCGGCTTCGCCGAGGCGCTCAGCGCTCACGCATCGGGCGTTCGTGTTGCATTCGCGAGCGCCTACGAGCGCGCGATCCTCTCGGCGCAACCGGCAGCGGCGCTGGCGCATTGGCTGCACGAGCACATCAAGGATTTCGACCTCACGATCGTCGTCGACAATGCGCACCACGCCGACAGTCCGCTCGTGCAAATGTTCCTTGGCCAGCTTATCGATCGCGGCGGCTCGCGTTTGCGCTGGATCATCGCTTGTCAGTCGTGTGACTATTTACCGGTCGCGAACTGGCTTGCGTCTTCGCGCGTCGGTCTGCCGATCGAGGAAGACGAGTTGGCATTTACGCCGGGTGAAATCGAAGAGCTCGCCTACGAACGTCAGCTATCGTTTGGCGCGGCCGAAGCGCTCGACGTTTTTTCGCGCACCGACGGATGGGCGACCGGCGTTGCATTTCTTCTCCAAACAAGCGCCGCGCGACGACCGTATGCGGGCCAAGCTCGCAGCTTTCAACCGATCATCGACTACATCTTAGCGGAATGTACGTCGGCCGAACTCGCGAGTTTGCTGCTGGTATCGCATCTGCCCGATCTCGCGATCGAGCTGCTTTCGGCACTCGGAGGAAACGCTCTCGTACGTCAGATCGAAGCTCTGCGGTCGCGGGAACCCTTTCTCTTTGTGGAAACGCCGGCGGTGCTGCGTTTCCACGGATCGTTTCGTGAGACGTTACGCAGATTGAGCCGCGGGGGCGACCCGTTGCTTCGCGCCTCCGACGAGGAGCGCGTCGTCGAAGCGCTTCTTGAGCTCGGGCGATACGTTGACGTGCTAAGTTTCCGCCTCGGCGGCAGCGTTTCGGGTCTACTTCAGGTGCTCGATCAACACGGAATCGGGCTGCTCGAACGCGGGGAGCTCGATCTCGTCGAAGCAGCGATCGTACGGATCGATAAAACGGGTACCGCGCTGCCGGCACACGTCATCGCTCTGCGCGCGATCGTGGAGTCGAGGCTTGGCCGGCTGGACACTGCCGAGGCCTGGTTCAATCAAGCGATTGCGATCTCCGGGAGCGACGATGTCCGGATGATCGAGATAAAGTATCTGTACGCGTGCGACTTGCTGCACCGCCAGCGCGTCGACTCCATTAGTCTCCTGCGCGAACACGTTGACGACCCTCGTATCTCACCCTCGCTGCGGGCGGGAATTCTTTCCGCGCTCGCCGAGGCGCTGCAACTCGACAATCAGCCGGACGAAGCCCGGCAGACGCTCGAAGCGGCGCTCGAGCTGGACCGCTCGATCGGCGATCCAGAACTGCATGCCCGGGTTCTGACGCGGGCCGCGTACGTGTTGCATTTGCAAGAAGATTACCCGACCGCGCGCTCCTATGCGTCGACCGCTGCCACAATTGCAACCGAAGCGTGCGCCTATACCGTAGCAACCGGCGCTCATAGCATCCTGTACGTCATCGAGGCAAACCTCGGCAACGTGGAGGCAGCGTTGCGGCATATCGAGCATTTGATGGAAAGTTGCCTCAAGAGCGGCAACATTCAATTTCAATTCTACTGCCTCGCGACGATGTACGAGATTGAGGTAGAGCGCAACAATGCCGCCGCGATTGCTCGGATCGACGCGACGCTCGCGGATTTTGACCTCTACCTCGGAGACCTAGCCTCCGAAGAAGCGTTCCTTCCCGGCGACGCCATGCGATCGGCGGCTCGCGGCGATTTCGAGCGCGCATACCGGCTCCTCGAGCCTAGCGCAGCGCATCAAACGACGCCGGAGCGCGTTGCGCAGCGTTGGTCCGAAGTCGCGCTCTACGCGATCGGCTGTTCACGAAAGGAGGACGCGGCTCGCGCAATCGAGCAGGCCCGTGCCGCGCTCGAAACAAGCGCAGCGTCCGCCGCGCGCTTATCGAGATCGCGCCTCTTTTTGGCGCTCGCGCTGGCCTTCTTGGAACGCGAGTCCGAGGCCAGGCGTCTGTTGGATGAAGTCAACGCCGAAGCGGACGTTCCCCAGCGCATTCGTGAGATCGGTGAAGCGATCGGCGCGTTATCCGATTATGCGCTCGGCGCGAAAAATCACCGTGCCGTCTCCGTAGCTTTGGACGTGCTCCACGCGCGGTCCCTCGGCGGAATTGCCCGTGTGTTCGAATCGCTTCCGTCGCGAGTCGCGCTCAACGGGAGCGTTGCGCCATGACGCTGGAAATCGCGCATCAAGTGCGCGTCGTTGGCCCCGAGGTCGCATACCGCGTTCTAGCGCGTCAAGGCCCGGTCGCAAACCGCACGATTGCAGCGGAAATCGTAGCGGCGCAACTGTGCGAACGCATCGCGTTCGCCATCGAAGAACGCGACACCGAGTCGCTCGAGACGTGGCTCGAGGCAACCTTCGAACGCTTTGGTGCGCTGGCGTATCTGCCAAGCGTCATCGAAACTGCAGCGCTCGTTCTCATCGACATCGGGCAAAGCGACGGATGGCTCGAAGACCCCGCTGCGCTGCGCCCCATTACCACAGCGATCGGCCGCGCAATTCACCGGCCGCGCCCGATCACGATCGAAACCGCAGGCGACTCCATCGACGAAATCGACGTCACCATCAACAATCTCATCGCGCGCCTGTACGAAAAGGACCGGATTACCGGAGAGCATTCGCAGGCGGTTTCGCTATGGTGCGTCCGCCTCGCGCGCAAGTTGCGACTCGATGGCGACCTGCCGCTCATCGTACAGCGCGGCGGCCTTCTTCACGACATCGGAAAAATCGCAACGCCGCTCGAAATTTTGAACGCGCCCAGACGCCTCAGCGAGGATGAGCGACGTATCATCGAGCGACATCCGGTCGAAGGCGCCGAGATCGTCATCGACGTTCCCGCGCTAGCGGCCTATATGCCGATGGTGCGCTCGCATCACGAGCGGCTCGACGGGATGGGGTATCCCGACCAACTCGGATCAGCCGAGATTCCCATCGAGGTGAGGATCGTAACCGTTGCCGACTGCTTCAATGCGATGATCGGCCGGCGCCCCTATCGGCCTCCGCTTGCGCCGTCGTTTGGACTGGACGAGTTGCGCCGGCATTCCGGGACCCACTTTGATCCCGACGTCGTGGAGGCGATGGCGCAGGTCGTGACCGAGCACCGGATTGTGTAGAGATTCTGTAAAGAAGCCAACGGCCTTAGACGGACCTTAAAGCAAGGGCGGCCTGCTTGCCTAATAATAGGGCGGGGTGCGGTCTCTTGCTTGAAGGGCTTTATGCGCGCGAAAAATTTCTTGCACGATGCCAAGCGGCTCGTCACCCTATCGTTGCTGGTAGCACTGGTCGAATGCTCGGGCGGGAGCGGAGTGGTTCCCGCGCAGCAATCCGCGGTGCAAGGAGCGACTCGCAGCTCAGCACACGCTGACAGCAGCACCTCCCTTCCTCTCGGCGCGCGCCCCATCATCGCGTCGGCAATTCCGATTACCGCGTCGGCGATTCCGATTATCGGATCGGCAATTCCGATTATCGCGTCGGCGATACCAATCGCAGGCCGTTTGCTTCCCGCGAACTCAACCTCGACACCCAAGACGTCATTGGTTTGCAGCCTGCTTACCGGCTCGGGATCGTGTAACGCGATTCGCCGTCTCGACGTCATACCGGTATTGAATCTTGTACCGTCGCTCATTGCCGGTTATCAGCCGCAAGATCTGTGGGGCGCATACGGCGTCCCCTGGCAAAAAGGCGCTGGGCAAACCATCGGCATCGTCGTAGCGATGAACAATCCCAATGCGGCGTCCGATCTCGCGGTCTACCGGTCGACGATGAGTCTCCCGGCGTGCACCGTTGCGAGCGGCTGTCTACGCTTCGCAGCCCAGAACGGCTCGTCGACGCTTCCCGCCGGCGATGAAGACTGGGGTCAGGAGATGTCGGTCGACCTCGACATGGCGTCGGCGATTTGCCCCAACTGCAAACTGCTCGTCGTTGAAGCGAACTCATCGAACATCGAAGATCTCACTACTTCGGTCTCGACAGCGGTTTCGTTGGGCGCAACGGTCGTGAGCAACAGCTACACAACGCCGGAGACCGCGAGCGTTGCCGCCGACAATCCGAAATGGAATCATCCCGGCGTCCCGATCGTGGTTGGCGCGGGCGACAGCGGCTACGGCGTCGGCTGGCCGGCGAGTTCGTCGTACGTCACGGCCGTTGGCGGGACCACGTTGCTCCCGATTCTCGACGGCGTTGCGGTGCTCGAGACCGCCTGGTCGGACACCGGGAGCGGCTGCAGCGGATACATTGCGAAGCCGTCATGGCAGCACGATCCGCTCTGTAAGAAGCGCACCGTGAACGACGTCGCTGCGATCGCTAACCCTGTTCCGGGCGTCGCCGTGTACGACACGTACTTCGCGTCGAGTTCTAATCAAGGCTGGAACGTGTACGGCGGTACGAGCGTTGCGACACCGATCGTTGCAGGCATGTACGCACTGGCCGGCAACGGAAGCAGCGTCGATAATGCGCAAGGTCTCTACGCCAACAGCGGATCGCTCAACAACATCATTCTCGGGTTGAACGGTCTCTGCCTGACGTACCTGTGCACGTCGGGGTTAGGGTACAGCGGGCCGACGGGGCTTGGCACTCCCAATGGAGCCGGCGCCTTCTAGCGCTATTTTCTTCGCACCCAATTGCGTGGGCCGGGACCTTCCCGGCCCATTTTATCGTTTGGATTCGCGAAGCGGCACGCGGGTAGCGACAGACACCCGCAGCCGATGCAGGCCGTAAGCCCTTTTCGCAGCCTTTTGAGTTCGTCGATGCGCTCGTCGATACGCGTCATCCACAGATGCGACAGCTTCGACCAGTCGGATCGTCCGGGCGCGCGTCCGTCGGGAAGCTTGGCGAGCTCCTCGCTGATCTCGTCGAGCGAAAAGCCGACACGCTGTGCAAAAACGATGAACGCCACCTGACGCAACGTCCAGCGCGGATACAGCCGATGCCCGGATGGCGCGCGTCGTGACGCGATCAAGCCGCGATCTTCGTAGAAACGCAACGCCGACGAGGCGACGCCGCTACGCTGGGAAACGTCGCCGATGCTGAGCAGTTCGTCCACGGTCCCATCCTAGCGCACGCACCGCTTGACTTCAAGTGCACTTTAACTTGTAGCATTGCCCGCATGATACTCGTCACAGGCGCGACCGGCACCGTCGGGAACCAGGTCGCACGCATTCTCGCAAGCACCGGAGAAACGGTGCATGCGCTTACGCGCAATCCCGAGCGCGCAAGCTTCCCGAGCGGCGTTAGCGTCGTTCGCGGTGACTTCACCGATCCGTCGACGCTCCAAGCGGCGGCGCGCGACGCCGACGCCATCTTTCTCATGCTCCCGGCGATAGATACCAATCTCGAACACGCGATCGCGCAGGCGGCGCAGCACGTCGATCGCATCGTCTTTTTATCGTCGGCTCTCGTGAGCATCGATGACACCGGTGCGAGTTTTATCGCACAGCGACATGCCGCAGTCGAAAACGCCATCAAGGCCAGCGGCGTCGAGTGGACGATTCTGCGACCCGGATACTTCGCTGCGAATGCACTGCGTTGGTGGCTCCCGCAGCTTCGCTCGAGTGACCTGCTGCGCTGGCCCTATCCCGGCGCGCGTTTTGCACCCATTCACGAACGCGACATGGCCGAAATCGCGGTCCTTGGACTCACCGGCAGCGACCACGCGGGAAAAACCTACGATCTGACCGGGCCGGAGGCGATCACCGCGGCCGAACAGCTTTTCGCCATCGCGCGAAGCACGCACCGCGACCTGCGCTGGGAAGAAACCCACGGCGACGCCGCACGTGCCGCGCTTTCGTTCTTGCCGCCGCCCTTACTCGAAGGGATTCTCGCGTCGTGGGAGCGTGCGACCTATGACCCGCCGTTCGTGACCGACACGGTCGCCCGCGTTCTCGGAAAACCCGGCCGCGGTTTCGAGCAATGGGCGGCCGATCACGCCGACGCCTTTGCTAAATCTGCAGCGTAATCTGTTCTCCGTCGCGTAGCGGAATGTTCTGCGGCGCGCCCCTGTACGGCGCGCCGTTGACGTAGGCTCGCACGTGCCCGGTGTACGGGCCGATTCGCGTGCTCGAGAGCGGCTGACCCCATACCGCGAAGAAATCGGCGAGGGTGTAATTCCCGCCGGGCGCCTCGACGTGAATCGTCCCGGAATTGTCGTGTGTGTGCAGCCAGTAGAGGCAAAGCACGGCATAGCCGGCGGTAACGATCCCGATGTCCGCCGGAATGGTGACCGGCGTGCCGCGGTGCTCGATCGTCAGGTGCGGGTGCCAGTGTTCGGCGAACTGCTCGTTCACGTTACAGCCGACGTGATGCGGACCCACCGGCTGGCCGGTGGCGAGCGCCGCGATGAGGACAGCCCGAAGCGCGATTGTCATGTATAATCATCCGTCGCCGGTCGCGGTGCGTTCACTAGGTAATGAGCGCGCTTCCCGTCGAACGCCCCCGCTCTATGCGTCCTGCCCCGGGTGACGAGGCGCTCGCGGCGGCTTTTGCCGCCAAAGAGCGGTGGGCCTTCGACGAAGCATACGCGCGCTTCGGAAGGCTCTTGTATTCCACTGCGTATCACGTCCTCGGCAACCCGGAAGACGCGCAAGACTGCGTGCACGATGCGCTTACGCGAGTCTGGCGATCGCCCGACTCATACACCCGTTCGCGCGGCGCGGTGCGCAGCTTTCTCACCGTGTGCGTCCGCAACGAAGCGATCACGCGTTTGCGCGCGAAGGCGCGCCGGCACAAGCTCGAAGAGCGCGTCGCAGCCGAGCCGCAAGAACACGACGAGTTGGGCGCGGGCGACGTGATCGAACAGGATCGCCTGCGCGCCGCATTGCGCACGCTTCCGCCCGAGCAGCGCAAGCCGCTCGAACTCGCCTACTTCGACTACAAAACGCACGTCGAGATTGCGCGCGAATTGAACGAACCGCTGGGAACGATCAAGAGTCGCATTGCGCTGGGCTTGCGAAAACTCGGCGCCGCGCTGGGAGCAAGCGAATGACCGATCATCTCGGCGAACTCGCTGCGCTCTACGCGCTTGGGATGCTCGAGCCGGCCGAGCAACGCGCCGCCGACGAGCACTTGGCGCATTGCGACGCGTGCCGCCGCCACCTCGCGCAGGCCGAATCCGACGTCGCGGCGATGGCCGCCGCGCAGCCGCAGCTCGAGCCCCCGGCCCGATTTTTCGCGCCCGCGCCGGCGCCGCCGGCTCGCAAATCGAGCCCATATAATGGCTGGCTCGCGCTCGCCGCGGCGCTGCTGATCGCCGTACTACCGGCCGGTTATTTGCTTCAGGCCAATCTCGCGATGCATCAAGATATGGCGACCGATGCGCAAGCGATCGCTCGGGTTGCAAGCAGTCCGCATCGCACCGTGCGATTTTCGGGGGCCGACGCGCGCGTTATGTATGCACCCGATGGTTCCTGGTACTGCATCGTAATACGCGGTGCAAGCGCGCCCTTGCATGTCTTGTGGCCGCACGACGGCACGACGACGATGCTCGGCACAGCGATGCCGCACGGCGACGTAGCGCTTCTTTACTTGCCCAAGAGCCATCGGATGGAACACCTCACCCTGATGCAAGGCGACCGCGAGGTAGGCCAGGCCCAGCTCGTTTTCTAGCCGAAAAGGCGCGACATGCTGACGGGCTTTGTTCTTGCCGCGCTGCTCGCCGCCATTGCGCCGGTCACGCCGGCTCCGCCAATCCATTCGCTCAGTGCGACGATGGAGCACCAGATCGATGATCTTGGTAATCGTATCGTACACGAGCGGCGCTCGCCCGGTCTTGCAATCGGCGTCGTGGAAGAGGGCCGCATCGTTTACGCGCGCGGGTTCGGCTATGCAAACGTCGCGCAACACGTGCGCTTCGAGCCGTCGACGCAAGCCTATGCGGGCTCGATCAGCAAGCAATTTACCGCAGCCGCCGTCCTGTTGCTTGCGCAAGATAACAAACTCAAGCTCGATGATCCGGTCACGCGCTACGTCCCCGAGCTCACGATTGCCAAGGATGTGACGATCCGTCAACTTCTCGATCAAACCGCCGGGCTTCCCGACGAAACCGCCCTGCAAACCATCGATCAAGATCGGACTAAAACGATCAAACTTTCCGACCTGATCGCCGCAATGAACAAATTGCAGCCGGTCTCCCCTGCGGGTTCGCAGTTTCGCTACAACAATTTCAACTATGCAATCGCCGGCCTGATCGTCGAGCGTGTGAGCGGTGTCCCGCTCTCCGACTATCTGCAGCAGCACATCTTCATCCCGCTGCTGATGAATCAAACGTTTGTTGCCGGCGATCGCGGGATTTCGCCGCAGCACGCCGTGGGCTACACCGGCGAACCCGGGTCGTTCACGCCGGCCAAAACGTGGGATCCCGCGTGGCTTTTCGGGGCCGGCGGCGTCGTCACGAACGTCTACGACCTCGCCAAATGGGATATCGGATTGCCGCTGCTCCTGCGCGTCGACGCCGAACGCGAGATGTTCACGCCAAGCGGGGCGCCGGGCGCGCTGCAATATGGACTCGGCTGGGTCATCGACGAACGCGAGGGCAAGCGCTACATCTGGCACAACGGCGAGCTCGCGGGCTATCAGGCGATGAACGCGCTCCTACCCGACGATCACGTCGCGGTGATCGTTCTTACCAATGTCGACGCGTTTCACTCGCGCGACGTCGTGGCGCCGGAGGACGTCGCGGGACAGATTCTCGATATCGTGCTGCCGCCGCAACGCGCGCATATCGACAACGCGGTCGTCGAGCGGGCTACCGAGTGGCTGGGACGAATCGCCGACAAGAACATCGACCGCACGCAACTCACGCCGGCGTTCTCGGCTTACCTCACCGACGATTTGGTTGCGCGCACGGACTTTGCCGCACTGGGAAAACCGCTCGACATCATACCTATTGCGAGTAGTACGCAGAGCAATGATGGAACGTTGTACGAGTTTCTAGTCCGCTTTGCGAGCGGACAATATCACTATCGCTTTGGACTGACGGCCGACGGCAAGATCGACGAAATCTTCTTAACGCCCTAAATGGCTAGTCATCGCCTTCGGTGAGGCGGCGCCCAGTAGCTTCCACGACCTTACCGAGCATCGTTACGGCCTCTGCGCGGGTCGCATTGCTGAACATGTAGCGCAAGCGCTCGTCTGCATCCTCGACGATCAACACAGCGCGCCGTCCACAGCGAACCGAGGCAATCAGCGACGAGAGATACGACTCGTCTTCGGGCGCAAGGACAGACTGATCCGGACCCTCTAACGAGCCATCCAAAAGTCGCCGTAGCACGGCGTCGATATCGCGAGGTACTTCCACGTCTTCCTCCACGGATCAACGGCCGCAATTGTTAGTTAACATTGCAGCCGCTCGAGCCCGTACCTCAATTATCGGCACGGCTCGGCGCAAGTTCACCCCGCGGACCGCGTAACCAAAGAAGCGCTAGAAGCGTTTTTGCGTCCGCGATTTCAGCGTTACGCACGAGTTGCTCCATTTCGTCGATTGTAAAATTTCGAACAACGATCCGTTCATCTTCGTCGGGGCTCGGGGCGCCGGCTCGCAGACCGTCGGCATGGACGAAATGCATCACCTCGTCGCAAAACCCCGGGGTCACGTACAAGCTGCCGATCGGCCGTGCCGAGGTGGCTCGATAGCCGGTCTCTTCAGACAATTCTCGCAAAGCGCCTTCGAGCATGCCCTCGCCCGGCTCCGCGGTCCCGGCCGGAATTTCCCAAAGCGAGCGGCCAACCGGATGTCGATACTGACGGACCAATACGACCGAATTTTCAGAGGGCGTCGCGATCACGGCATACGAGCCGCGATGCTCGACGACGTCCACTCGAGCGGTCGCGCCGTCGTCGAAAACAAGCTCGTCGCTGCGCACCCGAAATACGCGCCCGTTGAAGCGCTCGTACGACGAAATGACTTGCGGCTTGCTTTCCATAACCTCTCCCACGTGCAACAACGCTCCTCGATCATGGCTGAGATCGGCTGGCTTGCGTATTTCTTCGCGATCTTCGTCATCCTCGTGTACGTCTTCAACATCTTTGTCGTGCCGCATCATTTTAACGACAAGATCGCGATTTTATTGGCCGCCATTTTTGCCGCGATCGTGATGATCGTCACACGCGCGCGGTGGCGACGGTAGCCGGCCCGCACGCGGACCGCGTCGGCCGCGTGCGCGATCTGCAAACAGCAAAAGGGCGCAAAGAACACGGCCGTTTCGTCTTTGAGGGCCCGACCCTGCTGGAAGAGGCGCTGCGCGGGGGCGTAGCGGTCGAGGAGCTCTACGTCACCGAGGCGGTGCTTGCCAGCAATGCACGGGTGCGCGAACTCGACGCGCTGGGAACCCCGGTCTTTATCGTGGACGACCGCACCTTACGCAAGATCTCTGACTTAGAGACCCCGACCGGCCTGGTCGCCGTCGCGCCGCAGCGGCTCGTCGACCCCTCTGCGGTCCTGGCGGGTCGCCTCAGCCTCGCCCTGGCCGATCTGAACGATCCCGGCAACGTCGGCACCCTATTGCGCTGCGCTGAGGCCTTTGGGGCCTCCGGCGTGATCCTCGGGCGGCTCGGCGTCGACCCATACCATCCCAAGGCCATACGCGGGGCCATGGGCTCGACGTTTCGGCTTCCCTTAGCCGTGGCGACGGCGGAGGAGTTCGCCCTTGCCGTTGCCACTGCCGGAGCTCGAGCGATCGGCCTCGCCACGAGCGGGTCCGACCTCGAAGCCGTCGAGCTCGGGACGCACACGGTACTGGTCGTTGGGCACGAGCGCCGCGGCCTTGGATCCTGGGAGTCCGAAGGCATGCCGCTTGGCCGTATTCCAATGCAGGGAGCGGCCGAATCGCTCAACGCAGCGGTGGCCGGTTCGATTGGGCTCTACGTCTTATCGCGACGTTGTCAAGAGAGCCTCGGAGGCTCGAAAAGTCAAGACTTCCCGGCCTAAAAGCCGCGTGGTACAATCTCGGCATTCCCATGGTTTGAAGCCGAATTCCGCGGCTGGAAGGAGACGTCAGCAAGCAATGGCAACCAGCGATCTCTTCTGGAAACTCTTCGCCCAAACGGGTTCGATCAGTGCCTATCTTGCCTACCGTCGGATCCACCCGGTCCCAAGTCCGGGCTGACCAAGAAGTCTGCATTAGTTCCCCGAAGCGCCCGGCATATGAACCCGGGCGCTTTGAATTTAACCACCCAACTCGACGATTTTCTCCGCCGCTTCGAAGCGGCGGTTGCGCAAGCGGCTGACGAGCGTGCGCTCGACGACGTGCGCGTGACCTTTCTCGGTCGCAGCGGCGAAGTGACGCAACTGCGGCGGGGCATCGGCCAGCTTCCCGAAGGCGAGCGTCGCGACGCCGGCCGGGTGATCAACGAAGCAGTCGCGCGTATGGAGCACGATCTCGGCGTCGCGCAAGCGCGCGTCGAGAACTCCTCGTTCGAAGAGGAACTCGCGCAAAAAATCGACGTGACCTTTCCATCGATTGCGCCCACGACCGGGAGCATTCATCCGATCCGGACCGTACTGCGCGACGCTGCTTCATATTTTCAACGCCGCGGTTTCGCGGTCGTCGTAGGACCTGAGATCGAGCCTGAATACTACAATTTCGACGCGCTCAACATCCCACCGACGCATCCGGCGCGAGAAGGTTTCGATTCATTCTTCATTACCGACTCGATGCTGTTGCGGCCGCACACGTCGCCGATGCAGATTCGCACGATGCAGGAGCACCAGCCGCCGATCGCCATCGTCGCGCCCGGACGCTGCTATCGCCGCGACGCGGTCGACGCGCGACACCTCTTCCAGTTCAATCAGATCGAAGGGCTGCTGGTGGCGCACGGCATTCATTTCGGGCATCTCAAGGGGATGCTGACCGGAATGTGCCGGGAACTTTTCGGCGAGGATCAGCGGGTACGGTTTCGTCCATCGTTCTTTCCGTTCACCGAGCCGAGCGCGGAATTCGATACGACCTGTCCGAAGTGCAAGGGTCTGTCCGAGGAGTGCGGCATGTGCGGCGGGTCGGGCTGGATCGAGCTCGGCGGTTCGGGCATGGTGCATCCCAACGTTCTGCGGGAAGTCGGCTACGATCCGGACGTGTATACCGGGTGGGCCTTTGGCTTCGGCATCGAACGAATCGGGCTCGCGCGGTACGAGATCGACGACATCCGGCGATTCGTGGAAAGTGATCCCGACTTTCTCGCGCAACTCGCCTAACAGTAGAAGTCCTTCGACAAGCTCAGGATTATAAGGAAAAGTTCTCATTGATGCGCGTTCCTATCTCGTGGTTGCGTGAGTACGTCGATCTTCCCGAGGACGCCGAATCGATCGCCGATCGCTTGGCGATGCTGGGGTTTCCGGTTGCGGAGATCGCGCGGCGCCCACGTATCAGCGGGGTCGTCGTGGGCAAGATTGTCTCGCTCGAAAAGCATCCCAATGCCGATCGTTTGCACGTCGGCTCGATCGACGTCGGCGCTCCGCAGCGCCTAACGATCGCCACCGCGGCCACCAATGTTGCCGCGGGACAAACGATTCCTGTCGCGCTCATCGGCGCGAAGTTGCCGCAGCTCACCATTGAACCGCGCAAGATGCGCGGCATCGATTCGCAGGGCATGATGGTCTCCGCCGACGAGTTGGCGCTGACCGCGGAATGGTTCGAAGACGGGATCATGCAGTTAGAACCCGGCGCCAAGCTGGGTACCGACGTCGTCGAACTGTTCGGCCTCAATGAGGACGTGCTCGACGTAGAGGTGACCAGCAACCGGGTCGATGCGATGTCGGTGATCGGACTCGCTCGCGAACTTGCAGCATCGTATGGCGTACCGCTGCGCTTACCCTCGTTCGAAAATCCCGGCACGCGCATCGATCCGACGCCGCCCCGCGTCAGCATAGAAACCCCGGATTGCACGCGCTTCGTGGCGCAGCGCTTCGACGGCATCGCGGTGGCGCCCGCACCGGCGTGGATGCGCATTCGCCTCGCACTGTGCGGACAGCGGCCGATCAACAATCTGGTCGACGTTTCGAATTACGTGATGTTCGAGACCGGGCAACCGCTGCATTTCTACGACGAAACGCAGGTTGCGGACCGCCACTTCGTCGTGCGCGATGCTCGCGACGGCGAGCGGCTCACCACGCTCGACGGCGAGGAGCATACGCTCAACCCGCAGGCGCTGGTCATTGCTGACACCAAGCGCGCGTTGGGGCTGGCCGGCTTGATGGGCGGTGCCGACAGCGAGGTGCGCGAATCGACCCGCGCGATCATTCTCGAATCCGCGAACTTCACCGGTGCTCGCGTCCGCCGCATGTCGGCGCAGCTGGGCTTGCGCACCGAGGCCTCGTCGCGCCACGAGAAGGCGCTGCCGTTGATCCTCACCGACGTCGGCGCTGCGCGCGCCGCGCAACTGCTCGTTGCGCTCGATGCAAGCGCCTATGCGCCGCAGGCATTCGGCGAAGCTCCGGCCGCACACGAGCCGATCGTTCTCACACGCCGTGACGTCACGCGATTGCTCGGTCTCGACCTTTCGGTCGCCCGCATCGCGCAGCATCTGCAGCTATTGGGCTGCGAGGTGACGATCGATGGCGAAACGATGACCGTCGTCCCGCCGCTTTGGCGCCGTGACCTGACGATTGCCGCAGATCTGGTCGAGGAAGTCGCGCGCATCGAGGGCTATGACGCGATCGAGGCCGTTGAACCTGCCGTGCCCGCGCACGCAATCTCCAGCGCGCAGTACGAACTCGAAGATCGCATCGCCTCGACACTCGCCGGGCTCGCGTATCACGAAGTGGTCAACTACGCGCTGCAGGGCACGAGCATCATGCACAAGATCGAACGCTCGGGTCTGCAGCCCAGTCACCGCATCGTCAGCGTACTCAATCCGCTCACCGAGGAGCAGCGGGTGCTACGTTGGGCGCTTGGTCCGGGCATCTTCGACTACCTTGCCAAGGTCGATCGCCCGTACCGGGTCTTCGAACTCGGCCACGTCTTTTCGATGGACGAGGGCGTGCCCAAAGAAGAGGCTGCGCTGGCGTTCGGTTTTGCCGATGAGCCGATCGACGAGCCGGAGTGGCACGATACGCACTTTCTGCGCCTCAAAGGCGACGTCGAAGCGCTGTTGCGTGCGATTGCCAGTATCGAAGTGGAAACGGCGCGCGACGTGCGCGGCGGCTATCATCCGGGGAAGAGCGCCGTTTCGATGTGGCAGGGTCGCGAAGTAGCGGCCTTCGGCAAGATCGATCCACGCCTGACCAAAGCGTTTGACGTCCGGCTTCCGCTCTATCTTTGCATCATTTATCTTGACCGGATTCCGGAATACCAGCGGCCGATCTATCATCCACCGTCACGCTTCCCGTCGACCTATCGCGATTTGGCGATCGTCGTCGATCTCGACGTCGAGGCGGAGCGGATCCGGGACGTCGTGCGTGACGCCATCGGCGAACTCTGCACCGGTGTGACGGTGTTCGACGAGTACCGCGGTCCGCAAATCGGCGAAGGCAAAAAGAGCATCGCGGTGCGAGCAACGATGCAGCGTTACGACGCAACCATCACCGATGAAGAGGCCGACGCTGCGGTCGCGCGTGCGGTCGCCGCCGTGCGCGAGGAGCTTGGGGGGACGATCCGCCAGTGATCGCCGGCATCCCCTGGCCCGACATACTCATCGCGATCATTCTGCTGATTTCAGCCTACAAGGGCTTTTCGCGCGGCTTCGTGTCGGAACTGGGGGGCGCGGTCGCCGTCGTCGCGGCGCTGATTACACCGTGGTATTACAACGGTTCATTCGATCCGTGGCTCGAGAGCGTGCTCAAGTTGGGGCCGGGCTCGGCGCACGTGGTCGGCATGTTCGCGTGCGGATTCATCACCTACATCATCGTGCTGGC
>Ga0335074_10000411_pt1 | contig 62649 bp, 31 predicted proteins | sample Lox_Sample_23_FD_206715 | JGI IMG/M metagenome (GOLD analysis project Ga0335074, IMG submission 206715) | Soil microbial communities from Loxahatchee National Wildlife Refuge, Florida, United States - Lox_Sample_2.3 | ecosystem: Environmental > Terrestrial > Soil > Wetlands | place: USA...
GCGCTCCTTTGGCCGCTATTGGATTCAGGGGGGAACATTGGATTGGCGCACCCTGTCGGGCTCCCAAGCGGGTGACAGTTCGGGATCGGCGGCTCATCGCCTGCGGCTTCCCGACTACGCCTTCGAGCGGGAACGCTTCTGGCCCGAGGAGACGGAATCCACTGAGGGAGGGAGCAAGGCCGCTTCCCGTCTGAGTCCACTTCTGCTGAGCCGGACTGATCCCGCCAACGATCCTGGCGTCAGTGTCTTTACGGTAGATACAGATCTTAGTACGCTGCTCTACCTCAAGGATCATCGCGTGGGGGGAGCTATCGTTTTTCCTGCCTCGGCACATGTTGAAGCAGTGCTGGAGGCGGCATGCCTGCTGGCTCCGGGGAAGTCAATATCTCTGGAAGAGGTTTCCTTTCTTCAGGCGTTGTACCTGTCGGAAAGCGAGCCGCTGGACCTCCAACTGGTGATTCGCAAAATTCCCGGACGACCGGACAACCTTGGCTTTTCTCTCATGGGCCGCCCGGTGTCGAGGGACAGCTCAGGGGACGAGTCCGTGAAACATGGATGGACCGAACATTCCAGCGGAACAATCCATCTTGAAGAGCTGACTCGCGATATGACATTCGCTTTGCCGGAACTGGGCGAGGAGCGAGTAGAGACGTCGCTGCGGCCAGCAAAACTGCATAGCGGTACGCGGGAAGAGCATTACCGCCTGGCCAGCCGCAGTGGGCTTGAATACGGGCCGGCCTTCCAACTGGTAGAGAACTTCGAGGTGAGTCATGTTTCGAATCGGCCCACGGCCCGGACTCACATTCGCTTCGACGAGGATGTCTGCCTGCGCGGCTATCTCATCCATCCTGCGATTCTGGATAGCTGTTTTCAGGCCATGCTGCACTTGCGGCCAAGAGGGGCCGGCATGTCGCTCAACGACGTGTATCTGCCTTTGCGTCTGCGCAACCTCTCCGTCTTCGAGCGTCCCTCGAAACTCGCGGCTGGAGAAGCCAGCCAGTTGATCACGGAAGCGGTGCTTCTCCAGGCAGATGGTTCTACGGGAACTCTGGAAATGCAGTTACAGCTTAAGACCGCCGAGGGGAAGGTTCTGTTGATCATCGAGGCAATGACCATACAGCGGGTCCAAATCAGGGAGGGCGAAGCCACCGCGGAAAATCTCTTCGCGATGGGCTGGAAGCCGATGCCTGCTCTCCCCCATCCCACTCCGGGTGGTTCCGTTGGGCGCCACTGGCTTATTTTCGCCGACACGGAAGGCGGTCTGGAAACTGCAAGAGACTCCTATGCCGCATCTTTGGCGCGTCGCCATGCTGCTCTTGGCGGACGCTGCACGCTGGTCTGGCGCGGCGACGAATTCCGGCCACTCGGAGCAGGTGAACGGCGTATCGACCAACTGGGCGCCGACGAATACGAGATTCCTCTGGGTGACAGCGCCGCGCTTGACCGGCTGCTCGGTCTTGTTACCGCGGAGGCGGGACGGATCAGCGATGTTTTTGACCTGTGGTCGCTGGAGGAGTTAACTCTCCACGACGCGGATGACGCCCTCGACGGAATCATGCACGCCCAACTTGCCGGTTCGAAGTTCATTCCGGCGTTGGTGCGAGCCATTACCCGCGCCGGGTGGGCAAAGCCGCCCCGCTTGTGGATGTTGACGCAGGGAACACAAAATCTTCCCGATGCTTCTCCCGCCGTGAAACTGGCTGGCTCAACCGTCTGGGGAATCGGGCGCGCCGTCTCGCGCGAGCATCCCGAACTGCGCCCGTCGCTGATCGACCTCGGCCCGCGATGCGATGGTCCGCAGGCAGAGGAGATTGAATCCGTAATCCGCCTGGCGCTGAATGAGCGGGCCAACGCCTATCCCATCGAAGACTGCGTCGCGTTCCGGGGCAAACTCGGCTTTGCCGCCCGTTTTTCCCCCTGTCCGTTGCCGGTGAACGACGACAGGGCGCGTCCGCTCGGCACGAACGAAGCATGGCGTGTCGAGACCGCGCAGCCCACGGGCCTCGATCAGTTACAGTTGCGAGCCATGCCAGCGTCGGAGCCTCAGACGGGCGAAGTGGCCATCGAGATCGCCTACGCCGGGCTCAACTTCATCGATGTCACCAAGGCGCTTGGCATCTATCCAAGACTGGACCCGAAGGCGCCGGTGCAGATGGGCGGCGAATGCAGTGGTCGCATCGTTGCTCTTGGTGAAGGCGTTGAAGACCTGAAAATCGGCGACGAAGTTGTGGTCCTCACTCCATCGCCCACGCGCGTTGGGCTTCTGGCGTCCCGCGCGAATGTACCGGCGTCACTCGTGTTACCCAAGCCAGCCACGCTTACCCTGGCTCAGGTTGCTTGCCTACCGATTGCATATCTGACTGCGTATTATTCGCTGATTGAGCTTGCCCGGCTGCGCGAGGGCGAATGGGTCCTCATCCCAGCGGGTGCCGGCGGCGTGGGCCTGGCCGCAGCCCAGATCGCACTCGCCCTGGGTGGGCGTGTGATCGCCACCGCCAGCTCGCCTGAAAAACATTCATTCCTACATGAGTGGGGTGTCGAACATGTACTGCCGTCCCGCTCGCTGGACTTTGCCCAGGGTGTTCTGGAGATAACCGGCGGCCAGGGCGTCGATGTCGTACTCAACTCGCTGTCCGGAGACTATATCAGCAAGAGCCTCGATGTGCTGGCCCCTTACGGCCGCTTTATCGAGTTGGGCAAGCGTGATATTTACGAGGACCGCCGCGTCGGCCTCAAGGCATTCCGTCACAACATTTCCTATTTTGCAGTCGACCTCGCAGCGCTGATCGAGGAGAAGCCACATTTGGCCGCATCCATGTTTGCGGCGGTCATGCAGGCCATCGAGACGGGCCGCTGGAAAGCGCTTCCTGTTCGTCCCTTTCCCGCGACCGACCCCGCGCAGCCCTTCCAGTTCATGGCCCAGGGCCGGCATATCGGAAAGCTCGCGCTCCAGTTTGAAAACCTTAAAGAAGTGCGCGTCCTGCCATTGCGAGCCAACAACCAACCCGCACTATTTCACCGCAATGCAACGTATATCCTGACCGGCGGCCTGGGTGGCGTAGGCGCGGCGGTTGCGGAATGGATGGCCGAGAATGGCGCCGGTCATCTCGTGCTCGTTTCGCGACGGCAAGCGGGGGCGGCAGAGATTGAGGTTCTTCGACGCGTCCGGGCGAAGGGGGCGATGGTCGAGCACCACCGCACCGACATCCTCGACTTAGCCCAGGTCCGGCAGTTGGTGAGCGAGATTACCCGCACCATGCCGCCTTTGCGCGGCGTCATGCATGCGGCTGCGGTCATTGATGATGCACTTGTAACGAATCTGACTCCGGACCGTTTTGATACGGTCTTCGGAGCCAAGATACAAGGCACCTGGCATCTGCATGAGGCAACACTTGGACTACCGCTCGACTTCTTCGTGATGTTCTCGTCTATCGCCAGCGTCTTTCCTCAACCGGGTCACGGAAGCTACTCGGCAGCCAACAGCTTCATGGATGCTTTTGCGGGATATCGGCGCGGACTGGGGCTGCCGGCCTCGGCCATCAACTGGGCGGGTTGGCTGGGTCTTGGTCTTGCACGCGAAACGGGGACCAGCCGAACCATCGAGGCCTACGAGGCGGAAGGCTTCGGCAGCTTTGAACAAGACGAGGCCTTGTATCTGCTGGGGCAGGCCTTACGTTCTGATCCGGTGCAGGCGCTGGCAGCGCGTATTGATGCGGACAAATTGATTTCTGCACACGATGGCGTCCCATCGCTCTTACGCGAACTGGCGAACCTCAATGGCGGGAACCCGTCTGCCAGGACAAGCTCCACGGCGGCCGAAAGCTTTCTCGACGAACTGCTCAGCGGAACCACGTATGCCGAAAAATTGCTCAAGGTCGAAGTTCTGCTGCGCGCCGAAGTGAGCCGCGTACTCAAGCTGGCGCCGGACAGAATTGCAGCGAATCAGCCATTCGGGCAGATGGGCATCGATTCGCTCATGGCATTGGAGTTCATTCGCCGGGTCAATGGCGTCCTGGGCTTGGCGCTGCCCGCAACCGCAGTCTTTAACTATCCTTCCGTCAATGCTCTTGCCATTCAGATTGCCAAGCGGCTTGGTGTCATGCCGGATGCGGCACCGTCCGCAGCTCCACATTTGCCTTTTTCTGATCTGAATGGGGACGTGTGGGGTGGGCAAGCAGGCTTCGGGCCGGGTGTGCAGCAAGAGCTTTCTGAGGCTGACGCCCTCCGGGCACTGATGGAACCGGGAGACCCGACCAATGGCGACTGATCGCATCGAACCGGCGTTGAGCGCGGCGCGGCTAACTGTGGCCGCAAAGCGCGCGCGCGCCGAAGCCGGAGCGGCTGCGCAATTGTTCATGGCCGAGCCGATCGCAATTCTCGGCATGGGTTGCCGCTTCCCTGGCGGAGCGGAAACCGCAGCCGCCTACTGGCGGCTACTCGATGAGGGCCGATCGGGGATTCGTAAAATTCCAGAAGATCGCTGGCCCGGCGCCCGCGAGACATTAGAGCTCCACCTGCTTCTGGGCGGTTATCTAGACGGTGTAGATTGTTTTGACCCTGAATTCTTTGGCATCGCTCCTCGCGAGGCCCATTCCATCGACCCGCAACAGCGGCTTCTGCTGGAGGTCTGTTGGGAAGCCCTGCTCGATGCCCGCATCGTCCCAAGCTCCCTGAGCGGCAGTGAAACCGGCGTCTTCGCGGCCATCTATAACACCGACTATTTCCGTTTACAGATGCGCGAGGGAGGCGTGTTTGACGCGTACACCGGCGTGGGCGCGGCACATAGCGTGGCCGCAGGGCGGATATCGTTTCTGCTCAACCTTCGCGGGCCATGCATGGCGGTTGACACGGCCTGTTCGTCGTCGCTGGTGGCCATCCACCTGGCTTGCCAGTCTCTGCGCCGGCGCGAGTGCGGCGTCGCGCTGGTGGGCGGCTCGAGTCTCAAGCTGCTTCCAGACGAAGTGCGTATTTTCGCCGAATGGGGCATGCTTTCCCACGACGGCCGCGCCAAGACCTTCGACGCGGCAGCCGATGGCTTCGTCCCCGGCGAGGGTTGCGGGGTGGTTGTCCTCAAGCGCCTGTCCGATGCCATTGTGGCGGGAGACCCGATCCGTGCCGTGATTCGTGGAAGCGCTGTCAATCACGACGGCCGCTCAAGTGTGCTCACTGCGCCCAACGGACCGGCGCAGGAAACAGTAATTCGGGATGCTCTTCGCGATGCGCAAATCCGTCCGGCCGACGTTTCCTTCGTCGAGACCCATGGCACCGGCACCTCGCTCGGCGATCCGATTGAAGTAGAGGCCCTGGACGCCGTGTACGGTGCTTCGCCAGACGGAGCCAACTCTGCATGTGTGCTGGGAGCAGTGAAGACCAACTTCGGGCATCTGGAAGCCGCTGCTGGTATTGCCGGATTGATCAAGGTGGTGCTGTCGCTTGAGAACCAGGCGATCCCGCGCAATCTAAACTTCGATCGGCTGAATCCGCAGATCCGTTTGGGCGTGGGCAGTCGCCTGAAACCAGCGACCGAGCCGGGAACGTGGCCGCGGGGCGCGCAACCGCGCTTTGCCGCCGTGAGTTCCTTCGGACTCGGCGGCACCAACGCCCATGTCGTGCTCGAAGAGGCGCCGATTCTGCCGCAAACAGCGCAGTCAGCTTTACCTCAAGGGACCGCCCGCGAGTTTTGTCTGCCGATTTCGGCACATTCTTCGGAATCGCTGAAGGCGCAGGTCGGTGCTTACGTCACGTTGCTTCGCAAGCCCGGCGCCGATCTGGCGCGAATTGCGCCGGCTGCAGCGCGCACCCGCGACCACGCAGCGTTTCGCGTGGCCGTGGTTGCCACAAGTGCAGTCGAAGCAGCGGAGAAACTCGAGACAAAAATGGCGGCATGGATCGGCTGCCCATCGAACGCATCCGATGCGCAGCCTAATCTTGCTTTCGTTTTCTCCGGCCAGGGCTCGGTCTGGCCAGGCATGCTGCCGGCGCTGGTCGGGGATTTTCCACAGGCTGAGACTGTCTTCTCCACATGCGAAAAGCTTGTGCGAGAGACAGCAGGGTGGGATCTTCGGGCAGCAGCGGAAAATGCCGCCATGCTAGAGGACACGGCAAAGTCCCAGCCTCTCTTGTTTGCCATGCAGGTGGCATTGGTACGGACTTTGGTCAGCTGGGGCATCGTTCCCGGCGTTGTTGTCGGCCACAGCGTTGGTGAGGTTGCGGCTGCTGTTACGGCGGGCGTTCTTTCGCTTGAACAAGGCATGCGCCTGGTATTGAAGCGGGGGCAGCGCATGAGCGAAACAAGTTCCGCCAGCGAAGAGCAAGGCCGCATGATGGCTGCCGAGATGAGCGTCGCCGAAGCCAGCTCCGCGCTCTCGGCATGCGCCCTTTCAAATGGTGGATCCGCGCCGGAAATCGCGGCCATTAACGCGCCGTCCTCGGTGGTGTTTTCGGGACCCGAGCCGAAGCTGCAGGCGCTTGCTGGCATCCTTGCAAGTCGCGAGGTGAATACGCGCTGGCTGGATGTGCGCTACGCCTTTCACAGCTCCGCGATGGAGAAAGCAAGCAGGGCATTGGCGGCGGATCTGCGCGTTGAGTTTGCTTCTGCCCCGCCTCACTCTCGCCCCTCCATCACGATGGTTTCAACTGTCACAGGCAAGACCTGGGGCGAGAGTGACGGTGATGCAGCGTACTGGGGCGAGGGCATCCGCAGGCCGGTTCTATTTCGCCAGGCCGTCGATCAGCTTTTCCGACTTGGCTGCCGTACTGTCCTCGAGATTGGTCCCCATCCCGTGCTTTTGCGTTCTGTGACGGCCTGTGCTGGAGAGTCGCCAGAGGCGAGCGGCGACGGCGAGGCAATTTCCACCATCGCCTCCATGCGTCGGGGCCAAGGGGCGCGGGCAACTCTCATGACGGCAGCAGCGTTGCTCTATGAAGCGGGAGCGGCACTTGCGTGGCAGAACATCTATCCCGGATCGATTGCTCCCGTCGAACTCCCACCCTATATATGGAACCGCAGGCGCTACTGGCTTGCTGAATCGAACGCTACGCCGGCCGATGTGGGGCATCCGGGACGTGGCAACGAACCGCTGCAGCAGGAGATCTCCTCGCCCTTTGTTGAAGGGAGGCTTTGGCAGACTTTGTTGAGCGTGAGCGCGCTGCCATGGCTGGCCGAACATTGCTGGAACGGCCAGCCCATTTTCCCGTTCGCCGCGTGGCTGGAGGAGGCGCGCAGGGGAGCGACGGCAGCAGCCAACGGCGATCCCGTAACGGTGCGAGACTTCGCCGTACATCAGCGTCTCGTCCTGGGAGCCGAACCGACTGCACTGCATACGCTCTCCGGTCCAGCTCGCGAACTGAAGCTTGCCGCGAAGGTTGACGGAAAATGGGAGACCTTAGCAAGTGGATTCTGGCAGCCCGACGAAACCATTGTTGGCGAGGCAAAGCCTGCCATCGACCCCGATGCTCTCAAAGGCCAATCGAGCGGAATCCTCGGCCCGGAGCAGATCTACCGTGAGTTGAACGAAAACGGCCTGAGCTATGGACCGGCCTTTCGCCTGCTGGAGCGCGTATATGTCGGCGCCGGCTTCGCGTTGGGAGAAATTGCGGCCGTCACCGAGAACGCGCTTGCGCAGGCGCAAGGACAAGATGCATCTGCCATACATCCGACGCTGCTTGATGCCTGCCTGCAGACCTTGCAGGCGGCGCAGCCTGAGGAGTTTCGTGGCAGGGCCTTGCTGCCCATGAGCATAGCCAGCTATCACGTATTGCGGAACGCGGTGCCGGCTTTTGCGCAGGTCAGGATGACATCGGCGTCGCTGGATGAAGCAGAAGCCGACGTTCTCATTACTGACCCGCAAGGGGTCCTGGTCGCCGAGATCAACGCGCTTCGCATGCGCCAGGTCGCAGCTCCGGCGAAGCAGTCAGCCATGTGGCAAACGGAGTGGCAACCGGTGGCGGAAGCAACTTCGACGCCCTCCGATAAACATGGGTCGGCCTGGATTATCCCGGCAGCCAAGGGATTTGACTTCGCTCTGATCCGATGGTGCGAGGAAATCGCTCTGGCGGTGGAAGCACAAGGGTCATCTACCCGTCGCGCCGATCCGGAGACGCTTTTTCATAGTGTGCTGGGCGAGCCCGCCAGTGTATTGCTTGCGGGAAACCTCACCTTTGTCATCTCGCAGTTCCAACAAGTAGCGCGACAGGGACATGAGTATCCGGGGTCGGTGAAGCAGGTGTGTCTCGTGACTCGAGGAGCCCTGGCTGTGTGTCCGGGCGAATCGGCAGACCCGGAACAAGCCTCGCTTTGGGGACTCGCGAGAACCTTCCGTGCCGAATATCCCGCGATCGCTACGTATCTCGTCGACCTGCCTCCCGCAGGTGCCGCTGCCGTTGAACTGGCGCTGCCGCCGGGCGTTGTGGCAGGCAGTGGAGAAGTCATCGCGGCACAGGAAGCGAATCTGCTGTCCCGGTGGCTCGTTGCAAAATCGGCTTCGCGGCCAGACGGAGCTGTTGCAAGTTCAGAAGAGGTTGCGCTGCGCAACGGCCGGTTCTGGAGGCCACGGATGAAGGCCCTGCATGCGGAACGAGTCGATGGAATCGAACGGTCCCTCGTCATCCAAACGCCGGGTCTTCTCGAAACCCTACGGGAAGAGGCTTTTCATATACCCGACCCGGCTCAAGGTGAAGTACAAATTGCTTGCTACGCGCATGGTTTGAACTTTCGCGATGTGCTGACTGCGATGGGTTCCTATGCCGGCCAGGCGGCACCGCTTGGCGCAGAGTGCGCCGGTGTGGTGGTCAAAGCAGCCAATGTAGTGGGATTCCCTCCCGGCACGCCGGTGGTAGCCTTCGCCCCCGGCAGCCTGCGCACGACGGTCAATGTGCCTGCAGCCTATGTTGCCGCCAAACCTGCTGCAATGAGCTTCGCAGAGGCAGCTGGGATCCCGGTTGCTTTTCTCACCGCGCACTATGCTTTCTCGCGCGTTGCCCGGCTTCAGCAAGGGCAGACGGTGCTGGTGCATTCGGCGGCCGGTGGCCTCGGCCAAGCGGCTGTGCAACTCGCCCGCTGGTACGGAGCGACAGTCATCGCAACCGCGGGAACCCCCGAGAAACGCGCCTTCCTCAAGGCCCAGGGCATAACGCACGTCTTTGATTCGCGCAGCGAACACTTCGCCGAAGATGTGCTGTATGTCACCGGATGGCGCGGAGTAGATGTGATTCTGAATGCGCTCTCAGGAGAGAAAATCGCCGCGGGATTTCGCGCCCTCAGCCAAGGCGGAATCTTTCTCGAAGTAGGCAAGCGCGATATCTGGAGCCCGGAGCGTGCCGCTCAAACTCGTCCAGACGTGCGCTACACGGCATTTGATCTGGGCGAAGTGGCGCAGCACGATCCGGCAGTGATTGCTGTCATGTTGCAAGAATTGCTGGCTGCGTTCGCAGAGGGCAAGCTGTCTCCACTGCCGTATGAGGTGTATCCGATCGGCGAATCGGAAGACGCTTTCCGCCGCATGGCCGGCGGCAGGCATGTTGGCAAGCTGGTGCTGGTACGGCCTCCGCGGCCGGTTGCGAAGGAGTCCTGGACCACTGCCTTATGCGAAGGAACGGTCTTGATCACCGGCGGCACCGGCGCCCTTGGTCTCGCGACTGCGCGGTGGCTGATTGAACAGGGCGCGAAATCGATCGTGCTTGTGAGCCGTCGAGGCGCGTCGGATGCGGTGAAGCGGTTCCAGCAGGCGTCCTCGGACCGGGGTGTTCGCGTGATTGTCGAATGCGCCGACGTTGCGGACCGGGAACAACTCGCTGCCGCGTTGCGAACGGCGCGCAGCTTCTCCGAGACGCCGTTGCGTATCGTCTTTCACGGGGCAGGCGAAACTGACGATCGCCTGCTTGCAGCACACACAGTCGAGGCTTTTGCTCACGGCATGAGGGCCAAGGTGGAAGGAGCACGATTGCTTGACGAGATGACGGCCGAAGATGGGTTGCTGATGACCGTCTACTATAGCTCGGTTGCTGCCTCGCTCGGTTCGGCAGGGCAGGGAAGTTATGCAGCGGCCAACGCGTTCCTCGATGGCCTTGCCGAGCCACGCACCGCGCGAGGTCTGCAAACCCTGAGCGTGAACTGGGGCGCCTGGGCGGAAGGCGGCATGCTGGCGCAACTCTCGGCCACGGCGAAATCCCGGATTGCGCGGCAGGGTGTTCAGCCGATGGCTTCTGCAGCCGCACTGGCAGCGCTCGGAACGGCGCTTCTGAACGGCCGGTCGCGTATCACGATCGCCGATGTGCAATGGAAATCCTATCTCGAACAGTTTCCATCCGGATCACCTGCGCATACCTTCTTTTTGAATCATGTTCCCTTAAGCGATGGCGACCCGGGTCGTATCGCGACCAGGCCGGAGTTGGCCAAGGCTCCCATCGCGCAAACCCACCGCGATGTCGAGGAAATTGCCGCAATCCGCGGGGCTGCCAGAGCCGAGCGCGTCCCGCGCATGGAAGCTTTCGTCCGCGCCTCAGCGCGCAAGGTTCTTGGGCTTTCGTCGGAACACCCAATGCCTGTCGAGACGTCTCTACAGCAGTTGGGATTGGATTCCCTCATGGCTCTGGAACTGCGCAATCTGCTGGCCCAGGCTCTCGTCCGTCCCTTGAAGGCAACGCTTCTCTTCGATTACCCCACTATTCGCGGTCTTGCCCAATATCTGCTTAACCTGGCGGTTCCGGAGAAGACGGAAACCGGACGGGATGGTGAGAGACTCGGGGCTGGCTGGCAGCCCGATCCTGCGGATGGCCAAGACCCGGCGGAGGAACTCGATTTCTCCACGATGAGCGATGCGGAAGCCGAGGAACTCCTGGTCGCCGAATTGAACCGGAAGGAGTGGTCGTGAGCGGGTTCCCGGAACAAGAGAAAATGGTTAACGCAGCGCTCTCTCCGGTAAAGCGGGCGCTGCAGGAGATTCGCGAACTTCGCTCCAGGCTTGCCGCGGCAGAGAGCGCTGCATCTGCGGCACAGCGCGATCCTATCGCCATCGTCGGTGTTGGCATGCGCTTCCCCGGCGGAGTCGTGGATGCGCAATCTTTCTGGGATCTGCTTGCAGCGGGGAAGGACGCCATCACTGATATCCCGCCGGATCGCTGGGATTGGCGGCTCTATTTCAACCGCAATGTTGAGGCGCCCGGCGCCATGTACTCCGTCCGCGGTGGTTTTCTTGACGACATTGACAGTTTCGACGCGGACTTCTTTGGATTGGCGCCGCGCGAGGCGATCATGCTCGATCCGCAGCAGCGGCTGCTGCACGAGGTGGCGTGGCACGCACTGGAAGATGCCGCGATCCGGCCTGATCGCCTGCGCCATTCGCGTACCGGCATTTTCACCGGCCTGAGTAATTTCGACTACTACCGCGCCGTGCTGCAGGACGACGTTCGCATCGACGCATACGCCGGGTCGGGCAACTCACCCAGCATGGCCGCGGGCCGACTGGCCTATACGCTCGGCGTGCATGGGCCAACCATTACCGTCGACACATCGTGCTCCTCTTCGTTGGTTGCGGTGCATCTGGCGTGTCAAAGCCTGCGCGTCCGCGAATGCGATCTTGCATTGGCGGGCGGCGTCAACGTGATCCTCGCTCCGCAAATGCATATCGGTTTCTCTCGGGCGCACATGCTTGCGCCGGATGGCCGCTGCAAAACCTTTGACGAAGCCGCGGATGGCTACGTGCGTTCCGAGGGTTGTGCCGTTGTCGTGCTCAAGCGCCTGAAGGACGCGATCGAAGCAGGCGACCGGATCCTGGCCGTTGTGCGGGGAAGCGCTGTCAATCACGATGGCCGCAGCGCGGGACTCACCGCGCCCAACAGCCACGCGCAATCGGCGCTGCTGAGAGATGCATATCGAAACGCTGACGTGGCCCTCGACGAAGTAGGCATGATCGAAGCACATGGTACGGGAACATCGCTGGGCGATCCTATCGAGATGGAAGCCCTCGGCGACGTGTTCGGCAACCGCTCTTCCCGACTAGGTCCGATTGCGGTGGGTTCTGTGAAGACTAACCTCGGTCACACCGAGGCAGCCAGCGGAATGGCGGGTCTTCTCAAGGCCGCGCTCTCGCTGCATCATCAGCAGATTCCACGTCACCTGAACCTTCACAAGAAGAGTGCATTCGTCCCCTGGCAGGATTGGCCCTTCTATGTTCCGGCGAATCACGCGGAGTGGAGGCTGGAAGCAGATCAGCGTCGGCGCGTTGCCGGCGTCAGCTCCTTTGGCTTCAGCGGCAGTAATGCTCACGTTGTCCTGGAAGAATTTGTTCCGGAGAGGCAGAATACAGGCGCTCTCGCGACAGAAGAGCCGCAAGTCGCTGTGCTTTCTGCGGGAACTCAAGATGCATTGGCTGCCGCGCGGAATGCTCTTGCACAGTATTTGCAAAGCAACGGCCAGCACTCCTTACGCGATGTCTGCCATACACTGAGCCGCGGCCGCACGCATCAACCGTATCGTCACGCCTGTGTTGTGCGAACGGGCGAAGAACTGCTCGAGCAACTGCGCTCCGTCCCGGCCTCGATCGGAGTACGCGCAAACTCTGATTCCGTGGCCGGCTTCCTGTTTACAGGGCAGGGCAGCGAACACACCGGGATGGGCCTGGAGCTTCTCGCGCACAGCAGCGTCTTTAGCTCGGCAGTTGACCGGATGGATCGCGCCCTCGATGGCCGGTTGGGCAAGAGCATTCGCGCAATCTGGGCCAATGAAGAAGAAGAGCAAGAGCACGCAATCTTCGTGCAGGCGGCCCTCTACGCATATGGATGGGCGCTCAGCGAATTGTGGCGCAGTTGGGGCGTGGAGCCGCGGGTGGTGCTAGGGCACAGTCTGGGCGAGTATGTAGCCGCGACGGTTGCCGGCGTAATGACGCCCGAGGAAGGCATACGTCTTGTCGCTGCGCGCGGCCGGCTGACGGAGGAACTGGCTGAACCCGGCGCCATGATTGCCGTTGCTGCCTCGAAGGAGCAAGTCGACGCACTGCTCTTCACCACACCCCCTGGTAATGCGTTGAGTATGGCGGCAATCAACGGCCCGGCGAGCGTGGTGGTGAGTGGTCGGCACGGTGCGATTGAGCAGTTCGAGGAGCAGCTGCATTCCCTCCAGCTGCGCCACAGGCGTCTGCGCACAACTCACGGATTTCATTCCTCCGCCCTGGATGGCATGCTCGACGCCTTTGAAGCCGAGGCGGCGGCAATCGAGCTCAAAGTCCCTGAGGTGCCCTGGATCTCGAATTTGACCGGCAAGCTGGTCGAGCGCAATTCTCCCGTCGATGCGAAATACTGGCGCCGGCATCTACGCCAGACTGTTGAGTTCTCACAAGGGCTGATTGCAGCACAGGCAACGGACGCTTCCATTTTTCTTGAAATCGGTGCGAAGCCGCAGTTGCTGGCGCTCACGGAAGCTAACGGGATAGCTGCCGATCGATGCATCCCGTCCGTTGGAGTCACGACGGGCGAGTGGCACAGCGTGCTGACCGCTGCGTCGCGGCTGTACGCAAAAGGTGTCGACCTCGATTGGGACGCAGTTGCCGACCAGCGCCCCTATCTAAAAGTTCCGTTGCCTGGCTATCCCTTCCAACGAAAGAGATTCTGGTTCAGCGACGGACTGCGGCCTAACGAAGGAAGCGTCTCTGCCATGGCCCAAGCTGCGGGCGATCAGGCTTCGTTGATCCCGATCGACCTGCCGACGGCCTATATCGCGGAAGGCATGGATCCCTGGAATCGTTGGGCAACGGCGCTCATCCTGGCAACGCTTAAAGACCTTGGTTGCTTCCAGGACGGGAAGAGCAGTGTCACTGCGGAGGCACTCATCCGCGAGCACGCCGTTGTCCCGATTCATCGAAGGCTGATGGAGCGCTGGCTGCGGCGCTTGAACACTGAAGGAATTCTGATATCGGCAGAGGATGGCGAGAGTCCGGCGTATGTTCTCGCATCGGATGCCCCCGCGACCCACCTGGAATTGATCTGGGCTGAGACGGAGCAATTAGGCGATGAGCCGCTTCGTAACTATTTAGCCAATTGTGCCGCCCGTCTGCTGCGAGTTTTACGGGGAGATCTCAATCCGCTGGAGACGCTCTTTCCTGGCGGTGATGACGGGTTGGCAAAGGCACTTTACGAGCGCTCACCGGGGGCAGTTTACGTGAACCGCATTGCGGCTGCCGCCATTGCCGCCAGGGCTCGCCTGAATGTCCAGACCAGCATGGGCTTCCCACGGCGTTTGCGGATCCTCGAAGTAGGCGCGGGGACGGGCTCTACGTCGGCGGCAGTTCTTGCGCATTTGAATTCGCAGCAGGTGCTGTATACCTTCAGCGATGTCTCGGAGGTCTTTCTGGCACGTGGGCGCCAGCGATTCCGAACGCACGCGATGGAGTTCACACTTTTCGATCTGGACACCGCGGCGTCCGCCGCAGTTCATGAGGGGCGTTACGATGTCGTGCTGGTTGCGAACGCGCTGCATGCGGCAAAAGACCTTCGCGCAAGCCTCGCCCGCCTGTTTGATGTGCTGCAGCCCGGTGGGTCGTTAGTTCTCGTCGAAACGACGGCACAACAGGCCTGGCATGACGTTTCCACTGGATTGATTGAGGGCTGGCAACATTTCTCCGACGAGGCGCGCAGCGGCGGCTCACCGCTGATTTCGCTCGATCAATGGGCGGAGGAGCTTGCCCATGCCGGGTTTGAGCGCTACTCCTCAACACCACCACCGGAACTAGCCACGCATCGACTCGGGCTGCATGTGCTGATCGCGCACAAACCGCTTCAGGCTAAGATCTCGGCCGCCGGCAGCGTCGGCCGCTCCGGGTCAGCGCTGGAGAGTCCTATATCTGTCGTGATCTCCGAGCGAGACATTACATCGCTCGACAGCGCTCTCACCCCTCTGCACGCGAGCCCCGCCACTGATACTTCAACCAATCTCCTCGATGAGATCGCCTCTGCATCGCCGAAGCAGCGGACAAGCCTGGCAGTGGAGGCGGTCACAATTGCGGTGGCGCAGGTATTGGGACGAACAACGCCACCTATCAAGGATGATCGCCTGGTGGAACTCGGGCTCGATTCATTGATGGCCATAGAATTGCGAAATCGTTTGCAGACCAGTTTCGGCATCCACGGGCTATCATCCACGCTCATCTTTGACTATCCAACTTCTGAGGCCATTGCGAGGGTCCTCCTGGTGCAGCTGGGTTATGAGGCAGACGGACGGGACGTCGATCGGCCCGGCCATAGTGCAAGTGCGGCCGCCGATGAAGTCACAGCAGCCACATCCATGCATTCTGAAGAGGAACTGGACCGAATGTCCGAAGACGAAATTGCTGAGTTGCTGCGCATGCAGTTGGAACCATGGCGATGACAGAGAAAATAAATCCAGGCAACGCCGGCGGCCACAGTGCTTTGCTCAAGCAAGCGCTGCGCGCGGTCGAGCAGATGAAGCAGAAGCTCAATGCGGCGGACCCGCGCCAGCATCAGCCAATTGCTATCATCGGGATGGGGTGCCGTTTCCCTGGCGAGGTTTATGATGCGGCGTCATTTTGGGAGCTTCTGAAGCATGGTCGCGAAGCCCTCTCGCCAGTGCCGGCCGATCGCTGGAACATCGACGAATATTACGATCCGGATCCTTCCAAGCCAGGCAAGATGGTTTCCCGCGTTGGCGGCTTCTTAACTGGAGTCGATTTCTTCGACGCAGGTTTCTTCGGCATCGCTCCACGCGAAGCGGCGATGATGGATCCGCAGCAGCGCTTGCTGCTGGAGGTGGTGTGGGAAGCACTCGAGAACGCCGGTATCGCGCCGCGTTCGCTTCGCGGCAGTCGTGCCGGGATGTATCTCGGGATCGCCAGCGGGGATTACGCGCAGATGCAGCTCCATGCAGGCGACGCCGGCTTGTTGGATGTGCATTTCGCCTCAGGAAATGCGCACAGCGTCGCCTCCGGCAGGCTGTCGTATCTGTTGGGTCTGAAGGGCCCAAGCTTATCGGTGGATACGGCGTGCTCCTCCTCTCTCGTCGCGGTGCATCTGGCATGCCAGGCTCTCCGCTCCCGCGAATGTACGATGGCCATTGCGGGCGGCGTCAATGTCATCCTGGCTCCCGAGACGACCGTGGCGCTGTCGCAAGCCCAGATGATGTCTCCCGACGGGAGATGCAGAACATTCGACGACCGTGCCAACGGCTTTGTGCGCGCAGAGGGTTGTGGAGTCGTCGTTCTTAAGCCGCTGGACAAGGCGCAGGCCGACGGTGACCCGATTCTCGCCGTGATTCGCGGAAACGCCCTCAACCAAGACGGTGCCAGCAGCAGTCTCACCGTGCCCAACGGGCCTTCGCAGGAAGATCTGATGCGGCGAGCCTTGAAGGAAGCAGAGCTGACCGCGGCGCAGGTGGGCTATGTGGAGGCGCACGGAACCGGAACTTCGTTGGGCGATCCTATAGAGCTACGCGCATTGGGATCCGTTTACGGCGCGTCGCGCAAAGCCGGCGAGCCGGTGCTGGTGGGCTCTCTCAAAACCAATTTCGGACACATGGAAGCGGCTGCGGGAGTGGGTGGTCTAATCAAGCTGGTCCTTGCGCTGCAACACGGCGAAGTGCCCGCGCACCTGCATTTTGAAACGCCAACCAGTCACGTTCCGTGGGACGAGATCAGGTTGGCCGTGCCGCGCAGCACCATGCCGTGGCCCGGTTTGAGGAACGCGGACGGCGAGCTGACGCCGCGCGTTGGTGCCGTCAGCTCATTCGGGTTCAGTGGCACCAATGCTCACCTGGTTGTGGAACAGGCGCCAGCGGCGCAACAACCTGCACTCGGCGAAGAGGATGTTGCAGCGGCGCATCTCCTTCCGCTCTCTGCAAGCAGCAGTGAGGCCCTGCGTGCCGTAATCGAACGCTATGAGCGTTGGCTAAGCAGTCCCGGTGCAGGTGAGTATGACTGGGCGGAAATTGCTGCAACGGCGGCAATCGGCCGCGATCACTTCAGGCATCGTGTTGCTCTCGTCGCCACAAACAGAGAAGAAGCGCTTGCCTCATTGCGCTCTCTGAGTATCGCGGCGTACCCCGGCACGGCCTCCATCTCACCATCGCTATGCTTTCTGTTCACCGGTCAGGGCAGCGAGCACAGCGGTATGGGATTCGACCTGCTGAAACACAGTGCGGTCTTTCGCGCTGCAGTGGAGCGCCTCGATCGCGCACTCGACGGCGGCCTTCCCAGAAGCATAGCGGAGATCTGGGCTAACGAGCATGGCGAACTTGAGCAGGCAAGCCTTGTGCAGCCTGCGCTCTATGCCTACGGTTGGGCGCTCAGTGAGTTCTGGCGGAGCTGTGGAGTTGAACCGCAGGTGGTTCTGGGCCATAGCCTCGGAGAATACGTCGCCGCTACGGTAGCTGGGGTCATGACTCCAGAAGAGGGCATTCGCCTGGTGGCGGTGCGTGGCCGTCTCACCCAGGACCTGGGCGCAGCAGGCGGCATGGTCGCCATCGTTGCGGGGGAAGAACAAGTTCGCACGATGCTGGCCACATCGCGCTTTCACGACGATCTCAGCGTTGCGGCAGTCAACGGACGGCTGAGCGTCGTCGTGAGCGGCGGTCGTGAGGCGATTCAAAGCTTCGAGCAGAATCTGCGCGAAACCGGTTTACGCCACAAGCGTCTGCGCACTACGCACGGCTTTCACTCCGCTGCGTTGGATGGCATGCTCGATGCTTTTGAAGCTGAAGCTGCTACGGTTCCATTCCGGGTTCCCGATATTCGCTGGATCTCGAATCTGACCGGCCACGCGGTCGACCGCAAGCGGCCCACCGACGCCCGCTATTGGCGGCAGCATCTGCGCCAGACGGTCGAATTTCAACGCGGGCTATCAGCCGCCAGACTCTCCGGTGCAGGACTCTTCCTTGAAGTCGGCCCGGAGCCGCAGTTGCTTGCGTTGGCAGAAGCCGATGGCATCGCCCCGGATCAATGTGTCCCTTCGATAAGCAAGCGCGGCGCAGCCGGCGAGTGGACAAAGTTGCTGTCTGCCGTTGGCCAACTCTACACGCAGGGTGTCGATATAGATTGGACGGGCCTCAACGAAGGGCGCCGCTTCCGCCGGGCTCCCCTGCCTACTTATCCCTTCCAGCGCCAGCGTTTCTGGTTTACACAGCGCGGGCGAGAAAGCGTATCGGCGGGAGCTTCGGCCAAGCCAGCCGGTCATTTTCCCGCGCAGCATCCTCTGCTTGGGGCGCGGCTGCGCAGTCACTCAGAAGCCACGACGTTTCATGCGGAACTGACGCCTCTCTATCCAGCGGACCTCGGCGATCACATCGTCCTTGGCCGGCGAATGCTTCCCGGCGCGGCGTATCTTGAGATGGCGCTCGCAGCGGCACGTCAGGTCGACGGTCAGCCGCACTGGAAAGCGGCAGACGTGGAATTCCGCGAGCCATGCTTTTTCGACGAGCCGCGTCTGCTCGAAACGGTAGTCTCCGCAGTGGACGCGGCGAGTGGCAGACGCCAATTCGAGATTGCCAGCACCGCACTGCAGGCTCAAGGGGGGCAACCTGGAGAGACTGCCGCGGAGAATGAAAATTGGACCGTTCACGCGGTCGGGACGTTGGAGCATGCTTCTTCTTCGGATGCTGGATCGCCCGTGGATCTCGTGGCTATCCAGAGTGTTGCTAAAAGTGTTTTGGATCAGGATGCATTCTACAAGCGATTCAAAGCGGCCGGCCTCGACTTTGGCCCGGCTTTTCAGGCCGTCGGGCAAGCCTGGGGCGTCGACGACGAGGGCCTGGTTGCGCTAGATCTTGCACCAGAGGTGATTGCCGAGAGCGCGAACTACGCAGTTCATCCGATTGCGCTCGACGCGTGTCTTCAAGCCGCTGCCGTATTGATTCACGCCGATGCATCTGCCTCTCCGGCTCTGCCGGCTGCGCTGAGCAGTTTTCATTGCCTGGGCAACCCGTCCTTACTCCAATTCGCACATGTCAAGGTTCGCAAGCGTGACGGGAGCCGCCTATCGATGGACATTGCGGGACTGGATGCAGCCGGCAAGTGCTTGTTTTTGGCGGAAGGCCTCAGGCTGATGCCGTCTTCGGGACAGCAATACCGCGGTTGGCTGCACCAGGTGGAATGGGAGCCGATCGCGCTCAGCCAGGGAAGCAGTGGCGAGCAATCCGACTCCTTGCCGTGGGCGCCCGTCTCTCTTGATTCCGACTTACTGCAGACAGAGCTGAAAATCGCTGCGCAACAGACCGGCCTGGCAGAGTTTGAAACGTGGATGCGAGACTTCGATTCGCTCTGCTCGGCGTGGATTGCAGAGAGCTTTGAGCAGGGGGGCTTCGATGTTACGCCGGGCCGGGAGTTCAGCTCGCACGATCTGCTGCGACAGCTCTTTGTCGCTCCGCAACATCATCGTCTGGCGCATCGGTTTCTCGCCATACTCTGCGAATCCGGCTCTCTCGAGAGCCGGGGGCCGGATTGTTTTCGGGTACTGAAACGGACGCCTCTCGATATCGCGTCCGGCGCTGCGCGCTTGCGTGCCGCGAATCATCCCGAGATGGACTGGACCGAGCAAACAGTGGCTCAACTGCTTCCACTGCTGCGTGGGAAAGTCAGTCCGCTGAATGTGCTCTTCTCCGAGGCTGGCAGGCAGATTGCAACTCGGCTTTACAGAGGATCTGTCGTGGCGCGCACACTCAACCCGGTGGTCGCCAACGCGGCCGTGCAAGCCGCTGTCCAACTCGATCGCAAGGTTCGCGTGCTGGAGGTCGGCGGCGGCACGGCGGCCACCACCAGTCATCTACTCCCAGCTCTGCGCGGCCGGGTTCAGGAGTACGTCTGGACAGATCTTGGCGGGGCTTTCGTCAGCGCGGCTCGCCGGGAATTCGCCTCTATCGGAGGCATGCGCTTCCAGACGCTCGACGTTGAGCGCAAGCCTGAGGAGCAGGGGTTGGCTGGCGAATTGTTCGATATCGTAATCGCCTCTAACGTGATTCACGCCACCGCTGACTTAAAGCAAACACTCGGCCACATCCGCTCGCTCCTGGCTCCAGGCGGTGTCTTGCTGATGGTGGAAACAACGAGCAAACAGCCCTGGATCGATCTCACCGTCGGATTTACCGAGGGCTGGTGGCGCTTCTCCGATCGGAACCTCCGTCCCGACTACGCCTTGATAGGAAAGCAATCCTGGGTCTCCTTGCTAAGCGAATCGGGCTTCGGCGATGTGCTGCTCGTTCCCGATCAGCAGGACGGTGTTCTAAGCGGGCAATGTGTGATCGCTGCAGTGAATGGAGCACAAAAGGGCCACGCTGCGCCAGCCAATCCTGCGCGGACCGCAGGAGCTTCTGTTCTCATCATCACGGCTGGAAGCGTTGCAGAGCCTGGGCCCCTGGCCAGTTCACTTGTACAAGAGGCGAAGAGCAACGGGGCTGTAATCACACTGATCTCCGCAAGCGAGATTGACCAGGCTGCGGTCGACGCGTGGTTTGTCGAGCCGCTCAACAGTCGAGACGTCTCCAGTTCCTACAGGCACATCTTCTATTTGCCTGCCGCCGAGCTTACGACTTCCTCAGCTGACATCACCGGCATCGATGCTTTGAGTTGGCAGATGGAGGTCCTCGGCGGAGCGCTTGCCTGCACGCAGGCGTTGTTGTCCGGCGATCACTTCAGCGGCTGCCGGTTATGGCTGGTGAGTCGTGGCGCATTCGGGCCGGAAATCTCCTCTCCGGATGGAGCCAGCATTGCGGCCTTCGCCCGCAGTCTGTGTGGCGAATATCTCGAGGCCCGCGCCACAGCGGTCGATCTGCCTGCTAACGAGGACTCCGCTCAGCAGCTTTGGCGTCTGGCTCGTGAAATTCCAGACACAACTGTGCAGGTTGCCCTTCGCGGTGACCGGGTCTGGGTACCACGTCTGGCACCATACATACTGCCGCAGAATGGAGCTGAAAAGATGAGCGGCGCGGCTCTCGGTCAATCCGAAACCCGCCGCCTGCGCTTTGCGCCTTCGGGGCTGCTTGAGGATTTAGAGCCTGGCATGGAGGACCGCCGTGCTCCTGCCAGCGACGAAGTCGAAATCGCAATCGGCGCCACTGCCATAAACTTCCATGAGGTTTTGAGCGCGCTTGAACCGGGCTCGACCCATGATGTGGCGCCCGGTGGCGAATGCGCCGGTGTCGTTGTTCGCGTCGGTGATCGCGTTTCCGGCATGCAAGCCGGCGACAGAGTCGTGGCCATCGGCTCGGGCCTCATGGCTGACTTTGCCACTCTGCACTGCGATCGAGTGTGGAAGATGCCCGACGGCATGAGCGAAGAGGACGCCGCCACGCTGTTGATCCCATTCCTTACCGCTCGCTGGTGCCTTGATCGAGTGGCGAGGCTGCGGGCCGGGGAACGTGTGCTCATCCATGCCGGCGCAGGGGGTGTCGGGCTCGCCGCCATTCAGGAGGCGAAGCGGCTGGGCGCCCTGGTCTACGCCACTGCGGGCAGCGATGCCAAGCGCGAATATCTGCGCAGCGTGGGCGTTGAAGACGTTTTCGACTCTCGTTCCACCAGCTTTGAATCCAGCGTGTTTGCGGCGACCGGCTTTCGCGGTGTCGATGTCGTGCTCAATTCGCTTAGCGGAGACAAGATCGCAGCGGGACTGCGCAGTCTTGCTCCGCGCGGCCGATTCATCGAACTCGGTGAACACTCCGTTCTCAGCGACAGTGAGGCGCAGGCGCTCAGGCCGGATGTGAGCTACCATCGCGTCCATCTGCGGGCCGCTTTGCAAGCTGCAAGCCCGGAAGTGCGGGACATGATCGCCTCGATTCTCGATGATGTGGCAGCAGGCAGGATCTGTCCGTTGCCTTGGAAGCGATTTGCGCTCAACGATGCCGCGGCGGGGTTCCGATACATGGCCGCAGGCCAGCATACCGGGCGCGTTCTGCTCGCTCCATCCAGCTCCACTGCGCGTTTCACGATTCGGAGTGATGGCGCTTATGTGGTGACCGGCGGTTTCTCCGGTCTTGGCCGTCTGACCGTCGAATGGCTCGCCAGGCGGGGAGCCGGCTGCGTACTTGTCCTCGCTCGCAGTCAAGCGGACGCGGAGACTGGTCAGCTTTTCGCGCAGCTCCAACAGAAGGGAACTGCCATTATCGCCGTGCGCTGCGATGTGAGCGACGAAGCTGCGCTTACGGCAGCGGTCGATGCGATCCCGGCTGCTTATGCTTTGCGGGGCGTCTTTCATGCCGCCGGAGTGCTCGACGATGGCAGCCTGCCGCAACAGACGGCGACCCGCTTCTCGGCCGTGCTGGCGCCGAAAGTTGCTGGAGGGTGGAATCTTCATCGGCTCACCTCTTCCGCAAAGCTCGATTGCTTTGTCCTTTTCTCCTCCGCGGCAGGACTTTTGGGCTCTCGCGGACAGTCCAATCACGCGGCAGCCAACGCCTATCTTGATGCACTTGCCCGCTATCGTCGCGAGCACCTTGGCCTGCATGCTCTAAGCGTGAACTGGGGGGCCTGGAGCGGGACTGGTGCCGCGGTACGGCACAACGTCGTTGAACGGGGAGAACGTATCGGCGTTGACTCCATCCCGCCAGCAGACGGATTCAGAATCCTGGAGCGTCTGCTCGAGGAAAACTGTACGCAGGTCCTCGTTTCCAGGGTGGATTGGGCAAGATGGGCCGAGCACGGAAAAGCTGAAGCGGTCGTCAACGCTGATCTGCTGACGCGCGTCCTGCACGGGCCCAAACACAGCAGCGCGCAGCAAAACGGTAGCGCAGCTGGCTCACATCAATCCGTAACCGTTATTGCGCCAGACGGGCATCGCTCCTGGCGGAGTGCACTGCTGTCTGCTCCGCAGGCGCAGCAGCTGCCGATGCTGGAGGCTCATGTCGAAGAGCGCGTCCGCGCCGTGCTGTGTCTTAACGCCTCGCAAGCGATCGCTGCTACTCGCCCTTTGCAGGAATATGGACTGGATTCGCTGCTCTCGATTGAGCTGCGCAACGCGCTCTCGTCGGACCTCGAAGCTAAACTGGCCGCGACTACGCTGTTTGACTATCCAACTCTTGCGTCATTGACGAACTATCTCTTCCGAGATGTGCTGGATATACGAACAAACGAAGACGCCGCACAGAACGGACAGACTCCGAAGCAAGATGTGATCGGGGCGGTTGCGTCGCTTTCCGATGATGAAGTGGAAAGGCTTTTTCAGGGGAAGATGGCTGGAATTCAAGAGTGAGTGACTTTCTCAAACGGATTGCGGAGTTTTCGCCCAAGCGTCTCCTGCTGCTGGCAACCGAACTTGAAGAGCGCGTTCGCGCCCTTGAAGCGCGCAACCACGCACCCATCGCGATCATCGGCGTAGGTTGCCGGTTCCCCGGCGGCATTCGCAACGCGGAGATGTACTGGGAGCTGCTCAGCGAAGGCCGCGATGCCATCACAGAAGTACCATCGTGGCGATGGGATGTTGACTCACTCTATGATCCCGATCCGCATGCGAATGGCCGGATAGCCACCCGCTGGGGCGGATTTCTCGAATCTCCCGAACTATTCGACTCATCCTTCTTCGGCATTGCGCCGGTCGAAGCCCGTGGCATGGATCCCCAGCAACGCCTGTTATTGGAAGTGAGTTGGGAAGCTCTCGAAGACGCCGCCATTGTGCCCGCCACGCTCGCCGGCAGTCGCACCGGTGTCTTTGTGGGTCTGTGTAATTCGGATTATGCGCAACGCACGCTCCTGAGCAGTCCCGAGCAGATCGATACCTACTTTGCCCAGGGTGCTTCCCATGCTGTCGCTGCAGGACGCATCTCTTATTTTCTCGGATTGCGCGGCCCCAGCCTGGCAATCGATACCGCGTGCTCATCATCGCTCGTCGCGATACATCAAGCCTGCCAGTCTCTGCGGCTCGGCGAGACGGATCTTGTTCTCACCGGCGGCGTAAACCTGCTCTTCATGCCGGAAGTCACCATGGCCCTTTCGCGCGCCGAGATGATGGCGCCGGACGGGCGATGCAAGGCATTCTCTGCCGAAGCAAACGGCTTTGTGCGCAGCGAAGGTTGCGGCATCGTGGTGTTGAAGCGGCTCGAAGATGCTATGCGGGACGGCGATCGCGTAATCGCTGTTATTCGCGGTACGGCAGCCAACCAGGACGGCCGGAGCAGCGGCATCACCGCCCCCAATGGACCTTCGCAGGAAGACGTAATCCGCGCCGCCCTCGCGGATGCGGGCCTTTCCGCTGAGGCCGTAAGCTACGTTGAAGCACACGGGACTGGCACCAGACTGGGCGATCCCATTGAATTACGCGCGCTCGATGCCGTGCTGGGCAAAGGCCGCTCCGTAGACGCGAGACTCGCTGTCGGTTCCGTGAAGAGCAATTTCGGCCATACAGAGTCCGCTGCTGGCGTGGCCGGACTCATCAAGCTTGCGCTCTCTCTTCAGCACCGCACCATACCAGCCAGCCTTCACTGCACCCATCCCAATCCCGAGATCGATTGGGAGAGCAATCATCTCCGTGTGCCCGCGACGGCCGAGCCGTGGCAGCCTGCGGATGGCGAAACACTCCGCGTCGGCGCGGTAAGTTCCTTCGGCTTCAGCGGCACCAACGCTCATCTGGTTGTTACCGAACCTCCGGCAGTCTCGACGCCAAGCATCAACGGACGTGACACGCCGGACAGCTGCGTAATCCCGCTGTCTGCCCGTAGCAAACAAGCGCTGCAGATCATGGCTGCTCAACTCGCTGACCGCTTGCGCGAGAATCCGACTCTGTCCCTGCAGGATGTTGCCTTCACGCTCTCGACAGGACGGTCCGCTTTCGCGCACCGCGCAGCTATCCGGGTGGAGTCGAAAGAACGTCTCATTGAGGAGTTATCGTTTTTGGCCCAGGGAGACAGCGATCAAGACAGCGCGTTCTTCCGTGGTGTCGGCGAGGCGCGCAAGCCAAGGGTTGCCTTCCTGTTCGCTGGACAAGGCGGTGAACGCACTGGAATGGGCTTATCCCTCCTCGCCCATAGCGAGGTGTTCCGTGCAGCCGTTGCGGAAGTTGATGTCGCACTGGCAGGCGCGATTTCAACGTCCATCGAAGATATCTTCCGCAACGAGCATGACGAACTTGCGCAGTCTGCGTTCGTACAGCCGGCTCTCTATGCCTTCCAATACGGGATGGCGCGAGTCTGGCAGAGCTGGGGAATCGAACCAGAAATCGTAGTCGGTCACAGCATGGGCGAAATCGTGGCGTGCAGCCTCGCTGGAGTGATGAGCGTGACCGACGCATCGCAGCTCGTCGCTGCGCGCGGCAGGCTTACTCAGGAGCTGGGCGATCCGGGCGGCATGGTTGCTGTGGCCGTATCCGAGGAGCAGGCTCTAGCCGGCCTGACAGGTTATGAAGCCAATGTGAGCATCGCTGCAGTGAACGGGCCAGCCGGCGTCGTCATCAGCGGCCGCAGCGAGCCTTTAGAACAAGCAACGCTTGGCTTCGAGCGCGCCGGTATCCGGGTCAAGCGACTTAATATCACCTACGGCTCGCACTCGCCGGCCATGCATCGTGTACTGCCCGCCTTCTATCAAGAGGCGGCTAAGGTCCATTACCACGCTCCGCGCATGCCCATCCTTGCCGACCTCACCGGGGAAATGGTCACAGGTGCAAGCACTTTCAGTGCGCAGTACTTCACTGGCCATCTCAGCCGCCCTGTCCAATTTCAACGTTGTCTTGACCGGCTGGAAAAGGAAGGCTGTGGGCTGTGTATCGAAATGGGTCCGCGAGCCGTCCTCAGCACATTCGGCAAGGAGCGCGCCGTGCGCGCGACCCGTTGGATTGCTTCCGCAACTGGTCGCGAGGATGATTTCCCGGCGCTGCAATCGGCCCTTGCCGATGCCTTCACTGCCGGAGCCGAGGTGGATTGGAAGTCAACCTTCCGTCATGGCCGAGCCAATAAAGTATCGCTGCCCACCTATCCGTTTGAACGCGAACGCTACTGGATTGAGGAAGAGGACTTTGCTCAAAGACCAGTGTCCAAGACAGCTCGGCGGGTTGGATCTGCAACGTACGGCTCTGCAGGCTCGCAACTTGATACATCGGTTCCGATCTTTCAAAGGGAATTGTCGTGGCCGCTTCCGTGGCATCTTGCTGACCATCGCGTCGGCGAGCACGTTGCGGTGCCTGCAAGTGTGTATCTGTCTCTGGCGTGGGACGCGTTTCGCGCTCACTGCAAAGCTTCACTTCCCGCGAGAGTCCTCGATCTGGCGATAATCCGTCCTCTGCAGCCGGGCGATGAAAACTTGAATCTGCAAACCGTGTTGACACCATCCCAGCAGAACGGTTCATTCACCTTTTACATCAGTTCGCGCCACAGGAACCACGAGCAGTGGACCCTGCATGCCACCGGGCGGCTCGATTCACGCCTATCGGCGGCGGACGAACCCATCACCGCAAGCTTCGACAGGGAAACCGCAGGACGTCTGCAAGCCGAGGAGTTTTACCAACTACTCGACGAACGCGGAGTTCATCTCGGTGCCGCTTATCGCACCGTCAAGGAAGTCTGGTGCCTGCCGGGCGCGGCACAGGGTGTTGTCGTCTCCGACGACGCTTTCCATGCGCAAACCGATGCCACTGCCGGACCGCATCCCGCGTTGCTGGATGGCTGTTTTCAGGTCCTCGGCGCAGCAGCTTTGGACGGCGGAGATACACAGCTGCGTCTCATGACAGGGATCGAAGAGATTGTTCTGGATGGAGAGCTTCGCGGTGAGTTGTTAGTCGACGCGCAACTTGAGGCGCAGGATGCCGGTGTCTATGAAGGCAGTGCTCTCATACGAGACAGTGAGGGCACTGTCTTAGCGCGCGCACGTGGCATCCGGCTCTGTCCTGTAACAGCGCAACGGGAGACAACCCAATCCGGCGAAGGTTGGTTATACGAGCAGGCGTGGCAGCCCGCGCCTCTCGTGAGGAAAAGCTTCGACCCCAGGAACAGGCACCTGCTTGTCTTTGGTTCCCGGGCCGGCCTGGCGGGCGCTGTGGTGGATCGTCTGTTGAGTGCTGGCCAGAGTGCAGAGGTCGTGAGCAGCCTAGATGAACTTGTGGGCGAACTTGATTCCGCGAAGGGCAGTCCTTTGCAGCATGAAGTCGTCGATCTGCGCGCCATTGAAGCGCAAGAGCATGGCCCGCTCCGAGAGTCATTCGATCCATTGCCAGACGTTCTCTCCGGACTGGCAGTCGACTCAGCAGAGTGGATCGGCGACCGAGCTGTTGCCCTGACCGCACAATGTGTCCGGTTGTGGCTGCATCTCTTGCGTGATGAGGGCAAGCTGTGGGTCTTTACGCGAGGCGCTGTACCCATTCGCGGCACATCGCAAATCGGCGGAGCAATGCACTCCACGCTGTGGGGACTGGCGCGATGCGCAACCCTCGAGCATCCGCAACGATTGCGGCGCGTTGTCGACCTTGACCCGGATGCTATCTTGCAGCAGATCAGCTCGATCGTGGTTCAGGAGCTGTTGTCGGATGATGACGAAGAGCAGGTTGCCTACACCGGCAGCTCGCGCCTGGCATTTCGTCTCAAGCCATCCAAATGCCGCAAGCCTGCACCGGTCGGCGACGCCAGGATCTTCCGTAAAGACGGCAGCTACTTGCTGACCGGCGGCGCAGGTGGACTTGGTTTGCGTGTGGCGGCGTGGCTCGGTAAGCGGGGCGCAGGCAAGTTAGTTCTTACAACGCGTTCTCACGCTTCGTTAGCCGCGCGGCAACAGGAGATCGAGACTCTGCGGGCCGCGGGTGTAGACCTCACTGTCGTACAGGCGGACGTTGCAGATGCCGATGCCATGGAACGACTTTTCGCGCGTTTCGGTTCAAATGGCGATTTACCTCCGCTGGTCGGCATCTTCCACATGGCAGCTGATGTAAGCAGCGCTCCGGTCGAAGCGATCGACGATGAACAGATTCGCTCCACGTTCCGCGCCAAGGTTTCGGGCACCTGGCTTCTGCACGAACTTACGCGCGCACTCCCTCTCGACTTCTTCGTCGCCTTTTCGTCGACGGCAGCCATCATGGGGGCTGGCAACCTGGGCAGTTATGCTGCCGCCAACAGCTTTGTCGACAGCGTGACTGCTGTCCGTGCCGCAGAAGGACTTCCGTTTACTTCCATTAGTTGGGGAACATGGCAGACGATGCGGCTCGCCAGCAGGGAAGCGCAAAGTCAGTACGTCTCGGGCGGCATGTTGCCAATGCCGGATGATACAGCTGTGGAGTGGCTGGAATATCTGTTACATCGTGGCGACATAAGGCAACCGATGATAGCCAACATAGATTGGGCGATGCTCGCCTCGTTATATGAAACAAAGCGCCAGCGTCCCTGGATGCAACTTGTACGGCCGCAAATCTCTGTGCCCGATCAAGGCTCTAAGTCTGCGTGGAGCATCCAGCCAGGAGAAACTCGCCTCAACTCGCTGGAACGGGCGGTGCAGAAAGAAGCCGCGCGCGTCCTCGGATTTCGCCGCGGCGAAGTACCCGCTGTGAACGCCCGCCTGGCTGACCTTGGCCTCGACTCGCTTATGGCTGTGAGCTTGCGCAATCGCCTGCAGCAACTGACGGGTCAAGCATTGTCAGCAACCTTCGCTTTCGAATATTCAACTCCGGCGCGGATGGCCATGGCCCTAGACATGATCTTGTGGGGCGCAGGCGCAGTCGATGAAGGGCATTCTGCTGCCGAACGGGACGAGATTCATATATGACCAACGCAGCCGAACTTCTCACCCGCCTGCGCGCTATCGGCGTCCAACTGAACCTGGAAAACGAAACAATTCGTCTTAATGCCCCGAAGGGTGCACTGACGCCCGCGCTGCAAGCGGACTTAAAGGCCAACAAGCCTGAACTGCTGGAACTACTGCGCGCCGCCCGGCAAAACGGCCGCCAGGGTGCGGCAGGGCTTGTTCCCAGGGTCGCCCGACAGGAACTCCTGCCGTTGTCGTTCGCGCAACAGAGGCTATGGTTCATGCAGCAGATGGACCCGGCGAGCACAGCTTACAATCTGCTTTCAGCGATACGGCTGGAAGGCAACCCGGACGCCGATCTGCTGGAGCGCTCTCTCCATCGCATCATTCTCCGTCACGAGGATCTTCGGACGTCGTTCGTTCAATACGACGGCTCGCCCTATACGCAAATCGCGGATGGCTCAGGCTGGAGAATGTACAGGTTTGTGCTCGACCGCCAAGCCAACGAATCTCTTGAGCAAGCCGTCTCGCGATTCGCTGATGAGAGGACGAACAGGCCTTTCGATCTTGAGCAAGGACCACTGCTGCGGGCCTATCTGCTTCGCTCGGGCGAGGATGAATCAATTCTTCTTCTCTCCATGCATCACATCGTCTCCGACGGATGGTCGATGGGCGTTCTGGTCCGCGAACTGGCGGAGAACTACAGAGCCTTCCGCGCCGAAGAATCTCCGCGCATTACGGATCTTCCCGTCCAGTACGTTGACTACAGCGTGTGGCAGCGGGAGTGGCTCGCGACCGGCGTGCTCGAACGCCAGATGCAGTACTGGCGTAAACATTTGGAGGGCGCGCCGCCCGTGGTTCTCTTTCCGCCGGACCACGCACGATCTTCTGCAGCGGATGTGCGCAGCAGGCGCCGCAAACTCGTGCTTCCCGCAGACATGGTGGAACGATTGCAAGCTTTCGGGCGTGCCCACGATGCCACCTTGTTCATGACCATGCTCTCTGCGTTCATGTTGTTGCTTTCGCGATACAGCGGGCTCCAGGACGTCGTCGTCGGCTCGGCTTCTGCAAATCGAAGCCGCGCTGAAGTGAGCGAGTTGATCGGGTTTTTCGTGAACAATCTCGTGTTGAGGGCCAAGGTCGAAGACAATATCACCTTTCTGGAGTTGCTCCAGCGAGTTCGTGAATCGACTCTCGGCGCTTACGAAAACCAGGACGTACCCTTCGATCATCTGGTGCGTGAATTACAGACGGACCGCAATCCCGAGTACACGCCGCTTTTTCAGACCATGTTTATTCTGCAGAACTTTCCGCTTGATGAACTGGAGTTGCCCGAACTTACCGTCTCACCGCTGGAAATCGATGCATCGACAGCGCGCTTCGATCTGACAGTTGAAATTTATCCCTACCGCAAGGAGCTTCTCGTCTATTTCGACTATCGCATCGATCTCTACGACGATGCGACGATCGCGGAATTGCAGCGGAGCTTCGGTCATGTGTTGGAGTTTGTGACGGCCAATGCCGGCGCGCCTCTGGCATCTGTTCCGCTGTTGCCGGAATCGGCAAAAGAAGAACTCCTCAACTTCGGCAATCCTGCTCCCGTCGCCCTGCCGAGTGGCTCGCTGCTGCTCGATGCTTTCAAGAGTGTAGTGAACGAAACACCAGCGAAAATTGCGGTCCGGGCAGGAACGCAGTCGCTAACCTACGCGGAACTCAATCAGTCTGCCGACAAACTTGCCGGACGGTTATGCCGCGCGGGTACATCTCCGGGTTCCCTGGTTCCTGTCTGCCTGAACCGTTCGACAGAATTATTGGTGGCTCTGCTCGCTGTTCTCAAAGCCGGCGCAGCCTATGTACCGCTGGATCCCGCTTCTCCAAAGCATCGCATCACTGCAATTTTGGATGACATTCAGCCCTCCGTTTTAGTCAGCGAGACCTCGCTCCTGCCGCTGCTTGAGCGATATCAGCCGCAATGCCTTGTTCTTGATGGTGATGTTCCCGCAGGCAGCGAAGAGACTGCCGCTAGTCCCGTCGAAGCGCCTGCGCCCGACAGCCTTGCATACGTGATCTTTACCTCCGGATCGACGGGTAAGCCAAAGGGCGTCGAGATATCTCACGGCGCCTTGGCAAACTTTCTTGATAGCATGCGCCAGGAGCCGGGATTCACCAGTCACGATCGCATTCTGGCGGTTACAACCGTTTCCTTCGACATTGCCGGGCTCGAACTCTTCCTTCCTCTCTATGTAGGTGGCGAGGTAATCATCGCCCTTGCGCCTGGAGATCTTCCCACTCTGCTCGATGATCTGGTCGGCGTAAGACCGACGGTCATGCAGGCTACCCCGGCACTATGGCAAATGCTGATCGGCAGTGGCTGGGAGGGTGATGCCGCGCTGACCGCGCTTTGCGGCGGAGAGGCTCTGTCGCCGACACTCGCCGCGGCCCTGCTGTCCCGCGTCAAGGCTCTGTGGAATATGTACGGGCCAACAGAAACGACGGTTTGGTCGTCCGTGCTTCGCGTCAACTCCGCGACGGGGACGAGCATTCCGCTCGGCGGACCCATTCAGAACACTCGGTTTTATGTACTCGATTCTCGACAAGAGCCTGTTCCTTTCGGCGTCGTTGGTGAGCTCTATATCGGTGGCGACGGGCTGGCGCAAGGTTACTTTCAGCGTCCTGAACTGACGGCTGACAGGTTCATCGTCGCGCCGTTCGGAAAAGCCGAGCGTCTCTACCGCACCGGTGATCTTGTCCGTCGCCGTCGCGATGGCACGATCGAGTTTCTTGGTCGCGCAGATTTTCAGGTTAAACTGCGCGGTTTTCGCATTGAACTCGGAGAAATCGAACATGCACTGCGCCAACAGCCCGAAATCGTCGACTGCGTGGTGCTGCTGCGCGAAGACGGAGGGCAGAAGGAACTCGTCGCCTACGTGGTGTTTCGTCCTGGACAGGCAATTTCTGCTGCACAGCTGCGCAATCGTCTCCGCGAACGCATTCCCGATTACATGATCCCAGCGACCACCTTGACTCTTAATGCGCTCCCGCGTCTTCCCAATGGCAAGCTTGACCGCAGCAAGCTGCACGCTCCTGATCGGAGCAAGGAATCGGCAGAGGCGTCCACTCACGAATCTGCTCACGATCTTTCTTTCAATGCGACTGAGTCTGCCATCGCCAAAGTATTTCATGAGCTTCTGCATACGGATCGCATAGGAATCGATCAGCGTTTCTTCGATCTCGGTGCGCATTCGCTGCTCCTTGTAAAAGCCCATGACAGGCTTCGCCGCGAGCTCGACCCGAATCTTCGGCTGGTGAGTTTTTTTCAGTACCCGAGCATCGCTGCGTTGGCCGCACACATCGACAGGTACCGCACATCCACAGTAGAAGTCGGGATGACTTCATGATCCCGGCACCCTGGCGTTACTACGCGAAACAATATCGCGGCCAAGCCTGGACGATCCTTGCCAGCGCGGCGCTTGCAGCGCTGGGGTTTGTGTTCGTCATCCCCTCGGTCATGCTGGTTCGGGTTATCTTTGACCGCGCCATCCCGCACGCCGATTTTCGACTTCTCGCTTTAGCGAGCGTCGGGATCGTGGCGCTGAACCTTGTTACAGGCGGACTGAGTCTGCTGGTGCGCAGGATTGGACTGAACTCTACCAAGCGCCTCATCTGTCATATCCGCGCCCAACTGTTGATCAAGATGTACTCGATCTCCCGGCGCTACTTCTCCGAGACCGAATCGAGCCTTATTCACTCCCGCATCGTTTACGATTCCGATCGGGTCGACGTGATGACCAACTGCATTCTGTCGGAGTTGCTGCCCGCGGCGGTCTGTTCCGTCGCAGTTTCCGTGATTCTGGTCGTGCTGAATTGGAAGCTCTTCCTGGCGATTTTGTGCGCCGGTCCGGTCCTCCTGGTCATCAATCGACAATTCGCAAGGAGGGTGAGACTTCAGGTTCAGAAGTATCACCAATCGTTCCATGACTTCAGCCACGGCATTCTGTTCATGCTCAGAACGATTGACCTGGTGCGCCTGCAGAATACCAAGGACTACGAGGTGGAGCGCCAGACCAGGCGTATGGAGGAGTTGCGGGAGGTCAGCGTGAAAATGGCCTGGCTCCAGGCCGCCTATAGCGTGTCCCAGCAGAATATGACCGCCGTGCTGCTTGCCGTGATGCTGATGGTGGGCGGCTGGGAACTGGCCAGCCATGCCATGAGCATGGGCAGCCTGATGTCATTCTATTTCTGTCTGAGCCTGCTCAGTTCCTATCTCCGCGACTTGCTTTCTTCGGCTCCGTTGATCATCGCCGGGAGCGAAGCCCTCTCCGAACTTCACGAACTGCTTGTGCTCGACGACATTGAGCCCTATCGCGGAACTCAGCGCATCTCGTTCCAAGGCAATATTTCCTTCGAGCAGATTCGATTCGGCTATCGCGCCGATGATTTCCTCCAGGGCGTCGATCTTGAAATACCCGCAGGTAGCCGGGTCGCGCTTATCGGACCGAATGGCTCCGGCAAGACCACTCTCCTGCATCTGCTTTGCGGCTTTTATCGTCCCCGTGCCGGGCGCCTGTTAGCCGACGGGCATCCATACGATGACATCGATATTTCTGAGCTCCGCGAATCGATCAGCGTGGTTATGCAGGACCCGATTCTTTTCTCCGGCACCATCTTTGAGAATCTCGTCTATGGAACTCCCACGGCAACAGCTCAAGAAGTGGAGTGGGCGGCGCGAATGGCAACCGCCCATGAATTTATTGTGAGTCTGCCTGACGGTTACGACACGATCATCGGCGAAGACGGTACGCTGCTCTCCGGCGGCCAGCGCCAGCGCATTGCGATTGCACGAGCCATACTGCGGCGACCCCGCATCTTGCTTCTCGACGAACCGACCAACCACCTCGATGTAGCTTCGGTTGCGAGGGTCACGGCGAATCTCCAACGTCTCCCCGATGCGCCAACCATTATCGTCGTCTCACACGATAGCCACGTGGTCCAGAACTTCGATGCCGTCTATGAAATCAGCAACGGCCATTTGACACGAAGATCGGACTCAAGCGTGTTTGAAGCTCAACAGATCTTCTGATTAAAGTCGCGTCACACCTTACCGCTTTTGCTTGTCCGAGTTTGAAGAGAAGACTTTGGAAAGCCTGCCGAAGAGAGTGGGGCGTGGAGCGGCTGGCGCCGCGGCGGGTAGGTCCGATTCGGCCACTACCGCCTTAACCTCGTCCACGAGTGCTCGAGAGATGCCGGGGCGGTCTGAATCGTCCGCCACTTCCTGAAGAAGCTCGAGGAACTGGATGGCCAGGGCCGCGGTCTCGGCCTCCTTGAAAATGTCGGTGCGGTACTCCAGGTAGCCATAAATATTGCCGTCTGCGGACTCATTCAAAAGGAGGGAGAGGTCGTATCGCGCAGTGCCCGGGTCACTATCGAACTGCGAGAGGCTCGGATCGACCGCGGTCGCCGGTTCGAACCCGAACATGATCTGGAAGATCGGGGATCGCGGCGACCGTCGGTTGAAGCGCAGCGCGCGCACCAGCGTCTGAAAGGGAACATCCCTGTGCTCGTAGGCTTCCAGGGCCGTCGCACGGACTTGCCGGACAATATCGCGAAACGAATGTTGCGGAGCAATTTGGACACGAAAGGCGAGCATGTTCATGAAGAGGCCGATCATTCGCTGTGTTTCGACGCTAGTGCGTTGAGTAGCCGGGGAGCCGATGCAGAAGTCGTCCTGGCCGGAAAAGCGCACTATCAAGACGGCAAAAGCAGCAAGAAAGGTCATGAAGGGAGTGGCGCCGCAATCGCGGCCTATCCGGGTGAGGGTCTCGCGGATCGCAGATGGAATAACCAAGGCCACCTTGGCCCCTGCGGTGCTGGGCTTCCCGGGATAGGTTCCACTTAAAGGAAGCTCGAGAAAGGGCGGAAGTCCAGCCAGCTTTCCCCTCCAGTACTCGACCTGGCTATCCATCATCCCGTCGCGCAGTTGCTGATCGGCCCAGAAAGCGTAATCGGCATAATGTAGAGACAACACGGGCAAGTTCGGCGCGGTCTTTGCCGAGAAAGCCTTGTAGCAGACCATCAGCTCTTCGCGCAGAATTAACAGCGCCTGGAGATCGGCGATGATGTGGTGGATGTTTACGAGCAGGACATCGCGATCCGGTGTAACGCGGAAGACGTGAAACCGCACCAATGGCGGGAGGCGAAGATTGAAAGACTGCTGCGCGTGTTCACGGATCAAGGCACGTACTTTGGCGGTGGCCTCCGCTTCGGGAACAGATCGCAGTTCCGTCAGGTCTGTAAATCCGACCTCCGTATGAGCTTCACCCGCGATGATCTGGTAGAGTTCGCCATCCTCTTCGTGAAAGCTGGTGCGGAGGATTTCATGCCGTTTAATGAGCAGTTCCACTGACCTTTGGAGGATCTCAAGGTCCAATGAAAAGCTGAAGAGAAAGGTTTCGGGAATGTTGTAGGCGACGTTGCCAGGGTCGAAGTGATCGATGAGCCACATTCCTTGCTGGCTTGGAGTCATTGGAATGCGGCCTCCTCTCTTCACTGAAAGTAAAGGCGAGCTCGGAGAAGCTTCTTTCGGCGTGGCAAGCCACCTCAACAGATCGACTTTGCGACGCTTCAACTCGGCGCGCAGATGGTCGTCGAGCACGCGGGCGGGAGCGTTAACCACAAGGTGTTCGTCACGTGCCTGCAGTTGGATATTCTTTCGGCCGAGCAGCGCCAGGAACTCAGCGGAAGTAAGTTCCCGGAAGCCGCGCGAAGGCAGCGCGTTCGGAGATGGACCCTCGGGGTTGAGATCAGACTTCAATCTGCCAGTGCTCCTCAAACGCTGAGATGAAATGATAGGGACGCGATCGACCCTTTCGGCTGGCCTCTGTTGTTGCGTGAAGACGAATCCGAAGACAGGGTGACTTCAGGTCTGGGAAATTACTTCAGGTTTCAATCCCAAAACCTCGCGGACAAGCGCTGCCATTTTGCTTGCGGGGAAGGGATAAAATATCTCGGTATGATTTCCGGGTAGGGAGTTGAGTTTCACCGGACGTCCCAACACCGCGCCCCACCCCATGTCATTACCCATGATGGAGCCAGTTGGTCGCACTTCGCTCGTGAAGACCAATACGTTGGCCTTGACTGGCGAAGGCTTGTAATCACAGGCAGCGCGAGATACAGCCTGCTCGATGCGCGTAACCTCTATTACGTAACCCTCCGGCCGCAATCGATGGGGCAGCATTGAAGCCATTGAGATGGAGAGTGTGCGCAGGCGTCGCAGGCGGTCCTCATCCTTCTGCGCGAAGCAGATGCGCCAAAGGCGGATTGCGAACCAGGCCAGGCGATGTGCCAGTTGAGTCATCCGCATCAAGATCCGACGCGGCTCGGAGTGCTTCTCCCAGAATCCGGGAGCCAAAGCGTCGATGATCACCAGTAGCTCGACCTTTTCTCCCTGCTCCTCCAGCACTCGCGCGACTTCATAGGCCATCCAACCCCAGAGACACCAGCCTCCAAGCCGATAGGGTCCGGACGGCTGCACATTGCGAATCAGCCGGATATATAAGCGCGCGAGATCTTCCATTCTCGCCGAATCCATCTCTTTCGGCACATCCTCGTCTATCATCTGAACGGCGTAAACCGGTTGTTCCGGGCCCAATTCTTCTGCCAGCGCGCGAAAATACATCATCTGGGGCAGGATAAAGATCGGAGAGCCGGCTCCTGATTTCTGCAATGGAAGAAGACGTGGGTCTGAGGTAAACATCTTCCCGGGGTCCCCGCCAGCTGCCTGTCTCTGTTCCACCCAGTTCGAGAGCTTCCTGAGCGTGAAATGATTGGTAATGTCGACCGCTTCGAGCCGCAGCCCGAACTTGCGGCTGATCATGGATTGCAACCGGACCAACAGAAGAGAATCTCCGCCAAGGTCGAAAAAGTCCGCGTCGGGGGTGATCGATTGCCCCTGAAAGAGCTTCCGCCACATCTGAGCCATCTCCAACTGGATCGGGGACATCGTTTCCGCTTTTGCCGCCGCATCTGGAGAGTTCGTCGTCAACGGATAGCCCGCAAGACTGCGGCGATCCGTTTTTCCATTCGGGGTGAGCGGGAATGCGTCCAGCCGCTCGAAGTGGCGAGGAATCATGTACGCCGGTAGCCGCTGAGACAGCGACTCCTTCAAGAGCGAAGCCGCGACGTCATGTGCGCCTGTGTAGAAGCCAACCAGGAAAGGCTCCCGGGGTTCGTCATTTCGCAGCACGGCAACGGCGTTGCGGACGCCCTCGCACGCCACCATCGCCGTCTCGATCTCGCCTAGCTCGATTCGGTAGCCGCGAAGTTTAATCTGCTGGTCGAGTCGACCGATGAACTCGAGTTGTCCGCCGGCAAGTTGGCGCACCTCGTCGCCGGTCCGATACATTCGCTCGCCGGGAAGGTCAGGATCCGCAAGGAACTTTTCGGCGGTGAGGAGCTCACGCTGGAAGTATCCCAAAGCCACCCCCGCGCCGCCAATCAGAAGCTCGCCGTGGCCACCTACGGGGACTGGCTGCAAGTGCTCGTCCACCACATAAAAGCGTGTATTTGCGATTGGAGGACCGATCGTCAAGCGAGGCTCGCCGCGCTTAACTTCGGTGATGGACGACCATACAGTCGTTTCCGTCGGCCCGTACATATTCCACAGCCGCGCCCCCAACGCAAGCAGCCGTTCTGCCATCGCTGTGGTCCACGCTTCACCTCCGCACAGCATCTTGAACCGGGGCGGAGGCTGGAATCCAGACTCCAGCAGCATCCGAAACGTCACGGGAGTAGCCTGCAGCACTGTTGCTCGCGAGGCCACAAGCTGGTCCATCAGCTGCATGCCATCCGCTGCCGCATTCTTCGATCCGATGATGACGGTGCCTCCTGCGACCAGGGGCAGCAGCAGTTCCAGCACCGAGATGTCGAAGGCCAGCGTGGTAATCGCAAACAAACGGTCCAGCGGGCCAATCTCAAGCAGGTCCCGAGCAGAGTTGAGCAGATTCACGACCGACCCATGCGACACCTCCACCCCTTTGGGAACGCCCGTGGAACCAGAGGTAAAGATCACATAAGCCCGCATCTCGGAATGAATCCTGGGCAATGGCCGTCGCGGCACAGTCTGCAACATGCCGGCTTCGGCATCCATGCAAAAAATGAGGGCGTCGGAAACGTGCAGATCATGCTGGTGACCTGTGAGCGTCAGCAATACCGGAATTTTGGTTTCACTCAGGATTTGTTCGATCCGCAGGCGAGGAAACGCAGGATCGAGCGGTACATAGGCAGCTCCGGCCTTGAGGACTCCGAGCACGCTGATCAGCATTTCGATCGAGCGTTCCATGTAGATGCCCACCAGGGAGCCGTGACCTGCGCCGTTCTCAATCAACCACGCAGCAAGCCTGTCGCTTCGGTCGGCGATCTCGGAGCGAGACACGACAGCCCCAAGAAACTCGGCGGCAGGCTGCGAGGGCATCGCTGCGAAAGATGCATTGAGCAACTCCGGAATGCTATGAGAGCGCGCGATCCCGGCTTCGTCCGACTTCAGATTCTCAGGCAGAAACTGCGGGCCTTTAGGAAAGGTTAATTTCTCAGCCTTCGACAAAGGTACCCGTTCCCGGAGAACTCGATCTAAAGGAGATCGGTCCCCCTCTGGAATATTCATTTCAACCGATCTCTCGCCTAACTGGAGTCGGTGTTCTTCTCTCTTGGTAAGAAGGCTACCACGTCGTCGCGTCCGGAACTTGACCAGAAAGTGGGAAGATCATACCCGTAATTGGTCAGCGAAGATGAGGTGGGTGATGCTGTTAGCTGAGGGGTTGTCGGGCAGGAAGACCGCGCTGTTCCAGTCGCTGAGTTAGTACCTGAATCATCAGCTATTCCGAATCCGTCTGTCGCCATGTCGCGCTGCCTCGGGATTTTCTGACCGGTCCACCGCTATCGATTTTCACCAACGATAGCCTGGATCAAGGCTGCAATTTCAGTGAGGTTCTGCTTGACAACGTAACCGCAGGCGCCCGCTTCTAACGCCACCTTACGAAGATCGTCGTCTTCATAGTCCGTGACCACCAGGACTCGGGCTCCGGGATGGAACTCCCGTATCTGTCGGGTCGCTGCAAGTCCATCCATGCGCGGCATCCGGATGTCCATCAACACTACGTCAGGCTGCCGACTGGCGTATGCCGCAAGCGCGTCTGCTCCGTCGGAGCACTCCCACACAGCGCTGGCGGTCTCATGAACTGCGCGCCGCAGAAGACGCCGCATCCCCGCATTGTCATCAACGATAAGTATTTTCATGCTGCTTCCTGTGATTGCCGAAAAATGCCGAAAGATCTGGCCGGCGGATTCATTGCCGCTTTTCTGCGGCGTACTGTTACAAGTCGAGCCTAAAAGAACATCCGCATGGAAACCTATAGAGGTCGTTACACGCCGTCCGTGTGGTACCACACAGGCGCCCTGATCCGTCGCGACTTGGGGGCGGCCTGCCGTGATTCCCCAATTGTTAGCCTCATCCACCCCGTGTATTCTTCGCACAACAAGCAAAATCTACGTGGACGCGCGCATTGCGATGATTGGCAGCACTGATTTGAGAAGGGAGTAGCGGAAGCCGATGTCGGGTCCAGGCTGGCATGATGAATCGGGTTTCCCCATTCGAAAACGATCACGCTCTCGGGGCATCCTCAGCATCACACTTCTGGTCACACCGCTTGCAATCCTGCTCTGTGCTGTTGATTTGGTCCACGCTCAGTATGGGTACGAGGCCCTGACGGTCGACGCTGGCCTGCCGGAAAATGAGATTCGCGGTATCACACAGACGCCGGACGGGTATCTCTGGATCGCCACATTCAACGGGCTGGTGCGCTTCGATGGCGTCCATCTGACGGTCTTCAATAGAAAGACCCCGGGACTGGCGGCAAATCAGTTCGGCTCCTTCCTGCAGGGCAGCGGAGGCGACCTGTGGCTTGTCAGTGTCGACAACGGATTGGTGCGCTATCACAACGGCGTCTTCCGCCACTATGGAAAGTCGCAGCGAGTGCCGGACTACAACATCAACGGAGTGTCGGCGGATGACAAAGGCCATGTGTGGGTGCTTGTTTCCGGGCGCATTATGAGCTGGGATGAAGCGTCGGATCAGTTTACTGACATCGCGCCGGAGAGTCCGGCTATTCCTTATCATCCCCTGCTCTGGGACTCGACGGGATTCTGGGTGCGGCAGGGCGACACGGTGCGCATTTTCACCGGGGGGCGATTCTCTGATTATGCAGTGCCGAAGGAGATTCTCAAGGACACAATCTGGGGCGCGGCTCTCGACCAGAGCAACACTCTCTGGGTTGAGACCGCCGACGGAAAGCAGGCTCGCATCACCGCGGATAACGCAACCACTATCAACGCGGGGGGCAGCTTCCCGCCTCTGACCGTGACCGGTACACACGGTGAGTCGTGGACACTGCACGTGGGCCGACGGTTAAGCCGAATCTTTGACTTCGTCAGCTCGAATCAACCCGTGTCGGTAATGGCCTGGCATTTCTACGAAGACAGGCAGGGCAATCTCTGGATCGGCACACTTGATCAAGGGCTGTATCGGCTACAAAAGCAATCGATTCGGACCTACACCAAGGAGCAGGGTCTGATCGATCGCGATGCTTATGCAATTTTTCAGGACCGATCAGGCGCTGTGTGGATTGGGGCGTGGCATTCGGGACTCAGTCGCTTCGCCGACGGCAGATTCACGAACTACACCATGGCTGACGGCCTTCCGAACGAACTCGTGACGGCGGTCTTCGAGGACCGGGAGGGACGCCTGTGGGCGGGTACCCACGGAGGGCTCGCAATCTTTGAGAATGGACGCTTTCATAGGGTGGACGGCCCGAAGCTTCCCGCCGATGCCGTTGTCCAGGCGATCTGCCAGGACGGGCAGGGAGTGCTGTGGTTCGGAACCCGACTGGGCGTGGCCCGGTATGAGAACGGCGCAACCCGGTTTTTGACCAAAAAGGATGGGCTGGCGGCGGATGACACCCATGTGATGCTCAAGGGGACCAACGGCGATCTGTGGATCGGCGGATACGGCGGCCTCACGCGAATTCGCAATGGGCAATTTGCCCGCTGGACCGAAAAGGATGGCCTGCCCAGCAACAACATCTGGTCGATATATGAGGACAGCGACGGTGTCCTATGGATTGGAACCTTTGATGGCGGTCTCTCGCGATTCCAGAACGGCAGATTCACAAACTACTCAGTCAAGGACGGCCTCTTTGACGACGGCGTATTCCGTATTCTTGAAGACTCACTCGGCTACTTGTGGATAAGCTGCGATCACGGCATTTACCGGATCAGCAAACATGACCTGAATGCTTTCGCTTCGGGCGAGTCGCGGACCATTGCTTCGGTAGCCTATGGAAAGATCGACGGCATGCTGACTATCCAGTGCAACGGAGGCATATGGCCTTCAGGTACCAGGACCCGCGATGGAAAGCTCTGGTTCCCGACCCAGGATGGCGTAGCGGTCATCGATCCCCGATCCGTTACTCATGATGTGATTCCGCCACCGGTGATGATCGAATCCACCGTGATTGATAACGTGCTTACACCCGCCGGCGATCTGCTCCGCATCCCGCCCGGTACGGCGAACATCGAGATAAACTACACGGCTCTCAGTTTTATCGATGCAGCCCAGACGCATTACAAATACCGGCTTGAGGGCCTGGACCCCAACTGGATCGACGCCGGTCCGCGCCGAGTCGCCTATTACTCGCACATGCCGCCCGGCAAATACATCTTTCACGTGATCGCCGCCAACAGCGACGGCGTATGGAACAACACGGGGAAGGTACTGCCGATTACTGTCCTCGCCCCGTTCTACGAGACATGGTGGTTCGAGATGATGCTGGTTCTTGCTGCCGCCGGTCTGGTGGCTATTGCGTGGCGTTATCGTGTGGCCCAGCTTGAGCACGCGCAGGCGATGCAGAGGGCATTTTCAAGGCAGCTAATCGCTTCCCAGGAGGCTGAGCGCAAACGCATCGCTGCCGAGATGCACGACAGTCTCGGGCAGCGACTGGTCGTAATCAAGAATCTCGCACTGTTTCTGCTGCGTTCACGAAAGAATGGCCAGCCGCAGGATCGGGATGTAGAGTCGATTGCCGAGATAAGTGCGGAGGCTTCATCCGCGATCGAGGAAACGCGAGAGATTTCCTACAATCTGCGCCCGTTTCAGCTCGACCGGCTGGGCCTGACCAAGGCCATCGAAGCCATGATCCGCACCGCCGGCACAGCATCGGGGATTCGCTTCTCCCCAAACCTGGACAACATCGACGACTTTTTCCCGGAGGATCTGCGGATCAACTTCTACCGCATCGTGCAGGAGTCACTCGGCAATATCATGAAGCACGCGCAGGCAACTGAGGTAAACATCAAGGTGGAGCGGACACCGGAGAACGTAACGCTCACAATCGAGGACAATGGCCGGGGCTTCGGACCGGAGGCGCGTGGCGCGAATTCCTCCCGCAGCGGATTCGGCCTGACCGGAATGGCCGAGCGGGCGCGCCTGCTCGGGGGCGAATTCAAGGTGCGGTCGGTGCCGGGTCGAGGTACAACCGTTACGGTGGAGATTGCGCAGAAGGGAGTCCGCAGTGGATGAAGAGATCCGTATCCTGGTCGCCGACGATCACCCGATCGTGCGCAAGGGACTGCGATTCAGTATCGAAGAAGATCCCGGTCTGAAGGTAGTGGGTGAAGCCGCTGATGGGCAGGCCGCCCTGGAGCTGATCCGAAAGCTCCGCCCTCAGATCGCGGTGCTCGACATCGATATGCCCAAGCTCGACGGGCTCGCGGTGGCGCGAGAACTTACCCGGCAGAAGCTCGATACGAAGATCATTTTTCTCACCTTCCATGCCGATGAGGACCTCTTCCGCAACGCCATGGAACTCGGGAGCAAGGGCTACATTCTCAAGGACAGCGCGTCGCAGGAGATCGTCGCCGGCGTGCGCGCAGTTGCGTCTGGACGCTCGTACATCAGTTCGGCTATTACAGAAAAACTTCTGCAGCCGCAGAAGGCGCCGGCGGCGCAAGACGGCATCACCGCGAATCTGACTCCTACCGAACGCCGCATCATGCGGCTGATCGCCGACGGGAAGACGAGCAAAGAGATCGGCGCCGAGCTGTCGATCCATTACCGCACCGTTGAAAACCACCGCACCAACATCTGCCGAAAGCTCAAGCTTGAAGGCGAAGGCGCAAACGCGTTGCTGCGCTTCGCCCTGCAACACAAGAGCGGCCTTTAGCTACGCCGCGTGCTGCGGCCGGTAAGACGAAACCATCCGTGCTACCACAACAGCCAGATAAAAGATTCCGGTCATGCTTTCGAGGGCGGCGATGAATCGCAAGTAGGGATTCACCGGTACGATGCCGCCGTACCCTACGCTGCTCAGCGTGATCATACTGAAGTAAAGCAAGGTGCTGCTCTGACCCTGCGCGATCGTTTGGTGAATGGATGGTCGAGAACGTGGTTGAGAATCCAGTAAAGCTGAGAAAATGCAATCGCGATCACCAGATAGTTGATGAAAGCTTCTGCGATCAGATTGCGAGTCACAATCGTCCGTGAGTGAAAGCGATCGACCATCGCCCAGAGGATCATGCACGAGAGCCCCCGACCGGCCACGGGAGCAAGGTGCGAATAAATCCTATGACTGCTTCCAATGGCTTCGAGAACTCTTGCGAGCAGCCATAGTCCTGCGATGGAAAGACCTGCAATCCGAATCGTCTTGTTATTGACGATATAGCTGACACCAATCAGCAACAACACCAATATCAATACCGCCAGCACCGCTCCAATCAAAGGATGAGAATCAGCCAGAGGAGAAGCCACAATCTGAATAGTCAATGCGCAGAGCAGTAACTCCGAGCGATACTTGCGAAAGAGACTGATCACGGCTCCCCCTTTGTTGAGGATTGATGCTGTTTGGATGACTATCGCTCGTGCTGGTTCGCGGCATTGGCAGCAAGCCTAAGTTCCTCGTCGGCCTGCACCAGCAGATCTTTAGCTCGACCTGCGTGGCCACCGAGCTTATAGTTGTTGTCTACCTGCGCAGTGTCGATCCGCTGCCACGCCGCTTGAATGTATTGCTGAGCCGTCCGCAAATTGCCGTGCCTCTCGCCGATGTTAACAACCGGAGCCTGTGCCAGCAGCGCTCCACTGCAGCCCAGGATCAATCCCAGAGCCGTTCCGATAAGCGTGTCTTTCTTGATTGTCATGATGAGTTCTCCTTGTAATCAGGTGATAACTGGTTATTGGTTGAATAGATTCTGAAGGAATACCGGCTTACTCGGCGGCGCTCCATCCGTCGTTTGTGCTGTAGCTTGTTACCGACGCATCGTTCGGTCCCAGGTCTTTCTGATAGACCTGGCCGCCGCCCTTGTTGAGGACAAAGGTCATGATTCCGGAGTCGCCATAAGTCACGGGAGTAGCCACGACGGTGTATCCAGTCTTGGCGGTGATGATGCGGAACGAGTAGCCGTCGAAGATTGGCGCGGCCCCGGGCTGCGTTGAAGTCACGACGTTCTTCGCGAATTCGTCCAAGCGGCCCAGCGGGCTCGAAGGCTGATCGGCGGGAACCTGCCAGTAAAGCCCGTCCTGCCTGCCCGGAGTGCTGAGGATCTTACTGGTGTACTGCTTCTTGCCCTTGCGATAGAGATCCTCAGCGTTTGCCATCGCGGACACCGCGTCGATCGCCAGCAGTTCGTTTTTGCCGATGCGGCGCGCGAGAATCTCGTCCTTGCCGGCGCCGGAGTTAAAGTACCAATGCCCGGAAGAGTTCAGTGCCAGCGGGATCGGGTACGGATAGTTGTCGGCTCCGATGTAGAGAAACCGGCTGCCGTCGGTCATCGTCACCCAGCGGTTCATGCGGTCGTACTTGGCGGTGAACTCCGCCATCGCGGCCTTGTCTTCAGCCGGGTCGCCGGAGGAGAGGATAGCCTTCGATTCGGATCCCAGAATCTGCGTGAGCGCGGCATCGTCCCCTGTGCTGGCGGCGTCCCGGAGCGCCTGACCGGCCTCTCCCGGTGTTGAAAAGGTCTTTTGCGTATTGTCCGTCGCAGCTGCAGTTACGGTCTGGGCGCCCATGCCGGCGATGTTGATCAATCCAAGCAGGAGTATCCCGGATAACAGCACGCTTCCTGTCACATTCTTTGCTTGCAGTTTCATTGAAGTCTCACCGTTCCTTTTCACAGGTCTGTTGGCTCAGAGAAGTGCTACCGCCGGCGTCCGCCCGAGTTATGGGGAGCGCTGACGTGCTGCGGATGCGATTGTCGCTGGGGGCGAGACTGATGCATGCTCTCCCGTCCGCGGTCGGCTGCGGCGCGGTCACGGTCGCCGTTTCCACTCATGTATGAACGAGGCTGGTTGGCCCTGTTTGGGTTGCGATCGACGCCGGGGTTGCGCTGATCGCCCCGATCGAAGCTATTGTTGCGCTGGTCGCCGAATCCGCGCTGGTCGTTCAGGCGCGCATCGTTGCCATGGTTGTCGGAATTGTGCCCATTGCCGGCGATCAACCCGCTGTCGCCATTGCGGCCTCCGTTCGGACCGTGTTCAACACCGCCGTTGCCGCCGATCAGGCCGTGGTCACCGTTGTCGCCTCCGTTCGGCTGGTCGTGCGGATTGGTGCCTGGCTTGTCCTGGTGCCAACCGCCATCAGGACCGAAATAACCGCCCGGGTGATAGGCGCCGTTTGGACCGTAGTGCGTATCATCCCCGGGCTTATAGTTACCGTCGGGATGATATGTGCCATTGTTGCCGTACCATGCGTGATTTTCCGATCCGGTCGCACCGCCCGCATGGGCGACATAGCCGTTGTGATTGTTCGGCCCCCAGGGATGATAGTTGTTGTAGTTATTCGTGGTCCTGTTGATGATCGTCTTATTGACGTAAGTATTGTTATTGAAGCTGACGCCTCCCCCGCCGCCGCCCCAGTTCATGCCCCATGCCCCGAATCCCCAGCCGGAGCCGCCACCAACAAATCCTCCCCCGACGAAGCCTCCCCCGCCGAGGATTGCTCCGACAGCGACACCCGCTCCGAAGGAAAGTCCAGCGGAGACCACGGCTACCGGTGGCGTGTAGGCGGGCACCACATAAGGCGTGCCGTAGACGACCGTTGGGTTGTACTGCGGAACATAGACCACATCAGGATTCGCCGGTTGAATCACGATTGTCGACGGGCTCTGCTGAACGACCTTGATTTGCGAAGAAGACTGCAGCGTTCCGGCAGCCTGCGCCTTGGCGCGCATCACCTGTACGGCCGTCATCACATCGGACTGCTGATTGACGTAGGCCTGCCCCAGGCTTGAAGTCCACGAGAGGTTCTTCGCCAGGTCACCCAGTACTGAGGGAAACTGTGTCAGAGCTTTCACGCTGGGATCCCAGTTCTGCTGACTGACTGCATCGGTGAGCGCCGTGCCAGTGAGGCTGGCATTTTGTTGAAGCCAATCCTCCGCGTAGGCAACCTGGTCGGGGAGGGTCGCTGCGGCGAGTACCTGAGCTACCAGCGCATCAGGATAGAGCGCGATGGGCGCGACCAGCGCGTCGAGTTGATCGGCAGTGTCCGGTGCCACCGCCGGCGCTATAGCGGTCGCATTCGATGAAGAGTTCTGTGGCGCGGGACCTGGTTGGGAGGCATTCTGTTCCTGCGGCTGCTGCTGGAGGGCCTCAGCCGGTGCCCCCGACACAAGGAGGGTCGAGCAGACGACCATCGATAAGAGTTGTTTGATCCATTTCGCAATCATGAATTACTCCGAATTGAGCGATATTCCGCCGGATTGCGAATTGAATTTCAATCCAGCGTCGGCTGCGTCTGCACGAATTTGGGACCGAGGGGATCGCAGGAGCGCAATCGTCAAGAACGAGAGTAGGGCGGATCGGCGAGCAACAAAATAGAGGGCACTACACAAACCCTGTGTGGTTCCACATAGATAAGCTTCCCCTCCAGGTCCAGTCGCGAAGAGGTGCGCCCTTCAGAGTTTTCTGAATCCGCTCCTGTGCAGGAACGTGGTCGTCTCCTGGAACTCGAGGATTGTCAAAGGGCAGGACGCTCGCCCAAAATCAGCACCCGTGGTGGCGAAGGCCTCGCGGAATGTGTGGAAAATCCCAGCCCGCATATGGGGTGTTTCGCACAGGTCTTGACTACACCTTGCTATTCGTCAACTTTGTCGGTTTGCTGCGGCACTCATCGCAATTGACGCTGGCGCGGGGTCGGATGTTTCAGTACGGGACTTGGGACGCCCACTTACAGAATCAGCTCACGCTCCTGGTTCAGCATTGCGACGAGCGCTGCCACCGTCTGATGCGACCGAGCCTGGTGACTGTAAAGTAGTTCTAGCTAAAATGGCGGAGAGAGTGGGATTCGAACCCACGTTAGAGTTTCCCCTAAACACGCTTTCCAAGCGTGCGCCTTCAGCCACTCGGCCATCTCTCCAGCTACAGCTATCTTGAATTTAACACAGCCGTTGGCCGCAAATCCTGCGGGTAAAATCGGAGGACTTGGCGCATTTCTGTTTGAGTTATGCAGGTTCCGGAGACCCATCCCGACACGCAGGTTTTTGACGAGCACGATGGACGCGTGAATTTTGGCGCGGAGCTGCGCGCGTTGCTGGCGCTGGCGATTCCGGTAGCGCTTTCCGAGATCGGTTGGATGACCATGACGGTCGTGGACGTGGTCATGGTCGGCAAGCTGGGTCCGCCGGCGATTGGGGCGGTGGGACTGGGCAACGCGATCTATTATGCGCCGTCGTTGTTCGGGATCGGGCTGTTGCTGGGGCTGGACACGATGGTGTCGCGGGCGTGGGGCGCGAAGGATTTCGATAACTGCCATCGCTGGCTGGCGCAGGCGATGTATATTACGCTCGCATTCACTCCGCTCCTGATGTTGTTCATTGTTGTCGCGCAGCCGCTGTTCACAGCGCGCGGGGTGGATCCTGTTGTGGGTGTGCTTACGCGGTCGTACGTGAGCATTCTGAACTGGGGCACGCTTCCACTTCTGGTGTACGGCGGGTTCCGGCGCTACCTGCAGGGAGTGGGCCTGGTGCGACCGGTGACGTTTGCGCTGATCTCAGCGAACCTGGTGAATCTTGCGGGCAACTGGATTTTCATCTACGGCAAGCTGGGGATGCCTGCGCTGGGAGTGAGAGGATCGGCGCTGTCTACCGTTTTCTCGCGGATTTATATGGCGGCGGTGCTGGTTTATTTCGCGTGGCGGCATGAACGCCGTCGCGGGCATCCGCTGTTTGCACATTGGCCGGGGCCGGATTGGGGGCGGGTTCGCGTGTTGCTGAATCTGGGAGTGCCGGCGGCGTTGCAGGTGGTGCTGGAGGTCGCGGCGTTCGGAGCAGCGACGATCATGGCAGCGCATCTCGACCCGGTGGCGCTGGCCACGCATGAGATTGCGTTGAGCTGTGCAGCGTACACGTTTATGGTTCCGCTGGGAATTTCCGCTGCAGCGGCGGTTGCGGTGGGACATGCAATCGGGGCGGGGAATCCGGCGCGCGCGAGGCGGGCGGGATGGATGGCGATCGGCCTGGGAGTCGCGTTCATGGGGCTGGCGGCGGTAGGGTTCCTGGTGATTCCCCGGCCGATTATGGAGATTTACAGCCGCGATCCGCGCATTCTTGCGATGGGTGTGCACATATTGATGATCGTGGCGGCGTTCCAGATATTCGACGGATGCCAGACGGTAGCGACGGGAGCGCTGCGCGGGATGGGCGAAACGCGCTTTCCGATGCTGACGAACTTTGCCGGTTACTGGCTGTTCGGTCTGCCGCTGGGCGCGGTGATGTGCTTCAAGTTAAGGTGGGGCTTGTCCGGGCTGTGGATCGGACTGACGCTGGCCCTGATCGTGATTGCTTCGCTGCTGCTGCGCCGGTGGCAGGGCGCGAGTGTGCGTCTTCCCGGATGATGGGAATGCGGAGGAGACTGAGTTGTGCTGGTCTGAGACTGGGGATCAGTGTTTGGTTTTTTTGGCGATTTTTTTAACGAGCTGGCTCAGGGTGGTCTGGTCTAGTTCCTTTTCGACGGCGCGAGAGACGTCGGCGAAGATTTGCTGCAGGGCTGCGCTGACTTTGGACTGCGTGCCGGAGAAGGAGGCTCCGTGAAGGAGGTCTCCGGAGTTGAGGGCGCGGTGGATATCGCTGAGGGTGATTTCTTTTGCGGGACGTGCAAGTCTTGAGCCGCCGTTCGGACCTTTCTGGCTCTCGACTAACTCCGCGTGCTGCAACAACGAGAATACTCGACGAATAACAACAGGGTTAGTGTTCAGCTTGCGAGCTACGTCCTCTGAGGTCTGCAGTACATCCGGTTCGGCAGCGAGCAAGACGAGGGCGTGGACGCCGGTGGCGAATCGGGTATTGATGGCCATGTTGCCACGCTAACACAGGTTTTGCCGATCCCCATGCGGAAACTTGAATTTACGGTTTTGAAAACGTGATCGTAACTGCGACTCTTCGAGTGAAAACGGTATAGCATCGAAGTTTCTTGATCTAACTGCGGGAGACTGAGTGACTTTGCAGATTCTTTTTGTAGGCGATGTTTTCGGGAGCGCCGGACGGCGCATCGTGCGCGAGCATCTGGCGCACGTGATTGCTGCGAGAAAAGTGGACCTGGTGATCATCAACGGCGAGAATGCGGCCGGCGGTTTCGGAATTACGCCGACGATCGCGGAAGATCTGTTCGACCTGGGCGCCCATGTGCTTACCACGGGCAATCATGTGTGGGACAAGCGCGAGATTATCGAGTACATGCAGTCGGCGCCGGAAGACAGCGATGAGCGTCCGCGGCGGCTGATACGGCCGGCGAATTTTGTGATGGGAACTCCGGGCTACGGCTTCTATGAGGGCGAACTGCCGAGCGGGCAGACGTACGCGGTTATCGATCTGCAGGGGCGAGTGTTTATGGCGCAGAGCGAGGATCCGTTTCGTACGGTTGATGCGCTGCTCAAGCAGATTAAGGCGAAAGTAATTGTGGTGGATTTCCATGCGGAGGCGACATCGGAGAAGGCGGCGCTGGGGTGGTATCTCGACGGACGCGTGACGGCGGTGCTGGGCACGCATACGCACGTACCGACAGCGGATGATCGCGTGCTGCCGGGCGGGACGGCATATCAGACGGACGTGGGCATGAGCGGTCCTTACGACAGCGTGATCGGCGTGGAGAAGGAGATGGTACTGCAGCGGTTCCTGTCGAACATGCCGGGGAAGTTCGAGGCGGCGAAAGGCGATCCCCGGATGGCGGCGACGCTGATCGAGTGCGACGGCAGGACTGGACGAGCGCACTCGACGCAACGGTTGCTGCTGGGGGAGTGATCGACTACTCCTGCTTCGGTGTTTCGGCCTCGGCTTCCGGAGTGGCCTTTCTGGGACGCAACAGAGGGAAGAGAATTACGTCGCGGATGGAGCTGGCGCCAGTGAGGATCATGGTAAGGCGGTCGACACCGATGCCTTCGCCTCCGGTGGGCGGAAGGCCGTAAGCAAGGGCGCGGACATAGTCCTCATCCATCTGGTGGGCCTCGTCGTCTCCGCGCTGCCGCTGGGTTAATTGCTGCTCGAAGCGCTTGCGCTGCTCCTCAGGGTCGTTGAGCTCGCTGAAGGCGTTGCCCACCTCGAATCCTCCAATGTAGAACTCGAAGCGCTCGACCCAGTCGGGCTCGTCGGGCTTTTGCTTGGAGAGCGGCGAGACGGCGAGTGGAAAGTCGTAGATGATGGTGGGCTGGATGAGGTGGGGTTCGGAAAAAAGTTCAAACGCCTCGGCAATAGCCTGACCGAGACTGAAGCTATTTAATCGTTCATAAATGCCAGCGAGACTTTCGCGGATAACGCGCTTACGCGCACTTTCTTCGCGTCCTTCCTCAGTCCTCCAACGGTCTGGATTTGCATCAATCCAATCCTGAGCTGCCTTGTGCGAAATTCTCAGGAAATCCCGTAGCGCTGAATCGGACGCGAAGGACTCAGGCGAAGCGTCTATTCCAAGCTCCTCCTTGGCAAATCTGATGATCGCCTCGCGCATCGAATATCGCCGCCACTTCGATAGATCAATCGCATTCCCGTTGAAGTGTGCGATAGTGGTTCCGTTCACTTCCTGCGCGACAAATCTGATGCACTCTTCGGTCAGCTCCATCAGGTCGTGATAATTCGCGTAGGCCTGATAGAACTCGAGCATGGTGAACTCGGGGTTGTGCTGGGTGGAGATGCCTTCATTGCGGAAGTTGCGGTTGATCTCGTAGACGCGGTCGATGCCTCCGACGACGAGGCGCTTGAGGTAGAGTTCGGGAGCGATGCGCAGGAAGAGATCGAGGTCGAGGGCGTTGTGGTGCGTGGCGAACGGCTTGGCGGCTGCGCCACCGGCGATGGGCTGCATCATCGGGGTTTCGACTTCGATGTAGCCGCGGGAGTCGAAGAAGCGGCGCAGGGCGGAGAGAACTTTCGCACGCTTGATGAAGACGTCGCGGACGTGGGTCTCGGCGGGCGTGCCTTCGTTGAGCAGGGTGTTCATGAAGAGGTCGACGTAGCGCTGTCGGTAACGCAGCTCGACGTCGGCGAGACCGTGGTACTTCTCGGGCAGTGCGAGCATGGCCTTGGCGAGGAAGGTGATGGTCTCGACGTGGACGGTGAGCTCGCCGGTGCGGGTGCGGAAGAGATAGCCGGAGACTCCGATGTGGTCGCCGAGGTCGAGGAGTTTATAGAGTTCGAAGGCCTGGTCGCCGACCGCGTCTTTGCGGACGTAGATCTGGAGGCGGGAGCCGTTCTGCTGGAGCTGCGCGAATCCCGCCTTGCCCTGGGCGCGGATGGCCATGATGCGGCCGGCGATGGAAACGTTGACGCGCTCGGCTTCGAGCTCTTCGGTCGTCGCGTTGTCGTAGGTGTTGCGGATCTCCGCGATGGAGTGCGTGGCGCGGAAGGAATTGGGATAGGCGGGCTGGCCGAGAGCCTCGATCTGCTTCAGTTTTTCCTGGCGGAGAGCGAAGAGGTTTCGCTCGAAGTCTGACTCGAACACTGGGCTTCCTTAAATGAAGTTGGCTCCTGCCAGTATAGCTTTCAACAACGGACAAGAATTCGCGGCGGGCGTGCCGCTTCTTTGCTGATGTATAACAGGCAAGGTAATGAGTGCTAAGGATCAGGGTGAGGACCGCCGCAAATCGCAGGGCAGTAAATTGCAGAGCGGCGGAGCAGCTCGCGACGGGCTGAACACGTTTGTGCAGGCGGAGAGGCTGCTGCAGATTGCGTTCGTGCTGCCGGCGGCGGTGCTGATTGGGTGGGCAGCGGGAGCGCTGCTCGACAAATGGCTGCATACGCACTGGATCTACATTGTCGGGTTGCTCTTTGGCGCGGCTGCGGGATTGTTTGAGGCGGTGCGGCAGGCGATGCAAGCGGGCGGCAAAGACAAATGAGCGAAACGCAGTCTCTGCTGGACTTTTCTGACGCCGATCTGAAGGCCACGCTGCTTCGGGCGCTAAAGCTGACGGCGGCCATGGCGGTCTTCGGCTTCGGAGTGGCTAATTTCCTGTGGGGGTGGAAGGCGGGCGTGCAACTGCTGGCGGGAGCAGCCGTCTCGGGCACAGGATTGTATGAGTGGCAGCAGCTGATCGAGCTGATGAACGCGAAGTTGGACAAGCGACAGGCTCCGCGATCGACGGCCTGGGTGTTAACCATGTTTTTTCTGCGACTTGGCTTCGCTGCGGCGGTGATCTATGCTACCCTAAAGTGTTTCAGAGGACCGTATTACGCGCTTTTAGCAGGACTGGGGTTGGTTGCGGTTGTTCTGCCCATTGTCATCGCGCGGCAGTCGCGCTCCTGAAGAAGTAAATCCGTAAATTGCAGGAATCATGCACGAATTTATACATTCGCTAACGCGACTGCTGAACCACCTCTTCGCCACGCCGCTGGTAGCCCTGCTCAGTTCGCTCGGCATCCATGTTGCCTATCCGAAGGCGCCGATCAACGACACGCTTACGCTTGAGTTGCTGGTGGCGTTTCTGATGCTCCTTTTCTTCCTCGTCACGCGGATGACGCTGAACGTGGAGAAGCCGGGCACGGCGCAGAATCTGGCAGAGGTCGTCCACGAATTCGTGAGCAACCAGGCGGATTCCATCATCGGCCACGGTTACGAGCCTTTTGTGCCGTACGCAACGATGATCGTGGTCTTCGTGCTGAGCTGCAACATAGTCGGGCTGTTTCCCGGGCTGGAGACGCCAACGGCGAATCCGGCGGTGCCGCTGGGAATCGCGATTCCGACGTTCTTCTATTACAACTGGCAGGGATTGCGCGCCAACGGAGTAGTCGGCTATGCGAAGACATTTCTGGGGCCGATCTGGGCGGTATCGTGGCTGATCGGGCCGATTGAGATCATTTCGAATCTTGCCCGCGTCATGTCACTGACCATCCGTCTTTACGCGAACATGTTTGCGAGCGACCTGCTGACACTGGTGTTCTTCTCGATGATTCCGATCGGGCTGCCGGTGATCTTTCTTGGGCTGCACCTGTTCGTCGCGGTTATCCAGGCTTACGTTTTTCTGCTGCTGACGCTGATCTACCTGTCGCTGGCGGTCGCGCCTGAGCACTAAGAAAGTTACCGGCTGGGCGGAGTGCTTCCGCCGCCGCAGCCCGGCCGTGAGCGTGAGGGGGCCAGCACGGTGAGCCTCAACCACCCACTGACGGCAAATTCATAAGGGAGGCAGGAGAAGAAATGCGTAAACTTCAGTACGTCTTCATGACGCTGGCGGTGCTTTGCATGGCCGTGCCGGCGTTCGCTCAAACAGGTGGCAGCGGGGTCATCAGCCTGGCGCCCATCGGGGCTGGTGTTGGCATGGCCATCGCAGCCGGTCTTTGTGGCCTCGGTCAGGGCAAGGCGACGGCGTCTGCCGTTGAGGCTCTGGCGCGGAATCCGGGAGCACGCGCCGGTATCCAGACACTGCTCATCCTCGGTCTGGCGCTTATCGAGTCGCTCACGCTGTTCACGCTGGTCATCATCTTCCTGCTGGTGAAGTAAGAGCAGGGCTCGGGTTTTCAGAAGAGCAAAAGGCCTCCGGTAATGCGGAGGCCTTTGTGTTTGCGCGCTCAGTGCGTAGTTTGCGCGGTGGCTTCGGGAGCCGGGGAGCTTAGCGAGGGGTAGGCGCTGGCTCCGCCTTTGGCCATGGCGAGGATTCTGCCGGGAACGATGCCAAGGATGAGAGTGGCGACAACGGTCAGGAACAGGGCGAAGAGCAGCGAAGCGGAGGCGCGGGGAACGGAGGCGATGGGCGAAGAGTCAGGAGCTTTGGAGTAGATGGCAGTAGCTACGCGTAGGTAATAGAACGCGGCGATGCCGCTGTTAATGAAGCCGATGACAGCGAGCCAGATGAATCCGGAATGAAGGACGGCAGAGAAGACGTAGAACTTTCCGAAGAAGCCGCCGGTGAAGGGAATTCCGATGAGGGAGATTAGGAAGAAGGCCATGGTTGCGCCGAGCAGAGGCGAGCGGTAGGCGAGGCCGCGGTAGTCGTCGATGAGGGCGAGATGGTCGTCGAATCCACCGGCGTGACTGACGACGGCGAAGATGCCGACGTTCATGGCGGCGTAGCTGACGACGTAGAAGCTGGCGGCGGCGATTCCATCGGGAGAAAGCGCGACGAAGGCGGCGAGGATGTATCCCGCATGAGCGATGGAGGAGTAGGCGAGCAGTCGCTTGACGTTCTTCTGGCGTAGCGCTCCGAGATTGCCGATGGTCATGGAGAGGACGGAGAGCCACCATACGATCGGGATCCAATGGTTATGAAGCGCGGGCAGCGCCCCGTAGAGAATGCGGAGCAGCACGGCGAAGGCAGCTGCCTTGGGCGCGGTAGACATGAGGGCGACGACTGGTGAGGGTGCGCCTTCGTAGACGTCGGGTGTCCAGACCTGGAAGGGCGCGGCGGAGACTTTGAAGCCGAGGCCGACGATGATCATTCCAAGGCCGACGACGGCTAGCAGCGGCGTTGGGCTCGATCCCAGCTTCGCGGCGATGTCGTAGACCGTCGTGGTTCCGGTCGCTCCGAAGATGAGGGCGATTCCGTAGAGGAAGAAGGCGGTGGCAAAGGACCCAAGGAGGAAGTATTTGAGTGCCGCTTCCGGTCCCTTGGCGCTCTTACGACGGAAGCCGGCGAGGATATAGGTGGAGATCGACGAGATTTCAAGAGAAATGAAGATCAGAAGGAGCTCGTCTGAACTGGTCATGAGCAGCATGCCCACCGTGCCGAAGCAGGCCAGGGCGAAGTATTCTCCGAGGCCGCTGGTGGTTGCGCTCATTGCATCGAGCCCAATCAGGAGCGATGCGAGGAGGATTCCACAGATGAGGATGTGGAAGAAAACGCTGAACGGAGTGGTTTCGACGAAGCCAAAGAAAGCGGTGCCTGAAGGAAGTTGGTACTGGTAGAGGCTGGCGGCGAGCGCGGCCAGGACGCCGACGACGGCGAGCCATCCCATGGACTTGCGATTCGTAGTCGGAGGCAGGACGGGCTCAATCAGCATGATGAGCACGCCGGTGATGGCGAGGATGATTTCAGGGAGAATGCGAAGGATGTCCGGTGTCGTGTTCATCGCTTCTCCGCCAGGGTGGTATTTGTCACAGTGTGAGTTGCGGAATTAACCGTCGAGTTGGCGAGGCCGGCGATGCCTTCAGTAATGGCGCGCATCCAGTAGGGAGAGGCGACGCCCATAGCGAACATGAGCAGGACCATGGGAACGAGGGCGGCGTATTCGCGGCCAACGATGTCGGGAGCGACATGGCCGATGACCAGCGGCGATTCAGGTCCGTAAAAGATGCGCTGGATCAGCCAGAGCATGTAGGCAGCGCTGAGGATGACGCCAAGCGTGGCGAGACCTGCCCATCCGCGATGAGGGGCGAAGCTGCCGCTGAGGATGAGGAATTCGCCAACAAAACCGTTGAGAATAGGCAGCCCGATGAGTGAGAGCGCGGTAATGACGTAGAAGGTGGCCATGTTGGGCAGGCGGGCGGCGAGACCTCCGTACTGGCTGATCTCATAGGTGCCGTAGCGCTCGTGCAGGAAGCCTACGAGGATGAGCAGGGCGCTGCCGGTGAGTCCTTCGTTGATGATCTGGTAGACGGCGCCGTCCAGCCCGGAGAGCGAGAAGCAGAACATACCGAGGATGCAGAAGCTGAGGGCACTGAGCATCGCGTAGGGAACGAGGCGTCGGATGTTGGTCTGAGCGAGAGCGACGCAGGCTCCGTAAAGAATGCCGATCACCGCGAGGGCGATCATGAGCGGGGCGAAGATGCGTGCCTGGGCAGGGAAGAGGCCGAGGACGAAGCGAAGGATGGAGTAGAGTCCCAGCTTTCCGGCGACGACCATGGCCATGGCCGTGGGTGCCTCGTAGATGGTGTCGCTAAGCCAGCCGTGCAGCGGGAAGACGGGAACCTTGACGGCAAAGGCGACGAGGAACGCGAGCGTGACCCACCAGAGGGCCTGGGGCGCGAAGGCCGCCGCGTTGTGGTTGAGGGCGTGCTGCAACTCGACGTAGTCGAAGGTGCCGGTTTTGGCGTAGAGCCAGAGGATGGCGACGAGAAATAGCGCGGACGGGATGAATGTATAGCTGAAGAATTTGAGGGCAGTGCGGGGGCCGCGCTCGGGGCCGAAGATGGCGATGAGGATGGCCATGGGGACCAGGGAGAGTTCCCAGAAGCCGTAATAGAGGAACATGTCGAGCGCGACGAAGACGCCAATCATGGCGGTCTGCTGGATCAGGAAGAGAAAATAAAATTCCTTGCTGCGGCGCGCAACAGCGTTCCAGGATGCGAGGACGCCGACGACGGAGAGGAACCCGGTAAGGACAACGAGCCACATGGAGATGCCGTCGATGCCGAGGTGGTATCCGATTTTCGGGCTGGCGATCCAGGGGTGGAACTCTTCGAACTGGAAGCCCTGCCGGCCGTAGACGTAGTGCCAAGGCAAGTGCAGGGTCAGGCCGAAGGTGAGCAGGGAGACGAGGAGGGCCCACCACTGGATGACGCGGCCTTTGCGGGGGAGCAGTGTCACGACAACTGCGCCGGCGGTGGGCACGAAGGTCGTGAGCGTCAATATGGAGTCGGTCAGCACGAATACGTTCCTTGTTTCATCTCGTTATTGGGGCGAAAAGTGCGCCGTGAATCCGAAGTAGACAGCGATGAGCAGGACGGCTGCGCCGACGGCGAGCCAGCCTGCGTAAGAGCGGATATTTCCTGACTGCACCCGCTGCACGATTGCGCCGAATCCTTGAGTAGTTGTGCCGGCTGCGAAGCCCGCGCCATCGATGATTCCCCGGTCGATGAGGGCCTTGAGGATGTAGCGCGAGAAAAGCAGCAGCGGAGTGACGATGACGGCTCCGTAAAGCTGGTCTACCCAGTACTTATTGAGCAGAAGCGTATAGAGGCCGCGGAGCTGGGTTGCGAGTTTGGCTGGCAGCTCGGGTTTCGCTTTGTAGAGGATGTGGGCAAGGAGCACTCCGGTCAGAGCGACGAGAACAGAAACGCTTGCGAGAATGAGGGTGAGGCTGGAGCTTTCGTTCGCGGCTGCGGCCGGGGACCCGAGCAGCGGTGCGAGGAAGTGCTCGATCTCGTTATGTCCGCCCATGGCGGAGGGAATGCCGAGCCAGCCACCGATGACGGAGAGAATGGCGAGGATGGCGAGAGGGATCCACATGACTGCGGGGCTTTCGTGGACGGGATGCGCGTGCTCGGCTTCGAGGACGAGCTTTGTGTCGGAGCGGGCGTGGACTGCGGCTGCGTGTTCGGCCTCTTCGTGCGCAGCGGCGCGGCTTTCGCCAAAGAAGGTCAGGTACCAGAGGCGGAACATGTAGAACGAGGTGAGGCCGGCGGTGACGAGACCGATGAACCAGAGGGTTTTGCCGAGGCTGTTGGGCGAGATGAAGGCCTGGTAGAGGATTTCGTCCTTGCTGAAGAAGCCGGCGAAGGGCGGGATCCCGGAAATGGCGAAGACGGCGGCGGTCATGGTCCAGAAGGTGATGGGGATCTTTTTTCGCAGGCCGCCCATGACGCGCATGTCCTGCTCGCCGCCGAGGGCATGAATGACGGATCCGGCGGCGAGGAAGAGCAGGCCCTTGAAAAAGGCGTGGGTGACGAGATGAAAAATGCCCGCTGAATAGGCTGTGACTCCGCAGGCGAGGAACATGTATCCGAGCTGGGAAACGGTGGAGTAGGCGAGGACGCGCTTGATGTCGGTCTGGACGAGGCCGATGGTTGCCGCGAAGAATGCTGTAGCTGCGCCGATGATCGCGACCGTGCTCAGCGCCAGCGGCGAGCGGTCAAAGAGTACGTGGGTGCGCGCAATCATGTAAACGCCGGCGGTGACCATGGTGGCGGCGTGAATGAGAGCGGAGACTGGCGTGGGGCCTTCCATGGCGTCAGGCAGCCAGACGTAGAGGGGAATCTGCGCGGACTTGCCGGTGGCGCCGAGGACCAGGAAGAGGGCGATGGCGGTGAGGATTCCGCCCTGCCACTCGGGGTGCTGGGTGATCTGGGCGAAGACTTCATGGTAGCTGAGAGTGCCGAACCTGGCGATGAGCAGGAAGAGGGCGATGAGGAAGCCGAAGTCGCCGATGCGGTTGACGACGAAGGCCTTGATGCCGGCGCGGGCGGCGGAGTCCTTGAGGAAGTAGAAGCCGATGAGCAGATACGAGGCGAGGCCAACGCCTTCCCAGCCGACGAACATGAGCAGGAAGTTTTCGGAGAGCACGAGCGTGAGCATGAAGAACATGAAGAGGTTGAGGTAAGCGAAGAATCGCCAGTAGCCCTCTTCATGGGCCATGTATCCGACCGAATAGATGTGAATGAGGAAGCCGACGCCGGTAACGACGAGCAGCATGACCATGGTGAGCTGGTCGAGCTGGAGGTCGAAGTCGGCGTGGAAGGCTCCGCTCCAGATCCAGGTGCCGAGGTGCTCGATGTACGGTGTGGTGATGGAGGAGAACTGGAACCAGATCTTTGCGACCTGCAGGAACGGGATGAGGGTGCAGATGAGCGCGATGGCGGACACAAGCACCTTGGGGAGCTTGCGGCCGATGAGACCGTTCACCAGGAATCCGGCGAAGGGGACGAGCGGTATCAGCCAGAGATTGAGGGATCCGGTCATAGTTTCATCAGGTCGACGGAGTCGACGTTGAGGGTGCTGCGGGTACGGAAGATGGCGATGATGATGGCCAGGCCGACAGCGGCTTCGGCTGCGGCAACCACCATGACGAAGAAGACGAAGATCTGTCCGCTGACCTGATGCCAATGATGCGCAAAGGCGACGAAGGACAGGTTGACGGCATTGAGCATGAGCTCAATCGACATGAATATGGTGATGATGTTGCGCTTGATGAGGAATGCGCCGACGCCAATGGAGAAGAGAATCGCGCTCAGGATGAGGTAGTAGTAAATGGGCACCATAGCTCAGTGCTCCTTTCGCGCGAGCGCGACGGCGCCGAGGATAGCGACGAGGATGAGGACCGAGGTGACCTCAAAGGGAAGCAGGAGTCCGTGAAAAAGAACCCGGCTGAGATCGCTGGTGGTGACGAGGTAGTTTCCCAGTACGGCATCGCCGAGCGGGCCACGGTTGGATAGGAACATGTAGACGAGCAGGGCGACCAGCACAGCTGCCCCGGGAAATCCGACGAGGTACGCGGCCTTGCTGCCGTGAGTGCGCTGCTCTCGGCCCGCATTGAGAAGCATGATCACGAATGTGAAGAGGACCATGATGGCGCCGGAGTAGACGATGACCTGGGCGGCAGCGAGAAACTCGGCTCCGAGGAGCAGGTAGAGGACAGCCAGCGAGCTCATGACGACGATGAGCGAGAGTGCGGAATTGATGGGATGGCGCTGGAAGAGGAGATTCAGTGCTCCCGCAACGCACAAGCCGGCAAAGATGAAGAACAGAACCAGATGCATTTCGCTCACTCGACTTCACGGAACAACGAAAGGGTTCTTTACACCGAAGGACGATTGTAAATCAGGTTACGGGGTGCGATAGGCAAGCCAGAGGCTGGTGGCAACAATATTGAGGATCGCCAGCGGAAGCAGGAATCTCCAGCCAAATACCATCAGTTGGTCGTAACGGATGCGCGGCAGCGTGCCACGCACCCAGATATAGAGAAAGAGGAAGAAGAAGACTTTGGCGACGAACCAGAAGATGGAAAGAAGCGCGTCTATGACGAGGCCGAACGAGGGAAAGAGATGGCCGAAGGGACTGGTTGGCCCGCCGAAGAAGAGCAGCGTGGCGACGCAGCCGACGGTGATCATGTTGGCGTATTCGGCCATGAAGAACATGGCGAACTTCATGGAGCTGTATTCGGTGTGGTAGCCGGCAACGAGTTCGGTTTCTGCTTCGGGCATATCGAACGGGGCGCGGTTGGTCTCGGCGTATGCGGCCATCAGGTAGATAAAGAAGGCTACGAACTGGAAGCCGCCGAAGAAGTTCCAGGAGAGCAATCCGTGCGTCGCCTGGACGTGAACGATGTCGCGCAGGCGGAGGGACTGAGTGCGCAGGACGACGCCGACGAGCGACAGGCCGAGTGCGAGTTCATAGCTGACGACCTGTGCGCTGGCGCGCAGGGCGCCGAGTAGAGAGTATTTGTTGTTGGAAGCCCATCCAGAAAGGGCAATGCCGTAAACGCCGACGCCAGTAATGCCGAGGAGGATGAGAAGCCCGATGTTGACGTCGGAGATCTGAAAGAGATCGATGCCTTTGTAGCGGACGTCGGCTCCGAAGGGCACCATCGAGATGGACATGAGCGCACAAGCGAGCGCGATGATGGGAGCCAGGATGTAGAGCGGCCGGTAGACATCGGTGGGCATCAGGTCTTCCTTGAGGAAGAGCTTCAGACCGTCGACAAGTGGTTGCAGGAGGCCGAAGGGGCCGACGCGGCTGGGTCCCCAGCGGTTCTGAATGCGCCCGACGACTTTGCGCTCGAGGAGAACCGTATAGGCGACGCACATGAGAAGGAGCACCGTCACGACGATGACCTTCAGCACGTTCACCAGTAGAAAAATCCAGATGTTTACTTCCACAAGGCCTTCCCGGAATACGTTCGTGCAGAATTACGTTTCAGTCGGCCGCTGTTTCCGCGGGCTTCATGAGTATAGTGTGCGATTTGACAACCTCTTCGAGTTTGGCGCTGTAACGGCCAAGTGTGCCTGAGGTATAGAGGGCGTCGTTGGACGGCAGGACCAGCTCGCGGCGATCGGTTCCCGGCGTGATCTGGACCAGTTCGGATTTGAGGTGTTCGTCGTTGCCGGTGAGAAGGTTGAGGCGCGGGACATTGTAGGCCGGCACCAGGCGTTGGATTTCGTCGAGGATGGCGAATGGGTCGAACGGGCTGAGCTTCGGCTCGAGGTTATTGGCTGAGAGCCAGACGGCGTGACGGTCGGCCTCGCCCGACTGAGCGCCGCGTGTTTGTCCGAAGTCGGCGCGGACGCCTTTACCGAAGGGGACGAGCGTCTTCGGGTCGGCTCCGAGTTTGTCGGCGAGGCGGACGATGATCTCGAAATCGGTGCGGACGCCGGATTTGTCGGCGGCCTTCTTGACGAGTTGAAGGTCACCGTAAGTGTTGGTGACGGTGCCGGCCTTTTCGTAGAGGTTGGCAGGCGGGAAGACAACGTCGGCAAGGACGGCAGTCTCGGTGAGGAACATGTCCTGCACCATGAGGAAGGTATTCTTGAGGGCCGAGGGGTCGATGCCGTAGCGCGAGACGGGGTTTGAGCCGACGATATAGAGGGCCGAGATGTCTCCCCGGCCGGCAGCGTCGAGCATCTGGATGAGATCGAGGCCGGGCTGTGCGGGCAAGGCGTCGCCGTATTCTTCGGTGAAGGGGACGGCGCTCATGACGGGAACGTAGCCGGGCAGGAGGTCGGGGTAGAGTCCCATGTCGGCTGCGCCGCGGGAGTTGGCGTAGTCGCCAAGGCAGGCGAATTTGGTGTTGGGCAGCGACAGGCCGAAGTCGACCAGGGCCTGGATGTCGCGTCCACGGAACTCGGAGCCAAAGGCGATGACCAGCGATTCTTCCTTGCGGATGGCGTCGCGGAAAGCTGCGGTGGCGTCGTTGGCCTGGAAGGCGCTGTCGTTTCCGGCGAGGTAGGCGATGAAGGAAGCGTAGCCTTCGGCAGGAAGCTCGATAGCGGCTTTGGCCTGGCGACGCAGTTTGATCTCCGCGTGATTGGCGACGTAGATGCGGCCGCGATTCAGGCGGACATTGCTGCGGACCTGCCAGGCGAGTGCCGGGTGCTGATTGGTGGGGTCGTTGCCAAGGAGCAGGATCGCGGGGGCGTCGTGGAAATCGCGAAGGGAGGCTTCACGTCCGGCGTGTCCTTTGATGGCGGCGGCGAAGGCCGGGTAATCGGCGGTGCGATGGTGATCGATGTTATTGGTGCGGAGCACGGTGCGGGCGAACTTCTGCAGCAGGTAGGCTTCTTCATTGGTGGTGCGATTGGAGCCGATGACGCCGATGGCGCTGCCACCGCGGCTGTCGCGAATCTCGAGGAGCTTTTTGGCGGCGAAGTCGAGGGCTTCTTCCCAGCTTACGGGTGTAAGCTTGCCGTCGGACTGGCGGACAAGCGGGTTGGTGAGGCGGTCCTTGTGGTTGGCGAAATCAAATGCGTAACGGCCTTTGATACATAAGAAGTCGCCGTTGATGCCGCTCTTGTCGCGGTTGTCGCCGCGGATGATTTCGATGCCGTCGTCGGCGGTGCGGACGCCGAGGGTGGTCTTGCAGCCGTCTCCGCAGTGCGTGCAAACGGTGCCCACGTGATTCATCTCCCACGGTCGGGTCTTGTAGCGATAGGTGCCGGAGGTGAGGGCGCCGACGGGGCAGATGTCGATGCACATGCCACACTCTTCGCAGTCGAGGTGATCCTGCTGGTTAGGTGCGATGACGCTGCTGGCGCCGCGGTTTTCGACGCCGAGGGCCCAGACGTCCATACCGGTACCACAGACGGAGACACATCGATAGCAGAGAATGCAACGCGGGCGGTCGTAGTAGACGACGGGCG
>Ga0335074_10000412_pt1 | contig 62577 bp, 49 predicted proteins | sample Lox_Sample_23_FD_206715 | JGI IMG/M metagenome (GOLD analysis project Ga0335074, IMG submission 206715) | Soil microbial communities from Loxahatchee National Wildlife Refuge, Florida, United States - Lox_Sample_2.3 | ecosystem: Environmental > Terrestrial > Soil > Wetlands | place: USA...
TCGTCGGCCACAAGGACCTCGCCAAGCTCGCTCTCGCCGTCGAGCGCGAGGTCGCCGAGCCCGTGGTCCTCGTCACCCACCGATCCGAGGAGACCGCTACGCTCACGACCGTCTGAGATTCACACCCAGGCCGTCACCGAAACTCCACGCCGACCGGGACATGCTCATGTGACGTGCCTCGTAGGTAAGAACGAGGCGGGCAAGTCGGCGCTGCTCGAAGCACTCCACGCGCTGCACCCCGCCAAGCCGCCGATGACGCTTGATTTGCTCGATGAGTACCCTCGCTGGCTGAAGAAGGAGCATGAGATCAGCGGCGAGATCGAGCAAGCCGTCCCGATAACAGCGACATTCGTCCTCGACGAGACCGAGACAGGCGAACTCGAGAGCGCTCTCGGCGCACCCGTACTCACGGCCAGGCAGATCACGGTCACGCGCACCTATGGCAGCGATGGCCCGTCCATAGATGCGCCGATCGACTACAAGGCATTCTTGACTCCCTTCCTTGCATCCTGCTCGTCTCGCCTGCAGGAGGCGACAAGTACGGCGAGCACGGTCGATGCCCTCCGGAAGCTCCTCAACCGACTGTCGAGCGTGACCGACGGGGACGAGGCAGCCGTGGCGCTGGCTGCCGACGCGCGCGACGCGACGGCCAGATTGGACGAGACACTCGGCGAGGGCTCGGGCCTCAAGCGTTTTGTCGATCGGTGGCTCGGCGCGCGCTTGCCAAAGACGTTCTACTTCAGCACCTACGCGCAGCTTGTCGGACGCTACGACCTAGATGAAGTCTTCGCGGCCGTAGCTGGTGGCGACGCCGACGAGGCAATCATCACCGCTGCGGACTTCCTCAAGCTCGCCCGGATCGAGCCGGACACGGCAGGCGAATGGGACTACGAGGCCTCGAACGCCGAGCTAGAGGCCGTGTCCAGCCTCCTGACCAAGCGCGTGACCGAACACTGGCAGCAGAACAAGCACCTGCGCCTGCGCGTCGCGATCGAGCCGCAAACCGAAATGGTTGCCGGCGGTCAGCGGATCAGACGATTCCTCCAGTTTCGCGTCGAGGACACCCGCCACGAGTTCAGCAACCGCCTTGATCGCCGGTCGACGGGATTTCGCTGGTTCGTCTCATTCGTCGCCGCGTTCCTCGAGTTCGAGAAGGACGAGAACCTTGTTCTTCTGCTCGACGAGCCTGGCTTGAGCCTTCACGCGAGGGCTCAGATGGACCTACTTGGCGCGATCGAAGGCGAGCTCGCCAAGGGCCGGCAGGTGCTCTACTCCACGCACTCGCCGTTTATGGTCCGCACCGCCGCGCTCGACCACGCGCGGATCACTGAGGACCAAGGGCCAGAGAAGGGCGCGATCACAATCAACGACGCTGGCATCGTCTCCGACCCGGACACGCTGTTTCCCCTCCAGGCTGCCCTCGGCTACGACGTAATGCAGAGCCTGTTCATCGGCAACCGCAACGTCCTCGTCGAGGGCGTCTCGGACTTCATCTATCTTACGATGCTCTCGCAGCACCTTGGATCGCTCGGCCGGACTGTGCTCCTCGATGACTGCCGACTGCTCCCCGCCGGCGGCGCGACGAACATCCCGACGTTCATCGCACTGCTTGGCACGAAGCTTGACATCGTCGTGCTGCTCGACGGGAACTCGCCGCGGCAGCGAATCGAATCGACGATCACGCAGGGCCGCCTCGATGCCGCGAACATCCTCGACCTTTCGACGTTCAGCACCGTCAAGGGCGCCGACATTGAGGATCTGTTCACCGCAGGGGAGTACCTGAGCCTTTACAACGGCACCTACAAAAAGTCGCTTAAGGTGGCGGACCTCGCGGGCAGCGATCGCATCACCAAGCGGATTGCCCGTCACTCTGGAGAGTTCAACCACGGCGAGGTCAGCGCCTACTTTTTGCGCAACCTCGACGCTTCGCTGAAGAGCCTGTCCGACGGTACGCTCGCTCGCTTCGAGGCCGTCATCAAGGCGATCAACGCCGCGCTCCCATGATGTCCGACTGAGCCAAGAACCGCGACGCCCTGCCGCCCAACGCTCCCACAAGCGCATGCGCATCCCGCGTGGCGGAGGTTGTCCGGGTTGAGTGGCCGTCCTCCTGCCCTGTCCGCGACCGCGCCCGTGGACAAGTGCGGGGGTGACGTATTGGGGCGTTCGCCCTCGCCCCAGATGCCAGCGCACGAGTGATCACCCGCTTCGGACGAAACTCTCGCGTCTCATCCCCCGGCGACGCTGCGCCTGCTTTTGCGATGAGGCAGACACGCCGATCGCCCGACAGCGCGCTCCAACGCCCCGAAGCTCGCAACGCGAGGCGACCCGTCGGCTAGCGTCGCCCATTGTCCCCGTGAGTCAGCTGCGTCCCATGTACGTCCTGGGTACTTCAACGCACCCCGGGCAGGTGCGCAACATCCGGATTCGGCCCGTAAAACCAGAGCGGGAGCGACGGGACTCGAACCCGCGACCTCTGCCGTGACAGGGCAGCGCTCTAACCTGCTGAGCTACGCCCCCGCGATGCACGACCCGCCCACCTGGCGCCCCGTGCCTACCCAGTATGCCAAGCCGCGGGCGTCGGCCGGACGTTCCCCCAAACTGGCCGCCCGGCCAAGTTTAGTCTAGGCTTTGGGCGTGGCGCTGGTCGGACCTACGCCGTTGATCAACTCGAGGCCGCTGTCGGTCATTCTCGAAGACCTGCGCGCCGAGCGTGCCGCCACGGTGCCGTACCCGCCGGGCGACACGCGCGTGTCGGTCACGCGCACGCGCCGCTTCGCCAACGACCCGCTGCCGCTGCTGCTTGAAGCGTATGAGCGCTACGGGCCGGTGTTCACGCTGCGGATCTTCCACTCGAACGTCGTGTTCATGCTCGGGCCCGCAGCCAACCACTACATCACCGTCTCGCACGCCGCCAACTTCACGTGGCGCGAATCGCACTTCCGCGACCTCATCGGGCTGATGGGCGACGGCCTGCTGACGATCGACGGCGACTTCCACCGTCGCTCGCGCCTGATCATGCTGCCGGCGTTTCACCGCGAGCGCATCCTCGCCTCCGCCGACGCCGTCCTCTCGGAGGTCACACGCTCGCTGGATGAGCTCACGCCCGGCACCACCATTGACCTGTACGCGTGGACGCGCCGGCTGGCCGTGCGCGTGGCCATGCGCGCGCTGTTTGGCGTCGACCCCGACGGCCCGCAGGCGCGCGCGATCGACGCCGCGGCGCTGTTCGAGGAGGCGCTCGCGTTCTACGCCAGCGAGTACCCGCTGCGCATCCTGCGCGGGCCGCGCTCGCCGTGGGCGCGCATGCAGCGCGCCGCGCGCAAGCTGGACGCGCTGATCTACTCGGAGGTCACCCGCCGGCGCGCAACAGGAGAGCGCGGGCCGGACATCCTCAGCCTGCTGCTCGACGGGCACGACGAGGACGGCAACACGCTCACCGACCTGCAGATCCGCGACGAGGTGATGACGCTGCTGTTCGCCGGCCACGACACCACCACCTCCACCGTCTCGTTCATGTTCTACGAGCTCGCCAGGCATCCGCACATCGTCGAGCGACTGCTCGCAGAGCAGGATGCGGAGTTCGTCGACGGTGCGCCCACCGCCGCACAGCTCGTCTCCGGCGAGCTCACGCAGCTGGAGATGGTCCTCGAGGAGACGCTGCGCAAGTACCCGCCCGCGTGGGTCGGTCCGCGTCGCTCGGTCGACGCGTTTGAGTTCGAAGGCCACACCGTCCCCGCACGCGCGTTCGTCAACTACTGCTCCTGGGCCTCCCACCACCTGCCCGACGTGTTCCCCGAGCCCGACGCGTTTCGCCCCGAGCGCTTCACGCCGCAGGCTGTCGCCGAGCTGCCCAAGGGCGCGTACATCCCGTTCGGCGGGGGCTCGCGCACGTGCATCGGCATGCGCTTCGGCCAGCTGGAGGTGCGCGCGATCGCCGCGCTCATCCTCTCGCGCTGCACGCTCTCGCTGCCCAGCGACTTCACGCTGTCCATCCGCCAGATGCCCACCATCAGCCCCAAGGCCGGGCTGCCGATGATCGTCGGGCCGCGGGTCGCCGCCAGCTCGCGCAGCATCCCAGCCGCCGCCTAGCGCAGCCGCGCGCTCATCGTCAGGCGATAGCTCAGCGGGTCTTCGCCCGCCACGCTCGCCCCCACGCCCTCCACGTACACGTGCGGGTTGGAAAACAGCGTCAGCTGCAGCGCTTCCACGAGAAACCCCACCGGATGCGCCACCAGCTTGCCGTCGCTCGCCAGCGCCAGCGCGTTCACCGACGCGCCCACCCCGAACAGCCCGCCCGTGGCCCGCACTTCCACGCGGCCGTCTTCGCTGCGCAGCAGACGCACGCCAAACCCCGTCGGCAGCGCCGCCTGGACGGCCGCTTCGCTCACCAGCGCCTGCGCGTGCAGCGCGCTGCCGCGCTGCTGCAAGCTTGCATCCGTCAGGTGCAGCGATTCCAGCTGCACGCTCTGCGCGCTCAAGTCCATGCTCGCCACGTCACGCCCTTCCCACAGCAGCCCCGCCGCCTGCGCCGGGCTCAGCGACAGGCTCTTCGCGCGCACGCGCACCGAGTTGGCGTCGCCCCACAGCAGCTTCAGCGCCGGCCACGCGCTCACGCTCACGCTCTCCACCTTCCCGTAGCGGCCCACCCGCGAGGAGATCCTGCTCGCCGCCAGTCGCGGCAGCAGCACCTGCGCGAGCGCCAGCACCACCACCACCGCACCCGCCGACCCCGCCGCGATCCACCCGCCCTTCCCCATCCGCACAGCTTCGCAGAGGGCCTTCCGTGGCACTGACGCTAGCCTGTATGGGCCTCAGTTGGGCGCGTAGCTCAGTTGGCCAGAGCACCTCGCTTACACCGAGGGGGTCGCCCGTTCGAGTCGGGCCGCGCCCATCCTCCGCACCCCTCTCCCAGGAGCAACAGCACTTCCACACGCACCAGCAGATGACTGACCAACCCCCCATCCGCATCGCCGTCGTCGGCTCCGGGCCCGCCGGCTTCTACGCCGCCGGGCACCTGCTCAAGGAGCCCTCCGGGCGCTTCGAGGTCGACATGCTCGAGCGCCTGCCCACCCCGTGGGGGCTGGTGCGCTCGGGCGTCGCCCCAGACCACCCCAAGATCAAGTCCGTCAGCCGCATCTACGAGAAGACCGCCGCGCACCCGCGCTTTCGCTACTACGGCAACGTCGCCTTCGGCGAGCACGTCTCGCGTGAGGATCTGCTGCGGCACTACCACGCGATCGTCTACGCCACCGGCTCGCCGTCTGACCGTCCGCTCGGGATTCCCGGCGAAGGGCTCCCCGGCTCGCACGCCGCCACCGACTTCGTCGGCTGGTACAACGGCCACCCCGACCACACCCACCTGGAGTTCGACCTCACAAGCGCCGCCAGCGGCGCCGGCGGCGAACGTGCGGTCGTGGTTGGCAACGGAAACGTCGCGCTCGACCTCGCGCGCATGCTCGTGCTCGCCCCCGAGGAGCTCGCGCCCACCGACACCGCCGACCACGCGCTGGAAGTGCTCGCCCACAGCCACATCTCCGAGGTCGTCATCGTCGGGCGCCGCGGCCCCGCGCAGGCGGCGTTCACCAACCCCGAGCTGCTCGAGCTCGGCGAGCTCGCCGGCGCTGACGTGATCGTCGATCCCGCAGAGCTCGACCGTGCGCTCGCCGTCACCGACGCCGCCGCCGAAGAGGACATCACCTGCCGGCGCAACGTCGAGATCCTGCGCTCCTACGCCGAACGCCCACCCGCCGGGCACCCCAAGCGCGTCGTGCTGCGCTTCCTGCTCTCGCCCACCGCCTTCCTGGCAGACGAGCACGGCCGTCTCGGCGCAGTCGAGCTCGTCCACAACGAGCTCGTTCCCGCGCCCGCAGGTGGCCTGCGCGCCCAGGCCACCGACGAGCGAGAGACGCTCCCCGCCAGGCTCGCCTTCCGCGCCATCGGCTACCGCGGCGTCCCCTTGCCCGGCGTGCCCTTCGACGAGCGCGGCGCCGTCATCCCCAACAGCGCCGGCCGCGTGCTCGACGCCGACGGCCGGCCGCTGTCCGGGGAGTACGTCGTCGGCTGGATCAAGCGCGGCCCCTCCGGCGTCATCGGCACCAACAAGAAGGACGCCCAGGAGACGGTCGACGCGCTGCTCAGCGACTTCGCCGCCGCCAGCAACGGCCACCGCCCGGCCGACAGCCAGCAGGCCGACGCGCTGATCGCCGCCCCGCCGGCGCACGTCCCCAGCGCGCCCGACGCGAACGCCGTCGAGGCGCTCCTGCGCGCGCGCCAGCCCGAGCTCGTCACCTACGCCGGCTGGGAGGCCATCGACCGCCGCGAGCGGGCGCTCGGCGAGCCCGCCGGGCGCCCGCGCGTCAAGCTCACGCGCATCGAGGAGCTTCTGCGCGTCGCCGCCGACGAACAGCCGTAGACTGTTCGCCCGCAGGCCCCGTTAGCTCATCTGGTAGAGCGCCGGACTTTTAATCCGGTGGGGCGGGTTCGAGTCCCGCACGGGGCATTCGCGAAGCGCCCGGAAAATGGGACGTCGTGTCGGCTATGCCAAGGCGTCCTCCGCAACTTGATACCAGCTTGGTACCAAACCGTGCAGCGCGCCTGCCCATCAGGCGTCCAGCCAACGACCAATAGCTGACGCAGCCTCCGATGGCGGCGTGTGCTCCCAGAAGCGGAGGACCGTCCATCCCGCTGCCTGTAGAGCGTCATTGACTTCGCCGTCCCGTTCGGCGTTGCGCGCGAGCTTGGGTGCCCAGTACGCTCGGTTCGCCTTCGGGATTCGACCATGCTCCGGGCAGCAGTGCCAGAAGCACCCGTCAACGAAGACCGTCAATCGCCGCTTAGGGAACGCGACGTCCACACGCATCGAGCGCCCGCCAGCGTGCACAGGATAGTTGTGTCGAAACCGATAGCCCAGTCGGTGCAGCAGGGAGCGTAGCTGGAGCTCAGGGGCGGTGTCACGCGACCGATTGGCCTGCATGATCCGCCGAGTCGCAGGGCTTGACGGATGGGGATACCCGTCTGGGAGCTTGCGGGATGCCGACTCGTCCGCCAAGGAAATGGCTTGCTCTCCAAGGACCAATGGCGATCAATGCCGAAGTCTGCCAGATCTGGGCCTCTGACCCACCGGACGCGAACGCGGCATGGGCGAACTCCTGGGGCTGGTGGGGCCAACAGGCCTTGCCGCGATGCACCATCCGACGGCTGCTCAAGAATGAGCGGCGTCATGCGGTCCGGGAAGCCCCAGGGCGGCGCGTCGGCGCCCAAAATGATCTGCCTCTTCGCTGGCGGCGGCGGGCTGCACCTCGGCCTGAGGCAAGCCGGCTTCGAGACGCTGTTTGCTACTGACTCGTGGGCGCCGGCCGCCAAGACCTTCCGCCGAAACCTCCCGGACGTTCCCTTCCACTGCGGCGACATTCGACACCTCACGCCGACCCGGGTCGCGCAAATGACCGGTGGGCAGAATGTCGACCTGGTCGCTGGCGGACCGCCGTGCCAGGGCTTCTCAACTCTCGGGGACCAGGCTCATGGGGATCCCAGGAACACGCTCTTCGAAGCCTTCCTACGAGTCGTGCTGTGGACGCAGCCGCGCTGCGTCCTCGTCGAGAACACCAGCTACCTACGCTCGCAGTACTCTGGGCACTACGCCGACCTCATCCGGGAGAGCCTGGAAGGGCTCGGCTTTGACGTCGAGGTCGAGACGCTCAACGCTGCGGATTACGGAACGCCGCAGATCCGCCGGCGGGTCTTCTTCATCGCCACGCGAGTCGGGCGCCCGTTCCAATGGCCATCCGTGACCCACGCCCCGATGGGCACGCGGAGGCTCCACAGGTACCAGACGGTCGGCGGGGCAATCATGGACCTCGCTGACGCCGACGCGACGGCTGGCGTGCCGAACCACGTCCCGTTGCGCCATGGTGAGAAGGTGTTGGCGCGATACCGACTCATTCCCGAGGGCGGTCGCATGCCGCCGCCTCAGGATCTGCCGCCTGAGATACGCCGAAGGAACTTCGGCAACACGTACAAGCGGTTGCATCGGCGCAAGCCGGCTCTGACGCTGGTGCCAGGCAACAACGCCTTCCCAGTCCACCCGGTCGCTGACCGAAGCCTGACCGCGCGTGAGGCCGCGCGCCTCCAGGACTTCCCAGACACCTATGTGCTCGAAGGCGCACGGAACGAGCAGTGCAAGCTCGTTGGAAACGCGGTCCCAGTGCGGCTCGCACGACACCTGGGCGAGGCCATTAGCCTTCACCTGGGAGAGAGCGCGCAGGCCGAAGACTCCGGCCAGTCCATCGCGGCGAGCCAGCGTCGCACAAGGGCGAAGAAGGCAGGCTCACGTCGCGGCCAGCTGACGGCGGCCAGCTTCTTCACCGGCGCGGGCGGCCTCCTGCTCGGGTTCGCAAGGGCTGGGTTCCGAGTTGTCTCCTCCTACGATCGCAAGGCGGTGGTCGATCGCAACATGGCAATCAACTTTCCGGAGATCCCACACTTCCATACGAGCGTCTGGGACCTAGAGGGCGACCGAATCGTCCGTGACTGTGGCGGCACGGCCCCAGACGTGATGTTTGGCGGAAGCCCTTGCCAAGGGTTTTCGATCTTTGGCAACCGTCGGTTCGCCAATACGCGCGGCGGCCATCGCCCTGAGGAGGACGAGCGCAACGAGCTCAGCATCAAGTTCATTGATCTTGCCCTGGAGGTCGGGCCCAAAGCTCTCCTCCTGGAGAACGTCAAGGGGATGCTAAGCACCCAACGCTACGGGTCGACTTATGTGGATGAGATCGTGCGGCGGCTTGAGAACGGGGGGTACCACGTCGAACATCGCATCCTGAACACAGCTGACCACGGGATTCCGCAACTTCGCGAGCGGCTTGTGCTTGTGGCGTTCAAGCCAGGCTTGCCGTGGGAGTGGCCGTCGCCGAAGTTCTTCAGCGAGCCGAAGCCCTGGCAGCGACCATATGCGACAGTCGGCGACGTCATATCGGATCTCGCCGATCCAGCCACTCACTCGCTCGACTTCAGCCACGTACCAATGGCGCACAAGGAGCTGGTGGTCGAGCGCTACAAGCTGATCCCCGAGGGTGGGCGGCTGCCCGAGACGGACCTCCCGAAGCGCCTGCGCCGCGGATATCGCTCCAAAAGGGTCAGCAACTTCAGCCACGTGTACAGGCGGTTGTCTCGTCACCGGCCCGCGACCACAATGGTCCCGGGCCACAACGCGTTTCCTGTGCATCCAACGCTCCCACGGACCCTCACCGTTCGAGAGGCGGCCCGCATACAGACGTTCCCCGACTCGATGCGCTTCGTCGGGACCCGCCAGCAGCAGTGCATGCTCGTCGGCAACGCCGTCCCACCGCTCTTCGCAGACGTGCTCGCCCAAAAGGTGGCCAAGGCCATCAAAGGCAATGCGCTGCAGCCCGGTTACAAGGCAGACGTCTACGAGCTCAAGGCCGAGGCATGAACACGCACGACGTGCTCGCTTACGCCGTGGCGCAGCAGATTGTCCGCGACATTCGCGCGGGGGACCCTCAATGGTCACCGGTCTTCTCGCCGACTGTGCATACCGCGGGCGCCCGTGGCTGGCCCATCCCCGACTTCGTTCTCCAGGACGCCGCCTCCGGTGAGGCTGGTGCCGCAGAGTTCAAGCCGCCAGATCAAACGAAGCGGGAGTACCTGACCGGCCTCGGGCAGGCAGTCGCTTACACGCGAGACTTTCACTATTCGCTACTCGTCGTCCCAGATGTCGCCGACGACGACTTCCAGATCGGGGCGTACCTGCAGGACGTCCTGACTCAATCGGTGACGAGCCCACTCCCTGTAGGCCTAGTCGAGTATGACCCACGTACCCTCTCATCGGCTCGCGCGGACTTGCTCATTCGCCGGCCCCTCACCGCCCGCGCAGGGGGGTTCGCGCGTCGCCCGCCGGTGGAGAGCAGCTTCTACGCCAAGTGGCGCGACGCATCTCCACAGGAGCTAGCACGCTTCCTGGAGCTCCTCTACGAGGAGGGGAGGAAGCCGCATCAGGCGCGCAGCATTCGCGACAGGGCGTTCGACCGCCTATGGGTGGAGATGACCTCAGGCCGGACGCTCCACTGGGGCGGGCAGCCGCGCCGCGTTACGAACCGGGCGAGCAACAGGGAGGCCTGGGGAAAGAACTACCGGAACTTTGTTACACACATTGGCTGGTGTGGCCCGGACGGGAAGCTCACCGAGCCAGGGCTGGAGGGCGTCAGGGTCGTCCACCTCTACGGTGCAAACTCACGCGTGTTCCTCGACTTCTTGGCTAGATCTGTCCTGAGCGAGGGAAAGCACCTCGTACTGCTCAACGCCATCAACGAGCTGCAGGACGCGATGATCCCGCCCAAGGAAGAGACGAAATGGCTAAGTGACATCGAGCTAGGGCTCGAACACCAAGGCCTATTGAAGCGGAACCCTGGCCGCCACGGAGCAGCCGTGCAAAATGTCGCTCGCGGCTTCTTGAAGGCAGAGAAGACGCTGTGGCGCAACCTTGAGCTCATCACCCCGCGTGGTACGCGAGTCTTTCACCCCGGCCGCGGCTTTATCTTCGACTGGTCGAGGATCACTTCACTATTGGGGTCGTGATGCCTGGACCAGCGAGGGACCAACGGGCATGCTGCCAGCCTCCTGGCTCGCGGCTCGCCTCCCCCCGCCGCCCTGCTCGTGCGGTTCGCGCTTTGGATGAGCCGGCAATTTTTCGTCGTTCCGGGTCCATATAGGGAACGTTCGCGTGCATCACGACACGCCTCCGGATCGTCGGGCTTTGGGCTCTCATGGGATCGATGGCCGCACGCGAAAGCCGATCGCTCAACGCAGCGGTCAAAGATTCACGCCGATGCAGGCGCGCGTCGCGCACCGCGCTACGCGCGCCACAGCACGTCCCCGTCGGCGAGCACGAAGTCGGTCTGCACCTCGAGCGCGAACGGCACGTGCTGGCTGGCGATCCCGAGTTCCGCGGCCACCGGATGGCTGTCGAGCGCTTTGAGGTCGAACCTGAAGTCGGGCAGCAGCGTGAAGCCCGCGATGCGCTGCACGGCTGCGCTGGAGCGCGTGATCTGCTGCCCGTCGGCACGCCGCCCGTCGGCGATCGCGCGGAACTGGCGCAGGAAGAAGCTCGGCGGCCCTTTCAGGCTCACGATTTCTTCGTACACGCTGTCGGGCACCTCGAACGACCGTTCGGCGGCGATCTCGGGGTCCGACAGGAAGCGGCTGGCTTCGGCAACTGCGCCTTGCAGTTCGCGCCAGCGCTCGGCGCCCGCTTCGACCACCCCGCTCGCGGTGATCTCGATCAGCGGCGCGCGCCCCGCGGGGCGCCCGCTGTCGTCGTCGCCGCCGTACACCTCCAGCGTGAAGTGCCCAGGCACACCGGGGGCGATTGGCAGGCCGACCCAACCCCACCCCTTGTTGTACCCGTAGATCTCCCTGCCTCCAGAGAGCGAGATCGGGTCGTTGACCCACATGCTGGGGACGAACCAGCCGATCTGCTCGGCGATGCCGCAGCGCACGCGAGCGACGGGAATCCAGAAGGCGACCTGGGCCTCGGTGGCCCAGCCCATCTTCGACCACGGCTCGAGCTCGGGCTGCGCCCGTTCGATCAAACCGAACGACAGCATCACGTAGCGGGTCAGGGGCCGCACGTCGACCCGGCCGCAGGAAGGCTCGCGGAACACGCGCCGGCAGAGCCGCTCGAGTAGGCGGATGTCGCCCTTCAGGAAGAAGGAGTACAGGGTCGTTTCGGTGCAGTCGACCGGCGAGGGACAGGTGGTGAGCCCGCCGTACTCCACGTACCGCGGCAGTCGCCGCACCTCGCGCGGCAGGGTTGGGGGCTCCTCGGGGAGGCGTCGGGAGCCCGCGAGCCACGTCTCCTGCTCGCCGAGGATCTCCCCCGGTGAGCCGCAGATCGCACGGGCGGCCTGCATGCCGGCGATCACCGCCGCCTCCACGCAGCCGCCGTCGAGGCCGTTCCTCACCCAGTCGCCGGCGAGCAGCAGGTTCTCGTAGCCAGCTTCGTCGGCCCGCAGGCGCGACTGGACGCTCCCCGGCGGCGTGAGCACGTAGCGTTCGCTCGGCTGGAAGTTGGCACGCCAGAACTGGGCGTCCAGGCGCGCGGGCCCGCGGGCGCCGTCGTCGGCGACGAGCAGGCGCCAGTCGAAGCCCGCGCGGCCGGAGCTCTCGGGCCAGATCGTCTGCGCATGGCGGCGCAGGAACTGCGCCGCTTGCCTGCGCACCCGGCTGTCGGCCCGCTGCTGGGTGTCGCGCGGCCGGTCGGAGAGGACCCCGCAGAAGTAGGCGATGCTCGCGACGCCCGCCTCCGGCGGCCATGCCTCACGAGGGATCAGCTGCGACATGTCGGAGTAGGTGTCGAGCGGCTCGACGAACGTGGTCATCACCGCGCCTTCCCCGAAGGGCCAGCCCAGGCGCTCCACCGGCCGCTTCATCCACAGCTGCAGCGCCTGTGTCATCGTCGTGCTGGAGCGCGCGATCATCTGCCGAAAGCGCGGGTTGCCGGCATCCTCGATCAGCTCTGCGCAGATCGGCGTCAGCGCCGCGACGGGGATCGCGAGCACGGCCACGTCGAAGTCCCTGCCGCGGCGCAGCGTCAGCGGCTCGACCTCGCGCGGGTTGGCCTCCCACTCGAGGTTGACGCCCCGCTCGCGCAGCTGCTCGCCGTCGACGATCTGCTCCCACAGCGGTTCGCTCGGCCAGCACGCGAGATCCTGTACGTCCACCAGCGGCCGGTAGGAGCCGCGCACGAGCTGCACCTGGGGGATCACCTCGATCCGCTCGACGTGGCGGCGGTCCGCGGAGAGACCGAGGTGGGAGACCCAGTGAAAGAACTGAAACCGCACCCCGCGTCGCAACAGCACCTCGTAGAGCGGGGTGAACACGGTGTCGCCCATCCCCGCCTGCATCTTCCACATGAACGCGCCGCGGTAGGTGAAGAACATGCGCAGCGCGTCGTGCACCGCCACGCCGGCGGACATCCGCGGCCGGTCGATGTCGCCGTCGTCGTACGCGAAGGCCATGTCGTAGAGCCCGCGCACGAACACGCCCTCGCTCAGCGTCAGCGGCAGGGCGCCGTGGCGGCGCAGCCATTCGCGCAGGTCCTCGCCGTTGATGGCGTCGAAGCCCCGCTCGATCAGGCGGTCCTCGATGATGCCCTGCAGCATCGAGGAGGCGGCGTCGAAGGTGGTGAAGAACAGCCGCAGCTCGTCGTCTTCCAGGTGCGGCTCCACCACATGCCGCCACAGCCAACGCTTGAAGGCGTCGAGGATGTCCCACAGCAGCGCGCGGGCGGCCGCCTCGCCAGGGCTGCCGACCCCTTCCAAGCTGCGCCGCCTGGCGAGGTCCAGAGCCTGCGCGAGCTCCCGCTCCGGGTCTCCGAAGATGGCTCCAAGGAGCCCTCCGATCAGCCCCTCCGCCATGCGATCCACACCGAACGGCAGTCGCGCCGGCGCCGGCGCGAGCGCCGCGGCGACCGAGGGGTTGGTGGCGCGCAGCGCCCCCCAGCGCCCGAGCAGGTACTCGAGCAGCGTCTGCGTGATCTCCCAGAAGCTCGGCAGCTCGCATCCGTCGCCGGGGGTGAAGGGGTTGCGCGGGGGCGTGAAGCCCCAGCCGCGCCAGCGGCCGGCGTGCTGTTCGTAGAGCACGATCTCCCCGGACGGCTTGAACGCGTCGCGCCAGGTGGCCAGCGGCGCATTGGCGGGGCGTTCGAGCTCAGCGTAGGTTTCGCGCATCATCCGGAAGGCGTTCTCGTAGAAGCCAAACCAGACATGCAGCCCGTGCTCCTCGATCCGCCGCCCGAGTCTGCCGTGGGGGTTGCGTCCGCTCGCACACTTGCCGCCGAGCCGCCAGCCGAGCTGGTAGACGGTGACCTCGTAGCGCTCGCGCAGCTCCTCGGTGCTCGTCAGCTCGAACGCAGCGGTGATCCCCGCGGGGCCGCCACCCAGGATGGCTACCTTCTGCCGTTTCGCCATGATCGCCTCCTCGGATCAGTTGCTGTATGTCGCATCATCCCGGATCTGGCTATCCTCAGCCTGGATGTCCGCCGACATCGAGCTGCTGCGCCGGGCAACGGCGGCCTACAACCGCGGCGACCTCGACAGCCTGCGCGAGCTCTACGCCCCTGACATCACGGCGGACGCGGGCGAGCTGTGGCCGGCGGCGGGCCGGGTGCAGGGCGTCGAGCGGGTCCTCTCGGAGTTCGCTTCGATGTTTGCGACTTTCGAGCGGGTGGAAGTGGTCGCCGACGATTACATCGAGCGCGGCGGGGCGATCGTCGTCCCCAGCCGCTGGCGGGGCACGGTGTCGGGCAGCGACAGCGTGATCGAACAGCCGGTCGTCGCGGTCTACCGCGTGCGCGCGGGCCGGGTGGCCTCGATCAAGTACTTCGACGGGCTCGACGCCGGGCTGGCCGCCGCCGAGAGCTGAGCGCGGAGCGCGGAGCGACCCGCGCTTCGCGGCCACCGCGGATAACTCTGCTAGCGTCACGTCCACGCGGCCGACGTTCGGCCGCGAGGCAGCTCGCTTGAGTCCCGCTGAGCGCGGTTCGGGTAGGCAGAGCCTTCGAACCGCACGCGGCACAAGCGCCGCCCAAAGGAGTCACCCATGTCAAAGCAGTCCTTCGCCGAGCTCGGCGTGTCGAGCCCAGTCTGCGCCGCCCTCGCCCGTCGCGGCGTCAGCGCGCCCTTCCCCGTCCAGCGCCTCGTGCTCGCCGACGTGCTCGCCGGGCGCGACGTGCTCGTCAAGTCACCCACCGGCTCGGGCAAGACGCTCGCCTTCGGCGTGCCCCTCGTCGAGCTGCTCGACCGCCGCGAGAGCGGTCCGGCGGCGCTGATCCTCGCGCCCACCCGCGAGCTGGCGGTCCAGATCCTCGCCGAGATCGAGGGGCTCGCCCGCGCGCGCAACCTGCGCGCGGCGGCCGTCTACGGCGGCACGAGCGTCTCCGCGCAGGCCGCCCGCGCGGCGAAGGCGCACATCCTCGTGGCGACCCCCGGCCGCCTCGAGGACCTCCTGTCCCGCCAAGCCATCACGCTCGCGGCGATCAAGGTCCTCGTCCTGGACGAGGCCGACCGGATGCTCGACATGGGCTTTCGACCGGCCATCGACCGCATCGTCGCGGCCTGCCCGCAGGCTCGCCAGACGCTGTTCTTCTCGGCGACGCTCGAGGGGGTCGCCGGCAAGCAGGCGGCGCGCTACACCCGCCGGGCGGTGTCCCACGAGCACGTCGAGCCGCGCCGGCACGACAGCGTGGTGGAGCACAGGTTCGTCCCGGTGCGCGAGCCCGACCGGGTGCAGACGCTGGTCGAAGAACTGGGCTGCGAACGCGAATTGGCGCTCGTGTTCGTGCGCACCAAGCGCGGCGCCGATCGCCTGGTCAAACGGCTGGACTCCCACGGCGTGCAGGCGGTGGCGATCCACGGCAACAAGTCCCAGCGCCAGCGCGAACAGGCGCTGACGCGCTTCAAGAGCGGGCGCGTCGACACGCTGGTCGCGACCGACGTGGCCGCGCGCGGGATCGACGTCGAAGGCGTCTCGCACGTGATCAACTTCGACCCGCCCGGCGACGACGAGGCCTATGTCCATCGCGTCGGGCGCACCGGCCGCGCCGGGCGCGGCGGCGTCGGGATCACGCTCGTGAGCCCCGCCCACCGGCAGGACATGCTGGGGCTCGCCCGCAGGCTGGGGCTCGCCCCTCAGCCCGCGCTCGGCGCCTCCTGCAGGCTGACCGCCTCGCGCACGTCGACCGTCGCCGCCGGGTCCAGCGTGCGCGCGAAGAAGGCGAGCGTCCGCGCCCACGCGTCGCGCGCCGCCGGCGCACGGTAGCTCGGGCGGGTGTCGTTGAAGAACGCGTGGCCGGTGTCCGGGTAGATGCGCAGCTCGTAGTCGGCGCCCGCCTCGCGCAACGCGTCCTCGAACGCGCCCAGGCCGCCGACGATGCGCGGGTCTTCCACGCCGTAGAAGCCGCGCAGCGGACAGCCGATCCTCGCCACCTGCTCGGCGCTGGGTGAGGCGCCGTAGAACACGACCGCCGCCGCGAGCCCCGGCTCCTCACACGCCAGGCGGGCGGACAGCCCGCCGCCGAGGCAGAAGCCCACCGACCCCACCGCCCGGCCCTCGCTGGCCGGGTGCGAGCGCACGAAGCCGACAGCCGCCCGCACGAGCTGCGCGTAGCGGTCGATGTCGCGCATCCCGCCGAACAACGTCCCGAGCGTCTCGCCCACCTGCTCGCCTTCGCCCTCGGGCAGCCTCGCCAGCTCCTGCGCGCGGCGGGCGTCGTCTCCCAGCACGGCCATCCACTGCGCGGAGGGGATCGTGTTCAGGAAGGCCTTCGCCGCCTCCACGCGCGCCGGCGCCAGGCTTGGCGGGCGTCCGCCGCCGGCCGAGTACAGATCGACCGCCAGCGCCGCATAGCCGGCGCTCGCCAGCCGCTCGGCCACGTCCTGGATGTGGCCGTCGACGCCCCACACCTCCTGGAGCACCAGCACCGCCGGCCGCGGTGCGCGCGCCGCGCGCGGATACGCCAGATACGCGGACACCGGCCCGTCGGGCGCCTCGCAGCTCACCCACTCGCTCACCAGCTGCACAGGCGCAGGGTACGGCATCGACGCTCACGCCGCGCGTCTGCCAGGCGGGCGGCGCTCGGCCCACGGCCGCGCCGCTTCCAGCTGCGCCGCCAGCGCCAGCAGCTCGCCGTCCTGCCACGGGCCCGCCACCAGCTGCACGCCCACCGGCAGGCCCTCGTCGCTTGCGTGCAGCGGCAGGCTCACGGCCGGCAGGCCGGTGACGTTGCCGAAGGCCGTGAACGACACGCTGCGCACCACGTCCAGCACCGGCTGGTCGGGGGCCGCGTGCTGCGCCTGCATGATCGCGCCCGCCGGCGGCGGCAGAATCCCGGAGGTGGGCGTCACCAGCACGTCGAAGTCGCGGCCCCAGCGCGCCGTCTCGCGGCGGCTGAGCAGCTCCAGCGAGCGGGCCGCCAGCACGTAGTCGTAGGCGCCCAGCTCGCTCGCGCGCCCGCGCTGGTGGACGATGTGCGGCTCCACCGCCGACCAGTCCACGCCCTCGTAGTCAGCCAGGCCGCCCACCGTCAGCGTGATGAACGACGGGATCAGCTCTTCGGAGATCGTCGGCACCTCGACCTCCTCCACCGTGTGCCCCAGCTCCTCCAGCGCCGCCGCCGCCGCGCGCGCGCCGGCAATGCACGCCTCGTCGGTGGGGATGCCCAGCGGCGCCTGCGCCATCAACCCGACGCGCAGCCGGCCGGGCTCCCGGCCCGGCTCCTGCGCGAACGGGCGCGCGGGCGCCGGCGCGTTGTACCAGGCGTGCGGGTCGAAGTACGCGATCGCGTCGAGCACCGCCGCCGAGTCGGCCACCGTGCGCGCCACCACGCCCTCCACCACCGCGCCCAGCCAGCTCTGCGCCAGCCGTGGCACGCGCCCGCGGCTGGGCTTGAAGCCCACCAGGCCGCAGTAGGAGGCCGGGATGCGGATCGAGCCGCCGCCGTCGTTGGCGTGCGCGAGCGGGAACATCCCCGCCGCGACCGCCGCCGCCGCGCCGCCGCTGGAGCCGCCCGGCGAGCGTTCGGTGTCCCACGGGTTGCGGCTGATGCCGTAGCGCGCGTTCTCCGCCACCGTCATCACGCCGAACTCCGGCGTGTTCGTGCGCGCGCACAGCACGAAGCCCGCGCGCGCCAGCGCGTCCACCACCAGCTCGCTCTGCTCGCTGTCGCCCGCCGGCGCCCCGTTCGAGCCGTACGTCACCGGCCAGCCGGCCACCGGCGTGAGGTCCTTGATCGGCAGCGGCACCCCGAGAAAAGGTGCCCGCCCGCCCTCACCCCCAGCGTCCTGCGCCAGCTGGCGGTCGGCCTGCGCAGCCGCCGCGCGCGCCGCCTCGTCATTGCGCCAGATCACCGCGTTCAGCTGCGGGTTGCACGCGTCGATCGCCGACAGGCAGGCCTCCAGCAGCTCGCTCGCCGACAGCTCACGCGCGCGCAGCGCCGCCGCGAGCTCGAGCGCCGGCGAGCACGGACCGAGCGAACCCATGGCGCGTACCCTACTCCGCGCGCGAGAACTCCACGATCGCCACCGTCAGCATCACCACGCCCAGCAGCGCCACCACCGCGGCCTCCACCAGGCCGGGCACGTGCCAGCTCCACCAGGTGACCCCCGGATCGAGCGCCTGGCGCGCCGCCGCGCTGATGTGCAGGTGCGCGAACACCGCCCGGCGCATGGGGTCCACGGCGTAGGTCAGGGGGTCGAGGCGGTTGAGGATCGACAGCCACTGCGGCAGGCCCGACACCGGGAACAGCGCGCCGGAGAGGAAGTACATGGGCATGATCGCCATCTGCATGAGCGCCATGAACGACTGCATCTGCGTGATCCGCGCCGCCACCATCACGCCGAACGCGGTGATCGCGAACGCGAGCAGCAGCTGCAGCGCGAACACCTCCGCCACCAGCCCCGCCGCGTACGGCACGCCCACGAGCCCCGCCAGGCACAGCACGATCACCCCCTGAAAGCCCGCCACGGTCGCGCCGCCCAGGCACTTGCCGAGCACCAGCGAGCTACGTCTCACCGGCGCGACCATCATCTCGCGCAAGAACCCGAACTCGCGGTCCCACACGAGCGACGCGGCGGAGAACATGGCGGTGAACATCACCGCCATGCACAGCACGCCGGGGTACACGAACGTGCGCAGGTTCACGCCGTGCGTGCCCGCGGAGGCCAGCCGCGAGAGGCCGGTGCCGAGCACGAACAGGAACAGGAACGGCTGCATCAGCGACGTGAGGATGCGCAGCCGGTCGCGGCTGAAGCGGATCAGCTCGCGCTTCCACACCACCTTGATCGCCCGCAGCTCGCTGCCCGCGCTGCGCGTGGGCACGCGCACGCGCGCGATCTCATGCGGAGAGCCTGCGCGCAGCGCTGTCGTGTCGGTGGCCATCAGCGGGCCATCATCCTGGCGACGTTGCGCATGCGGTCGCTGCTCGTGGCCTCCGCGTCGCGGATCGTGGTGCCGGTGTGCGCCATGAACACGTCGTCCAGCGACGGGCGCGCGACGCTCACCGTGCGGATCGGCACGTCGAGCTGCGCGAACAGGCGTGGCACGAACTGCTCGCCCTCGGGCACGCCGAACGTGACCGCGCCTTCCGCGATCGTCGCCTCGATGCCGAAGCGCTCGCGCAGCACGACGATCGCCTGCGCGTCGTCGTCGGTCGCGATCTGCACGCGGTCCTTGCCCACCTGCGCCTTGAGCGCCTGCGGCGTGTCCAGCACGATGATGCGGCCGTGGTCCATGATCGCGATGCGCTCGCAGAACTCGGCCTCGTCCATGTAGTGGGTGGTGAGGAAGATCGTGATGTCCTCGCGCGCCTTCAGCTCGCCGATGTAGCGCCAGATCGAGCTGCGCGTCTGCGGGTCGAGGCCCACCGTCGGCTCGTCCAGGAACAGCACGCGCGGCGAGTGAAACAGCCCGCGGGCGATCTCCAGCCGCCGCTTCATGCCGCCCGAGAACGTGTTCACGAGGCTCCCGCGCCGCTCCCACAGCCCGACCATCTCCAGCACCTGGTGCATGCGCTCGCCCACCTGCTCGCGCGGCACCCCGTACAGCTCCGCGTGCAGACGCAGGTTCTGCTCGGCCGTCAAATAGCCGTCGAGCGTGCTGTCCTGGAAGACCAGGCCGATGTTGCGGCGCACGTCGTCGCGCTCTGCGACCACGTCGTGGCCGGCCACCAGCGCGCTGCCGCCGCTCGGGCGCACGAGCGTGCACAGCATGTTGATGGTCGTCGACTTGCCGGCGCCGTTGGGCCCCAGGAAGCCGAAGATCTCCCCGGTGGCGACCTCGAAGTCGATCCCCCGCACCGCTTCCACGTCGTCGTAGTGCTTGACCAGGCCGTCCACCACCACGGCCGCCGCGCCGGCGGCGGCCGTCTGCGTGGCCTCGGGGGCTTCGGTGAGGGTGGCTGGCTCGCTCAACTGTCCTCGTCCACGGTACCCGCATCGTCAGCGTCTGCCGGGGCTTCGCCTGGGCGGCCCGGCTCGCCGCCGATGTCGCCGTCCGCGAGGATGCGGTACAGGTCGCGGCGCGTCGCGTCGAGCACCTCGCGCGCCCTGCCCATCTGTCCCGCGCTGCCCGTCTTCATCACCTGCACGAACGCAAAGCCCACCTCGCGCATCAAGCGCGCGAGCTCGTGCGCCTCGCCGCGGTCGAAGTCGCGCGGCTCCCACGGCGCCGGGCGCTCGCTGTCGCGTTCCTCCACCAGCTTGCGACCCTGGGTCGTCAGCACGAACGCCTTCTGCCCGTCCTGCTCCTCGGTGCGGATCAGGCCCTCGTCCTCCAGCTGCGCGAGCGCCGGGTACACCGAGCCGGGGCTCGGGCTCCACACGCCGCCGCTGCGCTCCTGCACCTCCTGCATGATCTGGTAGCCGTTGCGCGGCTCCTCCGCCAGCAGCAGCAGCGCCGCCGTGCGAATGTCGCCGCGGCGCGCCCGCCGGCCACGTCCACGCGGCCCGCCGCGGTGGCCGAAGCCGGGACCGGCGCCGCCGAACTCACCGCGCGGGCCGTGCGCAGCGCCGCGTCCGCCACCGTGGCGGGGGCGGCAGCCGGGCCGCTCGCCAGTTGAATAAAAAGCATTTCCAAGCATAATTAATCCTATCGTGAGATATCGAAGTAGTTACACGATATATCGTTATGCACAGGATGTCAAGTCCCGCCGCGGACCACCGCGCCCGTCTGCCGCGCCCGTGTGGCGCGTTCAGGCCGCGTAGCGCTGTGCGGCCCGGGCGCGCGCCTTGGCGGCCTCGACCTCGCGGTTCTTCGCCGGCGCGTTCGTCATGCTGCGACCGTAGTCGGTCAGTGGCGGAAGTGGCGGCGGTCGGTGGCAACCATCGCCACCCCGGCCGCGTCGGCGGACGCTATGACCTCCGCGTCGCGGACCGAGCCGCCGGGCTGGATGATCGCGCTCACGCCCGCGTCGATCGCCAGCTGGGGGCCGTCGGCGAAGGGGAAGTAGGCGTCGGACGCAAGGGATGAGCCGGAGAGCTGGTCCGGCCGGAACTCGCGCGCCTTCTCGACCGCGATGCGCACGGCGTCAACGCGGCTCATCTGGCCGGCGCCGATGCCGATGGTGGCGCCGGCGGCGGCGATGACGATCGCGTTGGAGCGCACGTGGCGGCAGACGGTCCACGCGAACAGCATGTCCTGCCACTCCTGCTCGCTGGGGGCGCGCGCCGCCATCAAGCGCATCTGCTCGCGGGTCTCCTCGACCACGTCGTGCGTCTGCACCAGCTGGCCACCGATCACCGGCTTGGATTCGACCTCGCGGGTGGGCGCCGGCCAGTCGGCGAGCTCCAGCAGGCGGACGTTCTTTTTCGCCTGCAGGGTCTCCAGCGCGGCTGAGTCGTAGCCGGGGGCGAGCAGCACCTCGATGAACTGCTTGGCCAGCTGCTCCGCGAACATGCCGTCCACGGGGCGGTTGACGGCGATCACGCCGCCGTAGGCGCTCTGCGGGTCGCACGCGAAGGCGCGCTCGTAGGCCAGCTGCGCGGTGTCAGCGACGGCGCAGCCGCAGGGGTTGTTGTGCTTGACGATCGCGCACGCGGGCTGGGAGAACTCCTCCACCAGCTCGCGTGCGGAGCTGAGGTCGAGCAGGTTGTTGAACGACAGCTCCTTGCCGTGCAGCTGCTGCACGCCGGCGAGCAGGTGCGTGGGGGAGCCGGCGCGGGCGTAGAAGGCCGCCTGCTGGTGGGGGTTCTCGCCGTAGCGCAGGTCCATCACCTTCTCGTAGGCCTCACGCCAGCTGTCGGGGAAGGTCTCGCCGCTGGTGCGCAGCGCAAACCACGTGGAGATGGCGGCGTCGTAGCGGGCGGTGCACGCAAACGCCTTCGCCGCCAGGCGCTCGCGCGTGGCCAGCGACAGCCGGCCCGCGGACGCGCGCAACTCGCCGAACACCTGCTCGTAGTCCTCGGGGTCCACCAGCACGGCGGCGAACGCGCTGTTCTTGGCCGCCGCGCGGATCATCGTGGGGCCGCCGATGTCGATGTTCTCCACGATCTCCTGCTGGCCGGCGTCGCCGCGCGCGAGCGTCTGCTCGAACGGGTACAGGTTCACGCACACCAGGTCCACCTGCTCGATCTCCAGCTCGGCCGCCGCGCGCAGGTGCTCGTCCTGGTCGCGGCGGGCGAGCAGGCCCGCGTACAGGCGCGGGTGCAGCGTCTTCACGCGCCCGTCCATGATCTCGGGGAAGCCCGTGAAGTCCTCGATCGAGCGCACGTCCAGCCCTGCGCCGGCGAGCTCGCGGGCGGTGCCGCCGGTGGAGACGATCTCCACGCCCAGCGCCGCCAGCCCCTGCGCGAGCTCGACGATCCCGCGCTTGTTGGACACCGACAACAGCGCCCGGCGCACGCGCACCTCGCCGGGAGCCGCGCGCTCGACACCGATGGTCGCCGCAGGCGTCTGGTCGGTGATGAGCTCGCCTTTCGCCGTCACGCCCAGAGCCTATCTCTCGTCCGCGATCAACGTCCGACGCGGGTTCTCGGGGTCCGCGCGCAGCGCGCCGCGCGCGAACAGCGCGACGGCGCGCGCCAACAGCCCGTGCTCGAGCGCCCGCAGCGCCGCGAGCACCTCGGCGGGCTCGCGCGCATCGGGCAGCTCCACCGCCCGTTGCAGGATCACCGGCCCGGAGTCCACGCCGGCGTCGACGAAGTGGACGGTCACGCCGAACACCTTCACGCCGTACGCCAGCGCCTGCTCGATCGCGTGCAGCCCTGGGAAGGCGGGCAGCAGCGAGGGATGCACGTTGATCACCGCGCCAGGGAAACGGGCGAGGAACGCGCCGCCGAGCAGCTCCATGTAGCCGGCCAGCACCACCAGCCGCGCGCCGCGCTCGCTCAGCCAGTCGCCGAGCGCCTGGTCGCGCGCGCCGCGGTCGGCGTACTCAGCGCGCGCGAACACCGCGCTCGCCACGCCGCGCCGCTGCGCGCGCGCGAGCGCCGGCGCGTCGGCGACGCTGGAGGCCACCGCCACGATTTGCGCCTCGCGTTCGTGGACGCTGTCGAGCAGCGCCTGCAGGTTGGTGCCCGTTCCTGACACCAGCACGGCGATGGGCAAACGCTCGCTCACTCGCCGCGCACGATATCCGCGCGAGCGTGATCAAGCTCACAGACAACAGCGCGCGCCCACAGCAAACTACCTAGTGGATCGACACACGCACACGGACCGTCGGCCGTTGTCTGTGCCGATCGAGGAGAGAGAGGTACACGCCCACCACAACCGCACAGGAGCGGAGCCGCAAATGCTCATCGCCATTCTCATCTCTCTCGGAATCGCGCTTTTCCTGCTGCTGTCACTGCGACCGGACAGGAAGGGCAAGCTGATCGCCCACACGCCGTACAACAACCACCACAACGACGCCAGCGCGGCGCGCGAGGACTACCTCGGCTGAACCAGACTCCCGCAGGGGGGAGCGCGCCTAGCCGGACGCCCGTGAGCACACCCGGCTAGGCGCGCACGAGTGGCGGAGGCGGCGAGTCAGCTCGCGGCCCCTGGACGGGTGGGATCCCGTCCTCGGTGCCCGGCGCCTGCTCCAGCGAGTACTTGCCGTTCGCGCCGTCGGTCCCCGCCAGCGGGTAGGAGCCGCTGAAGCAGGCGTCGCAGTGGGTCGCGCGCGTGGCGCGCACCGCCTCATAGACGCCGTCCAGGGACAGGTAGTGCAGCGAGTCGCAGCCGAGCTCCGCGGCGATCTCCTCGGTGCTGCGCCCGTGCGCGATCATCTCCTCGCGCGTGGACATGTCGATGCCGTAGTGGCACGGGTGCTTGATCGGCGGGGCGGAGATGCGCATGTGGATCTCCGCGGCGCCGGCGTCGCGCAGCATCTGCACGATCTGGCGGGTGGTGTTGCCGCGCACGATCGAGTCGTCCACCACCACCAGGCGCTTGCCGGCGATCACCTCGGGCAGCGGATTGAACTTCAGCCGCAGCCCGTGCTTGCGCAGCTCCTGGCCGGGTTGGATGAACGTGCGCGCGACGTAGCGGTTCTTGACGAAGCCGTCGTCCTGGGGCAGCCCGGCGGCGCGCGCGAGCCCGCGCGCGGCGGGGTTGCCGGAGTCGGGCACGGCGATCACCAGGTCGGCCTCCACGGGCGCCTCGTGCCACAGGATCTCCCCCATGCGCGAGCGCGCGACCTGCAGCACCTGATCGTTCATGCGCGAGTCGGGGCGGGCGAAGTAGATGTACTCGAACACGCAGAACGCGCGCCGCTGCCCGCCGGCGACCATCCGGCTGCGCAGCCCGCCCTCGCTCAGCGTGACGAGCTCGCCGGGCGCCACGTCGCGCAGGAAGCGCGCGCCGATGATGTCGAAGGCGCACGACTCGCTGGCGACGCAGTAGCGCACCGGATCGGACCCCCGCCCGCCCTCGCCGGGGGCGGGGTCGAGCGTGCCGATGGCCAGCGGGCGCAGCCCGTGCGGGTCGCGGAAGGCGACCACGCGGTCCTTGGTCATGGCGACGATCGAGAACGCGCCGCGCAGGCGGGGCAGCACGTCGGCGATCGCGTCCTCCACCTCCTCGGCGGGGTGGGTGGCGATCATCGCGGCGATGATCTCCGAGTCGGAGGTCGAGCTGAAGCCGACCCCCGCGTCCACCAGCTCGCGGTGCAGCTCGAGCGCGTTGATCAGGTTGCCGTTGTGCGCCAGCGCGACCTCGCGCCGCGAGCCGTCGGTGCCGGCGGAGCGCTGCACGGGCTGGGAGTTCTCCCACGCGTTGGAGCCGGTGGTCGAGTAGCGCACGTGGCCGATCGCCAGCTCGCCGGCGAGCGTGCGCAGGTCGTTCTCGGTGAACACCTGGCTGACGAGGCCGAGCTCGCGACGGGTGATGATGTGCCCGCCGCGGTCGGCGGCGGCGATGCCGGCGGACTCCTGCCCGCGGTGCTGCAGCGCGTACAGCGCGAAGTACGACAGCCTCGAGACCTCGTGACCGGGCGCGTACAGCCCGAACACCCCGCATTCCTCGCGGGGCCGGTCATCGGAGCAGCCCGTGGCTGTCTCCTCCTGTGGCGACGGCCGCCTTCCCGGCGAGATGGACGGACGCATCACCGTTCACAAGCTAGCAGGGGCGGCGCCGGCCGCGCGGGCGTCTCAGGCGGCCTCGGCGGCGGACGGCGGCGGCGAGATCCGCCCACGCGCAGCCTGCGCGCCGGAGCGGTCGAAGGCGCGCATTCCCGGCAGCAGCAGCCCGGCGAACGTGACCGTCGCGCCGGCGACGCCGGCGCCGATGAGCGTGGCGCGCACGCCGAACGCCGCGCTGAGCGGCGCGGTCAGCGCGAAGGAGATCGGCAGCAGCCCGATGGAGATCAGCCAGTCGAGGCTGGAGACGCGCCCGAGCATGTGGCCGGGGACGTGGCGCTGCTTGATCGTCGCCCACACGATTTCGCCGGCGCTCTCCAGCAGGTTGAAGGCGACGCTCGCGAGCATCAGCTCCCACACGGCGCTCGCCAGCCCGTAGCCGGCGACGGCGAGCGTGCCGAGCGTCCACACGATGTAGATGAAGGTCATGCTGCGCGTGGGCAGCCCGCTGCGGGTCATCGCCAGGCCGGCGGCCACCGAGCCCAGCCCGCCGGCGCCGAGCACGAGGCCGAGCTGCACGCCGCTGCCGTGCAGCTCGTGCTTGACCATGAACGGCAGCAGCACCTCGGCGGGCCCCATGAACAGCAGGTAGGCGACGCCGGCGCTGGCAAATGTCCCCCACAGCCACACGCGCCGGCGCACGTAGGACCAGCCCTCGCGCACCTGCGCGAGCGCCGTCGCCTCAGCCGGCGCCAGCGCGCGGGCGACGGCGCCGCCGGCCCCGAACGACATCGCCCACAGCGAGGCCGCGGAGACCACGAACGTGGCGGCGTCGACCGCGAACGCGGCGCCCAGCCCGAGCACCCCCACGAGCACGCCGCCGAGGGCGGGGCCGGCGAGCCGCAGCGCGAGCGGGCGCACGACCTGCTCGAGCGCGTTGGCCTGCCCGAGCTGGCCCGCGGGCACGATCTCCGGCAGGATCGCGTCGCTGGCGGGGTCGAAGAACGCCTGCGCGCCACCGTAGATGGCGACGATGATCGCCATCTGCCACAGCCGCAGCGTGCCGGTGGCGGCGAGCATCGCGAGCGTGGCGAGCAGCGCCGCGCGCACGAGGTCGGCGAGCAGCATCACCCGCCGGCGGCGGTGGCGGTCGCTGACGACACCGCCGAACAGGAGCAGCGCGATCAGCGGCACGGTCATGGCGATCCCCAGCAGCGACAGCGCGGTGGGGGCGTTCGACAGCGTGTACGCTTGCCAGGCGAGCGCTACCAGGAACACGCCGTCGCCGAGCAGCGACACGCAGCGCCCGGTGAACAGCAGGCGAAAGGCGCGGTTGGCGAGCAGGCCGTCAAGCGCCATCGCGCGGGCTCGCCACCGGCTTGCCGGACTCCTCCGCGCCGCGCGCCGGCATGCCCGACAGGTAGTCGATCAGGTGCGCGGACTCCATCGGGTAGGCGAAGTGGAAGCCCTGGCCGAGCTCGCAGCCGAGATCGCGCAGGCGGCTCAGCTGCTCGTCGTATTCGATGCCCTCGGCGACGACCTCCAGCGACAGCGAGCTACCCAGCGCGACCACCGCGCTGGACAGGTCGGCGGCCTCTTTGCTGGCGTCCGAGCGCAGGAACGAGCGATCCATCTTGATCACGTCGACGGGGAAGCGGCTGAGGTAGGACAGCGACGAGTAGCCGGTGCCGAAGTCGTCCATCGCGATGCGCACGCCGAGCTCCCGCAGCTCGCGCAGCTTGACGACCGCGACGTCGGGGTCCTCGACGAGCATCGACTCGGTGATCTCGAGCATCAGCAGCCCCGCGTCCAGCCCCGAGCCGTCGAGCGCGTCCCGCACGTCGGCGATCACGTCGCTGTGCTGCAGCTGCCTGACGGACAGGTTGACACAGATGTACAGCGGCGGCTGCTGCGTCCAAATTCGTTGCACGGCGATCGCCTGCTGGCAGGCCTCGCGCAGCACCCAGCGGCCGATCGGCACGATCAGCCCGGTCTCCTCGGCGAACGGGACGAAGTCCCCGGGGACGACGAGGCCGCGCTGGGGGTGGTGCCAGCGCAGCAGCGCCTCCATGCCGGCGACGCGGCCGTCGCCGAGGCGGATGATCGGTTGGTAGTGCAGCTCGAACTGGCCGTTCTCGAGCGCGCGCTGCAGGTCGGCGCGCAGCTCCAGGCGCGCGAGCACGCCGGCGTGCATCTCCGGCTCGAACAGGCGGTAGCCGCCCTTGCCGTCGCGCTTGGCGATGTACATGGCGGCGTCGGCGTCGCGGATCAGCTCGTCGGCGCTGGTGGCGGAGCTCTCGGCGAGGATCGAGATGCCGATGCTGCCGCGCACGACCAGCTCCTTGCCGGCGACGGTGAGCGGCTGGCGCAGGTCCTCGAGCACACGCTCGGCGACTTCGGTGGCGGTGTCGGAGCTGTCGAGGTCCTCGAGCAGCACGACGAACTCGTCGCCGCCGAAGCGCGCGGCGGTGTCGCTGGCGCGGATGCTGGCGGACAGGCGCTTGGCGACGTCGATCAGCGTGGCGTCGCCGGCGCCGTGGCCGAGGCTGTCGTTGATCGTCTTGAAGTCATCGATGTCGAGGAACATCACCCCCAGCGCGCGGCCCTCGCGCCGCGCGCGGCTGATCGCCTGGCGCACGCTCTCGACGAACAGCGCGCGGTTGGCGAGGCCGGTGACGGGGTCGTGGAAGGCCTGGTGGGCGAGCTGCTCCTCGAACAGCTTGCGCTCTGAGATGTCGCGTGCGTTGAGCACGATGCCGCGCACGTGCTCGTCGTCGAGCAGGTCGTTGTGGAGGATCTCGAACTGGCGCAGCTGGCCGTTGCGGTGGCGCAGCGTGCACTCGATCACCTGGCCGTCGCGGCGCGCGTAGCCGGGGCCGTCGGCGAGCAGCTGCAACAGGCGCCCGGCGTCCTCCTGCGCGACCAGGCGATCGAAGCGGGTGCCGATGAGCTCCTGCGGCTGGTAGCCGAGGACGTGCTCGGAGGAGGGGCTCTGGTATGTGATGGTGGCGTCGGGCCCCACGACGGTGATCAGGTCGCTGGCGTTCTGCACGAGCGAGGCGAAGCGCGCCTCGCTGCGCTGCGCCACGACCGCCTCGGTCAACCGCGCGCCCTCGAGCGCCAGCGCGAGCTGGGTGGCAAGCGCGCGCAGCGCGCCGCACGCCTGGCGTGAGAGCTGCGTGGGCGTGGCGAGCGTGAGCACGCCGAGCAGGCTGCCGCGCACCGACAGGGCGAGCACGAGACCGTTGGGCAGCTCCTGCGGGAGCTCCATGCTGGCGAGCTGCTCGGGCTCGAACACCACGCCCTGGGCGGTGTCACCGACGGCGAGCTCGAGCAGGCGTGAAGAGACGTGGTGGGGGAGCTCGCGCGCCGGCCAGTCGCTTTGGTCGCTGCGCGCGACGGCCGCGAGCGCGCGATCGTCGAACATGCACAGCACCCCCACTCCGGGGCCTTCCAGCAGCGGCACGATCGCGCCCAGCGCGGCGCGCTGCATCTCCTCGCGTGTGGCGCACACGACGAGCGCGGCGCCGAAGGAGCTGAGCAGCCGCTCGCGCGCGGCGGAGCGCTCCTGCTGGCGCACGAGGTCGACCATGCGCATGACGACCAGGCCGAACAGCACGACCGACAGGCAGACGACGACGATCAGGTCGAGGTCGCCGCGGTGCAGCTCCTTGATGAGGATGCAGATGGGCGCGATCAGCGAGGCGCCGGTGAGCAGGCTGAGCCGCAACGGCGTGAGCTTGGCGGCGGTCGAGTCACGCTCGGGCGCGGGCTCGTCCATCACGGCCATCGACGGGTGCAGCGCGGCGGCGCCCCACAGCAGCTGGTAGGAGAACCAGCCGAGGTCGAGCGCGAGCTGGTGGTGGAAGGTGCCGTCGAGCGTCATCACCCCGTAGGTGAAGTCGGTGGCGAGCAGCGCGACGATGCTGGCGCCCATCAGGTAGAAGGCGGGCTGGCGCCGGCCGCCGTCGAGCACCAGGCGGATGGCCGCGGCGAGCATCAGGATGTCGCCCATCGGGTAGGCGACCGACACCAGCTTGGGCGCCAGCCCCATGGAGCTTTCGTGGATGTACGGGGCGATCTGCAGGATCCACGAGAGCACTGAGAGCCCGAGCGTGAGGATGGCGGCGTCGATCAGCGTGCTGCGGTTGCGCTGCGGGTCGCGCCGGCGTACGAGCAGCAGCAGGCCGAGCATCTGCGCGGGGTAGACCGTCAGGTAGATGGCGTCGCCGATCGACGGGAACGGGACTTCGTGGTGCAGGATGTACGCGCGGTAGCTGTAGGTGTAGAAGTCGCCCATCCAGTACAGGACGAAGCCGAACGCGAACAGCCACCACGGCAGCGCGTAGCGCGGCTTGTTGCGGCGGATGCCCACGATCACGGCCACCCAGCTGCTCAGCCCGAGCGTGTTGAACAGCGCCTCGTTGCCTTTCAGCGGCGTGTCCGGCAGGTACAGCAGCATGCCGAGCACGCCGAAAGCGATGTAGGCCTGCCACAGCGCCGGGCGCAGGCGCCCGGTGCGGCGTTCGCCCTCGGGCTCACCGGCGGCGCGCGGCGAGGCATCCAGCGTGTGCGCGCTCATCGGTCGGCCTCGAGCACCTGCTCGCGGGAGGCGTGGCGCAGCTCGCCGCGCTCGGCGAGCTCGGCCAGCGCGGCGATCAGCGCCTCTAGCTGGGTGTCGGTGTTGGCGGCGGTGAGCTGCACACGAAAGCCAACCTCGGCCTTGGGCACGAGCGGGTAGGCGGCGAGCGTGACGTACACCCCGCGGGCGAACAGGATGCGCCCGACCTCGTCGATGCGTGTGTGGTCGCGCAGCGGGATCTCGATGATCGGCAGCTGCGAGCGGTTGGGCGTGTACACGTCGAGCTCGGCGAGCGCGTCCAGCACGCGCGCGCTGTGGCGGTACACGCGCGCGCGCAGCTGCTCGCCGCGGCGCTCGTTGACGTCGAAGCCGGCGAGCACGGTGGCGAGCGAGGCGACGGGGGAGGGGCCGGAGTACAGGTACGGTGGCGCAGCCACCTTCAGCAGGTTCTTGACCTCTGTGGGGCAGGCGATGAACGCCAGCAGCGAGGAATAGGCCTTGGAGAAGCCGCCGACGAGCACGAGCTCGTCGTAGCTCTCGTCGAAGTGGCGCACGATGCTGTTGCCGCGCCGCCCGTACGGGCACGGCTCTTCGGGCGTGCGCTCGCCGATGACGCCGAAGCCGTGCGCGTCGTCGACGTACAGCAGCGCCCCGTGACGGCGTGTGACCTCGGCGAAGGCCGTCAGGTCGGGGGCGTTGCCGGTCATGCTGTTGACGCCGTCCATGCACACCAGGCGCGCGCGGTCGCGCTCGGCGCCGAGCAGCTCGTCGAGATGCTCGGGGTCCTCGAAGCGAAACCGGCGCACGGCGGCGCCGCGCGAGCGCGCCACCTGGCAGCCGTCGTAGATCGTCTTGTGCGCGCGTGCGTCCAGGAAGATCGTCCCGGAGGCGGCGAGCACGGGGATCACGGAGGTGTGGATGTGCGTGATCGTGGGCAGCACCAGCGTGTCCTCGCAGCCGAGCAGCTCGGTCAGGCGCTGCTCGATGCGCTCGTACAGCACGGGGCTGCCGAGCAGCCGCGACCAGCTTGGGTGCGTGCCCCATTCCTGCAGGAACGCGGGCACGGCGGCGATGATCTCGGGGTCGAGGTCGAACCCGAGGTAGTTGCACGAGGCGAAGTCGGCCAGCCAGTGCTCGCCGACGCGGATCATGCGCCCGTCCACCTCGTCGATGACCGCGTCCATCATCGGATGCGCGGCGCGCAGGGCGTCGATGTCGCGGAGCGTCTCGAGCCAGTGCTCGATCCAGCGTCCGCGGGGACGGGCGGGCGCGGCCGACCGCGCGGAGGTGGGAGCGAGCGGAGCTGCCATGTGCGCCCGCCATCGTCCCCAGCGGCGGGCGCCTTAATCGCTGGACGCTTATATCAGCACTTCAATGATTGGAATCCGCGGCTAGGCGAATAGCCCAGCGAGCGGCGCGTGCGCACGCATCGCCGGCCGCCGTGCCCGGGCGCGATCTAGCCGGGGGCGCCCCGGTGCGATCTAGCCGGCCGGCGCCCCGGTGCGCTCCAGCCACGCGTGAAACGGCTCGCCGACGATGCGCTCGTAGGCTTCGAGATAGCGCGCGCGGGTGCCGGCGACGACGTCCTCGGGGATGGCGGGCGCCGGTGGCTTCTTGTCCCAGCCGCTCGCGGAGGCCCAGTCGCGCACGTACTGCTTGTCGAAGCTCGGCTGCGCGCGGCCCACCTGGTAGCCGTCGGCGGGCCAGTAGCGCGAGGAGTCGGGTGTGAGCACCTCGTCGCCGAGGACCAGCAGCGGCCCCTCGGCGCTGTCCTCGCGTTCGTCGAGGCCGAACTCGAACTTGGTGTCGGCGAGGATCACGCCCCGCTCGCGCGCGTGCTCGGCGGCGAACGAGTACAGCGCGATCGACGCGTCGCGCACGCGCTCCATCAGCGCGCGGTCGCCGACCAGATCGGCGGCGCCGTCGAAGTCGATCGCCTCGTCGTGGCCGACGTCGGCCTTGGTGGAGGGCGTGAAGATCGGCTCCGGCAGACGCTCGGACTCGCGCAGCCCCGCCGGCAGCGCGATCCCGGACACCGAGCCGCTCGCCAGGTAGTCCTTCCAGCCCGAGCCGGTGATGTAGCCGCGCACCACGCACTCGACGGGGAGCATGTTCAGCTTGCGCACCACGATCGCCCGTCCGAGCACCTCCTCGGGCACGCCGTCGATCGTGGAGATGAGGTGGTTGGCGACGATGTGCTCGGTGCGCTCGAACCAGAACACCGACAGGCCGGTGAGCACCTTGCCCTTGTCGGGGATCGGCGTGGGATGCACGACGTCGTAGGTGGAGATGCGGTCGCTGGCGACCATCAGCAGCGTCTCCTGCGCGCGGTCTTCCAGCCCGTCGCCGACCCGTTCGAGCTCGTACATCTCGCGCACCTTGCCTTTGGCGACGAGGGGGAGATCGGCGAGGACGGTCACGTGTGGCGATGCTACTGCACGAGCGCGTCGAGCAGGCGGTGTGCGCGCTTGCCGGCCCCGCGGGATCGCGCAGCTGCTCGCGCGCAACCTCTCCAGCCGCACGCTCACGACCGTCGGAGCGTTGCTGCTGGCGCTCGGGATGGGCGTCACCGCGGTGGCGCTGTCGGCGTCCTCCGCCGATGACGCGCTCGGCTAGCCTCGGCTGAGCGCGAGCTGACGCTGTAGGACTAGCTCGAACAGATTGTTGAAAAGCTCCCCCTGCTCGAGGGCATCGTCGAGCGCATTGTGCGTGTGGGGGCCATGCGGAAGCAGCTCCAGAGGCAGATGACTCTTCGACGATTGCGCGTAGGTCGAGCCGGTGGCACCGATGTAGAGGCTGCGCATGTCGATGCATGTTCCGTGTCCGAATGGAGAGTCTCCGACGAACGACGTGAAATACCAGTGCACGAAGGACCAGTCGAACGCCGCCGGATAAGCGACCAGGACAGCGCGGTCGGATCCAGCCACATGGCGCACCCATCGATCAGCGTCACGCATGGCCTGCTCGGGAGGAACGCCCTCCTGCCGCAGCTTCTCGCGGTCGAGCCCACTGACCGACAGCGCCTCTGCGTCAAAGCGCTCGGAGATCGGCCGCAGCTCCCAATATCGGCACCCAGCATGTGGGTCGAGTCGCGTGAAGTGTTCTCCGTCGAACCTTGCGACGGCGACCAGCGCGAGAGACAACATCGAGAAGGTACCTGGGATCGGTCCATCCGACTCGATGTCGACGGAGAAGTAGAGGTCGCGCGATCCGTTCGCCGGCATGTCACATAGGCTAGAGCAGCGGCTGATCCTACGTGGGATGGTGTGGCGCGCCGCCTTCCTTGCTGGGCTGGACAGCGACCCTGGAGCGTGCGCTTGTCTCGTACGTGTGTCGTCGATTTGGACGAGTTCAGGCATGTGCACTGCGGGCGCGTGCCCATATCATTGCCCGTGGACGACAATGGACCATCTGCAGCTCGCCACACGTCGCAAGGAAAGCGAAGAAGGGCTTGCGCTTGTGCGCCAGCAGGCCGCTGAGCACCTGTCTTCGATCGTTAGCGACGAGCCGCTCGCCATCTACGTCACCGGCTCGTTCGGGCGCCTCGAGGCACGCTTTCCCGAAGGATCGGACTTGGATCTGTTTTTTCTGTACGGGCCACGGGACCGTTCGCACGAGAAGCGCCCCTCGCAACTCACGTGGTTCGAGCTGGCGGGCGAGCTGATCCGGATCGCACGAAGGCTCCGGTTTGAGGAATTCTCCCGTGACGGGGCTTTCCTCCAAGCCCACAACGTGTGGCACATCGGACGGCAACTCGGTTCGCAGCACGAGGACTCCGAGAACGGCTTCACAGCGCGGCTGCTCCTACTGCTCGAGAGTCGCTATGTACTGAATGAGCACCTGTACCGGCGGTTCATGGAGGAGACGATCGGCTTTTACTACGGCGACTACTCGGCCAACAGAGGCACCTTCCGACCGACGTTCCTCATCAACGACATCCTCCGCTTCTGGCGCACACTGTGCTTGAACTACGAGCACAAGCGCAACCGAAAGCGAAGCGATAGCGCTGTCGAGAACGACAACGCGCCATGGCGCGCGGATTCGGCGCTGGACAATCTGAAGCTCAGGTTCAGCCGCTTGTCGACCTGCTACTCGATGGTGATCGCACTGGCCGCCGAGCCCACCCCTGTGGGGCCGGAGCGCGTGCTGGAGTTGTGCAGCACGGCTCCGACCGACCGCTGGTCGATCGCGGCACAGCACGCATCGGCAGGCGCGGCGGCCGAGGCCGGGGCGAAGGTAGAGCAGATCCTCGAGGCCTACGACGCCTTCCTGGAGCTCATGGGCGACGAAGATGCCCTGCGTGAGCGGCTCACCTCGCACGCCGAACGCGCCAGCACGCGGCGCAGGGCGGCCGCGTTCGGCCAACTCGTCTCCGAGTTCCTGCTGACGACCTGCCAGGGCGATCAGCTACGGACTCTGCTCATCTAGCGTGATCACGACCCACAACACCGTGCGTGTCGGGTCGTCCTTCTTGGGACGACGCTCGGTGGTCCAGGCCTGCTCGCGTGGGCCGAGCACCGTCTCGAGCGCATCCGGGACGAGTTCGGAGGCCCATCGGTCCTGCTCCGGCACGGCGCCCTCGGGCACTCCATGCTTGAGCGCCTCCATCACACCACGCCAGGGAATCGCGCCCCGCTGACGCCACTGCTGGAACTCCTCATCGCTGTCCAGAGCGGCGATCGCCGCCTGACGGTAGAGCTGGTCGCGGTCGATCTCCTGCTCGTCGACATCCTTCTCGCCGGGTTTCTCGCGCTCGATCCGCTCCTCGCCGGACCCCGCCACAGCAGCGAGGCGCGACTGCAACTTGTTGCGAATCGCCTCTATGCTCGCCGCCGACTCGCGCGCGAGCTTCGCCGCGTACACGTCCGTCGCAGGACGTTTGCCACCGGGATCCATTACGGAATATTCATCCTCGAACGAAAGCACCCGCAGGGGAATCGGATATGCGTTGCCCGCCTTGTCGACGTCGCCGCTGACGCTCGACCAGAACACGCCATTGCCGGGAAGAGGCTCGTTGAGCAGCGAAGAGAGCAGATCGTCAGAGAAGTGGGAGTTGGCGGCCTTGACGGCGCGCAGATCCCCCTGAGAGAGCAGGTGGAAGATGAACCACGAATCACCCTGGCTCAGCAGCTCAGCTGGTATCGAGCTCGGCTGCTGCGTGATCAGGACTGCGCCGAGATTGTACTTGCGACCCTCCTTGATCCACTCCTCGTACGCCGATTCACCCGAGCCGTAACTGCCCATTACCGACTGTGCCTCCTCGATCACCGCGATGGTCGGGATGGGGTCCGGTTTGGCGCGGGTGAACTCTCCCTGATTGTGGTTGAAGATGTGTCGCAGCACGATGCCCGAAAGCGTCAGTCCAGCCGGACCGCGCATCCGAGAGATGTCAACGATGCACAGCTTGCCGTCGCGCAGTGCGCTCAACAGCTGCGCGAGCATCTCGCTGCTGGGGTCGTGGAGCTCACGCACGACCCGCAGCATGTTCGATCGCGCGGCCCACAGCTCGGCCTCCTGTCCCGGGCTGAGGCCGAGCAGACGCTGCATTTCTCCCTCGTCCGCATCCATCTGGTCGCGGTGGATCAGATCGACAAGTTCGCGCCACTTCGGACCGCGCAGCGCCTTGAGCTTGAGCACGTTCTGCTGCAGCTGCTGTTCGGGAGACAGCGCGATCGACATAACGAGCGAAGCGGGCAGCTGGCGTATGTCCAAGCGAATGCCCCCCGCCCTGAACGAGCCGTAGTACGGCGACGGCGGCTCTTGGTTGGTGAACACTACGACCTCTTCGGCAAGCTCCTCCACATCGCAAAGTCCGGGGCGCCCGGAGGTGTCGGGCCAGAAGTACTCGCCGTCTGGATCGAATATCACCGTCCCGACCGGCACCACGCGCCCGTCTCGGATCGGCACCCGCGGACGTTCACTGTAGAGAGCCGCGAACAGCAGCTTGACGAGGTTCGACTTGCCGAACCCTGCGCGAGCAAAGATGAAGGAGCGCCTGGCGACCATGTGCTCGACGGCGAATCGCACGGAGACCTTTGGATCGAGTGTCTGCATCCATGACGGCGTGCTCGGCAGCCCGCCCGCTCCGCAGTACACGAACTCGCCGAGCGCATAGAAGCCGATCTCTACGCCGGTCGTCCCTCCTGCCACCTCGCATAGAACCTCGTCCGGCAGGAATGCGACCCTCGCCCCGACGTGCGGCAGGCGCCGGTGGGAGGGAGCGAAGACCAGGCTCTCGTCCTTGCAGCGCAGCACCCCCAGCATGCGGATGTCGATGCGGTAGCGCAGATACCGCTTGCGCAAATCCTCGGGAATTTCGCGATCCTCGGCCACGGCGCGCAGGCCGTACTCCTCGCCGACGGTGGAGGTCAGCTTTCCCTGCGCGGCGACCGAGGTGATGCGGCCGAGAACCGCCTCCTCCGGATTGGCGAGCTCCACCAACACGAACTGCCCGTGCATGGGCAGAGAGTGAAAGCTGTCTCGGTAGGGCAGCGTGAGGTCCGCATGAAACTCGAGCCCGCCCGCGCTCGCGCCGCGGAACATCCCGACAGCGTGCCCCTCCGGGAAGAACTCCACCGTCATCGCCTCGCTTGCTCGGAAGTGGTTTCGCCGTCGCTCATTGGGGCAAATGTCGATCGTCGGGGGCGAATGCCAAGCCATCGAGCACCTCGCGCTTGCCCTCCTCGACGAGCGCTCGTACAGCGTCGCTGACGGTGTCCTGAAGGACATCGAGATCGAGGTCGACTACTTCGGCGTGCTCGCGGGCTCTTTGCAGGCAGCGCGGATAGAACGGGATGGGAAAGCCTTCGATCGCATCCTGCAGCAAGTAGCCGAAGATCTCGCCGGCCTGCCCGACCTGCGATGTGAGCACGTCGATCGCCCATATGGGGTCGTGCGCCTCTGGGCCGAACCGCACGAGGAACATCGAGCCGATCACGAACTTGGCCCTCTCTTCACCCGGCTGGACATCCTCGGGCCCGCGCGCAAACTCCTTCCACTTGTAGACCTTCTCCTCGAGCTCGCGCGGGACGCGCACGTAGCGTGCGGTTCTCGCGGGGAAGGCTCCCTCGAGCGCCATCGCCAGCCGGTAGCGAGCCAGCACTCGCGAGTGCTTCGCCAGTCCCACGAGGAAGATCCTCGTGCCCTTGCGACGCTGATCCTCGATCGCATCCATCATCAGTTCGCCCATCCGCACGAATCCGTTCTGGCTAAAGCTCTTCGAGCGCAGCAGCCCATCCCATACGATCAGGGTGTCGACCGTCCACTGGGAGCACCTGACCTGGCGATAGAGCTCCGCCCACTCGACGAGCTCGCGATAGTCGCGCGTCCACGACGAGTTGACGCGATCGGCTTCCCTGCGTACCTGCTCGCTCGTGGGAATCATCGGGCTGAGCTCTCTGAGCGTGCCGGCGCCCAAATCCTCCATCAAGACGTGGAGAGCGTCGCCGGCCTTGCGGTGGCGATCGACGAGCTCATCCGGATCGCTCCGCGGCGAGATGACGTCGAGGAACAGCTGCCGGCCCTGGGAGTTCACGATCCTCACGAGCTGCATCGAGAAGGGATCGAAGACGAGCCGGTTGTTGGCGCCTTCGGAGGCCACGAACGCCATCGTCGTTGCGGAGTGCGGCCGGACGACGAGCGAAGGACACAGCTTGGAGCGCACATCTGTGCGCAGTTCCTCGAGCAGCACCCTGTCGGCAAAGGTCTGGCGCTCGATCGCAGCGCGGATCTCCACAAGCTGGCTGGGCTCGAACACGGCGCTCACCCGAGGAGTCTCGCCATCACGTCCACTTCGGGCACGTGCGCTCCCACCTCCAGCGCCTGATCGACCTGACGTGCACCCACGCGCTCGGGTGTTCCCGCGTCCTTCACAGAAACGATCCGCCATGCGGCCGACGCCTCGAGGCTCAGCAGCAGCAGGTCCTCGGGCTCCCCGGCGCGTACAGAAGGCAGGGCGCCGAAGCGGACGATCAGCCGCGCGTCGGAGACGCAGCGCCTGGCGAGCGCCTCCCAGATGGCCGCCAGCCTAGCCACGAACCGACGACCCGTCATCGCACCCAGCTGTCCGTCCCGACTGTAGTCGGGCGCCGGCGGACCGCCCAGCAGCCACCCTCGCAGCCATCCATCGGGACGGTAGGTGACCATGCCTGGATACGGTGGCGAAGTGATCACCCAGCTGAAGCGCCGACGCAGGCGTGGTAGCAGCGCGAGGGCGTCTCCGGTGTGTACGGCGCCGGGTGTGCGGGGAGGCACGCTGCGATAGCGACGCTCAGCGTGCCTGCGGATGACCGCGACAACGTCGACCTCCACCGGATGCAGCTCGTGCGCCTTCCAGTAAGACACTGCCCCCGTCGGCTTGGTCGCGTAGGTACGCGGCATCTGATTGGACAAGTAGCTCGGGTCTCCGCGATTGCGAGGCCCGTGCAGCGCACCCAGCAACACACCGCGCAACGCGGCCGCCGTCTGATCTCGGCGTGTCGCAAGCCCGTCTCTCAGGAGAGAGAGTGCGTCCAGGACTTTCGGCGCGAAGCACCACCGCCAGAACTCGCCTTCGGGCGGTCGAGGCTCATCACCTCCGGCGATCAGCTTCTGGGCGAGGGCCGCCACCGCATCGGGTGTGGCTGCGACCATCTTCGCAGCCGCTATCGCGGATGCCACCGGGTTGCTGTCTATCCCGACGGCCGGCAGTCCGAGCTTACGGGCGGCATAAAGGGTCGTGCCGCGACCGCAGAAGGGATCGAGCACCCACTCCCCCGGCCTGGCGTTGGCAAGTATCCCCAGCGGGAAGCTGAGCGGAAACATGGTCCAGTACGGACAGATCGCGTTCAGGCTGTCTGGACCGGAGTCGGCAGTCGGGCGCAATTCAGCCATTCAGGCGGATCTTTTCATCTAGACCGGCCTGCTGCGCATCTCAGGCTGCGGGTAATGCGCCTGCCCACCTTCACCGTCGGGCTCCCGGCGATCAGACTCCGCCGGAGCCGCGCTCAGGCGATGCCATCGAGGCGGGCGACGATCTCCTGCGCGTAGCGCGTGTAGTGCTCATAGTCGAAGATCGCGTCGAGGTCGAGCCCCGCGGCGCGCGCGTCGGCCGCCAGCAGCTCGCGCAACGGCACGCGCTCGTCCCACGCGCGCTGCGCGAGCTCCTGCACCACCCGGTATGCGGCGTCGCGCGAGGAGCCGGCCTCCACGAGCGCGAGCAGCACCCGCTGGGAGAACAGCGCGCCGTGGGTGAGCTCGAGGTTGGCGCGCATGCGCTCGGCATCCACGGTCATGTCGCGGACGAGCGCGATCGCGCGGTGCTGCAGGTAGTCGAGCAGGATCGTCGAGTCGGGCAGGATCACGCGCTCGACCGAGGAGTGGGAGATGTCACGCTCGTGCCACAGCGCGACGTCCTCGAGCGCCGCCTGGGCGTTGCCGCGCAGCACGCGCGCGAGCCCGGCGATCTGCTCGCTCTTGATCGGGTTGCGCTTGTGGGGCATCGCCGAGGAGCCCTTCTGGCCGGCGCGGAACGGCTCCTGCACCTCTCTGACCTCGGTGCGCTGCAGGTGGCGCACCTCGGTGGCGATGCGCTCGAGCCCCGCGCCGGCGAGGGCGATCGCGCACACCAGCTCGGCGTGACGGTCGCGCGGGATGATCTGCGTGGAGACGTCCTCGCGCGCGAGACCCAGGCGCGCGAGGACGCGCGCCTCGAACTCGGGGCTGGTGGCGGCGTACGTGCCGACCGCGCCGGACACCGCGCCCACGGCCAGCTGCGCGAACGCGCGCTGCAAGCGCTGGGCGTTGCGGTGCGCCTCGAAGGCGAAGCCGGCGAGCTTCAGCCCGAACGTCGTCGGCTCAGCGTGCACGCCGTGCGTGCGCCCCACGCTCAGCGTGCCGGCGTGCTCGCGCGCGCGGGCGGCGAGCGTGGCGGTGAGCGCGCGCGCGCCGTCCACGATCACCTCACCGGCGGCGCGCAGCTGCAGCGCGAGCGCCGTGTCGAGCACGTCGGAGGAGGTGAGGCCAAAGTGGATCCAGCGTCCGGCCTCGCCGACGGACGCGGCGAGCACGTCCACGAACGCAGCGAGGTCGTGCTCGGTCACCAGCTCGCGCTCCTGCACCTCGGCGACGGTGAACGCAGCGCCGCGGATCGCCTGCAGCTCGGCCTCGCTCGGCCCGTCCGCGCCGAGCAGGCCTGGCAGCTCCTCGCAGGCGGCGAGCTCGACCTGGCGCCAGGCGTCCATGCGCGCCTGATCGGTCCACAGATCGCCGAGCTCGGGACGGGTGTAGCGGGCGATCACGTCATGTGATTATCGCGCGCCTGCAGATCGGGCGTCGGCGCCGGCGAGCAAGCTGACCCGTCATGGGGTGTCGCCTTCGAGCACGTCGCGCCAGAAGCGCACGTACTCGCGCTCGTGTCCGATGCCCGCCTGCAGGGCAAGCCACGCGCCGCGTGGTATCTCGGTGCCGGCGGCCCGAGCACGGTCGCGAAGCTCGGCGAAACCTTCGTAACGCTGCAGTCGTTCCTCGTGCATCGGCAAAAGCGTCCTTGCAAGTAGAGCTGGATCGGCGCCGAAGAACAGCTTCAAGATGCCAAGGTCGCGCACTTCCTCGAGCGCGTCGATCGGCGCCTCGAGCCAGTCTTGCAGCGCCCGCCTGCCCAGGTCAGTGAGGCTGTAGAAGCGTCGCCGGCGCCCAGCCTCCTCCCGCTCCTCCGTCAACAGTTGCCCGGCCGCGAGCCGCGCGCACTCGCTGTAGAGCTGGGCGTGGGGAACGGCCCAGAAGTCGATCGTGCTGCGCTCCGCCAGGCGCTTGAGATCGTACGGAGTCGCCGGCTGCACGCGCTCGATGAGGGCGAGCACGATGTACGAGGTCTCGCTCAGGCGTGCTATTGACATCGGCAGAAAGGAATAGTATGCTTCATACCGTCTCAGCTATACAGTCTGGACAATACAGTATGACTCATACTGTTACTGCCAGGAGAAGGGAACGCTCATGAGGCGCAACGTATCGACATCCGGCAGGCTCCTGGCTGGCGCCTGCGCGTTCTTGCTCGGCGGCATGGGTGCATCGGGCACCGCACTGGCGCACCTCGTGGTAACGACCAGGGCCGACGTCCTACCCATACATGTGGACGTCGCGCAACCCCACAGCGCGACCTACCCTGGGACCGGCTACAAGCTTGGAGCTGCTGCGGCGCTGGAAATCGAATGGACGATCAGCGGCACCGAATACGATGGCTCGCCTTCGCCGCTCACGTGGATCAAGGTTTACACGCCGGCGGGCACGAGGATGCATCCACAGGGGTTCCCCACCTGTCCGGAAGCACTCCTCGCCGCAGACGGTCCCGAAGCGTGCCCGAGAGGCTCTCTCGCCGGCGCTCCGGGCGAAGGCGTTGGCGTGGTTACGTTCGGGGACACGCGCGTCCCGGAGACCGTGGCTGTCGAGCCGTTCTTCCGTCCCGGAGGTCTGTTCTGGTACGTCAGAGGCCAGACTCCGGCGGCTTTCGAATTGATCTCCAAGGGCACCGTCGTCCCCAACCCGCAGCCCGGCTTCGCCGAGCTTGCCACCGGCGAAGTGCCGCTGGTCGAATCCGTGCCCGGAGGCCTGTTCGCGTCGATCGAAAGGCTGAAACTGACGGTGGGCGCCGCGTTCATGAGGGACGGGAAGCTCATCTCATACGGGACGCTGCCGAACAGCTGCCCAAAGGGTGGCTTCACCGGGAAGACGGAACTCTCGTTCCTCAACGGGGAAACGATCTCAACGGCGATGACGCTCGCCTGCCCGAAGCCGAAGGCTGGCTCGCGGTAGCGCTCCAGCCCAGATCCCTCACGCCCCCAGGATCTGCGCGGCGAGGATCGCCGCGTTGCGCGGGTTGTCGAGCCCGACGCACGCCACGGGCACGCCCGGCGGCATCTGCACGATCGACAGGATCGCGTCGAGACCGCCGGCGGCTGTCAGACGGCCGGACAGCGGCACGCCGATCACCGGCAGGTCGGTGTGGGCGGCGACCGCGCCGGGCAGCGCGGCGGAGATGCCGGCACCGGCGATGATCGCCCGCAAGCCGCGCATGCGCGCGTTCTTCGCGTATTCGGCCACCACGTCCGGTTCGCGGTGCGCGGACATGACGCGCAGCTCGTGCAGGATGCCGCGCTCTTCGAGCTCCCGCGCGGCCTTCTCCATCGTCTCCATGTCGCTCTTGGAGCCCATCACGATGCCCACGCGCGGGGCATCCACGTCGATCTCGTCGAGCGCGTTCTGCACCTCGGACTCCTCCATCGGCTCGGGCACCAGCGAGATGCCGGCGCCGGCGGCCGGCCGGCGCTCGTGGGCGGAGGGCTCCTGCGCGTCGGACGTCGGCTCGTCGGGCTTGATTTGGTCCATCTACTACCCCCAGTGCGTTCGGCAAGGACTCCGCTGATCGTTACAGAGCGGCGATGAAATCGTCGATCGGGATGGCGGTGAGCGTCTCGTAGCGCGCGGTCCCGCGTGAGCCCAGCTCGAGCGACACGCGCGCCATCGTCTTCTCGTCGGGCGCCTCGACCACGGAGATGAAGTCGACGTGGCCGAGCGTCGCCCACTGGGCCTTGACCGTCGCGCCGAGCTGTTCGACCTCGTTGTTGACCTCCTTGATCCGCTGCGGGTTGTTCTTCACCGTCTGCACGCCTTCCGGCGTGAGGGTGGTGAGCAGGACGTACGTGGGCATGGCGGTGGCTCCTCCGTCGAAGATTTGGGCGAGCGTGCGCTGAGCGATGCGCTGGTAGCCGTTTCTAGCGGATCGACGAGCTCGACGCCGAGACGCGCATCGGTGGCCAGCGCGCGGAGGCTACGCCGCCGCCGGCTCGGACGCCGGCTGCGGCGCCACCCGCTCGAGCTTCAGCTCGCCGTCGGCCGCCTCCACGACCACACTGTCGCCCTGGCGGATCGTCCCTTCCAGCAGCGCGAGCGCGAGGCGGTCGGTGAGCTGCTTCTGGATCACGCGGCGCAGCGGGCGGGCGCCGTAGGCGGGGTCGTAGCCGAGGTTGCCGAGCAGCTGCTTGGCGTCGTCTGACAGCGTGACCAGCACGCCGCGCTCGGCCACACGGGCGATCACGCGCGCGACCTGCAGCTCCACGATCTCAGATATCTGCGCGCGGGTGAGCGCTTCGAAGCGCACGATGTCGTCGAGGCGGTTGATGAACTCGGGCTTGAAGTGCTCCAGCAGCGCCGCGCGCGTTTCGGACTCGTTCGGTGATTCGTTCCCCACCCGCCCCACGGGAATGTTGGAGGTCATGATCAGCACGGTGTTCTTGAAGTCCACCGTGCGTCCCTGGCCGTCGGTGAGGCGCCCGTCGTCCATCACCTGCAGCAGCGTGTTGAACACGTCCGGGTGCGCCTTCTCGATCTCGTCGAGCAGCACCACCGAGTAGGGGCGGCGGCGCACCGCCTCGGTGAGCTGGCCGCCCTCTTCGTAGCCGACGTAGCCGGGGGGCGCGCCGACGAGGCGCGAGACGGAGTGCTTCTCCATGTACTCGGACATGTCGATGCGGATCATCGCGTCCTGGGAGTCGAACATGAACTCGGCCAGCGCGCGCGCGAGCTCCGTCTTGCCGACGCCGGTGGGGCCGAGGAACAGGAAGGTGCCGATCGGGCGGTCGGGGTCCTGCAGCCCGGCGCGCGAGCGGCGCAGCGCGGTGGCGACGGCCTCGATCGCCTCGTCCTGGCCGACGACGCGCTCGTGCAGGCGTTCCTCCATGTGGATCAGCTTCTCGGTCTCGCCCTCCAGCAGGCGGCTGACGGGGATGCCGGTCCAGCGCGCGACCACCTCGGCGACGTCGTCGGCGTCGACCTCCTCCTTGAGGAACACGGGACGGGATGGGCCGGCGGCCATGCGCTCGCGCGTAGGCGGCTCGTGGTCGGCGCCGTCCGCGCCGGCTTCCAGCTCCGCCTCGGCTTCCGCGCCGGCGGCGAGGTCCTCCGAGGCCGGGCCTGCGCTCTCCAGGGCGGCGAGCTCCTTTTCGATCGCGGGGATCTCCCCGTAGCGCAGCTCGGCGGCGCGCTGCAGGTCGGCTTCGCGCTCTGCCCGTTCGGCCTCCGTGCGCGCCTCCTCGAGCCGCGCCTTCAGGTCGCGTACGCCTTGGATGGCCTGCTTCTCGGCCTGCCACTGGGCCTTCATCGCCGCCGAGCGCTCCTGCAGCTCGGCGAGCTCGCGCTCGATCGCCGCGCGGCGCTCGGCGGAGGCCTCGTCGGTCTCCTTGCTCAAAGAGGTGAGCTCGATCTCCAGCTGCATCACGCGGCGGTCCACCTCGTCGATCTCGGTGGGCAGCGAGTCGATCTCGATGCGCAGGCGCGAGGCGGACTCGTCGATCAGGTCGATCGCCTTGTCGGGCAGGAAGCGGTCGGCGATGTAGCGGTCCGACAGGGTGGCGGCGGCGATCAGCGCGCTGTCCTGGATGCGTACGCCGTGGTGGACCTCGTAGCGCTCCTTGAGCCCGCGCAGGATCGCGATCGTGTCCTGCACGCTCGGCTCGCCGACCATCACCGGCTGGAAGCGGCGCTCGAGCGCGGCGTCCTTCTCGATGTGCTTGCGGTACTCGTCCAGCGTGGTGGCGCCCACGCAGCGCAGTTCGCCGCGCGCGAGCATCGGCTTGAGCAGGTTGGCGGCGTCGACCGCGCCTTCCGCCGCGCCGGCGCCGACGATCGTGTGCAGCTCGTCGAGGAACAGGATCACGCTGCCCTGCGCCTCGGACACCTCCCCCAGCACGGCCTTCAGGCGCTCCTCGAACTCTCCCCGGTACTTGGCGCCGGCGATCAGGCCGCCGATGTCGAGCGCGATCACGCGCCGGTCGCGCAGCGAGTCGGGGATGTCGCCGGAGACGATGCGCTGCGCGAGGCCCTCGACGATCGCCGTCTTGCCCACGCCGGGCTCGCCGATCAGCACGGGGTTGTTCTTGGTGCGCCTGGAGAGCACCTGGATCACGCGGCGGATCTCCTCGTCGCGCCCGATCACCGGGTCGAGCTTGCCCTGCTCGGCGGCCTGTGTCAGGTCGGTGCCGAAGCGCTCGAGCGCCTCGAGCTTCTCCTCGGGCGACTGGTCGGTGACGCGGTGGGAGCCGCGCACCTCGGCGAGCGCCTGCAACAGGCGATCGCGCGTGACGCCCACGCGGCGCAGCTCGTCCGCGGCACGGCCGCGCTCGGAGGTGAGGGCGAGCAGCAGGTGCTCGGTGGAGACGTACTGGTCTGAGAGCTTTCCCGCCTCGCTCTCGGCCGCGCGCAACACCGCCACGAGCTCGGAGCCCGGCTGGGCGACGGCGTCGGCGGGCGAGGACGCCCCGGCGACCGGCAGCTCGCCGAGCGCGCGCTCGACCCCCGCGCGCAGGCCGTCCACCTCGACGCCGAGCTTGGCGAGCACCGGCAGCACCACGCCGCCGGGCGCGTCGGCGGCGGTCTCGTTGCCGCGCGGGGTGGGTGGGCCGCTGATCAGCAGCGCGGAGAGCAGGTGCAGCGGGGTCACCTGCGGGTTGCGGCGGTCTTGCGCCATCCGGCCGGCGGCCGCCAGCGCCTCCTGGGACTTGATCGTGAATTTGTCTGCCTGCATCTGCTTCCTCTTTTTAATCGCCGTATAACTTTAGTTATACGGTCTCAACTCTTGCGCGGTGGTTTGAATGGTGAGCGCGCGTCGGACGCGCGCACGAGTTGGAGCCCGCCGCGGTAGGGGACGGTGAGCTCGGCGCGGAACGAGCGGCGTACCTCCTCGAGCTCCTGCGCGAGGCGCACCTGCGCCTGCAGCGCCTCGAGTTCGATCTGCTCGATGCGCGCGTGCATGCCCTCGATTTCGTCCTCCAGCCGCAGCACGCGCTCAACGCCGGCGAGGTTGAGACCGAGCTCGGCCGTCATCTCCTGGATGCGCCGCAGTTTCTCAACGTCCTCTTGCGAGTACAGCCGCGTGCCCTTGGGCGAGCGCTGCGGCTCGATCAGCCCGCGCGCCTCGTACATGCGCAGCGTCTGCGGGTGCATGTTGGCGAGCTGCGCGGCCACGGAGATCATGAACACGCCGCGGTCGGTGGCGACCTCCACGCGCGTGGTCCTACGAGCCATCGCGCGCCTCCTCGGCGGCGCCCGCCCCCGCCGCGGCCTGCCTGTCCCCCGACATGGGGGAGGCCCCCGAGGCGCGTGCGCCGGCTCCGGCCGCGGCGCCGTTGGCGAACAGCCCGGCGCGCGGGTTGCGGTCGAGCGTCTTCGACAGCTCGTCGATCGCGCTTTCCTGCTCCTTGCTGAGCTTCTGCGGCACGTCGATGACGAAGCGGTAGTGGATGTCGCCTTTCTCCTTCGACCCGACCTTCGGCGGCCCCTCGCCGCGCAGGCGCTGGACGGTGCCGTGGGCGGTGCCCGGCCGCACGCGCAGCGTCTTGGTCCCGCTGAGCGTCGGCACCTGCACCTCGGCGCCACGCAGCGCCTCGGGGATGCTGAGCGGCACCTCGACCTCGAGGTTGTCCCCCTTGCGCGTGAACAGCGGCGAGGGCGCGACGTGGGTGATCAGGTACAGGTCGCCGGGTGGCCCGCCGTTGCGCCCCGGCTCGCCCTTGCCGGCCAGCCGGATGCGGCTGCCGTCGCGCACGCCCGCGGGGATGTTGACGCGCATGCGCTTGACGGTACGCACCGCGCCGGCGCCGTGGCAGGTGGGACAGGGGTCCTCGATGATCGTGCCGGCGCCGTGGCACAGCGAGCAGGGCTGGGAGATGGAGAACATCCCCTGCCCCTGCGTCTCGATCCCGCGCCCCTCGCAGCGCGGACACACCGTCGGCGTGGTGCCAGGCTTCGCGCCGGTCCCGCGACAGGTGGGACAGGTGGTGCGCATGGGCACCTGCAACGGCACCTGCGCGCCGGAGATCGCCTGGTCAAAGGAGATCGACACCTGCGCCTCGAGGTCCGCCCCTCGCTCGGCGCGCGGTTTCGTGCGCACGCGCCGCCCGCTGGTCGACCCGCCAAACAGGTTGGACAGGATGTCGCCCATGGACGCGCCGTCGAAGTCGAAGTTGCCAAACCCGCCAAACCCACCGCCCGGCCCGGCGCCGGTGGCAAACGGCCCGGAGCCCGAGTCGTACTGCTTGCGCTTCTCCGGATCGCCGAGCACGTCGTGCGCCTGGGAGATCTCCTTGAAGCGCGCCTCCGCCTCCTTGTCCCCTGGATTGCGATCGGGGTGATACTGGCGAGCGAGTTTGCGATACGCCTTCTTGATTTCCTCAGCGCCAGCTTTCTTATCTACGCCGAGCGTCTTGTAATAGTCCGGTCGCGCAGCCATCCGCTCTGCCCTTCCCTTAAGCCGCCACGACCACGCGCGCCGGCCTAATCACGTTCTCACGACAGCGATAACCAGGCTGGTAAACCTCAACCACAGTCCCACTCGCCTGCCCGTCAGGCGCAGGCGCGGTGGCAACCGCCTCGTGCAACGACGGATCGAACTGTTCACCGAGCGGCGAGAACGACTCGATCCCCGCCCGCCCAAGCGCCGCGCTCAACTCCGAGCGCACGAGCTTCACCCCCTGCAGCAGGGGATCGTCGGCCTGCGCGGCGTCCATCGCCCGGTCGAGATTGTCAAGCGCCGGCAACAGCTCCTTGGCCAAGGAAATCGCCCCCCGCTCGAGCGCAGCGGCGGCCTCCTTCGCCATGCGCTTGCGAAAGTTCTCAAAATCAGCCTGAGTCCGCTGCGCCAGCGCAAGGTACTCGTCCCGTTGCCTGGCCGTCTTCACCAGCTCGTCGAGATCGCCCTCGACCTCGGCGGCCTCGTCTTTTTCGCTCGTGGCAAGGGCGGGACCATCGGCGCGGGCGGCATCGGCCCGCGCCGAACCGTAAGCGGGGTTAGTGCCTGAATTCGCTCCGGGCGTGCCGTCTGAGGACGGTGTGTTTTGTTGGCCCCCCGGATCGCTGGCGTGCAATTGTTGGGAGCCGGGACGAGGGGCGGTAGAGCCTTCGTCGCGTGCGAAAGCACGCGAGGAAGGCTCGGACGCCCCATCAGCCCGCACAGACTCGGACCGCCCACCAGCGACCCCATTAACAGTGACCTTGATCTCCGTCATCAGACGCCCTAAGCCTTCGGCTCTTCGACTACCTCGGCGTCAACGACTTCCTCCTCTTCGGGGGCAGCCTCGCCGGCGGCGCCGGCGGTCGGCGCCCCACCGTTGCCGGCAGCCGCTGCCTGCTCCTGCGCCCGCTGGTACATGGCCTCGGAGACCGCGTGGAAGGCGGTCTGCAGGGCCTCGGCCTTGGCGTTGATGGCGTTGGGGTCCTCGGACTCGAGCACCTCGCGGACGTCTTTGATGGCGTCTTCGATGCGCGACTTGGAGTCGGCGTCGACCTGGTCGCCGAGGTCGGCGAGCTGGCGCTCGGCCTGGTAGGCGGCGTTCTCGGCGGTGTTGCGCGCCTCGGCGAGCTCGCGCGCCTTGCGGTCCTCCTCGGCGTGGGACTCGGCGTCGGAGACCATGTGCTTGATTTCGTCCTCGGAGAGACCGGAGCCGGCCTTGATCTCGATCTTCTGCTCCTTGCCGGTGCCGAGGTCCTTGGCGGACACGTTGAGGATGCCGTTGGCGTCGATGTCGAAGGCGACCTCGATCTGCGGGATGCCGCGCGGCGCGGGCGGGATGCCTGTCAATTGGAACTTGCCGAGCGACTTGTTGTACTGGGCCATCTCGCGCTCGCCCTGCAGCACGTGGATCTCCACCGACGGCTGGTTGTCCTCGGCGGTGGAGAAGACCTCGCCCTTGCGCGTGGGGATGGTGGTGTTGCGCTCGATGAGCTTGGTCATGACGCCGCCCTTGGTCTCGATGCCGAGGGTCAGGGGGGTGACGTCGAGCAGCAGCACGTCCTTGACTTCGCCGCCGAGCACGCCCGCCTGGATGGCGGCGCCGACGGCGACCACCTCGTCGGGGTTGACCCCGCGGTGGGGCTCCTTGCCGGTGAGCTCTTTGACCTTCTCCTGGACGGCGGGCATGCGCGTCATGCCGCCGACGAGCACCACGTGCTCGACGTCCTTGACGCCCTTGCCTTTGGCGTCGTCGAGCGCCTGGCGGACGGGAGCGACGACGCGGTCGAGCAGGTCGCTCGTCAGTTCGGAGAGCTTGGCGCGCGTGAGGCGCGTGTCGAGGTGCTTGGGCCCGGAGGCGTCGGCGGTGATGAACGGCAGGTTGATCTGCGTCTCCTGGGTGGTGGACAGCTCGATCTTGGCCTTCTCGGAGGCCTCGTAGAGACGCTGCAGCGCCATCGGGTCGGCGGACAGGTCGATGCCCTGGGACTTGCGGAATTCGGCGACGAGCCAGTCGACGATGGCCTTGTCGAAGTTGTCGCCGCCGAGGTGGTTGTCGCCGGCGGTGGACTTGACCTCGAACACGCCGTCGCCGATCTCCAGCACGGACACGTCGAAGGTGCCGCCGCCGAGGTCGAACACGAGGATCGTCTGGTCGGACTCCTTGTCGAGCCCGTACGCGAGCGAGGCGGCGGTGGGCTCGTTGATGATGCGCTTGACGTCGAGGCCGGCGATCTTGCCGGCGTCCTTGGTGGCCTGGCGCTGGTCGTCGTTGAAGTAGGCGGGGACGGTGATGACGGCGGCGTCGACGGTCTCGCCCAAGTACGCTTCGGCGTCGGTCTTGAGCTTCTGCAGGATCATGGCGGAGATCTCCGGGGGGGAGAACTGCTCCGCTCCTCCGTCGCGCGGAGTCACCTCTACGCGCGCGTCGCCGTTGGGGCCGGCGACGACCTTGTAGGGGACGATCGACTCCTCCTCCTTGACTTCGGCCTCCTTGCGGCCCATGAAGCGCTTGATGGAGAAGATGGTGTTCTGCGGGTTGGTGACGGCCTGTCGCTTGGCGACGGTGCCGACGAGGCGCTCGCCGGAGGCGGCGAAGGCGACGACGGACGGCGTGGTACGACCCCCCTCGGCGTTCTCGATGACGGTCGGCTCGCCGCCCTCGAGCACCGCCATGCACGAGTTGGTCGTGCCGAGATCGATGCCTATGGTCTTGGCCATTGGGAGTGCTCCTTTTACTGGGATCGCCGATGGCGGCGCTGCGCGCCGGCTCGACTACTGGGAATCGCCGATGACGGCGCTGCGCGCCGGCTCGACTAGAACGCCTTATAAATCTAAGTGAGAGTATGTCAGATTTCTTGACTGGCGTCAAGTGTCGGTCCGGTGGTGGGTGCTGCCCGACCGGCCCGCCGCAGGCGCCAAGCCAAAGCTAGTACCCCCCAAACGGGTGTCTCTTGGTAACCGGCGCCGCGAGAGCGGGTATCAGGCGGCAGATGACCCGCCTGGAGCGCAACGTGAACATCACCGCCGTGGTGGTTCCGTTCCTGGGCGTGATCGCGGCGGCTGTGCTGCTGTGGAACCACTTCCTGGGCGTGCGCGACCTGGCGATCTTCGCGGTGATGTACCTGTTGACGGCGATCGGCATCACGGTCGGCTTTCACCGCCTGCTCACCCACCGCGCGTTCCAGACGCGCCCGTGGCTGCGCTACACGCTTGCGGTGCTCGGCTCGATGGCGCTGCAGGGCCCGGTGATCGACTGGGTGGCCGACCACCGCAAGCACCACACGTTCACCGACGAAGACGGCGACCCGCACAGCCCGCACGCGGGGCACGGCGCGGGCCTCGCGGGCATGGTGCGCGGCCTGTGGCACGCGCACGTGGGCTGGCTGTTCGAGACGCACGGCCAGGCGTCCTCCAAACGCTTCGCGCGCGACCTCGTGGAGGACCCGACGATGCGCCGGATCAACAAGAGCTTCCCTTTGATCGCCCTCGGCAGCCTGGCGCTTCCGTTCCTGGCGGGCTTCGCGCTGAGCGGCGGCTCGCTGGTGGACGGCGGCCTGTCGGCGCTGCTGTGGGCGGGCCTGGTGCGCATCTTCATGGTGCACCACATCACGTGGAGCATCAACTCGATCTGCCACTTCTTCGGCAGCCGGCGCTTTGACACCGACGATGAGTCCACGAACGTGTTCTGGCTCGCGCTGCCGTCGCTGGGCGAGGCGTGGCACCACAACCACCACGCGTTCCCGCAGTCGGCCTTCCACGGCCTGCGCTGGTACGAGCTCGATCCCTCCGGCTGGCTGATCCTGGGCCTCGCGCGCGTGGGCCTCGCGTGGGACGTGGTGACGGTCACGCCCGAGCGCGCACGCGCGAAGCTGGCGGGCGCCAAGGCGAGCACCGCCTCGGCGCCCAGCTGACGCTCCGGCCCGGCAACAGCGCGCGCTACCTTGACTGCATGAACCTGGTCCCTGCGGGGCCTGCTAAGCCTCGCCTGCGCGGCGTGCTGCACGAGTATGCGTTCTTCGTGTCACTGGCGTGCGGCGCGGCGTTGATCCTGGCGGCCTCCGACACGCGCGCGCGTCTGGCGGCTGCCATCTACGCAGGCGCGGTCTCAGCGCTGTTGGGCACGAGCGCGCTGTATCACCGCGTGACCTGGCGCCCGCGGGCGCGGCGCTGGATGCGCCGGTTGGACCACTCGATGATCTTCGTGCTGATCGCTGGCACGTACACGCCGGTGGCGCTGCTCGCGCTGAAGGGCGCGCTGGCGAGCACGGTCTTGATCGTGCTGTGGCTGGGGGCGCTCGGGGGGATGGTGTTCAAGCTGCTGTGGATCGACGCGCCCAAGTGGCTGTTCGCTGCCGTGTACGTGGTGCTCGGCCTCGTCACCGCCGCGGTCTTCGGCGAGCTGCCGGCGGCAATCGGCTGGCTGGGCGCGGCCGGGCTGGCGCTCGGCGGCCTGTTGTATGCGGTCGGCGCGGTCGTGTACGCGAGCGAGCGGCCCAACCCGTGGCCGAAGGTGTTCGGCTACCACGAGGTGTTCCACTCGCTGGTGCTGGCGGCGGCGGCGCTGCACTACGCAGTGATCGCCTTCGCGGTGCTGCCGCGCGCATGAGCGTCAGCTGAGGCCGGCGGCTAGACGAACTCGCCACGGCTCGGGCACATGCGCGCGAGCGCGCATTCGCGGCAGGCGGGCGCGCGCGCGTGGCAGGTGCGCCGGCCGTGGCGCAGCAGGTTCACGTGCAGCTCCAGCTCCTGGCCGGGCGGCGTGAGCGCGAGCATCTGGTCGTGGAGCTCCTCGAACGGCGCCCCCGGGCGCAGCAGGCGCAGACGCATGCCCACGCGCGAGACGTGCGTGTCGACGGGCACGTCGCGCAGGCCATACGCGAACAGCAGCACGCACGCGGCGGTCTTGCGCCCGACGCCGGGCAGCGCCACGAGGTAATCGCGGGCCTCGGCGATGGACGCACGCGGCAGCCAATCGAGCGAGGGCTCGTGCCCAGGATCGCGCGGCTCGTCGCTGATCGCGCGCAAGATCGCCTGGATGCGCACGGACTTGACCTTGGAGATGCCGCCCGGACGGATCGCCTCCTCGACCTCGGCCACCGGCGCGTCGCGCACCTGCTCCCAGCTTGCAAAGCGTTCGCGCAGGCGCAGGTAGGCGACGTCGCGGTTGCGGTCGTTGGTGGACTGCGAGAGCACGGTCAGCACGAGCTCGGCGATCGGGTGGCCGTGGGGGCGCATCAGCGGCGTGCCGTACACCTCGCGCAGCCGTTCGCGCACGCGCACCACGCGCGCGCGTGGGGGCGGCGTCCAGGCATCTCGTCGGGGTGCCATCGCGCTGCACCGTACCCGCCCCGCGCCGCTGCACCGTACCCGCACCGTGCCGCTGCACCGTATCCGCCCCCGTGCCGCGCGGATATCCTCGCGCGGTGCCCAGGGTGAGCCGTGTTCCCGCGTGGGCGATCACGGCGGCGGCGTCCATCGCGTACCTGATCGCCGCGCCCCCCAGCCCCGACCTGGCCGCGGCGAGCTACCGCAGCAGCCTGTTCTCGAGCGCTGGCTTCACGCTGTGGGACAACGCGTGGTACGGCGGTCACCACCTGCCCGCGTACTCCGTGCTCGCCCCCGCGCTGGGCGCGCTGATCGGGCCGCAGCCGCTGGCGGCGATCTCGATGATCCTCGCCACCGCGCTGTTCGCCCGCCTGATCGACGGCGCGTTCCCGGCCCGCGCCACGCGCATCGCCGCCGTGTGGTTTGCGATCGGCGCGTCCGTGGCGCTGCTCTCCAGCCGCGTGCCGTTCGACCTCGGCCTCGCGCTCGGCCTCGGCGCGCTCGTGCTGGTGCGCGGCGAACGCCTGTGGGGCGGGCTCGTCCTGAGCATCCTCGCCGCGCTCGCGAGCCCCGTGGCGGGCGCGTTCCTCGGGCTGGCCTTCCTCACGTGGACGCTCGCCGGCGCGTCGCGCAGGCGGCGTACGCGGCGCCGGCGCATACGCGCCTGGCCGGCGGCGTTGACGGTGGCGGCGCTCGCGCCGATCCTCGCGCTCACGGTCGCGTTCCCGGAAGGCGGCACGCAGCCGTTCGTCGGCTCCGCGTTCTACCCGGCGCTCGCGGGCGTGGTGGCGATCGGCGTGCTGCTGGAAGGCGAGCAGCGCCTGCTGCGCGTCGGCGCCGCGCTGTACGCGCTCGCGCTGATCGGCTCCTACGCGCTGCCCACGGCGGTGGGTGGGAACGCCGACCGCCTGGGGGCGCTGGCCGCCGGCCCGATCGCCGCGTGCGCGCTCGCGTGCGCCTCGCGCTGGCGCCGGCGCGCGCTGATCGTGCTCGCGCCGGCGCTGCTCTACTGGCAGGCAAACGCGCCCGTCGCCGACTTCGCCGCTGCCGCCGGCGACCCGTCGGTCAACGCCTCCTACTACGCGCCGCTGCTCGCCGAGCTGCACACGCTGGGCGTTGGATATGGAGGCCCGCCCACCCGACCGGCGCGCATCGAGGTGGTCGCCACGGCCGATCACTGGGAGGCGCGCTGGCTGGCGCCGCACGTGATGATCGCGCGCGGCTGGGAGCGCCAGCTGGACACCTACCGCAACGGCCTGTTCTATGAAGAGCACACGCCGCTGACGGCCGCCCGCTACCGCGCGTGGCTGGCGCAGAACGCCATCTCCTACGTCGCCCTGCCCGACGCGCCGCTCGACTACTCGGCGCAGGCCGAGGCGCGGCTCGTGCGCGGCCAGGCGCCGAACGGCGCGCACGACCGCCCGCCGCCCTATCTGCATGAAATCTGGCATGCGCGGCACTGGCGCCTGTTCGCCGTGCTCGGCGCCACGCCGCTCGCCCAGGCGCCCGCGGTGCTCACGGGCGTAGGCCACGCATCCTTCACGCTCGACGCACCGCGCGCGGGCACGTTCACGGTCCGGCTGCGCTTCACGCCCTACTGGTCGCTGGCCAGCGGGAGCGGCTGCGTGAGCAGCGCACCGGGGGGCTGGACGCAGGTGCAGGCGCGGCAGGCGGGCGAGCTGCGCGTGGTGATCGACTTCTCGCTTGCGCGCATACTCGAGCATGGCCCGCGCTGCCGCTGAGAGCATCGTCTAGGCTTTCACGCAGATGCTCGCCCGCGCTCGCTCCCTGCAGGCGCGTCTGTTGCCGCACGGGTGGCTGGATGCGCTGAGGCAGGTCTCGCTCTTCGGTGCCGCCTATCTCGCCTACAGGCTGGTGCGCGGGCTGGTGGAGGGCGACGCCAACACCGCGTTCGCGCACGCGCGCGATTTGATCACGATCGAGCGCGCGCTGCACGTGTTCGTCGAGCCCTCCATCCAGGCGTGGGCGTCGGGCAGCCATTTCGTGATGGTCGCCTCCAGCTGGGTGTACGTGAACGCGCAGACGACCGTCACCGTGGCCGCGCTGCTGTACCTGTACCTGTGCCACAACCGCCGTTTCTACTTCGTGCGCAACATGTTCATGGTCGCCATGGCGATCGCGCTCGTCGGCTACGCCGTGTTCCCGACGGCGCCGCCGCGCTTCATGCCCGAGTGGGGCTTCATCGACACCGTCGCCAACGTCACCAAAGTGCACATCAACAGCCACAGCGCGTCGCTGAACGCGCTCACCAACCTGTACGCGGCGGTGCCCTCGATGCACGTGGCGTTCTCGCTGATGATCGGCTGGACGCTCGCCCGCCTGGTGCGCTGGCGGGTGCTACGCGTCCTGTGGCTGCTGTACCCGTTCCTGATCGCGTTCGTGATCGTGGTGACCGCCAACCACTTCATCATCGACGCCGTGCTCGGCGCGCTCACCGCCGCCGCCTCCGCGTACGCGGCGACCTGGCTCGCGCGCGCGCGGCCCAACGTGTGGCGCTTCTCGACCGTCCCCAGCGCGCAGCTGGGCGCGAGCGCGTAGCCGACGAGCATGGCGCCGCCCCGCCAGCATGCCCCCAGCAGGCGCGCCCGGCGCGGCGGCTACCGCGCCTCCACGCGCCGCGTGCGCGCGCCGATCGGCGCGGGGGAACGCCGCGAGCTCGTCCGCAACCGCCTGATCGAGTCGCGCCTCACGCCCAACGCGATCTCGCTGACGGGCTTCGTGCTCAACGTGGTGGCCGCGGCGCTCGTGTGGGAGCGGCTGTTCTTCCTCGGCGGGATCGCGTTCATCGTCGGCTCCATCATGGACACGCTCGACGGGCGCTACTCGCGCATGTCCGGCAAGGGCACGCCGTTCGGCGCGTTCCTGGACTCGACCCTCGACCGCATCGAGGAGGGCATCGTGCTGACGGCCGTCGCCGGCTACTTCGCCCTGCACGGCAACCGCGTGGCGGCTGCCGCGGTGGTCGTCGCGGTGCTGGCCTCGCTGATGGTCAGCTACACGCGGGCGCGCGCCGAGGCGCTGGGGGTGGAGTGCAAGGTGGGGATCGCCACGCGGCCCGTGCGCGTCGTGATCCTGGCGATCGGCCTGCTGTTCGCCAGGGGCGCCTCGCTGGGCGACTTCGAGCTGCTGCAGCCAGCCGTGTACGTGCTCGCGGCGCTCAGCGTGGTGACCGTCGCCCAGCGCATCTGGCACGTCCGCCGCGAGCTGTCCGTGTGACCTCGCCAGCGCGGCGGAGTAGTTAGCACGAACTTCAAGGAAGGGATCAAACCCCGTGAGCACCAACACCCCCATCATCAACGGCAACGGCGCCGCGGCCGCCAACGGCGCGGCGCGCCACCAGTCCGAGAAGGTCCGCGTGGCGATCATCGGCGTGGGCAACTGCGCCTGCTCGTTCGTGCAGGGCATCCACTACTACCGCGACGCCGACCCCGCCCAGCGCGTCCCAGGGCTGATGCACGTGGACCTCGGCGGCTACCACGTGCGCGACATCGAGTTCACCGCCGCCTTCGACATCGACGCGGAGAAGGTCGGCAAGGACCTCGGCGAGGCGATCTGGTCGGGGCAGAACAACACGATCGAGTTCGCCAAGGTGCCGAAGAAGCTCGGCGTCCCCGTGCACCGCGGCATGACCCACGACGGGCTCGGCAAATACCTCAAGGAGAAGATCGTCAAGGCGCCCGGCGAGACCGCGGACATCGTGAAGATCCTGCGCGAGACGCACACCGACGTGGTCGTCTCCTACCTGCCCGTCGGCTCCGAGCAGGCGACCAAGTGGTATGTCGAGCAGGTGCTGGAGGCGGGCTGCGGCTTCGTCAACTGCATCCCCGTGTTCATCGCCCGCGAGGACTACTGGGACCGGCGCTTCAAGGAGGCGGGCCTGCCGATCGTCGGCGACGACATCAAGTCCCAGGTCGGCGCCACGATCGTGCACCGCACGCTCGCGCGGCTGTTCGCCGAGCGCGGCGTGGAGATCGAGCGCACCTCGCAGCTGAACGTCGGCGGCAACATGGACTTCTACAACATGCTCGAGCGCGAGCGCCTGGAGTCGAAGAAGATCTCCAAGACCAACGCCGTCACCTCGATCATGGACCACGAGCTGCCGCCGAGCGACATCCACGTCGGCCCGTCCGACTACGTGCCGTGGCTGACCGACCGCAAGTGGGCGCACATCCGCGTCGAGGGCCAGGCCTTCGGCGACGTGCCGCTGAACCTGGAGCTGAAGCTCGAGGTGTGGGACTCCCCCAACTCCGCCGGCATCGTGATCGACGCCGTGCGCTGCTGCAAGCTGGCGCTCAACCACGGCCTCGCCGGCCAGCTCGACGGGCCGTCCTCCTACCTGATGAAGTCGCCGCACAACCAGCGCCCCGACGAGCAGGCGCGCACCGACACCGAAGCGTTCATCGCCAAGTACGCCGGGCGGGCGGGCTCCAAGCCCACGTCCCGCTCCGCGCCCGCCGGCGCGAAACCGCGAAAGGCAGCGCAGCCCACGCGATAATGGCCGCACCGATGGCCGCGTCGTTCGCCATAGCCCACGTGACCCCCTATCCGTGGGAGGCGGAGGACAACCCGGTCAACGACCACGTGCGGCGCGTCGCCGGCGAGCTCTCGCGGCGCGGCCACCGCGTGCTGGTGCTGGCTCCCTCGCGCTCGCAGGAGCGGGTGCGCGACTCGCGCCGCGCGCTGCGCGCCGCGCGCGCGGCCGGCGCGGGGAGCGCCGCGTCGCTGCTCGAGGGCACCGGCAACGGCGACCCGCGGGTGATCGTCGTGGGCGAGGTGCTGGACCTGCTGGTGCCGGCGCTCGCCGGGCGGACCGGCAACACCAGCCGGCGCCCCGCGGCGCTGCCGATCGACGTGCGGCGCACGGTCGAGGAGCTGCTGAGCAGCGTGCCGCTCGACTTCGTGCACGTGCACGAGCCGTTCGCGCCGAGCACCTCCGCTACGGCGCTGCGCCACTCGCGCGCGCTCAACGTCGGCTCGTTTCACTCCTCCGCCGAGCGCCTGCTGTCCACGCTCGTGGCGCGGCGTTTCGTCGAGAGCTTCCTCGGGCGTCTTGACGCGCGCATCGCCAGCCTGCCGGAGACGGCCGAGCTGATGGACCACCACTTTCCCGGCGAGTACCAGCTGATCGGCGACGACGGCGGCGCAGCCGACCAGCTGGAGCACATCTACAACGCGCTCGCCGCGCGTCGTCACGCCACGGCACCCGATCCAGTGCTCGCGCGCACGCTCGCACGACGAACGCAGATAGACGTAGATCTACACATGCACACCGACCACTCCTACGACTGTGCCACGCCCGTGGAGGTGCTGCTGGCGAGTGCCCGCGCGCAGGGGCTGGGGGCGATCGCGGTGACCGACCACAACGAGATCTCGGGCGCGCTGGAGGCGCAGGCGCAGGCGGCCGCCTCCGGGGGCGGGTGGGGATCGAATCTGAAGGTGATCGTGGGCGAGGAGGTCAAGACGGCGCGCGAAGGCGAGGTGATCGGCCTGTTCCTGCGGGAGCGGATCGCGCCGGGCCTGAGCCTCGCGGCGACGGTCGCCGAGATCAAGCGCCAGGGCGGGGTGGTGTACGTGCCGCACCCGTTCGACCGCATGCACTCGGTGCCCGACTACGAGCACCTGCTGGAGATCCTCGACGACGTCGACGCGCTCGAGGTGTTCAACCCGCGCGTGGCGATCAGCGCGTTCAACGAGGAGGCCGTGCGCTTCGCCGCCAAGTACCGGGTCGCCGCGGGCGCCGGCTCGGACTCCCACGTGGCGCAAGGCCTCGGCTCGGTGCGCGTCCGCATGCGCGACTTCGACGGGCCGGGCGAGTTCTTGCAGTCGCTGCGCGACGCCGAGATCGTCACCCGCCCTTCGTCGCTGCTGTACGTGCAGGCGCTGAAGTTCCTGCAGACGCGCGCCACGCCACGCTCGGCGCGCCGCGCGAGCAAGGCGCGGCGGCTGCGGCGGCTGAGCCGCGCACAGCGGCGGGCGTACCCCGCGGGAGGGTAGCCGCGAGCGCAAGTACTGATGCACCGTCAAGGACAAGCCGACGCCCCGTCAAATCCGTCCGGGTCGATGCCCGTGACAGACGACGAGATTCGCGAGAAGTACCTCGAGCGTGCGATCCGCGAGCTCAACACGCTCACCCGCGAGCTGCAGTCCTGCCCGCACTGCCCGCGCGGCAACCTGATGCCCGTGCTCGGCTCGGGGCATCCGCAGGCGGACATCATGCTGCTCAAGTACGCCGCGCTGCCGTCGGAGATCGAGGAGGGCGTCGCCTTCTACGGGCGCGCGGGCGGCGCGCTGATGAAGTCGCTCAAGCGCCTGTCCATCGATCCGCTCGCCGTGTACGGCACGCTGTGCGTCAAGTGCCCGCTCAGCGACAGCTCGCTGGCGGACTTCGCGTGCATCTCGCGCGTGGTCGAGGAGATCGCCATCGTGCAGCCCAAGATCGTCGTCGTGATGGGCGAAGACGCGCTCGGCGCGCTCGGCGAGATGGAGGTGCCGCTGGCGCGCGAGCTGCACGGCACGCTCGGCGTCGTGCAGCAGCTCACCCCCACGATCGACGCCCTGTACGTGCCCAGCATCGACGACTCGCTCGACGAGCAGGACGCCAAGCGCGAGTTCTGGGCCGCGTTTCGCGTGCTCGGCGAGTGGTACGCGGCGCAGCCGCCGTACTGAGCGCTGCGAGAACGGCGGCGGGTGATGTCTCCCGCGCCAGCTGCCGTCTAACGATCGTTATACAGAACTCGCGGGCACACGTACCTGCCGCCCGGCGACACGGTCCCGTCACAAAGTGAGCACGATCTTCCCGAGCTTGCCGCCGGCGGCGAAGCGCTCGTAGGCGTCGCGCACCTGCTCCAGCGGGTAGGTGTCGGCGATCGGCACGTGCAGCGCGCCGCTGTCGAACAGCGGCAGCACCTCGTGTTCGAGGCGGCGCGCGACGAGCGCTTTGTCCTCGAGCGAGCGCGCGCGCAGCGTCGAGCCGTGGAGGCGCGCGCGCTTGCCCATCAGCGCGAGCAGGTTGACCTCCGCCTTGGCGCCGGCGGACACGCCGATCACGCACACCCGCCCGCCGGTGGCCAGCGCGTCGAGGTTCGCCGGCATGTTGGGCGCGCCCACGAGCTCGAGGATCACGTCAAACGGGCCGTGCTCCGCGAAGCCCTCGGGCGCGATCACCTGCGCCCCCAGCTCCGCCACAGCATCCCGCTGGCGCTCGTCGCGCACCGTCGCCGTCGCGCGCGCCCCCGTCGCGCGGCCGAGCTGGATCGCCGCGGTCCCCACGCCGCCCGCGCCGCCGTGCACCAGCAGGCGCTCTCCAGGGCGCAGCGCGGCCTGCGTGAACAGCGCGTCGTGCGCGGTCGCGAACACCTCCGGCAGCCCGCCCGCGGCGACCCACCCGAGCGCGTCGGGCACGGGCATCAGCTGGCGCTCGTGCACCAGGCACAGCTCCGCCTGCGCGCCGCCGCCGACGATCGCCATCACGCGCGCGCCCACCGCAAAGCGTTCCACGCCCGCACCGAGCGCGGCGACCTCGCCCGCCAGCTCCATCCCCGGGATGTCCTGCGGCGATCCCGGCGGCGCGGGATACAGGCCGCGCCGCTGCATCATGTCCGCGCCGTTCAAGCCCGCGGCCCGCACGCGGACGAGCACTTCGCCGGCGCCCGCCAGCGGGTCGGGGTGCTCCTCGACGACGACCTGCTTGTCGCGGATGGTGGCTGCCCGCACCAGCGCACCCTAGCGTTCGAGGAGCGCGACGCACTCGATGTGGTGTGTCTGGGGGAACATGTCCACCGGGCGCACACGGCGCAGCCTCCAGCCGGCCGCCGCCAGTTCCGCGGCGTTGGGGGCGAGCGTGGTGGGGTTGCAGGACACGTAGACGATGCGCCGCGGCGAGGCGTCGATGATGCGGTGCACGACCTTCTTGGACAGGCCCGCGCGGGGAGGATCGACGACCACCACGTCCGGGCGCCCGGCACGCTCGATCAGCTCCGGCAGCGCCAGGCGCGCGTCACCGGCGAAGAAGCGCGCGTTGGTCACGCCGTTGCGGCCGGCTCCCGCGATCGCGTCGGCGACCGCCTGCTCCACCAGCTCGATGCCCCACAGCTCCCCCGCGCGCGGGGCGAGCGTCAGCGCGATCGTGCCGATCCCGCAGTACAGGTCGTACACCCGCTCCCAGCCCTCCAGCGCCGCGTACTCGCCGGCGACCCCATACAGCAGCTCCGCCATCTCCGTGTTCGTCTGGAAGAACGCCTCGGAGGAGATCAGCAGGTCCAACCCGCCAAGGCGCTCCGGCAGCTCCGCCTCGCCCCACACGAGCTCGGTCTCGCCGCCCGCCGTCGTCTCCGCGAGGCTGCGCGAGCGCGTCCACAGCACGCCGCTCAGGCGCTCGCCGAGCTCAGCGCTCAGCGCGGCAGCGAGCGTGCCGGCGTCGAGCTCGCCGTCGGTGGTCACGATCCGCACCTGCAGCTTGCCCGTGCGCCGCCCCTCGCGCACCACCAGGTTGCGCAGGCGCGCGCGCCCGTCGGCGGCCGGCGCGGTGCGCTGGTCGCGCTGCCGGCGTGCCCCGTGCGTCGCGCTCGGCTCGCGCGACGCGCCCGGCTCGGGGTCCCAGCCGCGGTCCCACGCGCTGAGGCCCTGTGCGCGACACCAGCGCAGCGCCGCCTCCCGCGCCAGGTTGCCCTGCTCGGAGGCGAGCAGGCAGTCGGTCATCGGCTCGACCCGCCGGGCGCCGGCGGAGGCGTGAAAGCCACACACGAGCTCGCCGCCGTACACTGGATCGCCAGTCGATCCGCCGCCGAACGAGTACTCGAGCTTGTTGCGGTAGCGCCAGCGCTGGAGCGCCGGCACGATCTCCTCCAGCTCATAGCCCTCCAGGTGGCCGATGCGCGCCAGCGCTTCGTCCACCTGCGCCCGCTTGATCTCCAGCTGGCACTCGTAGGGGATCACCTGCCACGGCACGCCAGGGTGCGACGCGGTGGGCGCGAGCCGTTCGGGGCTGGGGTCGAGCACCTCCAACGTGCGCGCGTGCGCGTAGCTGCGCTTGCGCTTGTGCACGACCGCGCGCACCAGGTCGCCGGGGATGGCGCCGGCGACGAACACCACGTAGCCGCCGCCGCGCTCCGCGCGCCCACCGGGCGCGGGGCCGCGCGCCGCGGGCCCACCGGGCGCGGGGCCGTGCTCCCCGGAACCACCGGGCGGGCTGTCGCCGAGGCGCGCGACGCCCTCGCCGCCGTAGGCCAGCGAGTCGATCCGCAGCTCGAGCACGTCTCCCCGCTGCGGGCGCGCGGGAGCGTCGACGCCGCTCATGTCCGCGGGCCGGGCGCGAGCAGCAGCTCGAGCAGCGCCTTCTGCGCGTGGCGGCGGTTCTCCGCCTGCTCCCAGATGCGCTCGCGCGGGCCGTACAGGACCTCCGGGGTGATCTCCTCGCCGGGGTGCGCGGGCAGATCGTGCATCGCAAACGCGCCCGGCGCGGCGGCGTCGAGCAGCGCATCGTCGACGCGGTAGTCCGCCAGCGCGCTGCGGCGCTGCGCGGCCGTGGCCTCGTCGCCCATGCTCACCCACACGTCCGTGTACACGGCGCGCGCGTCGCGCACCGCCTCGCGCGGGTCGGTGTGCAAGCTCACCGTGCCCGTCGCGCCTGCCGGCAGCGCGAGGTCGTCCTCCAAGGCGTAGCCCTCGGGGGACGCGAGCGCCACGTGCATGCCGGACAGCGCGCCGAGCAGCGCGAGCGAGCGCGCCACATTGTTGCCGTCGCCCACATACGCGACGCGCAGGCCCGCCAGCGACCCGTACGCCTCGCGCAGCGTGAGCAGGTCGGCGAGCGCCTGGCAGGGGTGGTGGCGGGCGCTCAGCATGTTCACGATCGGCACCGAGCTGTACGCCGCGAGCTCCTGCAGGATCGCGTCCGCCCCGGTGCGCAGGCCGACCGCTGCGACGTGCCGGGAGAGCACCAGCGCGGTGTCGCGCGGCGCCTCACCGCGGGAGAGCTGCAGCTCGTCCGCGCGCAACACCACCGCGTGACCACCGAGCTCGTGGATGCCGACCTCGAAGGACACGCGCGTGCGCGTGGAGGGCTTCTCGAAGATCAGCGCCACGCAGCGGCCGGCCAGCGCGCGCGAGCCGAGGGGGGCGCGCTTGAGCTCGAGCGCGCGGTCGAGCAACGCGCTCAACTCGGCTGCCGACAGCTCCGTTCCCGTCAGAAAATGCTCTGGCATTGGTAGTCAGGGGCGCGGTGCCGTGAGGGCCCGTTTCCCCGTTCCCCTTTCAATCCGTGCGTGCGGTTTTCCCGCACACGGCTTACCGATGATCTTCCTGGTGGTCACGACGCTGACACCGGG
>Ga0335074_10000413_pt1 | contig 62502 bp, 57 predicted proteins | sample Lox_Sample_23_FD_206715 | JGI IMG/M metagenome (GOLD analysis project Ga0335074, IMG submission 206715) | Soil microbial communities from Loxahatchee National Wildlife Refuge, Florida, United States - Lox_Sample_2.3 | ecosystem: Environmental > Terrestrial > Soil > Wetlands | place: USA...
AAAATGTCCGGTGAACTCTTGCGGACGAGAATTCCCGTCTGTTGCACCTCCTGCGGCAGGCGGGGCAGGGCTGTGTTCACGCGGTCCTGGACAAGTTCCTGTGCCTTGTCGAGATCCGTGCCGAGCGCGAAAGTAACGGTGATTTGCAGATTGCCGTCACCCGTCGATTGCGAGGACATATAGAGCATGTCCTCGACGCCGTTGATTTGCTCTTCGAGCGGGTCGGCGACGGTTTCGGCGATGGTTTCGGCCGAGGCGCCGGGATAGGTCAGCGTCACGTTCACCGTCGGCGGAACGATTTCGGGATATTGGGCGACGCCGAGATTGCCGAACGCCACCGCGCCCATCAGCATGATCAGAATGGAAATGACGACCGAGAACACTGGCCGGTCGATCATGAGATGAGAGAATTTCATGCGAGCGGTGGCTCAGTGCGGACGGGCGAAAGTCGCAGCGCCAGGCGGCGGCGCGAGGTCGGCGGGGGTAGGCGAGGCCCCGGGATGCGGCGGCACAATCCGACCGGGCTTCGGCGAGACGACCATCCCGACGCGGACATGTTCCACGCCCTCGATCACGACCTGATCCGTTACAAAGAGCCCGCTCCGCACCACGCGCAGCCCGTCGACAAGCGGTCCGGTACTGATTTTCCGCTGTTCGATCTTGTTGTCGCGGCCGACTACATAGACGATCTGATCGCTCTGCTGCGTCGTAACTGAGTCATCGGGAATCAGGAGCGCTTCGTACGTTCCGGATCCCAGAAGCCGCAAATGACCGAACATGCCCGGCGTCAGCAGCAGTTTCGGATTTGAGATGACGGCGCGTCCACGGATCGTCCCCGAATTTGTGTCGAGCGCATTGTCGACGAAATCCATCCGCCCTTTGATGTCGTAGTTCGCCTGGTTCTGGAGACGGATTTCGACCGGATTGGGATAATAGCGGGACTCGTGCCGCTCCCCCATCTGCCCCAGGCTTTGATACTTGAGATACAGCGACTCCGCGCCGTCGAAGATGAAGCGGATCGGGTCGAGATCGGTGATATTGGTCAAGATCGTCTGATCCTGCGTCACCAGATTGCCCGGCGCGACACGCCGGTCCGAGGCGCGGCCGTCGATGGGAGAGATGACGCGCGTGAAGCCCAGATTGAGCGCCGCGCTTTCCACATTCGCTTTTGCTGCCAGAACATCTGCCGTCGCCTGCTGCGCGGTCGCAAGCCGCGTCTGATATTCCTGCTCCGAGACGGCGCCGTCGGCGAAGAGCTTCTTCGCGCGCGCAAGCTCGATATTCGCGTCCGATTGCGCGGACAGCGCGTGGGCTTCCTGCCCCTTTGCCTGGTCGAGCACGGCCTGGTAGGGGCGCGGGTCGATCACGAACAGCAGATCGCCCTTGCGGACCATTTGGCCGTCGCGGAAATTGATGGATTGCAGATAGCCGGTTACGCGTGGCCGGATATCCACCGAATCCACCGCCTCGAAATGGCCGACGAAATCGTCCCAATCGACAATTTGCCGCTTCAGCGGTTTGGCGGCAATGACATTGACCAGTTGCTGCTGCGGCGGGCCGTTTCCGGAGCAAGCGGCAAGTGCCGCGGCGAGCAGCAATGCGAGCCCGGCGCGGAGGGCGTACTTCAAGCCATTCTCCGCTACCGGGAGAGGGAGATTCGGAACGTTTGCGTCAGGCATGAGAAGCTTTGAAAGCAATGCCCTTGAATTTGTGACGGAAATCCGCCAACCCGCAACTCGCTCCGCTGGTTACCTAGCATCCGGCCCGCGCCGCAGTCACCTGCAAAAGGCGCGACCGGGATGCCCGGCTTCCGCATAGCGGCACGAAACCGGACCGAAAGGGCATAACACGAATCTTGTTAGCGATTATCCGGTATTGTGGCGTTTGCGCCATAGTACCGCTGATTCGCATTCCAATGGACATTAAACCGAATTGCTTCCGCCGGACTGGCACCAGTCCCGGTCGCTATTCGCTGGCGACGTGAACCGAAGTTCTCTTTGGTGCGCGCGCCAGCCAGACGAGACCGAGCATCGCGATCGAAAGCCAGCCGGAAATCCAGAAGAAGTCGAGCGTCGACATCAGATAGGACTGATTGATGATGTTCTGCAGGACCACGCCGTAATTCTGAGGATCCGAAAAGCCCAGATGGTGCAGTCCCGCGAGCGTTTGACTGAGCGTGGGATCGAAGCTGTTCGCTCTTTCTACGAGCCGCGTCTGGTGCAGGTCCTCGCGATAGTCCCATAAGGTCGTCGTGATCGCGGCGGCAAACCCGCCGGCGATGATGCGCGCGAAATTGGAGAGACCCGAGGCCGAGGCGATTCGATCTGACGTAACGCCGTCGAGGAGGATTCCCAGCATCGCGACGAAAAACGTCCCCATCGACACGCCCTGAACGCTTACCGGAATGGTGATGGCCCAGAAGCTCGCATCCGGGGTGAGCTCCGCTCTCCAGAGATAGGAAGCCGCGAACGCGACGAACGCAACGGTCGCCGCGATGCGCGCATCGAAGCGCTTGAGAAATGCGGCGGCGATCGGCGTCACCACGATGGCCACCAGTCCGCTGGGGGCCGAAACTACGCCGGCCCACGTGGCTGTGTAGCCCAGCTGCTCCTGAAGCCACAGCGGCAGCAGAAGATTGTTTGCGAAGAAGACAGCATAGCCGAGACACAACGCAATTGTACCCAGTGTGAAATTGCGGTTTGCAAAAAGCGACAGGTCCACGATCGGGGATTTGCTTGTAAGTTCCCAGATCGTCCAGGCAATAAATCCGATCACCGAGATGATCGCGAGAATCACGATGCTGTTGGAGGAAAACCAGTCGGCGTCCTTGCCATTGTCCAGCATGACCTGCAGCGCTCCGACCCAGATCACGAGCAATCCAAGCCCGACATTGTCGATCGGCAGCTTTCGCCGGGGTGTTTCACGATTGGCCAGAAATCTCCATGTAAAGACGGTGCTGACGATTCCGATCGGAACGTTGATCAGGAATATCCAGGACCAATGATAATTGTCCGAGATATAGCCGCCCACGATCGGCCCGAGGACTGGCGCGACGAGCGTCGTGATCGCCCAGATGGCGAGTGCCGCGCCCCGGCGCTCTTCGGGAAATATGGAAATCAGCAGCGCCTGCGATCCGGGGATCATCGGCCCGGACACACCGCCTTGCAGCACGCGGAATATGACGAGCGAACTCAGGCTCCACGCCATGCCGCAGAGAAACGACGCGAGCGTAAAAAGCGCCACCGACCAGACAAACGTTCGCACCATGCCGAACCGGGCCATCAGCCAGGCGGTGATCGGAAGGCCGATGCCGTTGGCCACCGAAAAAGCGGTGATGACCCATGTGCCCTGATCGGAACTGACGCCGAGATCGCCCGAGATCGTGGGTAGCGATACATTGGCGATGGTGGAGTCGAGCACCTGCATGAATGTGCCCAGCGCGAGCGCCACGGATGCTATCGCAAGTGCGCCGCCCCTGAGCGGCGCGGGGCCGGCGGCGCTGCTCATGGAACGGCCACCGGCGTGCTGTTGTCGGCTATGATCTTCGCGATGATGGTATTGGCGCGCGCAGCGGTATCGCTCACTTCGGGCTCCGGCTCTGTTGCCCGTACGCGCCAGGCCACAAGGCCGCCTGTTTGGTTGTGAACGTCCACCGTGGCGGTGACGGAGAGCCCGATGCGGAGAGGATGGGCGCGAAGCTCTTTTGCATTGAGCGCGATGCGCACGGGAACGCGCTGAACGATCTTGATCCAGTTGCCGGTGGCATTTTGCGGTGGGAGCAGCGCGAAAGCGGCGCCGCTGCCGGCGGAAAGTCCGACCACGCGCCCGTGATAAGTCACGCTTCCGCCGTAGATGTCTGCCGTAACCTCTACGGGCTGGCCAATGCGCATATGCTGAAGCTGCACTTCCTTGAAATTTGCATCGATCCAGACATCGTCGAGGGGGACGACGGCCATCAGCGGCCAACCGGCCGCGACCTGTTCGCCCAGCTGCACGTTGCGCTGCGCGACTTCGCCTTCGATCGGAGCGGTGATGTGCGTGTAGTCGAGATCGAGCAACGCTGTTCGGAGGCGCGCTTCCGCGGCGAGCACGTCGGGGTGGTCGGTGACGGTCGTTCCGCGTATCTGCGTCAGCGTTTCCTGGTGCTGGTTCTGTGCCGCATCGAGGAGCGCGTTGTCGGCATCGATCGCGTCGCGCGCATGTGTCAGGTCTTCCTGCGAGACGGCGCCGTCACCGATCGCGTGGATGCGCCGTGTGTAATCACTTTGGGCTAGGCTGAGCTGAACGCGCGCCTGCGCAGTTTGCGCCCGGAGCTCGTTGGCTTTGGAAAACAGGCTGTTGACCTGCCTCACGGTATGAGCGAGGTCCGCCTCCGCCGCCTGGAGCGCGATACCGGGACCTGCCGGATCAAGTTCGACCAGAGGTTGACCGCGATGCACCCATTGGGTGTTGTCGACATGGATCGCGAGCACCGTTCCCGGCACGCGGGCCGTGACCGCGATGATATAGCCGCTCACATAAGCGTCGTCGGTGCTCTCGAAATAACGGCCAGAGAGGAACCACCACGCGCCAAATATCACCGCGCCCAGGATGGTCAGTAGTCCGAGTGCCGCAAATGCGATCTGGCGCGTGCTGCGATGGTGGTCGTTTGTTTCATGTGCGGACGCACCGGGGGGCTGGCTCATGGTGCTTTCTCCGCGTTGGCCAATTTGGTGTCGCTCCGGGCGCTATCAAAGCCGCCACCTATGGCGAGGATGAGATTGACGCGCTCGCTTCCGCGCGCCGCGTCGATTTCCGCTTGTTGCTCGCGGGCCTGAAGCAGAAGGTTCTCGGCGTTCAGCACTGTGATTTGGTTGTCAAGGCCGCTGCGATAACGCGACTCCGCAAGGTCGTAGCCGTTCTGGGCGTCCTGACTGAAGCGTGTCTGTTCGATGTTCTGGGCATCGAGAGAGCGGATCTGCGTCAGCCGGTCCGCCGTGTCGTGCACGGCAGAAATCACCGAGCTGTTGTAATCAGCGACCGACGAATCGAGATCTGCAGTGGCGTATTCGAAGTCGGCGCGAAGCTTGCCCGCGTCGAAGATGGGCAGATGAAACGCGGCACCACCGCCATATTGCGCGGCCTGGGCGGTGAACAGATTTCCCATACCGATCGCGGCAAATCCTGCAATCCCGAGCAGATTGATATCGGGATAGAACGCGGCGTGCGCGGCCTCCCGGCCTTTCATCGCCGCGTCAATACGCAGCCTTGCCGCAAGGATGTCGGGCCGTCGCGCGAGCAGATCGGCAGGAAGCGTCTGAGGCAACGGAAGAACGAGATTCTTGTTCAGCGCCGGCCTGGTAATAGTCCCATAAATGCTTGCGCTCTGACCGGTCAGCGCGACAACGGCATGGATTGCCACATCGCAATTGCCGCGCGCGCGCTCCGCCTCCTTGCGTGCGGAGTCGAGAAGGGTCTGGGCTTGAACAAGTTCGGCGCGGCTGTCGATCCCTTCGCTTTCCCTGCGTGCCGAAAGCGCAACAATGTGCTCGCGCTCCGTGACTGTTTCGTCGGCTACATCGGAGAGCTTATAGGCTTCATCCAATCCGATATACGCATTGACCAGCGCGCCCGAGATGGCGAGATCGGCGGCACTGACATCGAGCTTTGCGGCGCCACCGAGGTCGCGCGCTTTGCTGACAAGCGCGGCCTGACGCCCCCAGAGATCAAGGTCCCACGAAAGATTGGCGCCAAATGCGCCGATCCAGCGCCAGGTCCCGGCGTAAGGAGGCGGGATGACAAACCGATCGCTGAATTGGTCCCGTTCCTCCACGCCATCAAGGGAGACTTGCGGAAACTCCTGCGAGCGCGCGGAGTCGGCTTCCGAACGGGCAGCACGCAGACGCGCGCGCGCCTGCTCCAGCGTCGGACTGTCCTTGAGCGCCAGAACAACAAGACGATCGAGCTGAGCATCGCCGAAGGTCTTCCACCAATCCGTCGCGACCGGGGGCGCAATACTGTCCGACAGGCCCAGATCGCGGTCCTTGATCGCGGCGACTTGTGGAGTGATGTCATGCGTGCAGCATGCCAGCACGAAACAGAGACCGCTCGCAGCGACAGGGAACATCGCTTTCATTTTTTGCCCTTCCGATCTGTGATGGAATGTACGGTAGTGAACGATTTTGCTCCGGCTATGAGCTTGTTGAGGAGGCGGAGCAATGCTTCGACATCCGCGTGCGATAGCTCCGAAAGGATCTCGTTGTAGACGGTGGCGACCGCAGGCGTCAGTGCGTCGAGCAATGCGCCTCCTTCCGGCGTGAGCAGAAGGTCATGCACGCGGCGATCGAAAGCATTTGGAAATCGCTTCAGCAGCTTTTGTCGCTCGAGCTGATCAATCAGCCGTGTGAGCGCGCCGCTATCTTGCTCAAGCGCGCGAGACAGGTCCGCCGCCATGCGCGCGGCTCCGTCCCGCAGGCTTATCAGTACGATCCACTGCGGGAACGTGATTTCCTTGTGCTCGAATGCCCTGTCGAGGAAGAGCCGCAACAGGCCGTGTGCACGTTTCACGGCATGATTGACGGAGTTTCCCGTGCTCAGAGTCTTTGCGCAATTGGACGCCACCGCCACGCGTCACTCCTGCATTCACAATGACTGCTCTCGCAAATAGTGCGGCCCGGTCCGCTTGCCAGCGCACCAACGGAAGATCATTTCCGATTTGGACAAACCGGGGAAAATCGTGATGATTATGGATAAGCGGCGTGCCGCTACCGGCATGAATGTTTGAAAATTGCTGGCGATGCAGTGCGGAACGGAGCAGCGGCGCTGACGGACGGTAACTCCGGCGTGATCCGGTCTACGTCAAGGGCACGATGTTCGCGATCGAGAGGGAACGGTGACAGCCGTGGAACGAGATAATTATTCCCCGCATGGCCGCTGCCCGAGAGCGGCTGCAGAATTCGGCGAGCAATGCGGGACTCGTTCCAAGTATGTGTATGCCGCGGTTTGAACGCGGCATGCTCGCGTTTCAAGCCGCCGCGAGTGGCCGTCCGGCCTGCATCCACGCGTCGATACCACCGAGAAGCGGGCGGATTTTCCGGTAGCCCGCACGTCTGAGATGAAGTGCTGCAACAGCGGCCGAAGCTTCGTTCGGGCACGCGCAGTAAATAACAACTTCGACGTTGCGGGGATATTGTTTCAACACCGCCTCGATCTCCTCGATATGAGCCGCCACCGCGCCCGGGATCATGCCGTCGCGCCGGCGCGACTCCGCGGAGCGCACATCGAAGATCACGGGCGTGTGACCGCCATCGATCATGCCCGCGAGTTCCGCAACCGAAATGCGGTCCATGCGGAGCTGGCGGATGAAGATCTGCCGCTGGATCCAGCGCACGGCGACATAAAGCAGGAGCGCCGCCACGACGAGCGTGACTCCATACTCGCCAAGGCGCGCAAGTGTTGCGATGATGTCCGCAACGGCATTGTGGAATATCCGGCCGAGCACGAGCGGCAGGGCGAGGTAGGCGGTACTGCCGAGACCATCCAGAAGAACGAAGGTTCCAAGGCCTATGCCCGTAATGCCCGAGAGTGCGACAGCGACATAACTGAATCCCGGAACGAATTTCGCGAACAGCAGAGTGCCCACGCCCATGCGGGTGAACATCGTCTCGGTCTGGCGCACGCAGGAATCCGGCGAGAGCGTGAATTTGCAGAGCAGGCCGAGCACGCGGCGGCCCCATCGGACGCCTGCGCCATACCAGCAGACATCCGCAATCACATCGCCCGCCACGGCCGCGCCGATCAAAAGCGGCAACAACGCGCCACGCCCGGCGGTGAGTGCCCCCGCAACGAGCAGAACGGGCCAGGCCGGGTAGGGCAGGCCCGCGCGGCTCAGCAGCACGGTCAGAAATACGATCGCCGCGCCATAATGCTGAATCAACCAGGTAATATGTTCCACCGGAACCTCGCAATCGCCGGCAACACGAATGTAGTTCGCGCCGTTTCGGCTTCTACCCCCGCCGTCGCACGGGCGTCATGCGCCCGGAGCAGTTTCGCGACGCTGGCGGGGGTTGCGCGTATACCTTTCTGAATGGGTTCCGTGCCTAAGTTCCGCCGAAGCGAGCGAGCAATGACCAATTTGAAACTGGCACCGTCGGGTCCGAGTTCACCCACCTGGACGTCCAGCGCCAAGGACATGGTGACAACTGCGCTGGACGTCAGCCGGGTCTGGGTGACGCTGGGATTCGGCATTGTCAACGAAATTTACTGGCCGGCGACGGGCACGCCGCAGATCCGCGATCTGGGGTTCATTGTTTTCGGCCCGAATGGCTGGCACGAGGTCAAGCGCGTCGCGCGCTACACCGTTACGACGCCCGTCCAGCACATTCCGCTGCCGCATATCGTGCACGAACATCCCGATTACCGGCTGGAACTTGAACTCGTGCCCGATCCACATCGCGACGTGGTGCTGATCTCGTTTCGGCTGCATGGCGACAATCTGCGACTTTACACATTGCTGGCGCCGCACCTCGGCAATAGCGGCGCGCACAACAATGCCTGCGCGGGCCGCGAACTCTACGCCTGGTCGGGAATTTCCACGCTGTGTCTGGCCAGCGATTGCGGATTTTCGCGCACCAGCGCGGGCCATGTCGGCGTTTCCGATGGCTGGCAGGATTTCGCGCGAAACGGGCGGATGTCGTGGACCTACGATGCCGCACTCGACGGCAATGTTGCCTTGATGGGCGAACTCGCTGCCAATGAGGGCACGCTTGCCCTTGCTTTCCAGGTGTCGCGCGAAGGCGCGCGCACGCTTGCGCGTTCGAGCCTCAGCACAGGATTTCCCCGCGCCCGCGAGTGTTTCATCGAAGGCTGGCAGGACTGGTGGAAAATGCTCAAAATCCCGGCGCCCACGCCGGCCGTGGAGCGGGTCGCACATATTTCCGCCGGCGTTCTAAAGGTCCATGAGGATCGCACCTTTCCGGGCTCGATCGTCGCCAGCCTCAGCGTCCCCTGGGGCAATTCGAGCGACAGCTCGGGAGGGTATCACCTCGTCTGGCCGCGCGACTGTGTCAAATCCGGCTTTGCGCTGATCGCGGCCGGCCAGATCGAAGATGCGCGGCGCATGCTGTCCTGGCTCGTCGCCACCCAGAAACCGGACGGGACTTGGGCCCAGAACAGTTTTCCCGACGGTCGTCCGTTCTGGACGGGGATTCAACTCGATGAAATCGCCTTCCCGGTCATGCTGGCGGCGCGGCTGAGAGAAGAAAATGCCCTCGCCGGAATTGGCGGGGTTGCAAATATGATCTCACGCGCGGCGGGCTACATTGCGCGCAACGGGCCAATCACCGGCCAGGATCGCTGGGAAGAAAATTCGGGCCTCAGTCCGTTTACGATCGCGGTCGTGATCGTGGCTTTGATTTCCGCCTCCGAATTCGTCGATCACGAAAGTGGAAATTATCTGCGCTCGCTCGTCGATTGCTGGAACGAACGGATCGAGGAATGGACGTATGCGCAGAACGGTCCGCTGGCGAAAATGCACGGCGTGGATGGTTATTACGTCCGCATCGGGCCTTCGGCGGCGGAAGGCGGACTTCAGGGCTCGATCGAGTTGCGTAACCGCATTGGCCTCAGGCTGCCAGCGGCCGCCGTGGTTGGAATGGAATTCCTTGGGCTTGTCCGCACCGGCCTCAGGGACGCGAACGATCCGCGCATACGCAATACGGTTGCCGTTATCGATGCGATGCTGAAGGTCGAGACGCCGAACGGCACCGCCTATCGCCGTTACAATGGCGATGGTTACGGAGAGCAGGCCGATGGCAGCCCCTATGACGGGACCGGAATCGGCCGTGCGTGGCCGCTGCTCACCGCCGAACGCGGCGAGTACGAACTGACGCTCGGCAATGATCCGCTGCCATGGCTCGAAATGATGACCCGCATGACGGGGCCGGCGGGTCTTCTTCCGGAGCAGGTGTGGGATGCGCCGGACATACCGTCGCGCGGGCTCTTCATGGGCAAGCCCTCGGGGAGCGCCATGCCGCTTGTCTGGGCGCATTCCGAATTCCTCAAGCTGCTCTATGCGCGCGAGCGCAAACGGCCGCTCGAACTCCTGAAATGCGTCGAGCTGTATCTCAAGCAGGACAGCGCCAAACGTCGGGCCTGGCATTGGCGGATCGATACGCCGTTCGATGTGTTGCCGGCTGGCCGCGATCTTCTCATCGACCTTGCGTCGCCCTTCATTCTACATCTCGGCTTCGACGGGTGGCAGGCCGTCTGCGACAGGCCTTCCGTCGAATTGCCGTTCGGTCGCCACGGCGTCCGGCTCACGCCGGAGGATTTCACGCACTGGCATATCGTCAACTTCACGTTCTATTTTCCCGACGAGGATCGTTGGCAAGGCAGCGACTATCACGTACGGCTCTCGTGAGCGGCACTGCCGTCGGAGCCGCATGCAGCAGGGAGAAGAACATGAAGATGCGATCGTTGATCGTCGTGCTGGCGCTAGCGACCGGGCTGGTTTCAGCGCAGGCGCAACCGGCTCCGGGGAACCCCGCGGTGGGTGCGGGGGCGTTTACGGATGGGGCACTCGCGGCCGCCATACACAGTCCGGGCCGCTCGCCCCAAAACGTCGCGCGCGACCGCTATCGCCATCCGCGCGAAAGCCTGACCTTCTGGGGCCTCAAGCCGGGTATGACGATTCTCGAAATCTGGCCGGGCGGCGGCTATTGGGCAGAAATCCTTGCTGCCTATGCGAAGGCTACGGGCGGCAAATATGTGGCGGCCATCCCCGAACGGTCGCGGACCCTGCCGGAGAAATTTACTGACCGGGCGACGTATGGCATCGTTTTCTACACGGTGTTCAACGACAAGTCGCAGGCGATCGTACGGCCCGGGTCGGTCAACTTCGTTCTGACCGCGCGCAATCTTCACGACTGGATGGCAACGCCGGGATTGCCGGAGAAAGCGATGGCGGAATTTTACGCGGCGCTGAAACCCGGCGGGATTCTGGCTGTCGAGCAGCACCGCTCCGACCCGCGGCCGATGCTGAAGGACGCGAGCGACGGCTATATGTCGACGGATTACGTCGTCCAGATCGCGGAGAATGCCGGCTTCAGGCTTGAGGACAAGTCCGAGATCAACGCCAATCCGAAAGATACAAAGGATTACCCCTTCGGTGTGTGGACTCTGCCGCCGACGCGGCAAAGCGCGCCTGCGGGCCAGCCGGACAACCCGAATTTCGATCACTCCAAATACGATGCGATCGGCGAAAGCGATCGCATGACGCTGCGGTTCCGCAAGCCGGGATAGGGCGCTTCACGCCCTATTTTGTTGCTGTTATTCCCGTGCAAGCGAGAATCCGGCGGCGCCGAAGTCTCAAGTCAGGCGACGGCGTCGAAAATAATTACCAGTAATTGCCGGCGTTGGGTCGCCGATTCCGTGGGGATGGCGCCTCCGTGTCTGATTGAAAGACGAGCTTACGCTGCCGCGGCGCGGGTGCGGCGGCGGGAGGGCATGGCGCCCGCGAGCGTGCGTTCTTCGAGAACCGCTGCCGTCGCGTCGCGCGCGGCCAGCAGAACCTTGCGGATGGCGCAGGTCTCCTCGTCGTCACAGTCTTCGCATTTGTGGTAGGCCGTTGTGCTGACACAGGGACTGAGCGCAAGCGGGCCGTCGATCGTGCGAATGACTTCGGCGAACGTGATATTCTTCGGTTGGCGGCCAAGCAGATAGCCGCCAGCGCGCCCGCGAAGGCTGCGTACGATACCCCGGCGTTTCAGATCGAGCAGAATCTGCTCGAGGAATTTTCGTGGCACGCGCGCCCGCTCGGCGATCTCTGCGATCATGACGGGCTCCTCGTCATTGTGCTCGGCGAGCACAATCAACGCGTGGAGCGCATAACGAGCCTTCTGGGACAGCATTCACCGAATCCCTTGACACCATAAAGGATATCGGCTTTTGGCGCTGTCCCGTCAAGCCTTAGGCGGCGCGCCGGGCACTCACCCCCAACATCTTGGCAAGGTGATTACCAAGCCGCGGCGCGATGAACTCTGCGCCCACCATGAATCGCATCAACGGGCCGAAACTGTCGATGACCGCGGGGCCGATAACATAGAGTCCATTCGCCGGAGTTTCGAAATTGTCGGAGACGATGGGCGTGTGCCGGGCGGATCCGATCCGGCTGCGCAACGACGGCGCGAGGAAGCGCAGCCGGCGGGTGTCGGGACGATATCCTGTCGCCGCGATCACATGGTCGCAGGAGATCTCCTCGAGGTTGCCCGACCGTGCGGAGAGCGTGAGCGTTACGCGGCTGCCTTTCTCTTGCGCTCCGGCAATCTCCCGCCCCAGGAGGGTTTCGATCCGACCCTCGATCTTCTCGCGCATGAACCAGCCGGCGGCCGGATGCATATGGCTCTGGATGCCGCGGCGTCGCAGCGGCTCGGGCAGCCGGTAGAACAGCACTGGCGCGTTCGCGCAGAAATAGGAGCTCCAGCCGCGACCGATGCCGGATGCCGGCCGGCGCAGGCGATAGAGCAGCGTTTCCGCATCCGGATCCGGCACGGAATTATATTCGATGAACGGCGCGCGGACGACGATGCGCACGTTCGCGCCGCAATCATGCAGAAGCGCTGCAAGATCGATCGCGGACGCGCCCGCTCCGATGATCACGACCTCCTTGCCCGCGAATGCTTCCCCTTCGCGATGGTCATAACTGTGCGAGAGACAAGCAGATGAGAGCGCGGCCAGGGCAGGTGGCGTATAGGGAAAGCAGGAAATACCGGCGGCGATGACAACGCGGCTGGCCGAAACGCGGTCGCCATTCTCAAGCGACAGGTGGTAGCCGTCCGCGCCAGTCTCGACATGCCCGACCATTGTCTCTGCCACGCCTGGCGTGTAGCGCGTGATAAAATCCGCGCCATAGGCGAGAAAATCGTCGAGCTCAACAGGCAGGCCCTGATTGGCGTAAGGCTTCCGGTGACGCTCGCACCAAGCCTTGAGCGTCGAGTCTTGCGACGGTGCGGAGAGGTTGGAGGCAAATCCATCCGATTTGAGCGTCATGTTTTTCGGCATGTGCGCGCGCCATGTGCCGAGCGGCTTGCCGAAAACACGCGTATCCACGCCGGCCGCGCGCAGATGGGCCGCGACCGAGAGGCCATAGGGGCCGGCGCCGACAATGGCGACATCGCAACGCGGGCTCATACGTCCCTCCGAGGTGTGGAAACGGGTCGGAACTCGGGTGTCAGTCCGGCACAACTGAGCTGGGTCGCGTGCATGAGGGGCCCTTGAGGCTGGATTGCAGCGGTCGAGCTCCAAGTTCTGTGCCATCGGCACCGGTTCACTTCCGGTCAATGCTTGGCATGGCATTGTCCTGTCATGCCCGCGAAAGTGCTGTTGCTGTCGAGCGTCGGCTGGCCCTCGGTGGCCCGGCTGGCCGCCGGTTTTGCTCATGCCGGTTGCAGCGTCGATGCGCTCGCACCCGACGGAGCGGCCGTCGCAGCCAGCCGCTATCTGGCCCACCACCACCTCTATCGTGCGCTTTACCCCCTCTCCTCGATGCGCGTCGCCATCGAGGCCGCGGCTCCGCAGCTCGCCATTTGCTGCGACGACCGCGCTCTGGCCCAACTCTTGGACCTTTACCGGAAACATGCCGAGGCATCCCGGTTTGGCGACCTCATCGAAACATCGCTCGGAAACCCCGCCGCCGTGCCGCGTCTGATTTCGCGCTACGGCTTCATGGAAGAAGCGCGCGCCGAAGGCATCCGCGTACCCGATACATTGCCCGTTGCGACGAAATGCGACTTGGAGGCGGCTATCGCAGCGCTCGGTTTTCCCCTGGTGCTCAAATCGGATGGCAGCTGGGGCGGCGACGGTGTTGTCCTGGCGCGTAACGCAGCAGATGCGCGTGCGGCATTTGTCAGACTTGCGCGCGCCCCGTCACGACTGCGCAGCCTCGCGCGCGCGATCCGCCGCCGCGATACGCACTATCTTCATGATGTTATCACGCCTGCGTCGCGCATCGTCAGCGCACAACGCTTCATTCCAGGACTGCCCGCGGCCAGTGCTTTCGCTGCCTGGCGCGGAGAAATCGTCGGTGCGGTTTATTACGACGTGCTGATCGCCGAAGGCGCGCTCGGGCCGCCGAGTGTCATTCGCCGCGTCGATTGCACCGAGATCGCGCATGCGACACGGAAGATCGCGCGCCGCTTTGGCCTCTCCGGCATTCACGGCATGGATTTCATTCGCGATTCAACGGGAACGCCGCATCTCATCGAGATCAACCCTCGCGCCACACAGGGCAGTACGCTTGCATTCGGTCCAGGCCGCGATCTGCCCGCGGCCCTCGCCGGATGCCTGATTCCGGATGCCCCGGCCCGGCCTGCCTTTGCCAATGATCTCGTCGCTTTCTTCCCCCGCGAATGGAAACGCGATCCGCTGAGCCCCTACCTTGTATCGGCCTATCACGATGTGCCTTGGGATGATCCAGGCATATTGCTCGCGAGTCTTGGTGTACCCGCAAAGCGGGTATCGGGTGCCTCCGCGTTGCCGCTAAAAGTTGTGCGAGAAAGCATCGAGCCACGGACCAGCGCTTCAATGAGCTCTCGTCCGAATTCGTCCGCCGCAATTCATCGTTAAAAGCGCGAAGCGCGTGGATTTCCAGAAGCTTCCGTTAACTGTTCGGAAGTCCCCGTCGGGTTAAACCCCAAGCCGACCATCACATTTTTGTCGGCGAAAGGTTCGCGATTCCGTCAATGGCCCAGGCAGACGCCATCGCGCACATGCCCGATTTCGATGCCGGCCGGCCTTTCGGTTTCGCCGATGTTGCGCGGCTGCTGCGGGAGAGCGGTCGCCTCGTTTGTTATGTCATGCTCGGCTTTATCGCGCTGACCATCCTCGTGCTGCTGATCTGGCCCTCGAGCTATTCGAGCACCGCCGAGGTGATGCTCGATCCGCGCAAAAACAACATCACCGACCGCTCGGAAGTCCTGTCGGAACTGCCGACCGATCCGTCCTCGGTCCAGAACCAGATCCAGATACTTACGTCCCGTGACCTTGCAAGCCAGGTGATCCGGCGTCTCGACCTGGCCGACGACAAGGAATTCAATCGCACGCGTGCCGACTTCCCGCTCAACCTGCTTGCGCTGGGGCTGACGCCGGAAGAAGTGCATTCGATGGTTATCGACACGTTCCTCAAGCATCTGACGGCCGAAGCGGAAGGGCTGTCTTCGGCAGTGTCCGTGACCTTTTCCGCCGAAGACCCCGACAAGTCCGCGCGCATCGCAAACGCGGTCGTCGATGCCTATGTGGGCTCTCAGGTTCAGCAGAAGGCAGACGCCGCGCAAAGTACGACGGCGTGGCTCAATGCGCGCATTCGCGAATTGTCCAAACAAGCCCAGACCGCGGATTCCGCCGTCCAGACCTACAAGGCAGCGAACGATTTGAACGATGCCGGGGCGGGCACGCAGTCACTTGTCGATCAACAGCTCGGCGCCATCAATACGCAGCTTGTTCAGGCGCGCGCCGATCTCGCGGAGAAACAGGCAACTTACGAGCATGTCGAAGGGCTCGTGAAAGCGGGACATGCCGCCGACGTATCGCAGGTCGTTGCCTCGCCGTTGATGGTGCAGTTGCGGCAACAGCAGGCCGATGCCATTCGCGATGAGGCAAATCTTGATTCGATCTACGGTCCCAAACATCCCAAGCGCATCGCGATCGAGTCTCAATTGCGCGATCTCGACAGCAAAGTAGAACAGGAAGCCGAGCGGATCGCGGGCTCCGTCGCCAACGATGTGGCTGTCGCGCGGGCCGAGGTGCAATCACTCCAAGCTAGTCTCGCGAACGCGCGCCAACAATCGAATTCGCAGAATTTTGCTCGCGTAAAGCTCAGGGCGCTGGAAGCTGGCGCGGCTTCCACGCGCACCATGTACGAAGCCTTCGTCACGCGTCTGCGTGAAGCGCAGGACCAGGATGCCGTCGACACGCCGGATGCGCGCATCATATCGCACGCTACAGTGCCCGCCCGGCCAAGTTCGCCGCCGCGACTGATCATTTTTGCCGCGTCGATTCCGGCGGGATTTCTTCTCGGCCTGCTTTGCGCACTTGCCATGGAGCGGTCGGGATATGGGTATGTATCCGCGCCGCGCGCGCGAAACAGGATAGCACCGGAAAATATTGCGGTACCGGTCCTTGGCGTGGTCCCCGATGCCTTGTCGCCGTGGGCGCCCGATCAGATTGTCGGAAACCGCTCATCCAAGTTCGCGCGGGCGATTTTTGCGCTCGCGGACCGGCTTGCTTTTCCACGCAATGCGATAGTGCCGCGCGTCATTTTCGTGAGCGGGCCCGAACGCAACGAGGGTCACCCCAATATTGCCGCCGGCCTCGCCCGTGCACTCGCGATGCTGCGGCGAAAAGTCATTCTGATCGACGCCGATTTCTCCGTGGCGGGAGCCGCCCGGACAATGGGCCTCAGCCGCTCGCGGTCGGGTCTGCTCGACGTCCTGAGCGGCGCCATGCCGCTGAGCCGCGCCGTGGCACGCGACACCCACTCCAGTGCCCTCGTCATGACGAGCCCCCTTCCGCCGCGGAATCCGAAGGCATTGTGGGCGGCGGGAGAAACACATGCTTTCGTCGAGCATCTGCGCAGAACCTGCGACTTTGTCGTTATTGATGCGCCGGCAGACTCTGAAGCGCCGGCCATCGCTGCTCTGGCAGATGCCATTCTGGTGGTGGGGATGGCCGGCGGTGCAGCGCGGCTCAAGGGTGTCGCGACCGCGCTTGCCGGCCACGGCCGCCGGCCCGCGGGAATTGTCTTGACGCGCTGATCTGTAACCATCGCGGCATTCCGTGCGAAATTGGAATGCATCGGAGGTTCATGGTCATGCAGGCAGTTTTCCCCAGCCGCCGCGCAATTCTCTGGGGCGCGGTTCTCGCACCGGTCGTACTGGTTCCATCTTTCGCTTCCGCGGCGGAGCTGGTCGAGATCGAGGATTTCGACGTCCGCGGCGTGAGCGTCGGGAAAAGCCGCGTCGCCAAGATCACAAAAACGGAGGAGGAATGGCGCCGCATGTTGTCGGCGGAATCCTTCGAGGTGACGCGCCATGCCGGCACCGAGACGGCGTTCACAGGGGCCTACTGGAATTTGCACAGCGACGGGCTGTTTCGCTGCGTGTGCTGCAACACGGCGCTGTTTGATTCCAGGAGCAAATACGATTCCGGCACGGGCTGGCCGAGTTTTACACGGCCGATCTCTCAATCGAACATTGTCGAGAAGCGCGACGACAGCTGGATGATGGAACGCATAGCGGTCGCCTGCAAACGGTGCGATGCGCATCTCGGCCATGTGTTCGACGATGGTCCCCCACCAACGGGATTGCGTTATTGTATGAATTCCGCGGCGCTCGTGTTCATTCCGCGTGCGCCGGGCCACGTTTGATCTGGAGGAATGCCATGAAATCGTGGAGTCTTTTGGCAAGCCTGTCTGCTGCGCTTCTTCTTTCCGCATCGTGCGGTCTGGCAGACGAGGCGGCGAAACCGCTTCCCGCGCCGACGATGGACGAAACGAAGACACAAGCGCCGGGCGGCGAAACGGCGGTTCTCTCGGGCGGCTGCTTCTGGGGTATGCAGGGACTGTTTGAACATGTGAAAGGCGTGCGCCAGGTGGTGGCGGGGTATTCGGGTGGGCCTGCGTCCGCCGCGCAGTATGAGACGGTGAGCACCGGCACGACCGGCAATGCGGAGTCCGTGAAGATCACCTTCGATCCAAATGTAATTAGTTATGGCCAGATACTGCGCGTTTTCTTTTCGGTTGCTCACGATCCGACGGAAGTGGACCGGCAGGGACCGGACGAGGGTCCTCAGTACCGCTCGAACATCTTCTTTGCGAATGGCGAGCAGGAGAAGGTCGCGCGCGCCTATATTGGCCAACTCAATCGCGCGCATGCCTTCAGCGCGCCGATCGCTACTCGCGTGGACCGGCTAACGGGCTTCTATCCGGCCGAAGCCTATCACCAGGACTATCTCATCCATCACCCGGACAGTCCCTATATTGTCGTCAACGACCTTCCCAAGATCGCCAGCCTCAAGGCCATCTATCCGGAGATGTACCGGGCAGAACCGGTAATGCTCAGCAGTCGTTGACCTTCATTTGCCGCTCACAGATAAGCGCGCATCAGCGGGATCGCGGCTTCAATATCCCGCAGCATCGCGGCAGCATCCGCTTTCGGTATTGCGAAGGATCGCCGCCCTTCCGAGCTGCTCAGAAAAATTTGAAAGCCTTCTGCTGTTTTCTTGACTTCGATTGTTTCAAGAAGACACAGGCGCACACTCTTTTCGCCTTCATGACTTCCTGTTTTCGACTGTTTGTCTGCCCGGCGCGCCTGTCTCTCGAGGCGCGCCTGTTGCCGTTCCGCTTTGCTGGCAGCCTTCTCTTCTCCACCCTCGCTCGTCATGACCAGTACCCACCAGATTTCTCGCCTATCGGGCCTGAAAGGTAGCATGTCCAGCCGTGATGGCAATCGCATCCTGCAACGCCGTCAAGAACGCCCGCATCTACCCTCCTCTCGCCAAGGTCGGATCGAGCGACGTCTCGGCTTCGTAACGCCAGGCCATCAGCTGGTGGTCGTTCAGGAACTCCAGTGTCTGTTCCGGGTTCGCAAATCGCGAGAGAATGTCGGAGGAATTCTGTTTCTTGTTTTTCACTTCAGCGCGGTCTCGTACCGGCTCGACGCCGATATAAGCGAGCAATCGCTCAAAATACCACGGGTCATTGATCTCCGTATAGTGCATGATCTGAAAAGCCTGTCGGGATGAGTTGATGCGTTCGAATACGCTGCGGTAGTAGGCGGCGTAGCGTTCCCAGAACAGCAGAAATCGCCGGGCGTTGAATTCAACCTGCGTTTTTGCATCCGAGGCAGTTCCAACGACGGTGGTCCGTCTTTCGCCGCTCTCCCGCGCGATCATCGCCGAAGAATACACGGCAAGTACGTTCTGCCGGATCAGTACAATCTTTCCGATGGCGGGGTCGACGAGGAGCTTGTCGAGAATCCGGTCATTGTGTCCCTGGCAAATCTTGAATCCCACCGAATGGCAGCCCAGTCTTTCGGCCAGGACGCGCGCGAGAAAAGCTTCAGGGTTATTTGCCCTGAGATGCACGAGTTCCTCCATGACGCCGGGCTCCTTTGCCCATCGGACCGGCATGCGCCCGGGACGCGCTTCGAAAATGGCCCCGTTGCAAAGCACATCGGTCTGATTATCGAGAAGCTGCGTGAGCAGTGTCGAACCGGTCCGTTGCGAGCAGACAACAACAAAATCCATGTTTACCCCCCCGGCATCGACCCGCGCTGCCGATTTCTTGATATCCGGCGTGCGTCTTGGAGTCCCGACGCAACGTCGAGCGGATTATCGCCGGGTCGCAGCAGGACGGGAACAGTCTTCTTTTCCGTTCGGCTCACCGCGCGGGAACGCCCACCTTTGTTATCACGTTGAGTGGAGATTACAGGGAACGATCCATGCCACTCCATTCCGGACGGGGCGATCTTGCGATCCGGTCGATCCTCACATTGGCTTCCGGGACTCTGATCAGACTCAATCGCGAAGAAGGTGGCCATCTCGCCGGTTTGCGGACGAACATGCTCGTCTGCCTGGCCGCATCTGTCTCGATGATCCAGGCCAAATTGTGGTTTGGCCCGGCTGATTATCGTTTTGGCGCCCAGCGGCGCCGCGCCGCCCGTTGGCGTCGTTCGGGATTTACTTGGAAGGGATGGAATAATTTCGGTCGAATGGTGCGCGGGCGATGCGCCGGGCGGTGAAAGCGAAAGTGCCGGTGCAGCCGCGCCGAGGCCAAACGGGGCCGGTGATCCGGCGTGGGATTGAAAAAACGCCGTTCTTGGCTAAATCCATCATTTGATCTGGTGTATAGGAACTTTTCCCGGAAGCGCACGATATCTCTCCCGAGTAACTGCCTCCTGCAATCGAAGGGCGCCAATGATCCCCTTTTTCTCTGAATCCGCTCCGGACCGAATAGAGGCTGCGGCCAGAGCCGGCGAATGCGTGGCACGCTATTGTGCGGTCCGGGCCGAAACCGAGCGTCTCGCTTCTGCACTCTCCGCGGAGGACCAATGCGTCCAGTCCATGCCCGACGCGAGTCCCGCCAAGTGGCACCGCGCTCATACCACATGGTTCTTCGAGACCTTCGTGCTGCAGCCGCACATGTCCGGATATCGGACATTCGACCCGGAATATAATTATCTGTTCAATTCCTATTACGAAGCCGTGGGCGAGAGGCATGCGCGCGATCGTCGGGGATTGCTGACGCGCCCTTCGGCCGAGGAGATAGGCGCCTATCGGCAGCATGTCGACCGGGCCATGTGCGAACTCCTCGAAACGGCAGGCTGCGATGCGGGTTTTGCCCCCCTCGCCATGCTTGGCCTGCACCACGAACAGCAGCACCAGGAATTGATGCTGACCGATATCCTTCATGCGTTTGCGCAGAACCCGCTCCTGCCGGCCTATGCGCCCTATCGACCGAGCGAAGCAGTGCAGTCTTCCTCCGTCGGGTACACACAATTCGATGGCGGATGCGTTGCGATCGGCCATGACCGCCACGGATTTGCTTTCGACAACGAGACCCCGCGCCACGAGGTGATCGTCTCGCCTTACCGTTTGGCGGACCGGCTTGTGACCAATGGCGAATGGCTCGAGTTCATCACCGGCGGCGGCTATTCCAACCCCTTGCTCTGGCTGTCCGATGGCTGGCATCGGGCACGCGCGGAAGGCTGGCGGGCGCCGCTTTATTGGCAGGAGCGAGACGGCGAATGGTTCGCGATGACATTGAGCGGTCTCAAACCCGTCGAGTGCGATGCTCCGGTCTCTCATGTCAGTTATTATGAGGCGGATGCCTATGCCCGCTGGGCGGGTGCGCGGCTTCCTTCCGAGGCCGAATGGGAGCACGCCGCTGCGCAACAGGCGGCTTGCTCAGGGAATTTCCGCGACGATGGATATCTGCGACCGCTGCCCGCCGGGCGGCGTGCCGGAATGCAGTTGTTCGGCGATGTCTGGGAGTGGACCGGATCGTCCTATGCGCCCTATCCGGGTTTTCATGCGCCCGAAGGCGCGGTCGGCGAATACAACGGCAAATTCATGATCAACCAATTGGTGCTGCGCGGCGGGTCCTGCGTCACCAATCGCGACCATATCCGTCCGACCTATCGCAATTTCTTCTATCCGCATCAGCGCTGGCAGTTCTCCGGCCTCAGGCTCGCCGGGGACGTCCGGTCGTCGCGGAGCCCGCGCGATCCGTTCCTGGAAGATGTCTGGACCGGTCTCTCGAAGACGCCGAAAGAGATTCCGAGCAAGTATTTCTACGATGCGGAAGGCGCGCGGATTTACGAGCAGATTTGCGAACTGCCGGAGTATTATCCGACGCGTACGGAGACGCGTTTGCTGAGACAGGTCGTGCCGGAATTGCGCGGCCATGTTGCGCCGGGGACAGCGCTGGTCGAATTCGGCTCCGGCGCCTCGGTCAAGACGCGTCTGCTGCTTGATCGGCTGCCGGCCATTGCGGTCTACATTCCCGTCGATATTTGCGAAGAGGCGCTGGAGGACAGCGTCCGGCGCACGAAGCGCGACTATCCAAAGCTTTTCGTGCAGCCTGTCGCGGCCGATTTTCTCGCTCCGCTGCGAGCGCCGGCAGACATTGGAGAGCGACCCGTTCTCGGTTTTTTCCCGGGCTCGACGATCGGCAATCTCACCGACGCGGAAGCCGAGGCGTTTCTCCGGAACAGCCGGGCGCTTCTGGGCGAGAATGCGCAGTTCCTCGTCGGCGTCGACCTTGTGAAGGATGTGGACGTGCTGTTGCGCGCCTATGACGACGTGCAGGGCGTCACGGCGGATTTCAACCGGAATCTCCTCGTACGGATCAATCGCGAACTGGGTGCGAGTTTCGATCCTGGGGGATTCACGCATCGCGCCATCTGGAATGCGGCGGAGTCGCGAATCGAGATGCACCTCGTCTCGGCGCGCGACCAGAGCGTGGTCGTGCGCGGGCGCTGCTTCGATTTCGCGGCCGGCGAGACGATACACACTGAGAATTCGCGAAAATATACGCTAAAGCAGTTCGCGGCGATTGCGGCCAGGGCCGGGTGGTCGCTGGAGCGCAGCTGGTCAAGCGCCGACCCGTCATTCGGTATCGTGCTGCTGCGCTGATTCCGCGCCGGCCTCGCGGTGGCGAGAGGATGATGCCATTATTGCTCCGACTTGATCGGAGTGTTCCGGATGGCGCGCGATGTCCGCGTTTTCGTGTTTTGCGGCAGTCTCAGAAGAGGCTCGTTCAACCGCATGGCTTTGCGCGCGGCGGAGGAACTTGCGCCCGAAGGCATGAGTTTCGAGACCGGCGATATCGGCGCATTCCCGCTTTACAATGAAGATGTGCGCCGGCAGGGATTTCCGCCGCCCGTCGAAACGGCGCGAGAGAAACTCCGGGCCGCCGATGCGGTGCTGTTTGTGACGCCAGAATATAATTATTCGGTTCCCGGCGTGCTGAAGAACGCGATCGACTGGGCCTCGCGTCCTCCCGATCAACCTTTCGCCGGCAAGCCGGCTGCGCTCATGGGCGCGAGCCCCGGCATGCACGGCACAGCCCGCGCGCAGTACCATCTGCGCCAGGTCTGCGTTTATCTGAACATGTTTCTTGTGAACCAGCCCGAAGTGCTGATCGCGGCCGCCGATAAGAAATTCGATGCGGAGGGTCGGCTGACCGACGAAACGACACGCAAGATTGTTGCTCACCTCATGCAGGCGCTGGCCGACTGGACCGAACGTTTGAGGGCCAGGTGATGGCGCGCACGAAACGCAAGACCGACACGGAACCAGCTGAGCATGCTAGGCGGCGCGCACCGCGGCGAGCGGAGGCTCCGATCCGGGGCAGGCCAGCCTGGCAGGGTCACCTGCGCCTGTCACTGGTGAGCTGTCCCGTTGCGCTCTACAGCGCGACCACGCGCGCCCAGGATATTTCCTTCCACCTCATCAATCCGGCAACGCACAATCGTATCCGCCTTGTTCCGACAGATCCCGACAGGGGTCCGGTCGAACGCGCGAAGCTTGTGAAGGGCTACGAGATCGCGAGGAACGAATATGTGGTGATAACAAATGAGGAGCTGGAATCCGTCCGGCTTGAGACCACGCGCACGATCGACATCGAGCGATTTGTCGATGCGTCCACCATTGACCGGCTGTTCTGGGACCAGCCTTATTTCCTCCTGCCGGGTGCGGCCGCGGGTGTCGAAGCCTATGACGTGATCCGCGATGCAATGCGCGAGGCGGACCGCATCGCACTCGGCCGCGTGGTGATGCATACCCGCGAACGGCTCCTCGCCATCGAGGCGCGCGACAATGGCCTGGTCGCCACGACTTTGCGCATGCGCAACGAGGTGCTGGACCCGGCGACGGTGTTCGGCGACATCCCGAAAACCAGGTCCGACCGGCGCATGCTCGACATCGCCGGGCAGATTATCGCGCAGCTGGAAGGACCGTTCGAGCCTGACGATTTCAAGGACCGCTACGAAGAGGCGCTGCGCGAACTTATCCGCCGCAAGGAACGCGGGGAGCGTGCGGTCATCGCCCCGCCGCCGGAGGAAAGCAATGTGATCGATCTCATGGATGCATTGCGCAAGAGCCTGCGCGGGCGGCCGAAGCCGCGTGCTCCGAAGAAGCGAGACCGCTAAATTGCCTGAAATTTTCCTCCGCCGTCATTGTACAAAGCCCGGCATGCCCGCGCCCGGCTTTGTGGATCATGATGGATTCGGGGGCCATAACGAAATCCGGACAGATCGAATCGGCACACCCTTCGACAAGCCGAGCGCGAGCTTCTTTTTGTCAAACCCACATGCTGAGCCCGTCGAAGCATGGCAGCCAGGTACCGATCGCGTATGATCGGATACTGCTCTAAGTGATGATTACAATCGTCCTATCAACACGAGCACCACGACGATGACGAGGACCAGACTGAGTCCGCCGCTCGGATAGTAACCCCAGCCACTGCTGTAGGGCCAGGAGGGCAGGGCGCCGAGCAGGAGCAATATAAGTATGATAATCAGAATAGTACCAAGCATCGGGCGTCACCCTCTGTTCTTGCGGTTCTCATTTGAAACTCGCTGTCAAAAGAGAAGTTCCGAATCGCGCGGTTCCCGCTCTCTTGAAGACCGGGAACCGCGGCATCCCGGTGGCGTTAGCTGTGGCGAGCGCGGGGGGACGGAGGTGTACGATGAAAATTGCAGAAGTAATGACGCGCGACGTGGAACTCACCGATCCGAACGCCACGATCGAACAGGCTGCCAAGACGATGGCCGAGGAGGATGTGGGATTCTTGCCCGTGGGCGAGCACGACCGGATGATCGGCATGATCACCGACCGCGACATCGCGATCCGTGCGGTTGCGAAGGGCCACGACCCCAAGAAAACGAAAGTGCGCCAGGTGATGACCGGCCGCGTGCTCTACTGTTTCGAGGATGAAGATGCGGACAAGGCAGCGGAATCCATGAGCCGCGAGCGGATCCGCAGATTGCCGGTTGTAAATCGCAGCAAGCGGCTGGTCGGCGTGGTCTCGCTGGGGGACATCGCCCTCAGGCACAATCCCGCGAAAGCCGGCGTGGCGCTTTCCGAAGTGTGTCACAGCGCAATGTGAAAGACGCCTCTCTCCGAGACCGAACAGTCACATCTTGGGCGGGATACCGACGCGGGAACCCCAGCGCGTGGGAGTGGGGGTCGATATCGCTCCCGCTCCCACGACGGCTTTTTCTGGGCTCCCGATGCCCCGGCGAATGATATTCGGCTGCGATGAACGCAACGGATCGCGGTGGTGGGGCGATGGCGGCGATTCTGTGAGAGAAGAAAGAAATCTGTCGCCCCAGGCGGAGATGTCGTTCCGCTTCAGGGCGGCGAAAAGCCTGCCATGGCGCTCGATGCGTTCCTTGCGCGGCATTGTGATCGCCCGCCCGACGGCGGCGCCTACCGCTTCGGGATCGTAGGGGTTGACGAGGAGCGCTGCCGTTCCGAATTCCGCTGCCGACCCAGCAAAGCGCGAGAGGATCAGGACGCCGGGATCTGCGATGTCCTGTGCCGCAACATATTCCTTCGCGACCAGATTCATGCCGTCGCGCAGTGGCGTCACCAATGCCACCCGCGCCGCGCGATAAAGTCCTGCCAGGGCCGTGCGGCTATAGGGGCGATTGGTATAGCGCATCGGTGTCCACGAAACATCGCCATATGTGCCGTTGATGCGGCCCGCGAGCGCGTCGATCGCGCGCTCCATGTCGGCATATTCCGGTACATCGGAACGGCTCTTCGGCGTGATTTGCATATAGGTCACGTTTCCGCGGCATAGCGGATTGGCGAGCAGGAACCGCTCGAACGCTTCGAGCCTGAGCGTGAGACCCTTTGAATAGTCGAGGCGGTCCACGCCGATGATGATGCTGCCCGGCACGCTGTCGAGCACGCGCTTCACAAAGGACGAGCGCGAAGCCCGCCTTGCGCAACGCTGAAACGTCTCCGCAGCAATGCCGACGGGAAACGTTCCGATGCGCATCACGCGTTCGCCATTGCCGCGGCTCAGCGGAATATGTGCCGGCATCCCGCATTCGGTGGCAAGATAACGCGCGAAATTCGCCGCGTCGCCGTCGGTCTGGAAACCTGCGAGATCGTAATCCGTCAGCGCGGGAATGAGTCGTTCGTGATTGGGCATGGCGGTGAGAATTTCAGGTGGCGGGAGCGGAATATGCAGGAAGAATCCGATCCGGTTTTCGCGTCCGCGCTGCCGCAGCGCCTTGGCGAGCGGAATCAGATGATAGTCATGCACCCAGACGACGTCGTCGGGTTCGAGAACCCGGTCGAGCCGGTCGGCAAAATGCTCGTTGACGCGCAGATAGCCGGTCAGGTCGCGGCGCGAAAATTCCGCGAGGTCGAGGCGGTAGTGCAGAATGGGCCATAGCACGCGATTGGCGAAGCCGTTGTAATATTCCTGGTAGTCCTCGTCGCTCAGGTCGGTGACGATGTAGCTGTTGCCTCCGTGGTCGATCTGACGCGTTTCGGTTTCGCCCGAGGGCTTCACCTGCCCGCTCCAGCCGAGCCAGACGCAGGAATGCCGCTTCAGGGTGGCGCGCAAGGCCACCTCCAGCCCGCCAGCATGCACGTTGCGGTCCTTTGTCGGGACGCCCACGCGGTTCGATATGATGAAGATTCGCGGCAAACCCGACCTCCCACAGTCACGACCCCGATTTGGGCAACGTGCCGGCCCGCGAACGGTTCCGGTGCGGAACCTCCCGTACCGGCCCTGGCGACACATCCTTTCGATCCGCGATCTCCAATTGCGCGCCGCGGTCGCGTTCGTGGCCGCCATCACTGCCGCAATAACGGGCGGTTCAAGCTTATATCTAATTACTTACCTTGCCCTGGTAAGGGCGGCCAGCCAGTCGCGGGCGGCTTGCGGGTCGGGCAACATGTATTCGGCGTCCGCCATCGGGCGGCCGACGGAGACGCCGACGCCGCCCAGCTCGTGAACGGCCGTGAAGGCGTCCCGATCGGTCGTATCGTCGCCGAGAAAAACAGGACGGCGTCCCGAAAACGGCGCGCGCCGCATCAGCGCGCGGACGACTTCGCCCTTGTCGAAAGTCCGCGGCTTCACTTCGAGAACGAGCTTGCCGTGCAACAAACGCAGTTCGGATTCGTAGGGTCTGAGCGCCCGCTGAAGGTGCGCCTCGAGTTCCGGCCCCAGTTCGGGAGCGCTGCGGTAATGAAAGGCGAGTGTGTAGCTCTTATCCTCGACGCGGATTTTCGGCGCGGCAGCAATCGCCGAGCGCAAAGTCTGTTTGATGTCCGACGACAATGGACGCGCGCGGAACGTGACCGGCTCACCCGATTGAATGCGCCATTCCGCACCGTGGCAACCAATGGCAGCCAGCTGAACGGGTGCGAACAATGAATCCAGCGCCGCCACTTTGCGGCCGCTTACGAGCGCGGTGGCTCCGCCGGTTTCCTCCCGCAAACATCTAAGCGTGTGTTTCAGCGACTCGGGAATATGAACGGATTCGGGCGTCGGCGCGATGTCGATGATTGTGCCGTCGACGTCCAGCAGGAACGCATCGGTGTCGAAGGAAAATGCGCCGACGGGCGGCGCGTTCGGCGATGAAATAGATTTCATGCCGTCCACAATCACGCCCTGTCAGCACTCGGCGACGGCATCCGTACACCAGAGAGCGGCGCCGCCTTCTATTCCGGCGTCATTGCTCACAACGGTAATCGATGCAGAGGGCGCAAGCTTGAGTTTCCGCGAATTGCCGCCGCCGATGAACAGATGATCGAAATGGAGCAGGTTCGTAAGGACTTCAATGGTTCGCGCCACCCGCTCGTTCCAATGCTTCTTGCCGGCCCTCTTCAGGGCCAAATCGCCGATGTAATCGTTATATGTCACTTTCTTGCCATAGATCGGGTGCTGCGCAAGTTCCAGATGCGGCATCAATTTGCCGTCGCGGAACAGTCCGGTACCCGCGCCCGTTCCAAGCGTCAGGATCAGCTCGAGCCCCTTGCCGCGGATGACGGCAAGTCCCTGCATCTCCGCATCGTTGATCATGCGCGCCGGGCCGCCGAAACGCTTCGAGGCGGCATCGGCAAGCGGGAACCCCACCCACTCATCGGTCTGAAAATGCGGAGCGGTCACGACGGCGTTGTGGCGGACCACGCCGGGAAACCCGATCGCAATGCGATCATGCCCGGGCAGCGGCGCCACCAGTTCGGCGAGAGCATCCATCATTACTGCCGGCGTGCACGGATAAGGCGTCTCGATCCGCTGTTTCGGTACGAGAAGACGGCCCGCCGAGTCCACGATCGACGCCTTGAGGCCGGTGCCGCCGACATCGATCGAGAGGATGCGCGGCTCGGCCGTTTTTTGTTTCTTTCTCGTTGCCATTGCCTACTCTTTGTTCCTTGTCACATGCCGGCGCCGATGGCGAGCGCCGCGGCGCTTCGTGTTCGTCTCTGCATGCAAGAGATTTAGACCGGCATTGACCAGTGCCACATGCGAGAAGGCTTGTGGAAAATTTCCCAGCATCCGCCGGCCGCGGGGGTCATACTCCTCCGCCAGCAGGCCCACATCGTTCACCAGCTTGAGCAGGCGTTCGAACAGCCGCTCCGCGTCGCGCTTGCGCCCCTGCAGGAGATAATTATCGACCAGCCAGAAGCTGCAGGCAAGGAATGCTCCTTCGCCGGCCGATAGTCCGTCGACACCGCTGTCGGTGCTGTAGCGCAGCACAAGTCCGTCAGACATCAGGTTTTTCTCGATTTCGCGGATCGTGTTTTTCATGCGCGGGTCGTCGGCGGAAACAAATCCTACGATCGGCAGGAGCAACAGACTTGCGTCGAGATGTTTCGAACCGAAGGCCTGAACGAAGCAGTTGAGGTCCGGATCAACGCCTTTGCGGAGGATTTCCCGGCGAATGGCTTGTGCGTTCCGGCGCCATCGCTTCAGATATTTCTCGTCGTCGCTGCCGTCGCTGCCCGCACGGTCGAACGCAACCCAGGCCATCACCTTCGAATAGACAAAATGCTGGGGCTCGCCGCGTATTTCCCAGATGCCCTCGTCGGGGCGGCGCCACATTTCCTCGAGATGACCAAGCGCCACATGCCGCAGTTCCGTGCGCCGTGACGGAAGCGGAAGCCCGCCCTTGCGCGCCTGGATAACGACGTCCGCGAGTTCGCCATAAATGTCGAGTTGAAGCTGCAGGGCGGCGGCATTTCCGATCCGCACGGGCGCCGAATTCTCGTAACCCGGCAGCCAGTCGATCGTCCATTCGTCGAGCCGGCGTTCGCCCGCGACACCATAAAGTGTCTGTATTTGTTCCGGGCTTCCGGCAATGGCACGTATCAGCCAGTTCAACCAGTCGACGGCTTCTTCGGTATAACCTGCATTCATGAAGGCGAGCAGTGTAAAGGTCGCATCGCGCAGCCAGCAAAAGCGGTAGTCCCAGTTGCGCGCACCGCCGATCTGCTCGGGCAGCGAGGTCGTCACCGCCGCCACGATACCGCCGGTCGGACGATAGCTCAGCGCCTTGAGCGTAATCAGCGAGCGTCGGATGTCGGCGCCCCAGGGTCCGTTCAGGACGCAGCGCTTACTCCATTCCGTCCAGAATTTATCCGTTTCGAGCAGCATCGCTTCGAGACTGGGGAGAAGCGGCACGGGTTCGTGCGATGGCGAATGCATCAGCACAAAGGATACGGTTTCGCCCGGGCGCACCGCGAATTTGGCTTTGGTGCGCATATCTTCACCGTAGAGCGGTGCGAATGTGCGCAATGTGAGCATGTCCGGCCCGGCCACGGCCGTGAGCGATCGGTCATCGAGGCGCACGACCCAGGGTACGGTAAGGCCGTAATCGAAGCGAATGACAAGTTCGGTTTCGAATTCGACGGTGCCCTTCACGCCGGTGACCAGTCTGACAATGCAGCTGTGATCGGTGCCGATCGGCATGAAATCGATCAGCACGGCTTCCCCTTTGGATGTTTTGAAAAGGGATTCGAGGATGAGCGTTCCCTCGCGATAGCGCCGCTTTACCTTGTATTTGCCCTGCGGCGCGATCTGCCAGCGGCCATGGCGGGGATCGCCGAGCAAAGCGGCAAAACACGCCGCCGAATCGAAGCGCGGCAGACACAACCAGTCGATGGAACCGTCGCGACCGACAAGCGCCGCGGTGCGCATGTCGCCGATCAGCGCATAATCCTCGATGCGGCCGGCCATTCAGGCCCGACCGGCCGCCGCGCGGTCGAGAAACCAGATGACTTCCCCTTGCGGGCTAATGCGCGCGGCCGGAAGGATCTGGTCTCCATTTCGCACCGCGCGAACCGCCGAAGTTTTTTCGGGGCCGGCAGCCAGGAATGCAATAGTACGACTCGATTCGATCGCCGGATAGGTAAGCGTGATGCGCACCTCTGCACGCCCGGATGTGACTGCCGCGACCCAGTGTTTTCTCTCTTCGAGAACAGGCTGGCCGGGAATGAGCGACGCGGTGTGGCCGTCGGCGCCGAGACCAAGAAGCATGATATCGAACAGCGGACGTTTCGGATCGAACGCGTCCGCGCCATAGATTTGCTTCAACAGTGTTTCGTAGCGCAAGGCGGCATCGTACGGCGTACCGACCACGGGCACGGGGTGGACGCGGTCCGGCGGTATCGGCACGCGCGACAGCATGGCTTCCTTCGTCATGCGGTAGTTGCTGGCCGGATCGTCATGGGATACAAAGCGTTCGTCGCCCCAGAAAAGCTCGAGCCGGTCCCACGCCATCCGACTGCGGAATTCGTCGCTCGCCAGCAAGGTATAAAGCTCTTTGGGTGTCGAACCGCCCGAGAGGGAAATACGCACGATGCCGGAAGCGGCTGCGACGGTATCGACGAACCAGTCTGCCACGCGTCGCGACAACGCATGAACATCCTCGGAGACTTCCACGCGCCCGCTGATATCCGTCGTCATTTGATTGCACGCCATTTGCGGTGGTCATACTTGAGCAGTTTCGCGGCAGCGACCGGCCCGGCGCTTCCGGCCGCGTAGTTCGGAAACGCTTCGGCCGGCGGTTCGGTCCACGCTTTCAGGAGAGGATCGACCACGCGCCAGGAAGCCTCCACCTGGTCCGCTCGCTGAAAGAGCGTCGCGTCGCCCTGGATGCAGTCGTATAACAGGGTCTCGTAGCCCACGGCGGGCGCCTGCTTGAACCAGTCCGCATAGCGGAAATCCATGGCGACGCTGTCGAGCAGCATCTCGGGTCCCGGCCGCTTGGCGTTGAACCGCAGGCGGATGCCCTCGTCGGGCTGTATTTGCAGGACCATCCAGTTGTCACGCAATTCGCCGGTCGGCGTTTCGCGGAACAGCATCAGCGGCGCATCCTTGAAGCGGATGGCAATTTCCGTCAGGCGCTTGGGCAGCCGCTTGCCGGTGCGGAGATAAAACGGCACGCCGGCCCAGCGCCAATTGTCGATGCAGAGGCGCAAAGCCGCATAGGTTTCAACGATTGAATCGGGCGCGACATCGGGTTCATTGCGATAACCGCGTACCTGCTCGCCATCGGTCGTGCCCTCTCCGTACTGGCCGCGCACGGCGTCGTCCGGCGTCAACGCATGCACGGCCTGGAACAATTCGGCCTTTTTGCCGCGCACCGCTTCGGGGTCAAAAGATGAAGGCGGCTCCATCGCCGTCATCGCAACGAGTTGGAAGAGATGGTTCGGAATCATGTCGCGCAGGGCGCCGGTCGCTTCGTAAAATTTGCCGCGCTCTTCGATGCCGATGGTTTCGGCCACCGTGATCTGCACATGATCGATGTGATCGCGATTCCAGATCGGCTCGAACATGCCGTTGGCGAAGCGCAGCGCCATGATGTTCTGCACCGTCTCTTTGCCGAGGAAATGATCGATGCGGAAGATCTGGTCTTCCTTCAGGCATTTGAGCACCTGCGCATTCAACGCCTTGGCCGACTCGAGATCGTGGCCGAAAGGTTTCTCGATCACAACGCGCCGCCAGCCATTTGTTTCGTCAGTCAGGCCTACTTTCGAAATGGATTCAACCAACGGACCAAAGAAACGGTCGGGTACGGCGAGGTAGAATAGTGCGCGGCCCTTCAGTTGTTCCTTGCTGTCGCGTCCGTCGAGATGTTTCTTGAGCCGCTCGAACAGGCCGGGATCGTTGAAATCGCCCGCGACATAGGACATGGCGGAACCGAGCGTGTTCCAGATGCCTTCGTCGATTTCGGTGGCTTCGAATTCGCCGCCGCCCTGTTTCACCGTTTCTTCCAGGAAATCATGCAGCTGCCTGCGCCAGTCATCCGCCCCGATATCGTTGTGATCGACTCCGATCAATGCGAAGGGCTGCGGCAGGAGCTTGGACCGGCTGAGGTTGTAGAGGGCCGGGATTATCAGACGCTTGGTCAGATCGCCGTTCGCGCCGAAGATTACCATGGCGCAGGGTGAAGCTCGCTCCGGCTTCATGACCTGGAGCCTTTTTCGAGCTGGCCTTCAACATGTCCGCCGAATTGGTTGCGCAGCGCGGACAGCAATTTGTCGGCGAAATCGTCCTCGACGCGCGAGCGGAAGCGCGCATAGAGCGCCGCGGAAAGAACAGGCGCGGGCACGGCTTCTTCGATGGCCGCGTTGATGGTCCAACGTCCCTCGCCGGAATCATCCACGAATCCGGAGAATTCGCTCAGCTGCGGATTGGCCGCGAGCGCGATGGCGGCAAGGTCGAGCAGCCAGGATGAAATAACACTGCCGCGCCGCCAGACTTCGGCGATATCGGCCATGTCCAGTTTGTATCGCTCTGCTTCGGAAGGATCCTCCGCCTTGCCGCGCAGGATCGAGAAGCCCTCCGCATAGGCCTGCATCAATCCATATTCGATACCGTTGTGAACCATCTTCACGAAATGGCCGGAACCGACCGGCCCCGCATGCAAATATCCCTTTTCGGGCCGCGGGTCGCGGCCTTCGCGTTTTGGCGTGCGGTCGATGTCGCCGAGACCCGGCGCAAGCGCGGAGAAAACCGGATCGAGCCGGTCGACAACTTCGTTCTCGCCGCCGATCATCATGCAATAGCCGCGTTCGGCGCCCCAGATGCCGCCCGATGTGCCGACATCGACGTAATGAATTCCCTTCGGCGCAAGCGCGTGGGCGCGGCGGATATCGTCGCGATAGAATGTATTGCCGCCGTCGATGACCGTGTCGCCTTTTTCAAACAGCGTGCCGAGTTCGGCGACCGTATCGTCGGTCGGCTTGCCTGCCGGCAGCATCACCCAGGCTGCGCGCGGCGGCTTCAGCAGTTTCGGAATATCGGCAAGCGAATGCGCGCCCTTGGCGTGTTCGCTTTCGAGCTTTTGCACCGCCTGCGCGTCGCGGTCGAACGCGACGACCTCATGGCCATGTTCCATAAGGCGACGAGCGATATTGCCGCCCATCCGCCCCAGTCCGATGATCGCTATCTGCATGTGGTCCTCTGGTGCGGTTTCGCGTTGGTTTACAAGTATTGCCGTCATGGCCCGCAAATGCGGGCCACCCGGCTGATGTCCGAACAAATTTCAAAAACGACGTCGGATTTCTTGCGTGACTCCGGGCCGAGCGCCGGTGTCGGCCGGGTGGCCCGCATTTGAGGGCCATGACAAATATTGGGATGGCTCGGTTTCACCGCTTGTCACCGAGTGCTTCCATGAAGGCGTTTTTTAGTTCTTCGAGGCCGTGCTCGAGATCGTGCAGATGCACCCGCAATGCGCGGCGCTTGCGGTCGTTCAGCACGTCGAAATCGCCCTGGGCCTGAGCAAGCTGTACCGTGCCGAAGCTAAGCTTGCGGTTCGCAACGGGCACGTCTTCGGCATGATGGCAGGTCAGCGTGAGAAACACACCGCTGTTTGGTCCGCCCTTGTAGGCCTGGCCGGTCGAATGCAGATAGCGCGGCCCGAATTCGAGGCATGTCGCGACATGTTTCCGGTCACGGACCTCGAGGCGCAAATCCTCCAGCACTTCGGCATGATCGGGCGTCGGCGGCAGATAGGCGAGGAGCGCGAAGTAATCTTTGTCATGCACGCGCGCGAGATGCGCGCGCAGGCAGTCTGCGAGTGACGTAGCCTTTGCGCACTCGCCTTTGAATGCCGTATCCGCAAACACATCGACGCCGCCCGCGGAATAATCCGGCGTGATGTCCGGCTGCCTGCCTTCGCGTTCGATGCTGTCGGTCAGTGCGCGCGTGCGTTTCTTGGCGTCTTCCACATCCGGCTGGTCGAACGGATTGATGCCGATGACCGCGCCCGCGACCGCAATCGCCATTTCCCAGACGAAGAACATCTGGGCGATCTGATAGATATCGTCGATGACGATGCGCAGCACGGGGTGTCCGGCATCTGCGAGCGTTTTCAGTCTTGGCGCATATTCGTCGTGGCCGGCGAGTTCGAGATGCACAAAGACGCGGTCTGCGCCATAGACGCGTGGATCGCTCAGCCTTTCCTTGTCGATCGGGATCAATCCCTTGCCCAGCTTGCCGGTGGACTCGGCAATCAGCTGTTCGAGCCATGTGCCGAGGCTGCCGATGGCCGGCGAGGCGATGATGGTAATTTTATCCCGGCCGAAATCGCGCGCAAGCACGCCGAGTGCCGTACCCAATTGCACGCCGGGATTGTCGGAAGGCGGCACCATCTCGGCGCAGCTCTGCCGCGCGAATTCCGCTTCCTTGAGCAGGCGCTGAATGTCGATGCCGGTAGCGGCCGCCGGCACGAGACCGAAATTCGACAGAACCGAGTAACGGCCGCCGATCGCCGGATCGCCATGGAAGATTGCCTTGAAACCGTCGCGCTTGGCTTCTGCTTCGAGCGCCGTTCCGGGATCGGTGATAGCCACAAAATGCGACGCGGGCGCAACGCTCGGCTCTGCTTCCCGCATAACCTGCATGAAATGGTCGCGCAGGATATTGGGTTCGAGCGTGGTTCCGGATTTCGAACTGACAAGGAACAAGGTCTTGGCCGGCCTGATCGCGCGCTGCACCGAAAGAATCTGTTCGGGATCGGTGGAGTCGAGCACATGCAGCAGCGGCCAGCCGGCGAGATGGCCGAATGTATCGCCGAGAACCTGGGCGCCGAGGCTCGATCCGCCCATACCCAGCAGCACGACATGTTCGATGCCCTCGCTTTTGACCTGGCGTGCGAGCGAATCGAGCTGCGTGGTATCGGCGCGTTCGCGTGCAGTAATATCGAGCCAGCCTTCCCAGTGATCTTCGTCCGCATTCGTCCACAGCGTCTTGTCATGCCCCCACAGGCGGCGGATGTTTCCGCCGCTCGCCCACTTCGAGATTTCGCCGTCGACGGAGTTCTGCGCCGCGCCGAGCGAGCTTTCGAGATGCAGCAGCTTTCCGCCGAGAATTTTCGCCCGTTTCGCGCCGAGAGCGCCGTAAAGCTGGTCGGCGGCCCTGGCGAAAAGATCGACACCTTCGGTCACGAGTTCGTCGGTAATTTTGTCGAGCGACACGCCGGTCTTTTCAAGGCCGGCAAGCATCCTGCGCGCGTCGTCGACTTCGGCGTCGAGCGTCGCGGCGGGATGGCCATGATCGCGGAACGCGTCGAGCGTTTCGAGCGGGATGGTGTTGACCGTTTCGGCCCCGATCAGCGAGTCGACATACAGCACATCGGAATAGGCCTTGTTCTTCGTGCTGGTGGAGGCCCATAGCAAACGCTGCGGGTGCGCGCCAAGCTTTTTGAGCTTCTCCCAGCGTTCGCCCGCAAAAGCCTGCTTGAAATATTGATAGGCGAGTTTTGCATTCGCGATCGCCGTCTTGCCCCTCAGCGATTCGATGAGGCTGCGGGTATCCGCGTCCGCAGCCGCGTATTTCTTGTCGAGCTCGCCATCGGCCTTGGTGTCGATGCGGCTGACGAAGAAACTGGCTACACTCGCGATGAAATTCAATTCCTGTTTGCTTGCCAGGGTTTCAAGGCCCGACAGATAGGCTTCGACCACTTCTTCGTAGCGAGATTGGGCAAACAGGAGCGTGATGTTGACGTTGATGCCTTCGCCGAGCAGCGTGCGGATGGCCGGCAGGCCCTCGCGCGTGCCGGGGATCTTGATCATCAGGTTCGGACGTCCGACGTCCGTCCATAGCGCGCGCGCTTCGGCAATCGAGCCTTCGGTGTCATAGGCGAGATAGGGCGAAACTTCGATGCTCACATAGCCGTCGACGCCATTGGTCGCGTCATAGACGGGACGAAGCGCGTCGGTCGCCGTCTGGATGTCGCGAACGCTGAGGCGGCGGAAGATTGTCGCGACGCTCTCACCGTCTTCGGAAAGCCCCGCTATGTCGGCGTCATATTCCGTGCCGTGAGCAAACGCCTTTTCGAAGATCGAGGGATTGGAAGTCATCCCCTTGAGGCCATCATCGGCAATGAGGCTGCGGAACTTGTCGCTCGCCAGGAATTCGCGGCTCAGGAAGTCGAGCCACACCGATTGGCCATATTGTTCGAGCTGTTTCAGCCGGTTCATTTGTTATTTCCCACCCGTGCGATTTGCGCGCGCACCGCCTTCTCGACGGCTTCCGCGGTGATTCCGAAATGTTTGTAGAGATCGGCCGCCGGCGCCGAAGAGCCGAACGTGGTCATGCCGATGCGCGCACCTTCGCGGCCGACATAACGTTCCCAGCCGAATGTGCTGCCGGCCTCGACGGACACGCGTGCGGCGATCTCGGGCGGCAACACGCTGTCGCGATAGGCCGGCGGCTGCGCTTCGAACAATTCCCAGCTGGGCATGGAAACGATGCGCACGCGAATGCCGTCCTTCGCCAGCGAATTGCGCGCGTCCAGCGCGATCGAAACCTCGCTGCCGGTGGCGATGACGATTGCCTGTGGCGGGGCGCCGCCGGGATCGGCGAGCACATAGGCGCCTTTCGCCGCGCCGCTCGCCGGAGCCAATTTGCTGCGGTCGAGTGTCGGCACTTTCTGGCGTGTCAGCACGAGCGAGACCGGATGGTTGCGGGTTTCCATGATCACCCGCCAGCACTCGGCCACCTCATTGGCATCGCAGGGCCTGAGCACCATCATGCGCGGCATGGCTCTAAAGCTCATCAGCTGCTCGATCGACTGATGCGTCGTACCGTCTTCGCCAAGGCCGATGGAGTCATGGGTGAACACGAAGATGCTCGGGATCTCCATGATGGCGGCGAGCCGCATCGCCGGCCGCATGTAATCGCTGAAGATGAAGAAGGTCGCGCCGAACGCGCGGATGCCCGACAGCGTCATGCCGTTGACGCTCGCGCCCATTACATGCTCGCGGATGCCGAAATGAAAATTCCGGCCGGAGTAATTATCCGGCTCGAAATCGCCATCGTCCTTGAGGTGCGTCTTGGTCGAAGGCGCTAGATCGCCCGCGCCACCCATCAGCCATGGCACGTTCGCGGCAATGGCGCCCAGCACCTTGCTCCCGCTGTCGCGCGTGGCGATGCCTTTGTCGTCGGGCGGAAATTCCGGAATGCCGCTGTCCCAGCCTTCGGGCAGCTTGCGCATCCGCATCAGCTCCATCTCGCGGGCGAGATCGCCAAACTTGTCTTTGTAGCCCGCCGCAAGATCCGTCCATTCCCGGAACAGTTGCGCGCCGCGCGCGCCGAGTCTTTCGGAGAAGCGTTCCTTCACGCCATCGGGAACATAGAAGTGCTTGTCCTCGGGCCAGCCATAGGTGCGTTTGGCGGCGCGCACTTCGTCCTCGCCAAGTGCCTCGCCATGCGCTTCTTTCGTGTCCTGTCTGTTTGGCGAGCCATAGCCGATATGGCTGCGCACGATGATAAAGGTCGGCTGGCTCTTGCTAGCGGCCGCGACGCTCAGTGCTTCGTCGACCGTTGCCGTATCATTCGCATCGGCGACATGCAGCACGCTCCAGCCATAGGCCTCGAAGCGCGTCGCGATGTCTTCGTCGAAAGTGATCGCGGTATCGCCTTCGATGGTGATGTGGTTCTGGTCGTAGATCCAGACGAGATTGTTGAGCTTCAGATGGCCGGCGAGCGACGCGGCCTCATGGCTGATACCTTCCATCATGTCGCCATCGCTGCAGATCACCCACACGCGATAGTCGAAGAGATCGAATTCCGGCTTGTCGAAATGCGCGGCGCGCCATTTGGCGGCGATGGCCTCGCCGACGCTCGTGCCCACGCCCTGGCCTAGCGGCCCGGTCGTTACTTCCACGCCCGCGGTCAGGCCATATTCCGGATGGCCCGGCGTCTTGCTGCCGAGCTGGCGGAATTGCTCGATATCCTCGAGCGTAACCGCATCGCGTTCGGTCGGATTGCCGTTCGCATCGAGATCCTTCACGCCCGCGAGGTGCAGCGTGGAATAGAGCAGCATCGACGCATGACCGGCCGAAAGAATGAAGCGGTCGCGCGCCGGCCAGAGCGGATTGGCGGGATCGTAACGCAGATGGTTCTGCCACAGCGTGTAGATCACCGGCGCGAGCGCCATCGGCGTTCCGGGATGACCGGAGTTCGCCTTCTGCACCGCGTCCATGGAGAGCGTGCGGATCGTGTCGATTGCGAGTTTGTCGAGATGGTCTGACATGGCGCCTTTGTGGGCGAACCCAGCCCAAAGCGGCTCGACCCGCGCGAAGGGCCAGCCTATGTTAACGAACGCCCGGAAATTGCTCCAGTTCCAGTCCCGCGAGCAAGGCTCTCAATTGCAGATTGCGGCATGTTTCCCCACATGCCTGTCATGCCCGCGTTGCAGGAAAAACGCACAACCCGGGGAAAGGCGTCGCGTTATCGAAAAAGCTTCGTCATGGCGCATTCGCTGCGCGTTCTGTGGCGGAGACGACACGGAAATGGCGTGGAATTCATTGGTGGCAAGGGTCGTCTCTGATAGACTTTTGATCCGGGAGCAGGGGATTCGGATGGGCTCTCTGGCTCCCCCTTGTACGGGGGTTTCGTGCGCGTGAAGGTGGTCATGGCAGCAGTGACGGCTGCCGCCCTCGTCGGGGGCGGACTGTCCGCGCGCGCCATGACGGTATCGGATTCTTGGCTCCAGACCAGCGACGCCTATCACGACAGTCTGGCAACGCCGAACCTGCCCTATATGGTCGACACCTCCGCGCTGACAGCGGGCGGTCCCGGCGCAGCGACCGAATCGCCGTTTTCATTTTCGGCCGCATCACCTCTTGGTTTGTTGTCCGCCTCCGGCACCAGTGTGGTGTTATCGGCGCCGCAATTTGCCGGCGCTGCGGACCGGCAATTCCACGCGCTGCGCAATTTCGAGCTGGTCGACAGGCTGGCGAGCGGCATGGCCTTCAATGTCGGCTATGATTTCGATCAGGGCCGCAGCTTCGCCGCCACCGATGTGCGCGCCGATCCCGCCTTTGCCGGTCTGTTTCTCGCTCCGGCGGACTTCAACTGGTCGGGCTTCGGCGAAAGCGGGTTCCATGCCGGCGCATCGCTGTCGCTCGGCGATGGTGTCAGCCTGGATTTCGGCGGCTCCGAATCCGGCGCGGATCGCAGCCTGCTCGAACCCTCGCTCGCATCCTGGCCGGTGCCGGGTGACGGCTTCGGCCAGCAGCAATCCGGTTCCGTGCTCGCGGGCGTCGACTGGAAATTCGCACCCTGGGCAAGCGTCGACATGTCAGCCGCGCATGATGACGCGCATGTGGGCTTTGCGAGCGGGGGCTTGAGCCCGCTCGCTTTCTCCAAAGCCTCCTCCGACACAATCGGCGCCGCGGCCCGCGTCGCTCTGGGCAAGGGCTGGGTGACGAGCTTCTCTTATAATCAGGGCGTCACACAGCTCGACCTCAAACCGGGCGTGAGCCTCGCGCCCGACTCCGGACACAGCCAGACCTATGGCGTCGCCGTCGCCAAGCACGGGCTGTTCGGTGACGATGCGCTCGGCATCGCCGTGTCGCGCCCGCTCAATCTCGGCACGAACAATATCGGCCTCGGCGCCGCCCCCGTCGATCCGTTCGACAATTTCATCTCGACCAACACCCATCCCATTCTCGGCGCGCAAAGCTCCGAGACCGACCTGCAGCTGGGCTACGTCACCACCTTCATGGATGGCGCGCTCGCCCTCCAGGCCAACGCCGGCTACCAGATGAACGCGCAAGGCCAGCCGGGCACGAACGGCGTGACGGTCCTGTCAAGGGCGAAGATCAATTTTTGAGTAATTGCCGTGAAGCGCGATGTGGGCCGCCGAGGCTTGAATCCAATCGCTGTATACCGGTACTAATAAGCTGGCACGATCAATTGCGGCTATATGGCCTTCTCGGCATGCGGATTCAGTAGCACAGAAAGAACAAGAGAGACGAGTGTTCTACGTTGCGATGACACGGGCAAAGGAAACACTAATACTCACGTGCAGTAAGCACATAGGCGATCATGTTGCTGCGCCGTCTTCTTACCTTCACGAATCCGGCTTTTGGGAGAGAAGATCCAAGAAGGGCGCTCAATTCTGATTGCCCATACTGGTAAATTCTTGACCGCGTAATTTCACGTCAGTCTCCCGATATCTCCCGGCCTATAAGGCGGACAATCAAGGTCGTCCGAGTGCATACGGCAAATGCCAGGAGTTAAGCCCTTTTGGGAACGATGCAGGCAAAGGCGAGCGCGCGGCGCTGGTCCGCCGAGGTCTGTCCCAGGAAATCGTCGATTGCGGTCTCTGCCTGACCGATGAGCAGACCTACGTCGTCTCTCTTGAGTTTGAGAGGCGTCGGATCGTAATCGGCTTCGTGTCGGCGCTGCTTCAATTTCTCCAGTGTTTCGCAGAACGCGGTCAGGTTCTCGTCGAGACCGGTTGGAAAAAGCCTTCCGGACCTGATCTCATTCAACGCGTTCTTGCTCCTGCCGTGTTCCAGCGCGCGGTAAACCCGAGCCCATTCAGCCGTTGACCGCCTTGCTGGAGATCGGCCGACTATTTCCTCTGCGCAAATTCGCGCGAGAGCATCGAACATCGCATAGTAAGCCGTGCTGACCGCGCGCCTCAAATCGGCCTGACTCGGTTTGCGCCTCGAAGCACCCAGTATACGCTTTGCGGTCTTGATCAGTTCATTACTCACGCGGCATTTGACTCAGGCAGGATGTGAAGCACATTCGGGAAGCGTTTTTCCCCCGCAGCCAGCAAAGACTGCCGTAACCGGCTCGTCGATCTTATCGATGCGCGGGGATCGAGCGGAGTTCGCGATGGACCGAAATAGGCCGATATGTCGAAAAATTCGTCTCCGTCTTCATCTTCCGCCGTCGAGACTTCGACTTCGCGAAAGCCGTACTTGCCCAAATCCTCCGCAAGGAGCCGGTCGGCCAGTTTCTTGACTTCTTCTTCGGTCATCTTCCCACCGTCGTTCGATTAGAACGTAACACGAACACGGACTGCTGTAAAGCGGAACTGATATATAGGAAAAGAATCAACGGTTCAGACTTTTTGCGCGGACTGATCGAGGGACAACCCCGCCATCTTATGGGCCCGAACGATTCCGTGCTTGACTAATATTTTGAAAGTTGTCAAAATATCAAAATTGGAATGCCGTCGCACGACGTCTTCAAGGCTCTGGCCGATCCGAGCCGCCGCAAGATCCTGAAGCTCCTTCAGGGCGGCTCGAAGTCGGCTGGCGTGCTTGCCGAGGCTTTCGATATGACCAAAGGCTCGCTTTCGCATCACTTCAACGTGCTCAAGGCCGCCGATCTCGTGCGTTGCGAGCGTCGCGGCCAGCAGATCGTCTATTCGCTCAACACTTCGGTATTCGAGGATGTGGCGACGTTGATGCTGGACCTTTTCGCTGCAAAGCGGAGGAGGAACCGATGAATCTGCGGCCGGTGACGCTTTGGGGGTTCGCCGCGGCCGCAGCCACGGCCATCCTCGCCGCGGCGCTCTACGGGCGGCTTCCGGAAGCGGTTCCCGTTCATTGGGGACTGGGCGGCGGCGCCAACGGCTTCGTGAACAAGCCTCTTGGTCCTTTCCTTTTCCCGGGAATCATTGCCGCGCTGGCCCTGCTCGGTACTTTGTTGCCGGCCATCGCTCCACGCGGTTTCGAACTGAGCGGGTTCACGAAGGCGTTCGATCTGATCACTTTGGCGACGGTTGGCTTCATGACTTTCATCGCCCTTGTGGTCGATGCGGAAGCGCTGGGTTTCCCGGTCTCGCCGGGTCATCTCGTTGGTATAGCTGCCGGCGCGTTGCTGATTGCCCTTGGCAATGTGATGGGAAAGACCAGGCGAAACTTCTTCGTCGGCTTTCGTACTCCGTGGACGCTGGCGAGCGAAGAGGTATGGTCCCGCACGCATCGCTTCGGCGGCAGGCTCCTCGTCATGTGCGGACTGGTTTTCTGCGCAGTGTCACCGCTCGGCGTCGAGCTTATAATTCCCTTCGCGATAACCTTGGCCGCGAGCGTTGCCGTCATCATCTATTCGTACGTCATCTATCGAAGGCTCGAGCCCGGAAATGGGCCTCGTTCTTGAGAGTGATCCGGGGAGCGGTGATTGGACAAATGTTTGCCAACGCGACGGAGTCGCTGCGTGAGCAATTCGATCGATGTCGGCGCATCGAGCTGAAGTTGCTGCAAGATTGTCATCCGCGGCGCTCGTCGGGGATGACAAGCTTTGTGTATTTCAGGGTGACCGGAAACCGCCCTGCCGCCTCCCAGGTTCATAAAGGCACTTTTCGAAGTTTGCATGAAGCTCGCAGCAGCGAAAAGAGAGAATCCGTAGAAATGTATTCACCACGTACCCGGCACCGTCTTCCCGGTCATTTCTGCGTTCGGATATACCCGTGAATCTCATCTTCGCCGTCAGAATACCCGCCCGTGATCGCGCCCTTGTCGTTGATCGGGAGGCGGCAGCAGTGTCGGTCGAACCGGGCGGGTCGAATCTCGTGATTGTGGCCCCGGCCGCGCGCATGAAGCCACGATCCGCATCGCTGGAGTCGACATAATAGCCGCTGACGACGCCGGAATCGTTGATGCCGAGCGGGGCGGTCAGCGTCGATCCCGTCCGACCGAAACGCGTATATTTGGCTTTCGCAGGCGCCATGCGGGCTCGGGGCAGTTGTACGTTTTGTCCTCCATGTGGCAGCGGCGACACTATGGGTGCGGGCGACCCGCCCGCGTGATGCAAGCCGATCGGAGCCGGGGCGTTTTCCGGTCCGTCTTCCGGCCCTCGGGGACCACGCCGCAAACTTAGGCCGGTTGACAAGCAACCCAATACGGTTATAAAATAAACAGGGAGTCTCCCTTTTTGGCGGCAGCGAAGGCAGATGTGAGGGGTATTTGACGATGCCGGGGAACGTGGCCCCGGTAGGTCGCGTTTTGTTTCGGAGCACGGGAACCGGTGCGCAATCTCAGGGAAATTTGGGCCGGATATCCGCGCACCCGGCCCCGCCGCACGCGGGCACGGGCGACTCTCAGGGAATTTTTGGCTGGTTACCGCTCGAGGCGTGCAGGTTTGGACTTGTGCGGATAAACAATTATGTTGATTGAATCGATTCGCGAACTTACGGCACGAGCATGAAAAGCAAACGTACCCCTACGGCAAAGAAGCGGCCGGCTGCGCGCAAAGGCGCAAAAAAGGCCATACGCGCGGAAAACCGCCCGGGTCTCCGCAACATTTCCCGCCTGGAAAAAAGCCCGAAACACGCGGCCGGCTGGAGGGTCGGCGTCGTGCGACGCGGCAAATCCATGCACAAGCACTTCGCCGACAACAAGTTCGGCGGCAAGACCAAGGCGCTCAGCGCGGCCAAGGCGTGGCGGGATCAGGCCGTCAAATCGACCTCGGACGTCGATTACGTGCTGTGGCGCAGGCAGAAGCGCTCCCGCCAGAGTTCGAGCGGCATCGTCGGCGTCGGCCGCTACGAGGTGCAATATGAATCGAGCCGACATCCGGTCTGGGAGGCGTCCTGGCAGGATGCGGACGGCAAACGGCACAGCCGCCGGTTTTTCATTTCGGTTCATGGCGAGCGGGGCGCCAAGGCGCTGGCCGTCGCCGCACGACGCGAAGCGATGGAGGAGCTGAAGCGGGAGCTGACCCGCCGCGGCCGGGCATCGGGCAAATAGGCGGCCCGCGGCAGCCCAGGTTGCAAATTTGTGAGCGACCGAGCTGCCACGTTATCGCTAGCCGGCGATGTTTGTTTGCCGGATGGTTCGTAGTTGCGGCGTAAATGGCGCGAAGCTTACTGCATCTTCGGCGCGGGCGTGCCGTCGGACCAGTGCATGACCGGAACCATGATTACGCTGATCGCCTCCGGCGTATCCTGGAATTGCGTGTTCAGCATCGGCGGCGCGCCGGGCAGATCCGCGCCCCAGTTTGCGGCGTCGGCGCGCGGAAAATAAAACATCACATGCGGCACCCAGTTGCGCCCGTCGTCGTTGAGATATTGCTGCTTCGACATCATGTAGGACATCGCGCCGGGTTCGAGGGGCGGCAGCCTGTGTTTTTCGATGTCCTGTTTGATTGTCGCCGCGATTTCGGTTTTGGAGCGTCCCGCGAGAACGAGATCCGTGCGCCGGATGATATAAGGCAGGATCGTACGCACGGCCGGAGGATTGTAGCATTGCGGCCCGCGCATATGCGCATTCCAGAATTGCGGAAAGTCGTATTGCGACATCCAGGAGCGGTCCACCGCGCAGACGAAACCGTTGCTGCCCGTGACGGCGGTGATATAGCCGTGGCGCGTCAGTACCAGCACGCTCGCCTTGTCCGCCACGGACGGCGGCGCCGCGCTCTTCGCCAGCGCGATCTCGGCGGAGCGGTCCATCAGATACTGATCGACCGGCGCCATCGCCGGATAGTCCGCGGCATGCGCGGCGAATGCACCGAGGAAAAGCGCAGACAAAGCCGCGACGTGCCTCAAAACTCTCCATCGCATCCGCGATCCCTCCCGACAATGGACGCGCGGACAGTCGCGGAGAACGCTTGCAATTCGCAAGTCACAACTTCGCGATGGCCGCTACAAATCGATGGCGCCATGGGTGACATCCGGCGATTTTCGTCAGTTCCGCCACAGGCCGCAATATTCCAGAGACGATTCGAGATTGGGACCGGGCGAACCGTTCGCGCCGAGCTTTTTCAGCCAGCCATTTGGTTTTCTGTTTGTCGGCGGCGCGCCGCAATTGGTGTGGACCCAATCCATGCCCGGCCCCGTGTCGTCCATATAGGGCCTGCCGCAGACCTCCAGGCGATCTCCCACCCGAATGGTCGAAAGCGGCGCGGGCACGCTGCCGGCGGCGTTGTCGTATCCCGGAGCAAAGACATTATCGATGGCGATATCATAGGATTGCCGATCCTGGTCGGCCAGAAGAAATATATGTGTATGAGACAGGCTGACACCGTGCAGCGGGTGCCGGCCTCGTGCGAAAACCGGGGCGCGCGTCACCGTGCCGGTCAGGAATGTTCCGGCATTGGCTTGGCATTGCGCAGCCTCGTTTGCGTTGGCCGCACTACTGACAAATAAACAAAAGGCGAGGAGCGTCACCGGCTTCAATTCGTATCTCCCGTAGACGAGCGGCCGCGCCGTTTGCGCCCCAGGGGTATCCTTTAGCGGCTGTCGCGGTCGTGTCGAGAGCCGCGGCGGCTTACCTGCGAATTCCGGATGTCCGTGCAGTTGCAGGCGCACGCGTGCCCCGCTAAAACCCCCGGCTTCCCGAGGAAAGAGAAAGGCAGGCGGCAATGGCCGGTCCGCAATATGTTTACGTGGTGAATGTATTTTATTAAGTGCTTGACTCTAAACGATTATTTTGCTATATTTATCCTACACAGAACATACCCAGATGAGTAAAATCAAGCACTTAGCGGTTTAGACCTACACAAATTCTGCACAGATTGGCACCCAATGGCCTTCCTGATCGACCAACAAGAACTCAAGCCGGGATTGATTATCTTCCGTCGCGCCGACGTGAAGCATCAAAGATGGTACTGCCGCGTCCGCCTGCCCAATGCTGACCGCTACAAGACCGTTTCCCTGAAGACGACCGACATAGACGCCGCCCGCGAGCGGGCGTTCGATCATGATGCAGACGTGCGCTTCCGGGTGAAGCACGAGGTTCCCGTCTTCAATCGTCCCTTCAGTCAGATCGCGAAGGACTTCGCGGACTTCCAAAAGGCGCGGGCCGCCGCTGGTGAAATATCCATGCACCGATGGCGCGTGATAGATTCCCATATCCGCTCCCAGCTCAACCGTTATGTCGGAACGATGCAAATCAATCTCATCGGGCACGACAAGTGGAAGTCGTACCCGCTATGGCGTCAGGAGAACGGAAAAGGTCGCTCGACCGATCATGTGAGCCACGGAACGATCCGAGCCGAGATGGCGACGTTCCGCTCCATTATGGCCTATGCAGCCAGCAAGAAATACATTCCCGAAAGTCACGTATTTAAGGGGAAGCTTCCCTTATCCAAGGTTCGTCGCGAAGAATTCACTCCCGAAGAATACCGCAAGCTCCACACGTTTGCGCGCAAATGGATCAATCAGACGCGCACCGATTACAACATTTGGTACAGAACTATAGCTTACAATTTTATGCTCATAATGTGCAACACAGGCATGCGTCCATCTGAGGCCAAGAATTTGCAATGGCGTGACGTAGAGTTCAAGACCGACAAAGACGGCCGCCACTTTGTCGTCCTTAGCGTTCGTGGAAAGGGAAAGTTTCGACGTCTTGTAGCCGCCAACAAAGTCGCTGAATACCTCGAACGCATCAAGAATATCAGCAAGGCAACAAAGCCCACCGAATTCGTGTTCACGAATTTCGAAGGTAAGCCGTCGAAGATGCTCTACCATGATCAAATTGAGCGTTTGCTGACCGATTCGGAGCTGCTGCTCAGTTCATCGGGCAGCAGGCGTTCGACTTATTGTTTCCGTCACACCTATGCGACGTTCAGACTGACGGAGGGTGTGGACGTTTACTTCCTCGCAAAACAGATGGGGACATCTGTGCAGATGATCGAGCAACACTACGGCCATGTTAATCCTGTCAAGAATGCCGAGCGCATTCTTCAGGGAATTCCTGGATGGGAGCCGGCCGCTGCCGACGCCCAGGTTCGAGCGGCAAGCGACGGTGTGAACACCGGCGCAGCGGAACCCAAGTCCAAAAAATCGAGAGGCCCGAGGGCCGAGGACACTCGAACATAAGACCTTCCACGTGTTGCTCTTTACGTTTTCGCCCAATGAATTGGGCAATTAATAGGCGAGAGCCAGAATAGCCGAGATAAGGATAGAATTGGGTCGGCTTTAATCAATGTTGGCCGACAAGCACGGTAACGCTATACCTAGACTCAGTGAGCGAGCGAAAGTGCCGTATCCTTTTTGGCCTGGCCGGCCGGCCCATTCCACCCGATCCCGCGTGGCTAACCATGGCAACGAAAAAATTGTCGTCAGGAGGAAAAGCTGAAGCCAGCGGGAGCAATTATGAAACTTTGGTTGCTGCCTGGTATTGCCATTGTGTGTTACTCGGAAAGTCGATGCAACCGCTGTTCGATCTGCCGTCTAACATTCAGCTTAGATCGCTCGTCTGCCAATCTAACGCTCCCATCGACGATTTAAACGCTTATACCTCGGAGGACGGAATTATTTTCGTCCAGGCCAAGCGAACTGTGAGTCTCAGCACCTCGCAGACTTCTCAGTTTGCCGGCGCACTTGATCAATTTGTCCGCCAATATAAGGAATGCGAAACAGTAGTACCGGGTAGTGAATGGGCGCGTCCGCTCGACCCTACACGCGACCGCCTCGTGCTGACCACGAGGAGCGCAAGCTCATCCAAGATTACCGAAATTCTACCGAGATTGTTACGCCTGTTGAGGGACCGCGCGGGTCAAAATACGCTGAGCCAAGTTGCCACTTCCGCAGCAGAACGAGAAGTAGCATCGGCAACCGAGAAAAATCTGAAGCGGTCATGGAAAGCGGCCTATGGCAAACATCCAACACCAGAACAACTCGGCACATTATTGCGTCTAATGTGGGTGCAAGAACTCGATTTGGAAAGTGGCAAGCGTGATCGAAAGTTTGCCCTCGATCAGTTTCGCATTAACCTGCTCGAAGATGCATCCAAGGCAAGCCTCACTTTTTCCGAGCTTTTCAAACTATGCGCTCGTTTGCGAGCGGAACGATCTGGCACCGATCGGCCCTCCCTCCTTACAGTGCTTTCCACGGCCGGCATTCAGTTAAGGGCACTCCCGGATTATCGGGCCGATGTAATCGCTCTCAAGAAATGGACGGCCGCCCGCCTCTTGAAAGCGCCTCGATACACCCAACTCCTTGAAACCAAACCCGCGCTCGTTATCGAGCGCGCACTTTGGTCGCCCTTTTATCAGTCTTCTCAGACCCACTCGCTGGTCGTCGTGGGAGAACCGGGGGCCGGCAAAAGCGGACTGACATACCGACTCGCTACAACCGCGCCTTCTGACCAATGTGACGTTGTATTCTTACCCGTCGATTTGCTGAGTGTTGAAAGCTTTTCAGAGCTGCGAAATGAGCTAGGTATCCGTCATGACCTCGCCGAGGTGCTCGCAAATTGGCCCGGCGCGAAAAGTGGTTTGTTAGTCGTTGATGCACTCGATGCAGCTCGAAAGTATGAGACACAAACCGTGCTGCGAGAGGTCGTGGCGGAAGTTGTCAATACCCAAAATTCAAGATGGCGGGTGATCGCGTCAGTCCGCAAATACGATCTTCGACAGGGTACAGAATGGGCCAGACTATTTTTGGGCTCGCCACCCATTCCTGGCCATTGCGATGTCGAATTTTCTCGCGTGCGTCATGTATCGGTCAAGCCATTAACGGACGACGAGATTTCGCAAATTGCCACGTCGTTTCCTGAGCTTCTCGATCTGTTTGGAAAAGCGCCCGAAAAATTGAGAGAACTGCTCAGAAACATATTTAACCTTCATCTTCTGGCCGACATGCTGGAAAAGGGTGTCCCAGCATCGACATTGACAGGAATCAGAACTCAGCCCGAGTTACTTGATAGCTACTGGCGGCACCGTGTACGGCGAGATGACGGTAAGCACGACGCTCGGGAGAGTACATTGACGACCGTTCTATCTGAAATGATTGAAGGGCGGTCGCTTCAGGTTCTTCGCTCCAAAGTCCGTTCAAAAATCGACGCCGAGGGGCTCGTCGATTTGGAGCGAAACGACATTCTTAGAGCCGAAGACCAGCACGGAGCGCCGAACGAAGATTTCCTGCTATTCAGTCACCACGTTCTCTTCGACTACGCGGTGGCACGGCTTATATTCGGCCGGGGAAGAGACGCTCCGGGTCTGGTCGAAGTGCTGCGGCGACGACGTGAACTTGCGCTTATGCTAAGCCCGAGCGTCTCGCTGGCACTTGTTGACGCTTGGGCGGAAAGCAGCACGAGACCCGCGTTTTGGAATTTGGCTCTGCTATTGGCGCAGGAAACCGGCCTGCCGGGAGTCGCACAACTGGCTGCGCCGATGGTCGCGGCAGAGCTATCTTCGGACATAAGCGATTTTGAACCGGTCTTGGCAGCCTTGTCCGACGCGGACCCTAACCGTACAGCGGCAGAAAGCTTTATCCAAAATCTGATAGGCGCGCTGTTTGTCCGATTGAAATCGGGAATTCCATTAATGGGGCCTTCCGCTGGCCCATGGATGCAACTTGCGGAGCGACTTGCCCGGATTGGAAACGACCGTGTGATGCTGGCACTACGGGCTTTATTGGCAACCGCTACGGAGGGCCTATGAACGAGACCCCGGAGCAACTTAATGCCGCGGGGAGTGCCGCTCGTAACTTGTTGCGTTTCGCGTGGGCAAGGCAACCGAGGATTGGCCTTCTGGCGATAACTGGCATTATGGCCGTCGCAAAAACCTTTTCTACCGATGTCGCGGCGTCAGCGACATTGCTCCGCCGTTTAATCGAGAGAGAGCACCTCAGCCAATATGGTCATGAAGAATTGCCATGGCTGACTCGTCAAATTGAAAAAATCGTGAACCACAATCCAAGTTTCGCGGTGGAGATTTATCAGGCGACGTACGCGTACGAGGAAGGTTCCGACACGAAAACGAGCATCGGAAGCAGCGCCCTCCTGCCGCTAAGTTCCAACCGACGACAAGACTACGAGGGTGCCTGGTACGCATTGACGGAAGCAATGCCGGCATTCCTTCGCCATGATTTGGAGACAGCTTGCCGGGCTGTTGTCCGTAGTGCCGAAGGTTATGTGCAACGTTCGCATCCAACGCCCTATCCCGGTGAACCGGAGCGTGCGCCATTCTCTGTCGGCAAGATTACGGCACACTTATCTTCAGATGGAAGCCATTCTTGGTACCGTGGCGGATACCGTTCCCCCAAGGACGTGCCGGCCTTGCTGGTGAAATTCGACGCCTATTTAGAAGAAATATCCCAAAAAAACGGTGGCGACAAAGACATTGAGCACATTTTGAACGTGCTGGCCGCTGAGAACGAGCTTGCGGTCCTTTGGGCCAGCCTTCTCGTCGCGGGCACGAACCATCCCGCCCAATTTGCCGGCGTGCTTGCGCCGCTTGCCTGCGCAGAACCGGTGATGATGAGTTCAGATACCCGACATCAACTCGGCAATTTCATTCGTGGGGCCTACACCTTTCTATCCCGAGCGCAACGCGTTGCAATCGAAACGTCGATACTCGCTTTGGGTGGAGAGCGTCAGGAAAGGTTCAAAGCGATCCTGGCTGGCTGTATCCCCGAGGAATTGGTCGCTTTGCCAGAAATGGCGCGATTTCTTGAGGAGCTTGATAATACTGGCGGTTCCAGACCCAACGCTCCGCCCTTTCAGATTACCAGTTCATTCAGGACCTTCGACACGGACGCTTATCTAGAATCCGAAGGTGTTTCTCTCGACGATCCGATCACGGCCGCGCTGAGGGAGTTGATGCGCGGTGTCGAAGAATTACCGAAGGGCGCGGATGCAGGAAAAATCACCCTCAAGGATGCGCAAGCGCAACTTCAGGCTATTGAAGCACTTAGTCGGGGCCTGACTGGTCGCTCGAAATCTAAGCTACCTGTGCCGCTATCTGATCATGCGTCGGGGCTATTGGCCGAAGCAGCAGCACGGCTCGCGCGGGCAAGGCCGACCGTAACTGGCTGCAAGACCATACGACCGACATTAGAACGCGTTTTGCTTTTTTGCGCGAAATCGCCAAACCCGCATCTTAACGTTGAGCAGGAAGACAGCTTTCATGAAAACTTATCATGGGGAGGGCCGTCCGCTCGAACATCGGCGGCTGTGGGCCTCCTCGATCTTGTTCGAGGTGACAAGCAGGCCGACCGAAAACTCATGGCAGCGATACGCAAGTTATCGCGCGATCCGGTGGCACACGTCCGACTTCAAATAATCCAGAATCTTGGGATGATGCGCAACCTTGACGCCCGATGGATGTGGTCCGAGGTCGAGCACGCAACCCTCACGGATGCTAGTCGTGGAGTTGTGGCTGGTGCGTTGAGCGCCCTAAGCCATATTTCGCACTTGGATCTTCCGCGAAGCATTGGGATCGCGAAAGGCGTCTTGCAGCGTTATCGCGCGACCAATGAGCCCGGCATGGCACATTGTCGTGGATTGGCTACCACCTTGATATTCGATCTCCACATTGTCGAAAGCAGCACCGAAGCCGATCAATTCGCCTTCGATCTGATGAACGACATAGTTAGTAATTCCGAGTTGATAAGGCATCTTATTGCACGGTATTCGGACAAATTATTGGTCGGAAGCGTCAGCCATCCGGATGCGCCCGACCACGAACATCGTCGCACGACGCTGGCATTCTATTCCAACGCGGTGAGCGGCGCGTTCGCTTTAATAGACAAATACTCCAAGGAATATGACATAAGGAAGTTTGCGACTTGGCCTGGCGAAGCTCAAGAAGCTGTACGCTCCATGTTTGGAATACTCGATGAGGTTTCATTGAGGTGCTATTTTGCGTCGGGCGCTTATCATAACGGCTCGGCACCTGCTCTCGAAATGTCGCCGGAAAGGGCGAGGTTTTATCGAGAATCGCTGCCTCTATATGAGCGGCTTTCGGGCGCAATCGTCGCGCCCGTTGCACATCATCTAATTCAAGCCCTTGAAGCCTTCATAAGCCTTGACCCACCGGGTGTCTTTGCCCTGATAGCACAATCGGTCCGCTCATCTGAAAGCGGTGGGTACGCACTGGAGTCAATGGCGGCTGACCTGGTGGTCAGAATTGTTGAGCGTTATCTAGCGGATCATCGTTCAATCTTTGCAAACCCAGACCGGCTCAAGGACCTAATGGATTGCCTTGATGTATTCGTGCGGGCGGGCTGGCCTTCTGCGCAGTCGCTCGTATTTAAGTTGGGAGAAATATGGCGGTGACTGATTCTCCGCCTCCTGCCGATCAAGGCAAGAAACCTCTTCCCCCAACGTCAAACGTACGTACGTTTGCGCCGGAGCAGTGGGGCCAACTTGACCGATTTGCAAATCTTTACGGGAATACGTTTGAGTTCAGTGCTCATGAAAAGCGGGCAATATCCGGCGCAGCGAGCCATTTTCACAAGGCGATAATCTTTCGCTCTTTGGCGGAGAGTTTGAAACCAACTCTTTCAGTCGACGAGGAGGAGCTACAGACCAAAGGGCACACCCCAGCACGCAATTCCGCACAGTTATCAGCCGTTGTGGAAGTAGTGTTTACGGAACTGTATTCGTCCGTCGATTGTACGCGGAAGGTGATTGCGGCAGTTTACAAAAAGTGTCGCGGGCTTCCGACCGACTCCACGCGGCGCATGTTCGAGAGAGTTCGGGCTGGTGGGCTTGGGGCTGACTTTCCCGACGCGCTGAAAACTGCCCTGGCCAACGCAAGGTGGTTTGATGAACTACGATTGCTCCGTGATGAATTGACTCATTCGAGTGTCGGGCAGTGCCGACTCAATGCAGACACCGGTTCTGTGTTCTACATGCACTCCGGCATCCAGCGGTTGGGCAAGCCGCTAATCATCGACGACGTTTTCAAGATGATCGACGAACTCTTCGAAGGGGTGAACGGATTTCTTGGCAAGGTGTTTCATCATCTTAACTCGCTCATTAAAGACGATCCCATCCTGCTTATGTGCGGGATATTTTCAAATCGCGTCTACATGCGACGCGTAATCCCTTCCTTGGTAAAGGACGTTCATAGCGGTAACTGTGACTCGCATAGATGGTTCGATCTTCCCGGCAACCCTCGATGCCCACTAGCTGACATTTGTGGTGCATATCCCTCGGGTAAGAGAACGCATCAGTCAATCCCTTGAGGGATAAAGCCTAAGTACATCATGTGGCGTGCATGTGATATGCTGTCAGCGCAGATGCCAACGACAGAATTAAACTGGCGTCGCTCCGTGTATAATCGGCAATTCCTCCCCGGCTTGCAGAGTGCGCCGCCAAGTGAGTGAAATGCTGCAAGGCCCAGAGTATGGCTCGCACCCGTTCTTGTTTTCCCATGCTTTCTTTGTCGGTGCAGAGCATCCCTTTTACAGCCCCTAGGTCCTGCCCCCCGATTTCCTCGGCCAATTGCCGACATTCCGCGACACACTCCTTAAAGTTCCCCTCAACGAGATGTTTTCTAGCATGTGCGATATGGCGGAAGATTGCCGATTGTTCGTGCGACGGGTCCACCATCGGTATTGGAATTTCAACTATAACAATGTTTAGCGCCTTAGCCCCGTTCAGTTGTGCCACCCAGTCGGACTGCGGGACAGTCTTTTTTATTGTCTGTTGTTCGGGGGTTCCGTACGCCCGGCCTGCCTCTCCCCCAGTCATTGAAAGGATGAGTTCGACCTGAAAATCACCACCATTTCTATACTCTTCGAGAATTGACAGTTGATATGGCTGCAACGGCAACTTGAACAGCACGAGTTGGGGGAACGATCGTTGAGCTTGGTCTATTACGACAGGTTGGTCTAGAAACGCGGTGCCTACTTCTCTCGGATTATGCCCTTGCTTTGCGAGCGACACCCGCGCGCTGAAAATGCGCGCCCATCGCGGTTTGGCGTTTTCTCTCGGCGCATCCGTATCGAACGATACGGGTAACCAAATCTCGTATCCGCCAAGAATGGGGTGAAGCTGCACTGCTTGCACATCGACGTTTGCGATGACGAGACTGCTCAGTGCGAATTGGGTAACCATGAAAAACTCCATTACAACAAGTGCGCGATGACACGTGATTCAGTGCATCGTACGTCTCCCATTTAATAGGCGCAAATGACGCGCGCGGACGATTATCCATTGCGCGGTTTTCACGCCGCCCGTGGCTGGTAAATTGAGAGCAGCCAGGGCGAGCTATTACGGCATCCCTCCCACGAACCCGCTCGTATCCTCGTTCTTGATCAGCGTCAGCCGCACGCCGACATGACGGCAGCCCATCTTGGGGCAAGCGAGATTCTTCGCGACTTCATCGAGATGCACGTCGCGATGATCGACCTTGATGAGAAGCTGGACCGGGCTTTGCAGCCAGACGTAAAGGCAGCGGAGACACGTCGCCTCGATGATCACGCTGTCATCGAGGTCTCGCAGGGACGTGTCCTCAAGCCACGTCACCAGAAATCTTCCTCCGAAGGAATTCGGTTGAAGGCTATCTTGCCGGCGGCATAGCCGCCGGGAGGCGGCACCCATGCGCCGAGGGTAACCACACGCTTTCCGAATCTCCGGTTGAGGCGGTCGATGGTGTTGGTGATCAACTCGCACCGCTGCCGTTCGCCGTCATCGTTCACCAGCAAATCGAGCTGGCGCGCGTTTGCCGGCGAGAGATCGAGAAGTGTGACCCCTACCCGCACAATCTCGGCCCGCGCCGGAATTTCGGCGCGGGCCTTGCCCCAAAGAGACCCGAGTGCCGCGAGGCAGGCGTGATCGTCCTGGACACAGGGAAGCTCGCGCTGGCCGAACCATGCGGAGTTCCGTATTTCGAGCCACAGCCAAAGCTTCCCGGCATAATAGCCGTCGCGGCGCATTCGCCGCGCGGCCTTTGTCAGCAGAAGGCGCGAGCACGCCAGACTGTGCTCGGGGTCGCGCCACTCGGGCGGCAGCACCCGGCCATGTCCGAACATGCCGCGCGATGTCGGCATTGCTTGAATGTCGTACCCGTGAAGCGCGTACCACATGCGCTCGCCATTCACGTTGCCCCACAGGGCGCGCAAATGCTTCGGTTGGCTCTTCCAAAGATCGGCGATGGTCGTAATGCACGCGCGGCTGAGACGCGCTTCCATTCGCGATCCAACGCCCGGAATATCTTCGAGCCGCAGCGCGAAAAGGGGCGCTGGCATGTCGGGCGGGTGCCAGATGGTCACCCCGTTCGGCTTGTCCACCTTGCACGCGATCTTGGCGAGCATGCGATTGGCGGCAAAACCAATCGAACAGGTGATGTACTCGCCAATGTTGCGACGGAGTCGATCCTTGATCCGTTGGGCCAGCGCCGATGGCGCTGCGATAGTTGATTTATCGAGCTTGCAAGCGAGTTCATCGATGGACTTCACCGTCTCAATTGGAATCTCGCAGGCGATTTCATTGAGAAGCGCGTTGTGCGCGCGGCGGAACAAGTCCGGCCGCTGCGTGACGAGAACGAGATCGGGACACGCGGCCCGAGCTTCGGGCACGCGCATCACGTTTCTGCAACCAGCGGCTTTCGCTTCCTTCGAGCACGCGATTACGACCGTGGAATTCGCGGCGGAAGTCTCGAACGGAATGACGCCGACCGGCCGCCCCCGAAGGTTGGGGAAGGCTTGCTGCATTACGGACGCGAAAAAACCGTCGAAATCGAGGTACAGTTTTTCGATGGTCTCAGGCTTCCGCATGTCGTATTCCCCTCCCGGAAGCGATATAGAGAACAAAAAGAGAACAAACGAGTCAAGCCGGATCAGCGTCGAGGGGGTAAACATGTGCAATCGCTACGAAAATCGCGGCTCCGCGAGCGCCATCCGGCGCTTGATGCGCGAGATCGACCGCCGGCTCACGACGACGCCCGCGACGGATAACCTTCCACCGCAAAACGACATCTACCCTGATCAGGACGCGCCGATTCTACGCAATGCGGGCGATAGCAGCGTCGAACTTGCGATGGCACGATGGGGCTTTCCACCGATACCTGGCGAGCGAGCGCCGATCACGAATATTCGCAATCTCAAAAGCAACTGGTGGTCGCAGGTGAACCGCGAGTGGTTGCTTGATGTGCGATATCGCTGTCTTGTGCCGTTTACGGCATTCGCCGAACCTGTCGTGAATTCGAAATGGTTCGTGGTGCCCGGACAGGAGGTCGCTTTCTTTGCGGGAATTTGGCGACCCTGGCACGGCGAGCGTCTTGCCGAGCAGCCGGGACAAAAACGACGCGCACGCGAGGAGCGGGATTGGTCGCTTTACGCTTTCCTGACCACGCAGGCCAACGATGTCGTTCGCCCGGTGCACGAAAAAGCGATGCCAGTGATTATCATCGATCCCGCCGAACAAATCGAATGGCTCGCGGGTGGAGAGGCGAGCTTGCGTCTGCAACGGCCCTTGGCAAACGTGTTACTGACGATGCGCGAGGAAACGCGCGCCTAGGATGCGGAGCTACGAGGCTGAGTCAAACTGCGAAGATGATGCGTAACCCTAGGAGGTAGCATGTTTCACGAAGGCAAATCCATCGATGCCGTGATCCGCCACATCGAAAAACGTGACGGCGGACAACGCGGTAGTGACCTCTACTCACCGGACGAACAGGGTCATTCCGTCCCGATAGATTACGCCGGATCGATCGGCGGCCGGTATTTCGCATTCGAACACACCGGGATCGAGGCGTATCCCGGGCAGATTGAGTTAGATAAGCAGAGGCGCAATCTCTTTGACCCAGTGCAGCAGAGATTTGCAGGCAAGTTGTCACCCCCAGCGTGTTTCGAGTTGCACGTTCCCCATGACGCGACAACGGGCATCAAGAATTCGAAAATAGCGGGGATTCAGGAGGAACTCGTAAAATGGGTCGAGGCCAATGCCGATTCCGCGCCCTCAAGCCCTTATGGAAGTTATAGCAAACCGATCAGGCAAGCTCCTACCTCCGGCATTCCGTTTCAGTTGGAACTCTTCCGCTTTAACGAAGCCTACGCGATGGCGGGGCAGTTTGTTGTTCGCCCAGTTTATGAGGGCGATCTGGAGGCGGAGCGATTGAGCCGAATTCATAAGTCTTGCAAGGACAAGTTCGCGAACCTTGCCCGATGGAAGGAGGAAAAAGACGCATACACAATTCTCATTCTGGAAGACGCCGACATTTCGTTGACCAATCATCAGCGCATCATGGACACGCTGGCCCAAGCCGAGAAAGACTACGGGTCGCGTCCCGACGAAATATACGCCGTCAGCACTTATCTCGAATCTCCGTGGTGGGTGTCGTGCCTGCGGCGTGAAGGTAAGACCTACTACGACGACGGCGAAAGGCTCTTGGAAGTCGATCCGGCTTCTCTTTCGCAGCTCACCAAACGGTAGCCCTCTGACGAAGCCTTGGCACGACCGATCTGACATATTGCGCGCCTACGATGGCGCGCAACGGAATTGAGCCAGCACGCGGCGAATTTTACGGAGATTTTCGAGAGCGACTTCGGTGTCGCTTTCGGAGAGTTGCGGCAGTTCGGCTGAAATTTGCGCGTGAAGCGCAAACAGCTCGGCTCGCGTGAGGTTGAATAATTCGATTAGTGAATAGGCTCGCATCTTAATACTCCTTCGTTTCCGACCGCGTAATTGCGGCCGTCCGGCTGAGACGAAGGCGCCTCTGGAGGCAGGCTGCATCGCTTGCGACCGAAACGAAGAGAAGGAGTGCTTGCACTTGCGGCCATGAGGCCGACGGAAGGCGCTCGATGGCCGGTTTAAGGCTGCAATGCGGTTGGAATTTTTGGAAGGAGCTGCGAGCGGATTCCTTTTCTAGCGAATTGATCCGCTCACCGAGCACGCGTTTCGGGCTTTGGGAATCTTCGAACGCCGCTTGCGCTTTCACCTCTCCAAGTCGCAATCTTGTGGGTGCGGAACAGGAGCTTCCGGACATGAGTGTCAAACGCTTAAACGCCGAGGAACGCGTGGTCTATGCGGTCGGCAAGGTTATTGTCGAATACCTGAAACAGGAGACTCGCATTCCCGACGAACAGCGCGAGATCAACACCCTAGTCCGATTGCTTGAGGCCAAGATGTCGCCGGAGGATTTCCAAGACTTTAGCTGCGAGACAGGGATAATCGGCCAGGAGTTGTACGACGAGATCATGGGTTCTTCGCTCGAAGAGCCGCAAAGGGGGCCGCTCGACGATCAGGATGTTCCAGAACAACCGTTCGTTTCGGTCGAAGACGCGCGTGCGCGGGAGCACGACCGCAATCATATTCTCGACGTAGAACCACAACCATCTATCGAAGATAAGCGTTTACGGGACCAAGAGCGGGAACACGAGGGAGTTTATGTTCCTGACGTAACTCCCGAGCCTTCTATCGAGGACAAAACATTGCGGGAGCGCGATGAACGATCACACTGCGAGGAACCCTCTTAGGGCCGCGTCTATCTACCATTTGTCCAAGAGACCTATTGGGCAGGAAAGCAGCGCGTACAGATGCGTTGCTTAGTGTGGTCCAGTTTTTTTTACTGTTGATGGGCGCGTCGCTTCGCGACCGGGCTCTACTCGCTTCGCTCACCGAACCGGCTGCACCGTTTCGGCCATCCGGTAACGATCCCTCGCGCATTGCTGCGCTTCACTTCGCAAATAGACAGCGTTCGCTGAACATCTTGTATTTTTTAGTCTAAGGGGCGCAGCCCCTCGCGCGCGCAAGGGTGCGTGCGCTTTAGCGCACCTCCGGCCGCGTCTCCCCAAGCTTCCTACGCTTCGCTTCGTGCAGCCAGGGCGATCCCCCAAGCGGCCGTCGCCCCTGCACTTGCTAACCCCGGTCTCGCCGACGGGCAGAGGTTCACAGCGCAGCGCTGCGCGTGAACCACAAACCCGAGGAGTGAAAATGACGACCGATAACAACAACCGAACCGACATCTACTCCCGCGTTACAAACAAGATCGTTTCCGATCTTGAGCAGGGAGTCCGTACGTGGCTTAAGCCGTGGAACGCCGGGCACGCCGAGGGGCGTATCACCCGGCCGTTGCGCGGCAACGGCCAGCCCTATCAGGGAATCAACGTCTTGATGCTTTGGGGCGAGGCTATGGCGAAAGGTTACGTTTGCCCGATGTGGATGACCTACCGTCAGGCCGCAGAACTTGGCGCGCACGTACGCAAGGGCGAGAAAGGTTCGCCCGTTGTGTATGCCGACAAGATCACGCGCACCGAGACCAACGACAAAGGCGAGGAAGTCGCGAACCAAATTCCCTTTATGAAAGCGTACACCGTTTTCAACTGCGAGCAGATCGAAGGTTTGCCGGCGCACTTCTACCCGACACCGCCGCCGGCGTTGTCGGCGCTGGAGCGGATCGAAGCCGGCGAAGCGTTCGCGGCACGGACCCACGCGGCCATCCGTCATGGCGGAAATCGCGCGTACTATTCCGTTTCGACGGATCACGTACAGCTTCCGCCTTTCGAGACATTCCGGGATTCGGAAAGCTACTACGCGACCCTGTTGCACGAACTCACGCATTGGACGCGGCACGAAAGCCGCCTCAATCGGGAATTCGGGCGCAAGCGCTGGGGCGACGAAGGTTATGCAGCCGAGGAGCTTGTTGCCGAACTTGGCGCGGCGTTCCTTTGTGCCGATCTTGGCATCACACCAAAGCCACGCGAAGATCATGCCGCCTACTTGGCCTCTTGGCTTACCGTTCTCAGGAACGACAAGCGGGCGATTTTCGCCGCCGCCGCCTTTGCGCAGAAAGCCGCCGACTATTTGCATGGCTTTCAGGGAGCGAGCACCGCGCCCGGAAGGTTGGCCGCATGAGGAAATATTCGTCCTGTCCGCGATATATCGTTATCGACGGCAAGCGGCATCTCTGGCGCGAAATTCTCGAATTGCGCCGGGCACAGATCGCGACCGTCACGGAAGAGCGGCAACCGCCGCTCTTCCCCCTTATCGCCGACGTGCGCCAACCATCACAATGTACGGCCGCAGGTCGCTACCTGGAGCCGACGCTCTTCGACGACTAGGCATAGAGCGTCGCGAAAATTTTCGAGCCGCCCATGGGCGGCTCGCCTTCCAAGGCTTGACCGAAATGAAAGTAAAACGCCACCAACGTACTGAACTGACAGAAAAATTGTCAGGCTCTTTCTTGTTGTAGTTAGCGTACGTAAGTACTAATAATTACGCATAATGCTACTATTAATTTGAAGGGAGAATATTCCAATGGATATTGACAAGAAATCGGACGCAATTTGTGAAAGAACTGTCGTTATGCAGGGTGCTTTCATCCTCGTAGCAGGAGCACTGTGCGGAGGCGCGACCTGGGCTGCGCTCCAGCATCTTACGTCCGATGCGGCACCTATAGGGGCAATGGTCGGTACGTTTGTTGCGACGGCGGCGATGGTTTTGACTTATGAGAAATTTGCGGCGAGTGCGGGTCGAAAAATTCGTAAACTAGTGGCGCAAAAAGAAGCCATGAGGAAACAAAAAACAGCAGAACCCACATAGAACCAAACATATATGGCAAGCGGTTTGGCACGAGATGTCCTAAACGGTGATGCTCCTGCTCGCCAACGATACTGTCGAACGGAAGTTCGAAGTTGAGATTACTCCTGTTGCGGTAGGCTTTTTTGAACTTATCGATTTGGTTCTGGGCCGCGCCGATAGAATATTTGCTGCCCCAAGCAGCAAAAAAACCGGCTATTGACAAGATAACCATGATTACCTTGGCATAAGGAACCAAGGTGCCGGCTATCGCATCCTTTTGGATCGCAGTGAACAACGCTCCCCAAAGGGCGAACAATAAAGCAGCCGAAGCCATCATCCACGTCATGCGGTGATTGATGAGATTATCTTCGTGTACAATCCGATCTCGAAATGCCTTGTATCGTTCCAAGAACTGCTTGTCTTGGTCCAAGGCATTTTGAAGGGAGACAGCAGACGATGATGCAGGCGGTGGAGGTGGCGGCGGCGGCGGCGGTGGCGGCGGCGGTGGTGGCGGTGGTGGCGGTGGTGGTGGCGGTTTCCCTTGGTGCCCACCCCTCGGGTTCCCGGCTTGCATGCTCATCGTGGTTGCCCCATTGCGCCGGCAATCTAATGGCCAGGGCCACTCGAAATGCAATCCGTTGGCCACGCTCCTCGCAGACTAGGCGCTGAACGTTCCAAAATTTGCGAGCCGTCCATGCACGGCTCTCGCTGGTTTCGGTCAGCCGTTGACCCTGTACCCAAATCATGGGTTGAATGCCGCGCGGTCGGGGTCTTGCGTGTGCGGGGTAGGGCCATTTCCGCTCTTTCGGCCCATGCCATCGCCGGACGGGGAAACATCGTGACAGCCGATCCATACGACGCATTGCGGGAGCTTGCGCGCCTGAAGAACGAAGGCGTGCTGACCGAAAAAGATTTTGAGACCCAAAAAGCGCGAATACTTGCGACGATTGCCCCACCCAGCGCGTCCCCCTACTCGGCGCGCCCGACCGACGAAGCCCAACCGCAAGACACGCACCGCAGGGACTCTGCGCAGGAGTCTTCGACCGATCACCATCCGACTTGGGGCGAGCTTGTCGAGTCCGAGGAGATGGAAGCGGTCCTCAAATTCAACCTCGCTTACTACCGGGAGCAGTTCCGGGAAATCCTTCGACGAACCGGCGTCAAGGATCGCTACACATCTAATAGTCAGAGCATCAGCGCGATTGTCGGTTCTCGAACGTGGAATTGGGCTGCGTTATTTTTCGGACCACTCTGGGCGGCCTATCGAGGGATTTACTTGTGGGCGCTTATTGTGGGAGCAGCTTGCGTCCTTATCCTTGGCGATCGGGCGCTAGGGGGACTTAGCCTTATTGGACCATTCGCTGTTTCGCTGATTTGCGCATGGCTGGGGAACGGCGCTCTTCTGGCACGCTTGGGAAAAGAAGCAACGCAAACCGCCGACCACGGCGTACCGTTCCGTCAGCCGTCGCCATCGTTCGGCAGGGTTATCGTGGCGATATTTGCAATTCTGTTCGCGGCCATTGTCGCGCTTGCCGTCGAAAGTCCGGCCATCGTCGATTACACAAGGGACAATCTGGCAAGAGCATTTCCCGCGATTGGCAACATGGTACACGCATCGCGCAATAACCAGCTCGCAAAAGTGACCCAATGCGATGCGAGTGCCTATGACGACTATGATGGTCCACATCATGTGATAACAGCGGGCACATTGGTCGTTCTCTTAAATCATGGTGCGATTCGGACGCAGCAGCAGACACGAACGACAATGAAATATCTGCATTTTTATCGCGTTATTGGCCCCAACGCCGAGCCCGCATGGATGCAGACGGAAGCGTTCGAACCGGGATGCCACGATATGGTCAAGCCTAATCACCAAGCGCACTCCCACTAAGCCTCGCTTTCACCGTCTCAATTCGAGCGAGGACGTAGCGAACCTCCGCGCGCCGTATCAACATCGACGCCTTATTCCCCTGTAAGCTACTCCTCCAGTCTTATGACGGTCATCTTCCGCTTGTCGAAGCGCATTATGCCGGTCGGCCGGCACGTTTGCTTCCGTTGCAAATATTTCCTTTCGATAATTTCACGCCCGAGCGGCTTCCCAAAGGATGCGTTGTTCTGCACGCGCGCGCGCCGCTTTCAAAACCGAACGGGAGCCTGCCCCTAAAGTGGGGCATCCATTACGGCTCGGGCCTTTGGCCCTTTTTGACAGCGCCGCTTGTTCGCGCGTGCGGGCGAACCGCATCGAAGCCGCGATAGGCGTGGCTTCAAAATGAAAGGAAAAGAACATGAGCAACGAAACAAACAAAACCCGTCCTACGCACCGCGCATACAGCGTGTCGAAGGACGCCGAAGGCAAAGCCGTATGGACCGAGATCGGTGCGGCTTGGGCTCACAAGGACGGAAAGGGTTTCAATCTGAAATTCGGGCGCGTCCCGGCCGAAGGATCGACAGTCGTCATTCGCTCGGCCGAGTCCAAGAAAAAGCTTGCGGCATGAGCTGCAAGCAACGGCCGGATGGCGAGAGCCGTCCGGCCTCTTTGCA